>Ga0315271_10001591_pt1 | contig 13793 bp, 18 predicted proteins | sample C3_top_MG_FD_204664 | JGI IMG/M metagenome (GOLD analysis project Ga0315271, IMG submission 204664) | Sediment microbial communities from Yellowstone Lake, YNP, Wyoming, USA - C3_top | ecosystem: Environmental > Aquatic > Freshwater > Lake > Sediment | place: USA: Wyoming | collected 2017-08-01 | reverse complement strand
CCGCAGTACATGCGACACACCACGGTTCACTGAATCGCTCGTTTTCAACACCAGCCGCATGCCCCGGGCGACCAGCCAGTCGAAGGTCCGGGAGCCGGGGTCGATGATCAGGCTCTGCTCGTGCTCAATCGACGCCATCTTCTCGTGCGTCGCCGCGTAGTACACCAGAGCGCCCTGTGGCTGTGCGACCGCCAGCGCCTTGCGGACGACCACCGACTTGCCGCTGCCGATGTCGTGCGTGCCGGCGGCCACCTTCTCGAGCGCCGCCTTCTTGCCGGCGAAATGAGCCACTGGCAGGCCGACCACCAGCAGGTCGATGCTGGGCTGCTTCATCAATGCCAGCGCGCCACGCAGCAGAGCCAGGTACTCCGGCGTTTCGATGTAGCGGTCGTGCAAGTGAGTGGCGCGCAGGTTGTCGGTGGCCAGCACCGCGTCCTGCCCGACCTCGTAGAACAAGCCGTTGATCGGGATAGCGAGCGTCTTGCGGCGCTCGGCGGTCGGAATCGTCGCCGGGTCCCGCGCGCTCGGGTAGGCCAGCGAAGGAATGCAGCCGCAACGAATCTCGCTGTCGGTCACGCCGGTGATGAACTTGGTGTTGCCGAAGCCGACATCCACCGCTCTGACGATCAATTCCATGGAGAAGCTCCGGTTCAGGGTTTCGGGCCTGCCAGCATCCGCGGGCAGGACCAGGTCATCCACGATCAAGTCCCCGCTTCGGCGCCGGCTTTCGCGATCGGGTCCGAATGGATCGCCTGCAGAGTTCGTTGCAGTCCATCTGCAGCGTGACTCAATTGCCGGTCGCGCAAGGCACCCGCGCGTCGCACCACATTCGCACCGGTCCGGGTCCTGTCAAGGACGCGAAAGCGAGTCACCGCCCCCGCCCCGTCCGACCGGCCCGCGTTCGGAATCAGAGGTATGGACAAAGCTTGTCAACCCTGGCGTTGCGTCCGGGTTTGCGACTCACGGCGCGCTCATCGGCACTTTTTGAGCTTGAAGTCGGCGCATCGGTAGCGCATCATTCGCTGGCGTCAAGCCGGGAGCTACCACCCCGGGCGCATCGAGCGCCTAAGGAAGCCCTTCAGAGACGGTGACCGAGGTCACCATGAGCCCTGAGCTCGAGATCCACGACGGACCCTGATCCGTCGCCTTGCCACCATGCGCCCGAGAGGCCATGGCTGTCGCGCTTCACGGCGTGACGTCTGTATTCCCCACAACGATTTCGCGTCATGCGCCGCCTTCACTTTCGAGTGACGGCGACCTCCGGTGCGTCGGCCTGACCGACCGCCGTGGGCTTTGCATGAACGGGCCGCACACCGCGTTGGCTGCGGTGTTGCCAGTCGGCCCGGCGAAAGCGTTCGATTCCGGCACCCGAGAGGTGCCTCGTGCAGGTGACGCCCGCACACCTTGCCGCGCGCGCCCTCGGTTGATCCGGGTGGCGTTGCGGTTCGCCCCGAGCGAACAGCCACGTGTGTACGCACCGTGTGCAAGGCGATCACTTTTACGACGGCCCTGGCCGCTGCCCGTTTTGGGGACCGGCCGAACCTTTGGCAACCCGCGCGTGGGGACGCGCACCCCCTCGACAGTCCCGCCCCGGCTGTCAATCGAGGTTGCACCGGGCAAGGCGAATTCACGACAACGCAACGACGGAGGCCTGCATGCCCCAACCCGACCCACTCACCGTCGATCTCGACGCCCTTCCCCTTCAGCCGCAGCGCTGGTTGTTTGTGCTCTCGCTGATCCTGCGCCGGCACAACTGGCAGCACGCCAGCAAGGCCAAGGGCATCGGGCACCGCACCGCCCAGGCCCGTGCGCGTCTGTGCATCTGGGTGTTCCGCTTCCTGCGCGACAACCCGGTCAAGACCTTCAAGCTCGATCCGCGGTCCTTCAGCGGCCGGCATGTCGATGTGCTGATGGCGCACTGGCAGGCCGAGGCCAAGGCGGGCCGGCTGGCACCCAGCACGCTGCCGACCTACTACTCGCACCTCAAGACCTTCACGCGCTGGATCGGCAAACCGAAGCTGCTCAAGCCGATCTCGGCGTACTTCGATGACCCGGCGCTCTACACGCGCAACTACTGCGCGACCGAGGACAAGTCCTGGCGCGCGATGGGTGTCGATGTCAGCACGGTGATCCGCGATGTTGAGTCCTACGACGTGCATGCCGCCGCCTGCCTGTGGTTGATGGTGGCGTTCGGCCTGCGCTTCAAGGAAAGCCTGATGCTGCACCCGCATGCCGACGTGATCACGCCCGCCCAGGCGGGCAAGACAGGCATGGCAGCGGATGGGCCCACAGGCCCGGTGCATGACTACCTGGACACGCACCGCGGCACCAAGGGCGGTCGGCGCCGCTTCGTTCCGATCGACGACGAGCTGCGCCGTCACGCCATCGGCTACGCGCGGCATGTCTCCAAAGGACTGCACGGCAGCGTGAGCGACCAGGCGCTGACGCTGCTGCAGGCGCTGCGACGCCTGCGCTATGTGATGGAGCGATTCGGCATCACGAAGCGCGACCTGCAAGTCGTCCCGCACGGGCTGCGCCACCAGTGCGCCGGTCGTGAGTTCACCCGGATCGCGGGTTCGCTGCCTCCCGTGGCCGGTGGCCCGACGGTCGACGCGGCGCTGGACGCGCGCGCCCGCGACACGGTCTCTGAGCAACTCGGGCACGGGCGACGCGAGATAGCCAACGTGTACCTTGGTCGACGACTGACCGAGAAGTCGCCCAGGGGCAATCACGACCCGTCCGATGCCTCTGCGACCTGATCCCTCGCCCCGTCCTTCAGCGACCTCAGCTACCGCCCTTCAAGGAGCCCTCGAATGTCTCGCAACCACACCCTCCCCGTTCATCTGCCCGCTGCGCTTCCGATGCCATTCAGCGCGCAGGGTCGCGCCGACGCGTTGCTGCTGCGCCCACCGACGATCAGTGCCGCCGAATTGCCCACGCTCTGCAGACCCTGGCACACGGCGCTGCAAGACGGCGTAGCGGCAGCGGTGGCCCATGACCACGACCTGTTCGCGCACATCCCGGACGCCCACGATCCGGATTCCGTGAGAGGGGACTACACCGACTCACCCTTGGTCAGCCTGTGGATTGCGTGCAATGTCGAACGCCAGTGGCCGAGCGATTCGAGCGTTTCAGAAGCGGGTTTGAACGAGGCGCAGACATGACTCAAGAACCGGTTCCGGACATCCGGGAAAATTCGACTTCCAGGCGCCCACGTGGCCGCGGCTCGAGCGGCGGACGGCCGCGCCGTTCAAGCCGGTTCGGCAATCAGCGCCGCGATCGCGGCTCCCAGCGCCAGGTCGTCTTCCGCGCCGAAGGCGTGACGCCGCAGATGGCCGTTGCGGTCGATCAGCATGAGGCTCGGCGTTCCCTGCATGCCATAAGCGCGCATCGTGGCGGGAACCGCGTCCTGCGGGTCGGCGCTCGGCGCATCGACGCCGACCGGAAAAGCCACCCGATACTCGTGTAGAAACGCTTGCAGCGAGACGGGTGTCATCGCAGCGTGATGTTCGAACACGGTATGCAGACCGATGACCGCGACGTCCTGCGGCGAAAAGATGTCCAGGATGCGCTGCGCCTGCGGCAGCCCGTGATGGACGCAGGCAGGACACAGCATCTGGAAGGCGTGCAGCACCACGACCCGGCCGCGCAGATCGGCCAGTTGCAACGCGCCACCAGCGTGGTTGAACCACTCGCGCGTGTGCCAAGCCGGCGCCAGCCGGCCAGGCGCGTCAATGCCGAAGCGGGACGGCGTCATGGCTTCGGTGTGGCTACTTCCTTAAGGTCGAGAAAACGAAGTCCTGACTCTTTTGCGGTGCATGGCACTGGAAGCACGCCGTAGCGGCGTTCTTGCCTACCGCACGCTCGGTCTTCGAGTCGCCCTTGAACCCCTCGAAGCCCCAGCCGCCGGTGTCCTTGTACTTGCGCGCGTCCTTGTGCATCACACCCAGCACCTTGCGCGCCCCTTCCTGCACGGTGTTGTCGGCGGCCTTGGCTTCCAACAGATCGAAGACGATGACGGAACCGTCGGCAAACTTGCCGCTTTTGTAACCCTGCTCTGCTTTCTTGTTGGCGTAGAGGTGATGGACGCCGCCGAACGCGTCGTACAGAGCATGCCCCTGATTGATCGTCATGCTCTTGACGTGGGTCCACTGGCGATAGCCCTCCGGGTACGGCACGGGTGCGGCATCGGCGGCGAACAGCGGCGAGGCCATCGACAGGGCAACGGCGAGAACGAGCATCTTGCGCATGGGGCACTCCTACAATCGAGATTTCGAAGGCGCGCATTGCAGCACGCGGCAACACGCCTGAACAGCAGGCACGAAACGGTGACCCGGGCACTTTCAGGTGTCGATTCATGAAGCCACAAGAACAGGCGATCGCGACGCCGCTCAGCGTGTCGCGTATGGTCGAAGACATCGTCGGCTGCAAGTGGTCGCTGGCCGTGCTCGGCGCCGTGCGCGGCGGCGTGTGCCGACCTGGTGCGATGGAGCACGCTATCGAGGGACTGTCGAAGAAGGTGCTCAACGAACGCCTGAGCAAGCTCGTGCGTTTCGGAATCCTCGAAAAGCAGGCCTATCCCGAGTTGCCGCCGCGCGTCGAATACCGGTTCACCCCTTTTGGCGACAAATTCTGCGGCCTGCTGGATGGCATCAACGCGCTCCAGCGCGAGATCGATCGCTGACTGGGACCTCGCGCCCGTCGGATGCGACAGCGCCGGTGGCCCGAGCGGCAGCCTTGCACATGACGCCACGAGCGTCGGCTGATAGCCACAGGCCCACCGCTGCCATTCCACCGCGGCGCCGTCACTCCTGGCGTTCGTTCACTCAATAGCGGGGACTTCCTGGAACAGAATTGCGTGCCCGGCGTTGTGCGCAGCAGTCCCGGCCCCAGTTGGCTGATCACAATGCTGGACTCGGTGGTGCTGAGCGATTGGAACGCTGTCGCGAGCCACCCTACCTGGCGCTCATGCGTGGCCTGAATTCACGCTGCGGGAGGCGCCTCGGCGATCGTCACCGCATCTTCGCCACCCTGGACTTCGGCGATCGGGTTCCCTCGGATCGGCGTGCGCAGACAGGGCGGTAGCCAGCGCGTCCCGGCCAGTGTCTGCTCCGCACCGCTGACGGCGCCGTCCTTCTTGAGCGAGGCCAGTGGGCTGGCTGCGTTGGCGCCTGCCGCTTCGGTCACGACCTCGACGATCCTCGCCTTCGATACATGGTCGAGGTAGGACGGCCCTGTCACGCGCCACCACCGGGTCATGTCCAGCGCCAAGGCTTGCGCCAGCGGATCGGTGACTTGCTTGTCGCCTTCCGTGCCGGACACCCCCGTCACGCTCGACGCGACCAGGAACGTCAGCAGGCGCAGCACCATCGGCTGATCCTGATCGAGCAACCATGCGAACACGCCGGGCCCGTCGTCCGGCATCTGCGCGACCCATGCCGATCGTTCGGCATCGAGCTTCTTCCAGGCGGCACTGTCCACCATGTCCTCGGCTTCGCGGCGCAGGTTCTCGTGCGTGTCGGTGGCGCTGACGGTCAATGCGTCCGCACCCGCGAAGTAGCGTCGGAATCCGTCCTTCATGAGCTTCACCGCCAGATGCGCGGTGAGCGCCGCCAAGGCCACGTCGGGGCGGTCGATCAACTCGGCCTGCACAGCAGCCACGCGGTGCGCGGTGAGGCGGCGCATCAGCTTCTCGGAATGCAGCGGCCGGGTGATCGGCGCCGGTAGCGTCACCGGCGACCCGCCAGCGCTGGCAGTGCCTTCGCCCTTGGGGGCCTGTCGCGCAGCCTTCACCATTTCGTTGCGGTCCTCGGGGCGCACCAGGCCGCACCTGGTCTGCGCGCTGCCATCCTGGCCGACGAAGACGACACAGCCGGCCTGGGCCATCAAGTCGGCCGACCAGACGGACAAGGCGTCCTCCAGCGCGCTGATGCGGGCCTGGAATAGTTCGGACTCCGCTTCGAGCTGGGTGTACTCCGCCTCATCGCCCTCGGCATCGGCGAGTGCCTCCATGCGCTCGTGCAACTCGACCTGCTGCCCTTCCAGCAGCGACAGCTCGAAGGCTTCGTCGGCGGTCGGCGCGCGACGGGTCTTGCGCAGCTCACCGTGCTTGACGTACTCCTCGTAGACGTAACGCGCGCGAACATCGACCCACTTCCATCCGCCCTCGAGCAGGGGCGCGGCACGCTCATGCAGCCTTTCCACCGCCAACCTTTCGAGCAACCCGGCATCGAGCAGGTACGCCTGGGCCGCGTCGTCGCTGAAAAGGTCGCGTCGCAGAGCGCCACCGACGTCCTCATAGGCCCTGATCGTCACGAAGCGCGCCACCGGGTCCTTGTCGGATTCGATCTCGCCCTGCGTCAGCAACCGCCGCAGGTGATCGGCGTTGCGATTCCAGGATGGCAGGTGGGCCCAGGTCTGTTCCTGCTTCTCGTGGTCATCGACCGAGGCCAGCACCATCAGGCAGTCCAGCCCGATCTGGCCATCGCGAAACCGCGCCATCAGCTCGGGCGATACCGCCGCGAGTTTGAGGCGGCGCTTGACGACCAGCGGCGTGACGCCGAAGGCGGCGGCCACGTCTTCGACCGACTTGCCTTCGGCGATCAGGCGGGTGAAGCCGACCAGTTCATCAGCTGGGTGCAGTGCCTCGCGCTGGACGTTTTCGACTAGGCTGGCCATCAGCGCCTTGTCGGCGGGAACGACCATCACCGGCACGGGATAGTTTTCGGGGAGGTCGCCGTTGTCGACCAGCAGCGTCAGCGCCTCCAGGCGGCGACCACCGGCACAGACTTCATGCAGGCCCCGCCCGCCCTTGACGACGATCAGATTGTGGAACAGGTCGTTGGCCTTGATGGACGCGGCGAGTTCGGCGACGCTCAACCTCGACGTGCTGCCGGCGGGTCGGGCCTGATAGCCCGGCGACAACACCAGCTTGTTGAACGGTACGGTGGTCCGGGGCGATGCCGCGATGACGGCATCGATCTCGGCTTTGGAGAATTTCATAGGGGGCTCCTGAGCAGTGGCAAGGACATGGCAATGCGCCTGTCCTGACTTTCAGGATGTCAGCCTTCGATCAGTCTTCAACCCTGCCGCAGAGGCGGATGGAAGTGCCTCATGCCGGATAGCGCGCCGCCCGATCACACTCGAGAGCGCACGCCGACTCACCCGCTTTGCTCGAGTGCTGCAACACTACCTTGCCGTGCCCAGCGTGAACGCTTTTCTGGGCAGAAGATTTGGGCCTCTTTGTCTGAGCGCGCAGGTAACCGACCGCCATCGACATGCCCCAGGGTGGAACTATCGACGCCCTGGAGTGTCATCATCAGGGCATCAGCATCGACCGACCATCATGAATCTTCTGACCTCTGTCGCCCGAACACGAGCCAGCCGCGCGGGGTTCACTATCCTGTTCATGCTGGCCGTCGCCGTCGCGGCCTTTAGCTACAGCCCAGCATCGCGCGCCGAGTCCAGCGTTGTGGTGCCCGCACCCGCGAGCGATGAAATCGTGGCGCCCGGACTCAAGACCGAGACCGCGGTGCTCGCCGGCGGCTGCTTTTGGGGCGTCCAAGCGGTGTTCCAGCATGTGCAGGGCGTCATCAGTGCGGTCTCGGGTTATGCCGGCGGCAACGCCGACACCGCGACGTACGAGAAAGTCGGCAGCGGAGCCACCGGCCACGCAGAGTCCGTGCGCGTCGTGTTCGATCCGAAAATGATCAGCTACGGTCGGCTGCTGCAGATCTACTTTTCGGTGGCGCACGATCCGACTCAACTCAATCGCCAGGGACCCGACCACGGGACGCAGTACCGGTCAACCATCTTCCCGGCCAGCGCCGAACAGTCGCGGGTTGCACGCGGCTACATCGACCAGCTAAACCGCGCGAATACCTTCGGCAAGGTCCTGGCCACGTCGATCGAACCGCTCAAAGCCTTCTATCCGGCCGAGGGCTACCACCAGGACTTCCTGACGCTCCATCCGGACCACCCCTACATCGTCGTCAACGACCTGCCGAAGATCGACAATCTGAAGCGGATGTTCCCCGGCAACTACCAGGCTTCCCCGCGCCTCGTTGGTGGCGCAACCGCTTCACGCTGAACCCGCAGCCATTGAAGCTGAGGGAGCCACGGGGTCTGCAAATTGCGTTTTATCGAACGCCAGAACGGCTCGCAGCGCTTCACGCGCTCAACCGCAGCAGCCGACTTGCACACCGCTTTGCTGAATGGGCGGACAAGCTACCGTTCCGTACGAACAGAACACGCAGCAGTCACCGGGTTTCGGCTTCAGCAAGGCATGGCAGCTCTCGCATTCGTAGAACCACTGGCAGGTATCGGTCGGCATTCGCTCCAGCTTGACGTGGCGGCAGTGCGGACAGGTCAGCGTCGAGTCCAGCAGCGCTTTGCTCACTTCACGTCACCGGCCAGCGTCGACGGGTAGCCTGCATCCCTGGTCGCGCGGGTCAGCGAATCCACGTTGGCCTTGGCGTCGTCGAAGGTCACGGTCGCCTGCCGCTTGTCGAAGTTCACTTCGACCTTGTCCACGCCGGCGACCTTGGTCAACGCCTTCTTGACGGTGATCGGACAGACGGCGCAATCCATCGTCGGCAACGACAACGTGGCCGTCCTGGAGGCCGACCAGGCCGGCACCGTCAGCACGACCAGCAGGGTCACGGCGAGCAGCTTGTTCATCACCTTGCCTTTCAGTAAAAGAGTGGGGCCAGGTCGGGAAAGGCCAGTGCGACCAGCACCAGCGCAGCGACGACCCCGAACGCCCATCGGTAGCCGCGCCTGACCTGCGGGATCGCACAGACTTCGCCCGGGGCACATGTGAGGGCGGGCCGCCAGATCTGGCGCCCCGCGAAGAACAGCGCGATGAGCGCGACGCCGATGAACAGTGGGCGGTAGGGCTCGAGCGCCGTCAGGTTGCCGATCCATGCCCCGGAGACACCCAACGCCAGCAGGACCAGCGGGCCAAGGCAGCAGGTCGAGGCCAGCAGCGCCGCCGCGCCACCCGCAAGCAGCGCACCACGTCCACCTGACGGCGCAGGCGGGCCGGACGGCAAGCCGGAAGAGGGTTGATTCAACGCCATACGATAAGCTTACTTCCGTACTCAAGTACGGAGTCAAGCGCACCATGAAAGTCCCCGACAACTTCACCATCGGCGCTCTGGCGGAGGCGGCGGCAGTGAGTGTGGAAACCATCCGCTTCTACCAGCGAAAGCACCTGCTGCCTGAGCCGGAACGACCCTCCGGCAGCATCCGCCGCTATGGGTCCTCCGAGGTGGCCCGGGTGCGCTTCATCAAGGCCTCCCAGCGCATCGGGTTCAACCTGGACGAGGTCGCCCAGCTGCTGCAACTCGAGGACGGTACGCGGTGTTCGCAGGCTCGCGAGATCGCCGTCCACAAGCTGGTCGATATTCGACAGCGGATGTCGGATCTGCAGCGCATCGATGCCGCGCTTACCCTGCTCGTCGACCGCTGTGCCGCGCGCCGGGGCAAGGTGGCCTGTCCGCTGATCGCGTCTTTGCAGGACGCCGCGTGATGAGGCTGTCAGGCACAGATGCCCTCGCTCGGAGCGCGCCCAGGCTCACCGGCCATTCAACGGCCTCCGCGACATGGTTGGCCAAGCCAGGTGCCTGGCGGCTGCACGGCGTACCGTGCCCCGTCAACTGGCACATCGGGCTGCTGCTGGCCGCGAATGCCGCGGGTGATCGCCGCACGACAGCCGCCACCCACAATCGGCCGACGCTGAGGTGGTGTTCGGATGGCGCCGCGCACGGACCTCAGTCCCCGGGTTGAACCCGGCCGTGGTCACGGCCACACTGCCATCGCTACCTGTGGGCATCGCGCCTGCACAGCCTTCATCGAGGACACCCGTCCTCCTGAAGTCCAGCCTGTCTGGCGTTGCGGTCGTTACCCGCCCTGAAGCGACCCGGGTTCGCCCGGGTCTGGCCATGCAAGTGGCCTTGTGTCCTGTTCGGCCCTCGGGCTGAACACCGTGTCGTGCCGAACGACCTTCGTGTCGGTCGGTATGCAATGCCGTGGTCGTTGACGCTCCGTGCGCCACCGTCTGCACGGCATCGAGAGAAGGCCCCCAGTTCGCAAGGACCGAGGGCCTTCGCCTTTCGGCGCACCACCAGGTGACGCCACCGAGCCGCTCTGACCCGCCGTGGCCAGAGCATCCCGAAACGGGGAACCATGTTCCCCGCCGGGGCTGGCGTTCCCCTTCACTTCGAGAAGGAGAACGCCATGTTCGCAATCCATGCGACGAGAGAAACGCGCCCCGTTGGCGTGCTGCTGGGAGGCTCAGGGCGTGCCCTGGTGTCTGCCGTGCACAAGCCGGTGGTGGCTGCGCTGTTGAGACCGCACCCGACCGTATTCGTATATGAGGGTGCAGTCACCGAGCTTCGCGCTGCGTGAGCTTGATCATGTTGGTCAGCCTCTACCGCAAGCGCATCGCCGCGACCGCGATCCAGCTGGCCCGGGACGACCCCGGGCTGGTCAAGACCGTGATCGCGAAACTGAGGAAGTCAGGCGATATCGAGCAGGACGATCTGGTCTACCTCGAACGCATCGCCGACAACTGGATCAAGGTTGCCGAGCACAACCGGCAGCAGGCACGACGCTGAGTTGGGGTGGCAGTTGCACCCCGACCACGTCGGCCATCGCCACGGCGATCTTGTCCAGCAGATCAGGGCGAGCATCGGCGAGCGTCCGGACCCAACGGTCCAGCGCCTCGTCGATGTCGTCCTGCGTTCGCGCTCCCTCGAAGTCGAGTCCGACCTGTCGGAACCCCTCGACTTCCCGGGGCGTGAACCGTAGTGCCTTGCCTGCACGCAGCATGTGTGTGGGCCTCGTCCGTGTGGCTGGTCAGCGTACCAGCGACACGTTGCAGTGCAACCCCCTGGGGAGTTCACCCTCTCCCCGGTTGGGGGCAGGTGTTCCCTCCTCTTCCCGGAGCAACACCATGTCTTTTGAGCAACCCAAAGTCCGGAGCAAGCGTTCCGGCATCGACCACGAAGAAGAGCGCGCCTGGGTCGGCTTCTACCGGCGCGTGCGCAGTGATGCGTCCGTTGCCACCGAAGTCATGGCGCAACTCGACGCCGATCCGGAAATGAAGCGGCGCCACCTGGCGCTTTACCTGTGCTGCAAGCAGTCCCTGCGCACGCACAAGGCGCGCCAGCAGCGCGACAGGCGCATCGGCCAGTTCGTGCGCTGGCTCTGCCACTGCCTGTTCGTTGCGCCGGTCCGTGCCTTGCAGCAAGGCGGCCAGCTCGCCGTCGAATGCTTGCCCGACACGCCTCGCGAACCGGCCGTCCCCAAGGTTCGCAAGTTGGCCAGCGAGACCGAGTTCGCCGCGGCCCAGTCGGTCTTCCAGCAACAAGCGGCTTCGCCGACGGTCGCCACGACAGCGCCAGCCGGCGCACCGCAGGTCGATGCCGGCGTTCCTCCCGCGCGCAAGAGCGCCTGACTCACGTCGCCGAGGCATTGCGCCCTCGGCGGCAGCGGGGCGGCTGAACCCTTCCGCGCTGCGGGCCCTCGCTCTGGTCAAGCCACCAGGCTGCAACTCACCATGGCACCGCAACAGCGATCGCGCTCGCGCTCGATCAGCCAGTGCAGAAACCGGGTCTCGTTCGACACCCCCCAGTAGTGGGCCTTGCAGCGCGCGATATAGGCGTCGAAATCCTCGAGCGTCCGGATATTCTCCGGCGCCAGGTCGGTGATCTTCACGAAGCGCTCGACCTCGCGGCCAGTGAGTCGAATCTGCTGGTTCAAACGGATCATCGCGTTGCTCCAGAGGGGAGCCGAGCGCGCATATTGCCGCATCTCAAAACACCTGTCCGCAGGTTTCGACGCCAATCGACAAGTCGCAGTCGAGTCGCAATCGACCGGGGTTGTAGTCGCGATCCAGTCGTTGTGTCGGCGATCAGCGCGAGCTTCGTCGGCGCTTCGTGTTTCACCGCCGCTTTCGGGTGGCAACCCGCGACCTCCGGTCGTGCGCTCGCCCCCCGGCCGCCACAATGCAACTTCACCTCGATCTTCTGATCGATTCCTCCGCACGGAGGCCCTGACCCCGTCAGGCGTTGCAGTCGATACCTGCCATTCAGCCGCGCACGCTCACACGTGCGCATCCCCTCGGGAACCTCGTTCCCGTTGGGAACGGCGTTCCCACCTTCTTCCCTGGAGAACGCCATGCAGAACCTGTCCGCGCTGTCGCGCGAAACACTGGTGGGCGAGTTGCTCGCGCCGCTGATCCATGAATCCGCCGTACCGGTCGTTGCCGATGCGGCACCGACATATCCTGTCGCGTCCCCTGCGAACATGTCGTGCAGCGGCGACGGCCCGCTGACGCGCAAGCTCACGGTCGCCCGCGAACTCCTGCTGCGAGACCTGCACGCACAGATGCAGGCCGGCCCGGTGATGGAGTCACCGCAGGTCTTGCGCGACTGGTTGCGCCTGTACTGCGCCGGCCTGGAGCACGAAGTGTTCATCGTCGTGTACCTGGACGCCCGCCACCGGCTCATCGACGCCGTGGAGCTCTTCCGCGGCACGCTGACCCAGACCTCGGTGTATCCACGCGAGGTCGTCAAAGGCGCCCTGACACGCAACGCCGCGGCCGTGGCTCTGGCCCACAACCACCCCTCGGGTGTGGCCGAGCCGAGCCGTGCCGACGAGTTTCTGACGCAGAACCTCAGGGCTGCACTCGGCCTGGTGGACGTGCGGGTCCTCGACCACTTCGTCGTCGCCGGTGACAGCGTGCTGTCGTTCGCTGAGCGCGGCCTTTTGTAGCCCGCCATCGGTGCACCGCACCGACTCACCCGTCACCCCCCGGGGCACTCCGCCCCCGTGGGAGTGCCCCTTCCCAACTTGTGAAGGAGAGACTATGTTTGCATCTACCCTGCCCCGTTGCCCGGTTTGCCCCGGGCGGGGGTCACTGCTGGGCCGTCTGGGACGCCTGCGCTGGTTCCGCTGCCGAGACTGCGGCATGGACTTCAATCGTCCTTGCCGCACTCCGCGGAAAGCCGTGCCGGCGCGTGAGGATCAAGGAGCCTGCCATGGATGAATCCACCGTGGGCCGCCTGCGCGAGCAGGCCGAGCCGCTGGCTGCACTGTCGGTTTCACACCTGTCCGAAGCCACCCGTCAGAAGTTGCTCCGTGACGAGTTGTCAGTCAATGCCTACCCGACCGACGACGGCGGCTTCGTCTACGTCGGGGCGCCGCGCTACGACATTCCGACCGAGGTCGATCTGGCCACCATCTTCGAGTTGGCCGAGCGGGCCGGCGTGGTCTGGCTCAAGTTCGATGCCCACTCGGCTGTCATCGACGGACTGTCGGTGTTCAACGAGCCGGGAAACACCACTTGAGCCGCCACCACGTGCAGGCACGCTGTGGCCAACGTGACGTCGTCGTCGTGGCCGGCTACGACCGGCCGCTGCGCGAGTTGTTCCTGCAGGTGCTCGTCGAGCCCAGCGGCATGTCTGTTGCCGACGACGAGATCGTCTATTCCAGCCTCAATGAACCCTGGCGCGACTGGACGAAGGTCGCGACCGTGACCGAACAGCTCGAACGGCTCAGCATCGAAGTACCCCGCAGCCTGATGCAGGCCGTGCGCCTGGATCAGGCACTCGACGCCGGCAACCGCGTGGTCGAACACCACGCCGACCGACCACCGACCGTCCTGGCCGGCTGAGTCACCCATCGCCACCGCAAGGTGGCAACACTTTGACGCAGGGCATCGTGCCGCATGGCCGACGCCCTATCCACATTGGAGATCAACATGCACCATGAAAACATCCGGCCGC
>Ga0315271_10001590_pt1 | contig 13798 bp, 13 predicted proteins | sample C3_top_MG_FD_204664 | JGI IMG/M metagenome (GOLD analysis project Ga0315271, IMG submission 204664) | Sediment microbial communities from Yellowstone Lake, YNP, Wyoming, USA - C3_top | ecosystem: Environmental > Aquatic > Freshwater > Lake > Sediment | place: USA: Wyoming | collected 2017-08-01 | reverse complement strand
GACTCACATCCTGGTGGATGAGACTCACGAAGAGGCCAAGGTCATGTGCATCGGACCGGCCGGCGAGAACCTCGTGAAGATCAGCGCCATCATGAACGACATGGGCCGGGCAGCCGGGCGTTCGGGCGTGGGCGCTGTGATGGGATCCAAGAATCTCAAGGCCATCGTGGTGCGCGGCACGCAGGGAATCCGCGTCGCCGACCCCGCCGGCTTTGTGCAGGCGGTCCAGGACGTGCGCGATCACGAGTTGCTCAACCAGTTCATGACGGTCACGGTCGCCGAGTACGGCACCTCCGATGTCGTCGAGTTCTCGAACGAGTTCGGGCTCCTGCCGACGAGGAACTTCCAGCAGGGCACCTTCGAAGGGGCGGCGGCCATCGGCGGCACGGCGGTCTCTCGCTACAACCTGAAGGGCATCAGCAAGACCAAAGCGTGCTTCGGGTGTCCCACCGCCTGCGGCCGCGTGACGGTCGTCGAGCACGGCCAGTTCAAGGGCCGCGGCGAAGGGCCGGAGTATGAGACCCTCGGGTCTCTGGGAGCCGTGTGCGGAGTCTCGGACGTAGAGGCGGTCCTCAAGAGCAACTACCTCTGCAACGAGCTCGGGATGGACACGATCTCCGCCGGGGTGACGATGGCCTGTGCGATGGAACTCGTGGAGAAGGGGTACGTCTCGGAGGACGAGGTCGGACGCCCTCTGAGCTTCGGTGATGGCGCGGCCGTGGTCGAGCTGCTGCAGAAGACGGCCCTCCGCGAAGGCTTCGGCGATGCTTTGGCCGAAGGGTCATACCGGCTTGCAGACAGGTACGGCCACCCCGAGCTCAGCATGACGGTGAAGAAGCTGGAGTTCCCCAACTACGACCCCCGCGGCGGCAACGGGTACGCGCTCGCCTACGCCACGCAGAGCCGCGGTGCCTGCCACATCCGCAACGAGGTGCACTGCGTCGAGTTCTTCGGCATCTCCCTGCTCGGCATCACCCAGGAAGAGGGCGAGAACATCGACCGGTTCGACCCCGTGGGCAAGGCCGAAGTCGCGAAGAACATCCAGGACTACTACTGCATGATCGACTCATCCGGCATGTGCAACTTCCTCGTCATCGCGATGCCGCACGCCGTGGCGTTCATGGGGTTGATCGAGAAGGCGACGGGGATCGACTTCGGCGGCCTCGACAGGTTCCTGCGGGCCGGCGAGGCGATCTTCAATCTGGAGCGCCTCTTCAATCTCGGCGCAGGGCTCAGCTCGGCGGACGATACCCTTCCGCGGCGCATGCTCGAGGAGCCGTTCACCGAAGGCGCCAGCAAGGGCCATGTCCCCAAGCTGGATGTGATGCTCCCCGAGTACTACACCCTGCGCGGCTGGGACGCCGACGGCATCCCGACGCCAGAGCGTTTGGCTGATCTCGGCGTGGGACCGGTGGCCGCGCACTGATGAGGAAGGGATGATCCAGAAGGGGCGGTCGTGAGAGCCCCGCACGTGATCCTCGGCAACGGGGCGGCAGCGCTGGCGGCCATCAGGGCTATCCGGCGCCACGACAGGCAGACCGCAGTGGTCGTCGTGGCGGCGGAGTCGGTGGCAGCTTACTCGCCGGCGCTGCTGCCCTACGTCATCTCCGGCCGGCTCGCGGAGCAGCGGCTCGCACTCACTGACCGGGCATTCTACGCGGCGCATGACGTGACCGTCATGGCCGGTCGCCGGGCGGTGGAGGTGCGCGCGGCAGAGCACCGGGTCATCCTCGATGATGGGCAGCACGTCGCCTTTGGCCGGCTGCTCGTGGCGACGGGGGCGTCGGCCAAAGGGACCTCCGTGACCGGGGCAGCTGAGGATGAGCCCTTGACTCTGAGGTCCCTGGACGACGCCCGGCGCATCCGCGCCGGCGCTGCCCAGTGCCAGGCCGCGTGCGTTCTGGGAGCCGGGCTCGCCGGGCTCGAGATGGCGATGGCACTTCGCGAGCTGGGGAAGGACGTGAGCGTCGTCGCCGCGTCCGGGCAGATCCTGAGCCGGAACGCCGGTCCCGACGAGGCCCGGGTGGTGCAGGGGCTGCTCGAGGCGGCGGGGATCCGCTTTCTTCTGCGGCGCTCCGTCGACGGTCTCGAGCGTGGCTCAGGAGCGCGCTGGCTACTGACGAGCGAGGGTGACCGGGTGGCGGCGGACCTGCTGGTCGCGGCCAAGGGCGCTCAGCCCAACGCGGGGTCGCTGAGCCGCGGCGCCGGATCGACAGGCTTCCAGGCTGTCGACGAGCGCATGCGGACCGAGCTCCCGGACGTGCTGGCGGCGGGTGACGTCGCGATGTCCAGGGATGCCCTGAGCGGCGAGCCACGGGCCTTCACCACGTGGCCGAGCGCGTGCCTTGAAGGCGCGGTCGCCGGAGCCACGATGGCCGGCGGCAAGGCCTCGGTCGAAGGTGAGATCGCTTTCAACATCCTTCCCGTGTTCGGCTCGTCGGTCGCCTTCATCGGAGAGACCACGGGCGAGGCGCGCACGCCGGATACCGAGGTCGTCGTCTGGCGGGGCAGCAGACCGGATCGCGGGGTCTATCGCGGGCTCTACCTGCGCGGCGACAGGATCGTGGGGGCGGTGGTCGTCGGCGCCTGCCGCGACGTGGGTCTGCTGCGGCATCTCATCGCGACGGGGGCGGCCCTTTCGCCGCGGGCACAGACCGAAGTGCTTGCGGGCTGCGGCTGGGGTGTGCTCAAAGGGCGGTACCTGCCGAGGCTCTGAGCTGTCGACCTGGTGGAGGGCATGGCCGGGCGCGGTGCCATCCTTGCTCTGTGGATCCCAAGCCGCGGCCCAATCACCAGCTCTACCTCGAGGCGCTCCGCCGGCTGACGCCGGAGCAGCGCCTTCTCAAGGCCTTCGAGCTCACCGAGCTGTCGCGCGAGCTCTTCCGCGCCGGGCTGCGGCAGCGCTTCCCCGAGGCCGACGAGGCGGAGCTGCAGCGCATCTACCTGAAGCGGCTGGAGAGATGTCACAACAGGCCCTCCTGAAGCGTATCTCGACGAGTGGGCGCTGCGGCTGGATGTCGCGGCCGCCCTGGCGGCGATCCGCGGGCAGGCTCGGGCGGGCTGAAGCGCGCGCCTCCGCGCGTCGTCCCGCTCAGGCTGGAGCGGCGAGCGGCTGCATGGCGATGGCTTCGGCGGGGCAGCCGGTGGAGCAGAGGCCGCAGCCACGGCAGTCGGTGGCTTCGACCAGCGGCTCGTCGTCGCTCATCGTGATGGCGTCGAACGGGCAGCGTTCGGCGCAGGTGCCGCACTTGGTGCACTCCTCGAAGTCGATGACGGCAAGGTGCCGGCGGCGCGGCCAGACGCTCTCGGCGTCCAGCAGCGTCGCTGCCCTGTGAGGGAAGCAGCAATCCGTGCAGCAGTTGCAGATCGCGTGCGTGTCGCCGGCGCTGCGGCCCAGGTAGTCCGTGTGGGTCAGGCCGGCAACGTCCGTCTCGTGCAGGATCTCGACGGCGCGCTCGCGAGAGACCTCCGCGCCGAGCCCGCGCTCGTTGTCGAAGCGCAGGCAGGCGTCCACGGGCTTGTCGCAGCCGCCGACGATCGCACGGCAGTCGCAAGGCCACAGATAGACGTGCTCCTCGGCGGCGATCACGGCCTCCGCCTCGGGGAGCAGGAGATAGGTGTAGTCAATCTCGCGCGAATCGCCCGGAGCGCCGGCCTTCAGCGCCTCGAGGTCGTCGCGCACCGAGGCGGCGTAGTCGTCGGTCGCCCAGCCTGCCAGGCGTGCGCGGACATCGGCGGGGATGTCGCTCCAGCCCTCGAACATCGCCCTGATGTCGAGACGGTCGGCGAAGGAGGCGGGCGCGTACGCGCCCGCCTCGTCGCGATCGAGCACGGCGCGGCGCACGGCGCGCTCGAGACGCTCCGGCCCGACTTCTACAAGGCCGGCCGGCCCGCCGGCGGCCAGCAGTACTTCGAGGTCGTCGCCGTCGTAGAAGCGGTCGAGCCACGGGAGGACGAATACCGGGGCGCCCACGACTTCCGCGATCTGCGCCAACGCTGCGCTTGCGGCGCTCGCCTTCGTTGTACCAGCGCCTGCCGCCACGATCGCCGCATCTTCCACGTCACGACCTCCTCACGATTCAGTCAGGCCAGCGTCTGGAGTGATGGTACGCCATTGACGACCTCGCGGCGCAACCGCACTGTCCGCTCGTGGCCGGCTCCCCTACGCAGACCGCGGGCGCTGCGCCGGCGGACCACCCCCACTCGGACGTCGATATCGGCGTGCAGCCGACGCGTGGCACGCGGCTCGCGGCCGAACAACGCGTGCGGCTTGCCCTCGAGCTTGAGAATCTGTTCGCCGTCGCACGAGTCGATCTCGTGGTTCTGTCGGAGGCCAATGCTCCGCTCGCCGCCGAGGTCGCGCGCGGCGAGCTTCTCGCGTGCGTCGACCCTGACGAGGAGGCCGAGAGCCAGCTCTACTACCTCAGGCGGGCGGGCGACTTGGCGCCGTTCTACGCCGAGCAGTTCCGCGACCTTCTCGGGACCGCGCCATGACGCTGGGCAACGTGAGGGCCGTCACGGTCGCGCAGAAGGCGGCGCAGGTGCGAGGCATGCTGGCGGGCATCTAACGGCTGCCGCTCTCCGACGTGGCCGCCTTTGAGGCCGATCCTCGCAACGCCGCCGCCGCCGCCGAGTCGTACCTGCGCCGGGCGCTCGAGGCGCTGCTCGACCTCGGCGGCCACATCCTCGCCAAGGGCATCGGGCAGGGTCCGGCCGAGTACAAGGAGGTCGCAATCGCGCTCGCTCGGGCGAACGTGCTCGACGAGGTGCAGGGTGCGCTTCTTGTGCGGCTGGCGGGCTACCGCAACCGGCTGACCCACTTCTGCGACGAAGTCACGGACGAGGATCTCTTCGAGATCTGCACGCAGCATGCCGGCGACATCGGCGATCTCCTGGATGCGCTGCTCGGCTGGGTGCGCCGGCATCCCGAGCAGGTCGAAGGGCGGCTGTAGGGGCGTTCGGCACGGGCTGCGCTACGTCCGATCCTCCAGGAGCCAGCGCCAAGCCGGCACAACGGCGATCGCGCCGGCGTCGGTCGTGATCGTCTCCTCCTCGTGCAGGGTCACGATCTCGGCGGTGCGCAGCCCTGTCTCGGTCATAGCTTCGGTGAGGGCGCGGATCTCGCGAACCCGCGTCGTCGGTTCCGCCAGCGACGCGCACACCTGGAGAAGACGGCCGGCGCGCTGCTCGAACAGGTCGCCGACGATGAAGTCGACCTCATGGCCGGACGTGGTCAGGTAGTAGGAGACCTGGCCCTGCAGCAGGCGACCGTGACGGCGACGCAGTTCGAGAAACACAGCGTTTTCGAGCCGCGCCCCCGCGTCGGTGGCCGTCACGTGGGACATGGCCGCTCCGAGGCCCGGGTCGATCGCATAGAGCTTGCGCGGGTTGGTCGCCTGCGCGCGCAGCGATTTCTTGAACACGGGGATGGCGAACACCAGATAGGCGTCCTGGAAATGGTCGAGCAGCGCGTGCAGCAGGTCCTTCGAAACGGCGAGACCGCGCGAGCGCAGGTCGCCGTGCGCCTTGTTGACGCTGAAGGTGCGGGCGGGCGATTGCAGCAACAGGCGGGCGAAGGCCCGCGCCGCGGTGGCGTTCTCGACGCAGTGTCGTTCGATGACGTCGCGCAGCAGCACGAGCTCGACGTAGTCCTGAAGCGTCTGGATGCGCGCGGCCGGCGGCATTGCCTGTACTTCGGGAAAGCCGCCGACCGAGAGGTAACGGTCGAGATGGGCCTCGAGTTGCGAGCGCGCCTTGGGCCCCGGGGGAAACTGGGCGGGCAAGGGGACACCGGCGGCCGCGGCACTCTCGGCGAAGCTGTACGGAAAGACCTCGACGGCGATGCCGCGGCCGCGGAGCTCGGTCGCCACTTCGGTGTGAAGGAGCTTGGCGGACGACCCGCTCACCATGATCGCCACCTGTTCGGTGTCGAGCACCCGCCGCACGAAGCGCGGCCACTCGGGGATCATCTGGATCTCGTCGAGAAAGAGGTAGGCACGCCTCTGACGAGCCTCGGGGTTCGAGCGATAGAAGGACTCCAGCAGTCCGTCGAGCAGGCCGCCGACGGCGGGCTGCAGGCGGTCGTCTTCGAAGTTGGCGTACAGCAGGTCGCGCTTGTCGATCCCCGACGCGATGAGCTCTCGCATGCGCTGATACATGAGATAGGTCTTGCCCGCGCGGCGCATGCCGATGACGACGCTCGGCTTGCCCGGCGTGGCGGGCACGCTGACGAAGCGGGGACTGCCTGTGGGGATGGGCGACTCGTGAAACTCTGAAATGAGGAAGTCGGCTGCGGTCATCGGGCAATACTAACCGCTATGAACGGATAGAACAAGCATTATCTGTCCGTTTTAGAAGGACAGATGTGCGTCTTGCAAGCAGCGTTTCCGACGCCGGCTCGACCATCTGCCTGCGCGATTCGCGCATCTTGAATGCTCGCATCACTCAGTGTGGACTCGCGTTCGTGACCCCGCGTCTCTCGATGGGACCATCACGGATCGACCATGAGCTCGCCGAGGCGAAGTCCATCGGGCGGGCGGCGCAGCTGCCCCCGCCACTCGGGACCGGCCGGGATTCAGAACTCGGCGGGCAGCGCCTTCATCTGGGCAGCGGTGAAGACGGGCCCGTCCTTGCACACGTACACGGGCCCGATGTTGCAGCGCCCGCACTTGCCGAGCCCGCACTTCATGCGGTTCTCGAGCGTGGTGAAGATGGCGTCGTCGGCGAAGCCGAGCTTGTCGAGCACGGGCAGCGTGAGCTTGACCACGATGGGCGGCCCGCAGAGCACGGCGACGGCGTTCTTCGCCTTCGGCGCCGTCGCCTCGACCACCGGCGTGACGTAGCCGACCTCGCCGGCCCACTCGGGGCTCTGGCCGCCGGGGTCGACGGTGGTCACGATCTTGACGTCCGCGCGCGAGGCCCACTCTTCGAGCTCGCGCTTGTACACCAGATCGCCGACCGAGCGGGCACCATAGACGATGGTCACGTCGCCGAAGTCGTCGCGGCGGTCGAGCACGTTCCAGATGACGCAGCGCACCGGCGCCAGGCCGATGCCGCCGGCGATGAAGACGACGTCCTTGCCCTTCCAGTCATCCACCGGGAACCAGTTGCCGTAGGGACCGCGGAAGCCCACGGTGTCGCCGACGTTCACTTCGCGGAGCGCCGTCGTGACCTTGCCCACAGCCTTGAAACTGCACTCGATGAAGCCCTTGCGGGTAGGCGCGCTGGCGATGCAGAAGGTGCTCTCGCCGGCGCCGAACACGCTGTACTCGCCAAACTGGCCGGCGTGGAAGTCGAAGGAGTCGCGCAAAGCCTCGTCCTTGAACTCGAGGCGCAGGGTACGCGTGTCCGCCGTCTCCTCGACAAGCTCCGTCACGATGGTCAGCTCGGGCTGATAGATGTTCATGTGGCCGCCACTTCGGGTCGCCGTGCGGCGATGTCGATGGCCTGCAGGATCTCGACGAGGTCCTGGCCGGCGTGGCAGACGCGCGTGCAACGGCCGCAGCCCGTACAAAGCACCTCGCCGAACTTGAGCGGGTAGACGGAGAACTTGTGGTTGATGCGTTGGCGGTAGCGAGGGTTCTGACTGTCGCGCGGGTTGTGGCCGCTGGCGTGCAGCGTGAAGGTCGGCGCCTGGCAGGTGTCCCAGCAGCGCCGTCGGGTGCCCTTGCCGATGCCCTCTTCCTCGTCGACGATGTCGAAGCAGTGACAGGTGGGGCACACGCTCGAACAGGCGCCGCAGCCGTTGCAGCGCACGCCGAGGGCGGCCAGGAGCGGGTCCTCAAAATGCGTGTCGATCCAGTCGCGCACCGACGCGGCGTCGATCTCGAGGTTGGCGGCGACGCGGACGCGGGCGGCGGCGCGCTCCTCCGCGGCCTGCCGGCCGCGCTGCTCCGCGCCGTTGGAGTCGGCCTCGGCCGTGAAGTACGCCGCATGGGCGTCCACCAGGGCACGCCCCTTGTCGGTGGTCGCCTCGAAGAGGTAGCCGCCTTCGACCGGCGAGAGCAGGGCGTCGGCGCCCTTGGTGTCGTCGGGGGAGGTACCGACGGCTGTGCAGAAGCAGCTCTCGTCGATGACGGGGCAGGCGAGGTTGACGATCGTCGTCGCCTCGCGGCGGCCGTTCCACAGCTCGTCCTGGTAGTCCCAGTTCATGACCTTGTCGACGACCGCCAGAGCGGCGCTGTCGCAGGGCTTCGCCGCCAGCACGACGCGGGGCGCAAACTCCGTGGGTACCGCTTCGATCTCGACTTCGGTGCCGTGCTCCCGCCAGCCGCAGAGCGCCTCGTACTCAGGCAGGAAGTACTGCTTGAGCGACAGCACAGGCAGGCCGCGGCTGAGGTCCAGCTCCGTGGCGTCGGCGAGGACGCGGTACTCGATGTCGACCGGTTTGACGCCGGGGCGCAGACAGGCCGATGAGGCGATCGCCGATGGCGAGGCGCAGACGTCCACCGCCACGGGCGCGATCACTTCCGTGCCCGCGCCCAGCAGATCGCCGGTCAGCGAGCGCAGGTGATCGTCGCTGATGAAATGGGTCGTGCCTGTCGCTTCGGCGTTGCTCACTTGATGAACTCCTGCTTGTCGTCGAGCCGGTAGTCGCCGATGGGCGCCGGGTTCTCAGGGTCGTCGCTCACGGTGTAGTCGTAGCGCTCGGCGACGATCTGCTGCAGCTTGCGGTTCACAAGGCTGAGAGGGATGCCGACCGGGCAGAAGCGCTCGCATTCGCCGCAGTCGACGCAGCGCCCGGCCAGATGCAGGGCGCGGGTGATGTTCCAGCTCATGTTACCGCGCGGGTGCGCGGAAGACTCGATCCACTGCGGCCGGCTCTTTTCGGCCACGCACCTCTCGCAGACGCAGAGCGGGCACACCTGGCGGCACGCGTAGCAGCGCACGCACTTGGAGAACTGCTCGGTCCAGAAGGCCCAGCGCTCCTCAAGCGGCCGTGCATCGAGCGCTGCGACGCGCTCGTCGATCGTCATGATCGGCCGCGGGGGATCGGGCTGCGCCTCACCGAGCAGATGGTCGACGAGCTTCGGCTCGCGGTTGTCGCAGCCGTAGCAGCGCGGGGCGACGTTCTCGCTGGAGAGGGCGACCGCCTCGGGAAGCTCCGCTTCCTCCAGCACGCCGCCGCAACGCACGCCGATGAGCACGATGTCGTCGCGGGTGAGCTGCGCCTCGCGCAGCAGGCCCGCGACCGCCTTGGCATCGCAGCCTTTGACCACGAGGCCGATCTTGCCGAGCTCGGCGACGTTGTCGCGGCGCGGGTTCAGGTAGGTGACGAGGTTGTGCACGCAGCGCGTGTCGAAGATCAGCTTGTCGGTGTCGGCCGGGTCGGTGACGAAGACCGGCCGCGCACCGCGGCGCGCGGCCTCCCAGCCGATGATGACGCGCACCGTGCCGTCGGTGAGGAGCGTGCGGGCGAGCTCGCGCAACTCGTTCATGAGGCCTCGGCTTTGGCGGTCGCGGCAGGCGTGGCGACTTCAGCGGCCGGGCCGGCCGGCGTAGCCACGCCGGCGTCCTCGGGAGCGAGCGCACGATACGCGTCGAACGGCCCCAGGGCACGCACGTTGGTCACGGCTTCGTTGACCACGTCGCGCCACTTGGCGCCTTCGCTGGCCGAGACCCAGCTGAAGGTCATGCGCCGCGGATCGACGCCGATGAACTCCATGATGTCGTGGAACACGGCGAAGCGCCGCCGGGCGTGGTAATTGCCCGTGGTGTAGTGGCAATCGGCCGGGTGGCAGCCACTCACGATGACGCCGTCGGCGCCGCGCTCGAAGGCCTTGATGATGAACAGCGGATCGATGCGGCCGGTACAGGGCAGGCGGATGATGCGCACGTTGCTGGCCATGTGCAGGCGGCTTGTGCCCGCGAGGTCGGCGCCGGTGTATGTGCACCAGTTACAGACGAAGGCGGTGATGCGCGGCTCGAAGCCGTTGGCTGCCGCGCCGCTTGTGTCGATCGCGTCGCTCACGTCACTCCCAGTAGGCTAGGGCGTTGATCTCGCTGAAGATCTGCTCGTCGGTGAAGGTCTGCAGCTCGACGCTCTTGCTGAGGCAGACCGCCTGGCAGGTACCGCAGCCCTGGCACACACCGGGGTTCACGTAGGCGACCTGGCCGCAGACGTGGCCGTCGACGGCGCAGATCTCGCGCTGCTCGATGGCGCCGTACGGGCACACGAGCTCGCAGCGCATGCAGCCGATGCAGGTGTTCTCGTCGACGACCGCGACGGCCGGCTCGCGCTCGAGCTCGTCGGCGCTGAACAGGCCGAGCACCTTGGCGCCGGTGGCGCTGGCCATGGCGACGGCGTCGGGGATGTCGCGCGGCGCCTGGCAGGCGCCGGCCACGAAGACCCCGGCGGTGTTGGTCTCGACGGGGCGCAGCTTGGGATGCGCCTCGTTGATGAAGCCATGCTCGTCGGTGCTCACGCTGAGCTTCTGAGCGAGCTCGCGGATGCCGTCCTGAGGGCGCATCGCGGTGGCCAGCACGACCATGTCGGCGTCGATGACGACCTGCTCGCCGCTCAGCGTGTCGTAGCCCCACACCTTGACCTTGTCGCCTTCGCGGAAGATACGGCTGACGCGACCGCGCACGTACTCCGCGCCGTCCTCTTCGATGGCTCGCCGGCTGAACTCGTCGTAGCCCTTGCCGGCGGCGCGGATGTCCATGTAGAAGGCGATGGCGCGGCCATCGTGCACCTTGTGCTTGTAGAGCATCGCGTGCTTGGCGTTGTACATGCAGCAGATCTTGCTGCAGTACGAGATACCCTTCTCGGGGTCGCGGGAGCCGACGCAGTGGACGAAGACCACGGTCTTGGGCTCCTTGCCGTCGGAGGGCCTGAGGATGGCGCCCTCTGTGGGCCCGCTGGCCGACGCCAGGCGCTCGAACTGCAGGCCGTCGATGACGTCCGGCACCTCGCCGTACCCGTACTCGCCGTAGCCTTTGAGGCCCTCGGGCTGCTCGCGACCGATGTCGTAGAGCTTGAAGCCGGTCGCGACCACGATGGCGCCGACGGCCTCGGTGACGAAGGTGTCCTCGGTGTCGAAATCGATGGCGGCCTTCAGGCACGCTTCTTTGCACTTGCCGCAGACGTCCTTGGCGAGGCCCTTGCGGCGGCCCTTGAACAGGGTGCAGTTTTCGCGGTCGAGCACCGGGATGTTGGGTACGGCTTGCGGGAACGGCACGTAGATGGCGGTGCGCTTGCCGAGGCCGGCCTCGAACTCGCTGGGGATCCGCTTCGCCGGGCAGGCCGCCTGGCAGTCGCCGCAGCCGTTGCAGAGGTCCTCGTCGACCGAGCGGGCCTTCTTGCGGATCGTCACCTCGAAGTTGCCGATGTACCCTTCGACCTTCTCGACCTCGCTCCACGTGTGGAGCTTGATGTTGGGGTGCTGATACGCCTCGACCATGCGCGGCGTGAGGATGCACTGTGAGCAATCGAGGGTCGGGAACGTCTCGCTGAGCTGGCTCATATGGCCGCCGATCGAGGCTTCCTTCTCGATGAGGACGACCTCGTGGCCGCCGTCGGCGATGTCGAGCGCCGCCTGGATGCCGGCAATGCCACCGCCGATGACGAGGGCGCGCTTGGTGACGGGGATGTGGATGCTCTCCAGCGGCCGGTTGTGCTTGACCTTCTCGACGATGGTGCGGGTGATGTCGATGGCCTTGTCGGTCGCCTCGCCGCGGTCCTCATGGATCCAGCTGCAGTGCTCGCGGACGTTGGCCATCTCGCACATGAACTTGTTGAGGCCGGCCTGGTCGCAGGCGCGACGGAAGGTCTTTTCGTGCATGTGCGGCGAGCAGGCGGCAATGACCACGCCGGTGAGGTTGTTGTCCTCGATGGCCTTCTTGACCAAGGCCTGGCCAGGGTCCGAGCACATGTACTTGTAGTCCTCGGCGACGGCGACGCCGGGATGATCCTTGAGTGCCTCGGCGACCGCCGCGCAGTCGACAGTGCGGGCGATGTTCTCGCCACAGTGGCAGACGAAGACGCCGATGCGGCTCATGCGCTGACCTTCTGTTTCTCGGCGCGGGCCGCGGCCTTGGCCGCGGCCTCTTCTTTGGCGAGCTTCTCGGCGACGACGCGCTCGGCGGCCTGCTTCACGAGGCGTGTCATGAACGGGGCCGTGTCGACGAAGTGGCGGCTCATGCCGAGATCGGCGGGCGCGAGCCCGAGGGCGAGGCCCACCATCTCCGTGACGAACAGGATCGGCAGAGGTTCTTCGCCGCGCCTGGCCATTGCCTTCTGACGAAGGTCGAGGTTGGAATGGCACAGCGGGCAGGCCACGATGATGGCCTCGGCGCTGTGGGAGCGGGCGTTCTCGATGATCGCGCGCCCGAGCCGCAGCACCGACGCGGTGCGGCTCACGCTGAAAGCGCCGCCGCAGCACTCGACCTTCATGTCCCAGTCCACGGCGTCGGCGCCGCAGGCCTCGATGACGTCGTCCATCGAGGTGGGCTGCTCGGGGTCGTCGTAGCCGCAAACCTCGAACGGGCGCACGAGCAGGCAGCCGTAGTAGGCGGCCAGCTTGACGCCTTTGAGAGGGTTGGGCGCTACGGCGACGGCGACCTTCTGCTCGATAGTCGCGGAAGCGTCGCGCAGAAGCTCGACGGCGTTGTGCACCTCCACGCTGTTGGCGAAGGGCCGGCCGAGGACATCGGGTATCCGCTCGGCGAGGCCGTCCTCGGTGGCGATCGCGAGGCGGGCGGCGGACAGGCGGTTGTAGCAGGCGGCGCAGGGTGCAAGCACGGTGTCGAAGCCCTGCGCCTCTGCCAGCGCCAGGTTACGCGCCGGCAGCGCCACGCCGAGCAAGTGGTCGGTAGTGTGGCCGCTGCTCGCGCCGCAGCACGACCAGTCGGCGATCTCAGCCAGGCCGATGCCCAGCTCGGCAGCTACGGCGCGCAAGCTCTCGTCGAATTCGCGCGAGGTGCCGTGCAGGGAGCAGCCGGGGTAGTAGGCCACGTCGGTCATGGGGTCACGCCGCACTTCTCGAAGATGCGCTTGATCTCGGCGAGGCCGTCGATGCGGTCGGGGAGCAGGCTGAGCTTGCCGCGGGAGACCATCGCCGGGACGTTGTTGGCATCCTTGACGAGGTCGCCGCTGCGCAGCTTGTACTCGACGACCATGCCCATCTCGTGCAGACGGCCGTTGCTGCGGATCTGCTGGAGAAAGGCGCGATGGAAGGCGGCGATGGTGCGCGGCATGTCGGCGCCGCCGGCCTCGATGGCTATCTCGCGAACGGCGTCGATGACGCGCGCCGGATCGCAGCCGTTGGGGCAGCGCGCGCTGCAGGTCTCGCAGGTGAGGCAGAGCCAGATGGACTGGTCGCCGAGCGCGTCCTTACGACGATCCTGCATGACGAGGCGCATCACGTTGTGGGGGCGCAGGTCTGACTCGGATGCCATCGGGCAGCCGGCGGAGCATTTGCCGCACTGGTAACACGTCGCCACATTGATGCCGGTGGCCTCGCGGACTTCGGCGGCGAGGGTACGGGACGGAACACTCATATGCGTCGGCTTCCTGCTCTTTCGCTGCGGACGGGCGACGCTACGGTCGCCCGTCGATGCCCTGTCCGAGGTGGCAGAACGCGTCCACTCCTGCGCCTAGTGTAAGGCCGCCGGCGAATCCGGGCAAGCTTGTCCTCTCGTTCACAAGGCCCGGGCGGCGGCTCGCGGCGACGGCTGGTAGGCGGGCAGCATGGCTTGGTCCGCCAGCTTGTCCGCGTCGCCGACGGAGGCCATCTCGGGCCCGGCTATGTCGAGAGCGCCCGGCGCACCTTGCCGCGGCCGAGCAGCATGAGGGCAG
>Ga0315271_10001588_pt1 | contig 13803 bp, 18 predicted proteins | sample C3_top_MG_FD_204664 | JGI IMG/M metagenome (GOLD analysis project Ga0315271, IMG submission 204664) | Sediment microbial communities from Yellowstone Lake, YNP, Wyoming, USA - C3_top | ecosystem: Environmental > Aquatic > Freshwater > Lake > Sediment | place: USA: Wyoming | collected 2017-08-01 | reverse complement strand
CGGACTTCGACACGATCTGAACGCGCAGCTTACCCCATCCCCACCCCGACCCTCCCCTTGAAGGGGAGGGAGACAAGAATATTTCAGAAGTTGGCGTGTTCCGTATAAATGAAGAGCGGTTGGCCTCAATTGAATTCCCAGCAACGTGCCGCTGTCCACGATCCGCTCGTGACTTGCGGCACCTGACGCAGCTTGCGATCCAAACTCTCCTTCCCCTTCAAGGGGAAGGTTGGGATGGGGATGGGGAATGACCGCGCAGTCACGACCGTTCTCCCCTTGGGGAATCCCCTTGCCGGGCACCCGTCATTCCTGAAAAAAGCGTAGTATGTACAAATTATCTGTACATACCAGGATTCGAACCATGTCTTCCTCCGTAAACGTCACCCAGCTCCGTCAGCATCTCCCCGAGTACCTGAAGCAGGTTCGGGAGGGCAAGGAAGTCGAAGTCACCGTGCATGGCAAAGTAATCGCCCGCTTGGTCCCGGAAGCCGCAAAAAGCGATAGAGCAAAGAAAAGGCTCGCCGAACTTCGCAAGACCGCCAAGGTAGGCGACGTGACATCTCCAGCGGGCGCAGCCTGGACGGGCGATCGTGATCATTTGTGACACCCACGTACTCGTCTTCGACGCGCTCGCACCCGCGCGGTTATCGGCAAAGGCGCGCCGGCGGCTGAAGGACGGAGAGTCTGCGGGGCAGTTGGCCTGCGCAGACATCTCCCTCTGGGAAATTGCCATGTTGATCGCGAAACGGCGACTGGAAATCGACGAGGAATCCGGATCCTTTATCCAGGCAGTCCTGGATGCCCGGGGCTACAGGGTGCTTCCCATTACTTCGGAAATCGCAGCCCTTTCGCAAAGCGCGGATTTCACCCGGAAGGATCCCGCCGATCGCCTCATTGCGGCGACCGCCCTTGCCGCCGGTGCGGAGCTGCTCTCCGCCGATCAGGCAATGAAAGGCATACCGGGCTTGAAGCTGGTCTGGTAGCGCCGGGAGGGCGTGTCCCGAATCCCGTTCCCCAAGCCGTAAGTCGTGGCTCCTCTAATTCGTCACGCGTTATGGGTGAATACCCGTGCCGATACCCTACGGGCGTAGCACGTCGGAGTTATGGTCAAAGACCGGTATGCCGAGAGCGGCAACCCTTTTAGCACGTCGGAGTTATGGGGGTCAGCCCGGTTATGGCAACGCCGGTTATGGTCAAAGACCGGTTATGGTCGACAGACCGGTATCCCTTTAGGGAATCCCTTCAGGGAATCCCCTTGTGGGAATCCCTCCGGGGACCCTTCTAGCTAGGAGTACCCATTTAGCCGGAATCCCTTCAGGGAATCCCCTTGCGGGGCACGCCGTCACGATTATTGGCCGAAGGCCGGTATCCCCTTGTGGGGCGTCACGGCCCTTACGCGTAGAATCCCCAATTGGATGGTCTGAAGAAGCAGGTAGAAAACTGCACCCACATGGCACAAAAGGAATTCTCCCCGGCCGAGAGGCAGGACATCGTCAAGTACCTCAACGATCGGTTCTACCGATTTCAATAAAGCGGGGGAAAAGGGGCGGGCGTGGCACATAGCGGTTTTAGGCAACACGCCAAGGCTGAGGTAGTTCGGAATTGAGTCCCTGAATACTGCACTGGTGGCATAATCCTCCACTGTCATGGCAAGCATTCTCGACCTTCACCTCGCGGAGATTGCGGAGCTCTGCCGCCGTTACGACGTGCGCCGGCTCGAGTTGTTCGGCTCCGCGACGACGGATGCCTTCGACCCGCGGACGAGCGATTTCGACTTTCTCCTGGACTTCAAGGCGAGCGCATCGAATCTCTTCGACCGGTATTTTGGCCTGAAAGAATCCCTTGAGGCTCTGTACGGCCGCGAAGTCGACCTGGTGATGGTCGGCGCCATGCACAACCCCTACTTCATCGACTCGGTGAACAAGACGCGACAGCTCGTTTATGCAGCCGAAGACGCCCAAGCTGCTTGAGGACATTCGCGACTCCGCCGTCTTCATCCGCGATGTTGTGCGCGGCAAGACGCTCGACGACTACCATCGAGACCGCCTTCTGCGCCAGGCGATAGAGCGCAATTTCGAGATCATCGGGGAGGCCATCAAACGGCTCGCCCAGCACGATCCGGAGATCGTTGCCCGAATCGGTGAACATCGCCAGATCATCGCCTTCCGCAACGTGCTCATACACGGCTACGACCTCGTCGATCACGCACTGGTCTGGAGCACCATAGAACAACAGGTTCCGGTCCTGCTGCGTGATGTGGGCACGTTGCTCGGCTCGACGAAAGACTTATGAGAAAGACAGCTTCAGTAACTGAAGTAACCGTTTCCGGCGAAGAAAAATACGGCCCCAAGGAAGGGCTGCATCGTCGGTTGATCGACGCTGCGCAAAAGGCGGTGCGGGCAGCGTTGCGTGAACATAAGCTGATGGGGAACTCGATCGCTGTCTGGCGTAATGGTCGGGTTGTGTTGCTTCCTCCCGAGCAAATCGACGCCTGATCGATTTCCTGCAACGGCCGCAGTCCCTTGCCCCACACCCCACCGCTCCAAGTCTGAAGTCCCTGGAAATAGGTACTTCGTCCAGAGTCCTGTTGTTACCCTGTCACGTTCGTCACGCGTTATGGGCGTAGCCCGGTTATGGCAGAGCCTGTATCCCCTTGCGGGAATCCAGCGAATACCCTACGTGCGTATACCCTACGTGCGTTGCACGTCGGAGTACCCTTTTAGCACGTCGGAGTTATGGTCAAAGACCGGTATGCCGAGAGCGGCAACCCTTTTAGTCGGGCACGTCTTTTTTCATTCGGCCGGGGGCAGCCCGGCGGCTGGTCACTTTTCTTGCGCGGCCAGGAAAAGTAACCAAGAGAAGGCCGCCCCTGGTGTCGCGCCCCTTATCAGGGGTGCCCCTGTACTGCCTGCCTTGATGTGGCGACTGCGGAACTCGACCTGGCGAGGCGCATACAACGCGCCTCACTGCGGGACTGACTCGGTTCCCGGCGGGCGTAAGCTGGGGCGGAATCCGACGCATGGGCGCCTGTATCGACATTGGTGGACCGAGGCAAGGCGCCTGTTCCCGCAAACGGAGCTGCGCTTAACGAGTCCCAGGCGCACAGTCCTCGTCGACTTCCCCCCATCGAGTCGAGCTGCTCGGCGCGCCACAAGGGGGAAGGGCAAATGCACTAGGGCAATCCTGGCTCTTGCTCCTCGATCTTCCTCCCAGCACCCAGCACTCAGCACTCAGCATCCAGCACCCAGCACCCAGCACCCAGCACTTTTTCTCCCGTCACGACCGTCACGCCGTCACGCTTTTACCCAGCACTCAGCACTCAGCACTCAGCACTCAGCACTCAGCACTCAGCACACAACACGCAGCACGCAGCACGCAGCACTGCCTCTTCCGTCACGGCCCTTTCGGTAGAATCCCCGACTCACTCGTCACCAATCAAAGTTCACTGACCTTGAAATGGCACTGACACGAGTTTTTCGGACCACGATCCTGGAACGCGCACAGAACGACGCGCGGTTCCGCGAGGCGCTGTTTACGGAAGCGATCAATGCTTATCTTGCCGGCGACACCGGCGCGGGCAAGGCGATCCCGCGCGACCTGGTGAATGCCACCGTTGGCTTTGAAGGCCTCGCCACCGAGATCAATAAGCCGGGCAAGAGTCTGCGCAGCCCTGAGTCGATTGACACGCTTTCACTATCGTTCATCTGCCTGCCCGAAGGGTTCGTCGTGTTTCACATCCGATGGCGCTTGGCGTAATATGTCGAAAAACATTACATTTTTCGACATATTATGGTGATATGTCGAATCGTTCGACATGTCCCGCGGGCGTGTCGATAAACAGGGAGAATTTCGACACGTGGCCAAGTTCGACCCGAGCCGTCCCTACAACGAACTGCCCCAACTGCCGCCGAAGGCAGACATAGAAACCCGTGCCATCCTCAAGGCCTGCATAGATGCTCGTGCCGCCGTGGCTGCGCTGCGGCAGGCGGGCACGCTGATTCCCAACCCGGGCGTGTTGATCAACACGATCCCACTGCTGGAAGCGCAGGCCAGTTCCGAAATCGAGAACATTGTCACCACCACCGACGCCTTGTTCAAGTACGCACAAATCGATTCGGAGAATGCAGATCCGGCTACCAAAGAAGCCCTGCGCTACCGCACGGCGCTGCGACTGGGAGTGGAATCCCTGAAAATAAAGCCGCTCAGCACGTCCACGGCAGTTGGCGTTTGTTCCACCATCAAAGGCCGGCAAATGGAAATCCGGCGCGTTCCCGGAACAACGCTGACCAACCCGGCGAAGAACGCAGTCATCTACACGCCCCCGGCGGGTGAGGCTTTGCTACGCGAAAAACTTGCCAACTGGGAGCGATTCATCCATGAGCAGACCGAGGTCGACCCGCTCATCCGCATGGCGGTCGCGCATTACCAGTTCGAGGCCATCCACCCGTTTAGCGATGGAAATGGACGGACCGGTCGGGTGCTCAATCAGCTCATGCTTGTCGAGCAAGGCCTGCTGGACCTGCCGGTTCTTTATCTGTCGCGGTACATCATCGGCAACAAGGCGGACTATTATCGGCTTCTGCTCGCTGTGACATGTGATGCCACCTGGGAAAAATGGATTCTCTACATGCTTGCAGGCGTGAGCGAGACGGCAACGTGGACGGTAGATAAAATACAGGCAATTCACGACCTCATGACCCATTCAACGGAATACGTTCGTGCGCGGGCGCCAAAGACCTACAGCCGCGAACTGGTTGAGCTGATTTTCGTGCAGCCTTATTGCCGCATCCAGAACATCGTCGACGCGCAATTGGGGAACAGGCAAACGGCATCCGTCTATCTGAAGGCGCTGACCGATATCGGAATTCTCAAGGAAGTCAAAGTCGGCCGTGAGAAATTGTTCATTCACCCCAAGTTTGTCGCCTTGCTGACCAGCGAGACACACACATTCAAACCCTACGAGGGTGCGAAGCGCGGGCCTGCGGGTGCAAAACAAAAGGTATCTGGACCAAAGGACGTTGCGCGGCGCATCGAACGCCGAGATCGTTGATTACCATTAATTCGAGAAATTACATGGCCAAACTGAAAAACATCCTGATCGCACCGGTAATGACATTCCTGGCGGTGAGCGCCCATGCGGCGGTGCCGGGCGATGGCGCCGAGGGCAAGCGCCTGCACGATGCCAACTGCACGGGTTGCCACGATTCTTCGGTCTACTCCCGTAAGGACCACAAAGTCCGATCGTTGGATGGTCTGAAGAAGCAGGTAGAAAACTGCACCCACATGGCACAAAAGGAATTCTCCCCGGCCGAGAGGCAGGACATCGTCAAGTATCTCAACGATCGGTTTTACCGATTCCAGTAGAGCGGGGGAGCAGGGTCAGGCGTGGCACGTAGTGTTCTTATGCAACATGCCAAGCCTGAGGTTGCTCGGAATTGAGTCCCCGAATACTGTACTGGTGGCATAATCCTCCACTATCATGGCAAGCATTCTCGATCCTCACCTCGCGGAGATTGCGCAGCTCTGCCGCCGTTACGACGTGCGCCGGCTCGAGTTGTTCGGCTCCGCGACGACGGATGCCTTCGACCCGCGGACCAGCGATTTCGATTTTCTCCTGGACTTCAAGGCGGGCGCATCGAACCTCTTCGACCGGTATTTTGGCCTGAAGGAATCCCTTGAGGCGCTGTACGGCCGCGAAATCGACCTGGTGATGGTCGGCGCCATGAACAACCCCTACTTCATCGACTCGGTGAACAAGACGCGACAGCTCGTTTATGCAGCCGAAGACGCCCAAGCTGCTTGAGGACATTCGCGACTCGGCCGTCTTTATCCGCGATGTTGTACGCGGCAAGACACTCGACGACTACCACGGAGATCGCCTGCTCCGGCAGCATATCGAGCGAAAATGTCGAGATCATCGGCGAGCCCATTAAACGCCTCTCCCAGCACGATCCCGAGATCGTCGCCCGAATTGGAGACCATCGTCAGATCATCGCCTTCCGCAACGTGCTCATACACGGCGAGTGTCCTGTGCCGCTGATTCGTGGGATAACCCGCGCACCCCAATAGTCGATCACCTATGTGCATATGGCTGTATTCCAGAATCGTTGGGAAAACCTGCGAAATCGGCGCCAGGCAAGGCGCGAGTCCTCGACAGTGGCGGGCCCCACGGCGAGGACTCGTAACAACGCATGGCGCCGATTCTCGTCGGGTTTTCAGCCACGAATCAGCGGCACAGGACACTAGGACCTCGTCGATCACGCACTGGTCTGGAGCACCATAGAACACAGGTTCCGGCCTTGCTGCGCGATGTGGGCACGTTGCTCGGCTCGACGAAAGACTTATGAGAAAGACAGCTTCAGTAACTGAGGTAACCGTTTCCGGCGAAGAAAAATACGGCCCCAAGGAAGGGCTGCATCGTCGGTTGATGGACGCTGCGCAAAAGGCGGTACGGGCTGCTTTGCGTGAACATAAGCTGATGGGGAACTCGATCGCTGTCTGGCGTAATGGTCGGGTTGTGTTGCTTCCTCCCGAGCAAATCGACGCCTGATCGATTTCCTGCAACGGCCGCGGTCCTCCGCCCCACACCCTGCCGCTCCAAGTCTGAAGTCCCGGGAAATAGGTACTTCGTCCCGAGTCCTGTTCTTACCCTGTCACCTTCGTCACGCGTCACTGCTTCTTCCGTCACGGCCTTACGGCCGTTGCTCTTCAAGCGGCCGGGGGCAGCCCGGCGGCTGGTCATCTTTCTTGCGCGGCCAAGAAAGGTAACCGAAAGAAGGCCGCCCCTGGAGTCGCGCCCCGTGTTCACGGGGTGCCCCTGTGCTGCCTGCCTCGATGTGGCGACTGCGCAACTCGACCTGGCGAGGCACACAAGACGTGCCTCACTGCGGGACTGCCTCGGTTCCCGGCGGGCGTAAGCTGGGGCGGAATCCGAGTCATGGGCGCCTGTATTGACGCTGATGGACCGAGCCATGGCGCCTGCTCCCGCAAACGGAGCTGCGCTTAACGTGTCGACAGGCGCACAGTCCTCGTCGACTTCCCCCCATCGAGTCGAGCTGCTCGGCGCGCCACAAGGGGGAAGCGCAAATGCACTAGGGAAATCCTGGCTCTTGCTCCTCGATCTTCCTCCCAGCACCCAGCACTCAGCACTTTCTCTTCCGTCACGGTCCTTTCGGTAGAATCCCCCACTCACTCGTCACCAATCACTGTTCACTGATATTGAAATGGTCCTGACACGAGATTGTCGGAGCACAATTCTGGAACGCACGCAGAACGACGCGCGGTTCCGCGAGGCACTCTTTACGGAAGCGATCAACGCTTATCTGGCCGGCGACACCGGTACAGGCAAGGCGATTCTGCGCGACCTTGTGAATGCCACCATTGGCTTTGAATCCCTTGCCGCCGAGATTAACAAGCCGAGCAAGAGCCTTCACCGGATGCTGGCGCTATACGGCAATCCAAGCACGGAGAATTTCTTCGGCATCGTGAGCGTTCTGCAAAAGAAGACGCGCGTGAAGCTGCGCGTGACGGCCAAGGCCACGTAAAGGTAATCGACGAAATTGTTTATGCACACCGTGGACCCTACCTAAATACTCGGTGTTGCTCCATTGGTTGGCTAATGTTCCCTGAGCACAGAGAATTCTTGGAGTAAGCGGAGCGATAACGGGGTCGTCAATCGCCAGTAGACGGTCATTGGTCGATTGCCTTCAGCGCTCTCCAGAGACACCGGCCCACACACGCGATATGGATCGGCCTTCTTGCTACGGACGAACAATTGGAAATTCCAACCATTCGCGGGGCTTTCAAGGTAGCGGCGACCGCCCGCGGTGTTTGGACCAGCTGCATTTTGTGACTGCCAATGAAACCGCTCCGCACTGATGGCGTAGTCACGGTATGCGATCCGATCGTGGTAGCCCTCGCTCTTATCCAAAGTCACGAACAAGAGCTCAGTCTTGCGGTCATGCAATGGCAGTACGCCAGCCTGAAACGGCACGCGACGGTCGGGTCGGAGCCAGCCCACCGAAGTCAGAATTTCGCGTGCCGTGTACGACGCATGCAAGGAAATGGGAGTGTCTTCAAGTCCAGGCGTTGGCCGGCGTGCCATCGGGCTTTTCGCCGCTAGTTGTCCTGCCAACTCTCCCAACTCCGCCCGAATATCCGGACTTGACTGAACCCTAGCAGCAAACTCCTCACCTGTTCCAAATTGATGATGCTGGGCGTCAATCTGATAGGCCAGCATTTGCAGCAAGAGCCGCTCGCACTCAGATTGCGGTTCGTAGCGGGCGCCGGATTCCGCGACCTTCATCAAGGTATTGATTCGGTCGAAATCATCGACGTGCAGCAAGTCTCCAAATCGACGTGACAGGTACTCCTCATTTGGGTCTGCCTGTGATGTCAAAAGTCCCGCATCGCGCTTCAAATTGGTCCACCCAGAACGTGCGCTGTCACCGTAAATATCCTCAAGGTCTATTGACTGATCGTGCAGAAACGCCGCGAGGCTAATGTTGTTTCGACCTCGCAACGTAGCGAAAGCTTGAAGCTCAGTTCGAAGCCTTCGCCAATTCTGCTGAACGCTTGCCCTAAGACTCGCGAGCACTTGGTCACGAGCTTGGCGCTGAAGCTGGATATGGCATCCAGCGGGCAAGTTGCCGAACCCCATTTCCACGGAATTCAGTAGTTCTCGCTTTGAGAGTCCGGTGATTGAGCCGAGTAGCCGATCGAACCGAAACTCGACTCGATGCCTACCGACGAAGTCCAAAACCAGACAACTATCCTTCCCAAGATAGAGCCGAAGTCCACGTCCAATTTGTTGCTGAAACAAAACTGGGCTTTGTGTCGGTCTCAGCAAGAGGAGCGTGTCCACCGAGGGGAGATCGACGCCCTCGTTGTAAAGATCGCAAGTCACCAGTGCGCAAACCTTGCCGCTCTGAAGCATTTCTGGCGCGCGGCGCCTCTCATCCTGCGGTGTGGTTCCAAGAACACAGAGCGCCGGAATCCCTGCTTTGTTCAGAAATGCAGCCATATACTCGGCGTGGGCAACGGAAACGCAGAATACGAGAGCACGGCCACGTGTCGGGTTGCCAGTCAGTCGACGCCACTCGTTCAAGACCAGCTTGGCTCGGACTTCATTTCCCGTCACCAAGTTGCTGACCGCCTCCACCTCGCCGGGCCTATCCCACGGCACATCCGAGAAGTCCGTCTCGTCATCGCATGCGAAGTATTCAAACGGGCTAAGTAGTTGGAGCTCTAGCGCGTTCCAGAGCCTCATTTCAACAGCGGGCGAACCGTCCGCGCGGCAATCAAAGAAAGGCAGAATTGGTTTGCCATCACTCCGCTCCGGAGTAGCGGTAAGACCTAGCAAGATCTTTGGCTTTACCGAGTTGGCAAATACGGTAAATCGATCTGCCGCGAGACGATGGCATTCGTCAATCACGACGGTATGCCAATGGTCGGCGCCGCATTTGTCTACCAAATTGCGTGACACCACGCTATCAATCGTCGCAAAGACATGATTGAACTGATCCAATTGCGCGCCGTCAGCAAGAAGCTCCCCGAAGGTGTTGTCCCGGAGGACCTCACGGAACGTTCGCAGAGCTTGCTTGAGAATCTCTTGGCGGTGCGCAACGAACAGCAGCTTGGGTCGCCCACCCTCGACCTGACAGATTCTTCGGTAGTCGAACGCGGCTACGACGGTCTTGCCCGTTCCTGTCGCAGCTACAACGAGGTTTCTCGAACGTCCGTGCTCCCGCTCAATTGCGAGCTGGTCCAGCATCTCTTGTTGGTAGATCTTCGGTTGGAGATCAAAGAAGGTTGGCAACGCAACTAGGTTGTCACCAGACTCCTGCTTGAGCGCCTCCTTGAGCGCGCTACGGTGGACAGGATTGTTGGTGTCGTAGGCCTGAAACTCGCTGTCTTCCCAAAGCGTTTCGAAGTGCGCTTTGGCTCGCTCGAACAAACCTACCTGCCCTCGTTCAGTGATCTTGACGGTCCATTCCAGGCCGCCCAGTAGGGCGGCACCGGAAAGGTTGGCGCTACCCACATAGGCAGCGCCGAAGCCTGACCGACGGTGAAACAGCCATGCCTTCGCATGCAGTCGGGTCCTACGCCCATCAAGGGAGATCTTGATCTTGCACCCCGGCAACTTTGCTAGCTCATCGAGAGCCGTTGCCTCAGTTGCGCCCATGTAAGTCGTCGTAAGAACTCGAATTTGAGTTCTGGCTTGGCCATCGCCACCGACTGAAGTTATGGACTGCAATACATCACCAAGCTTCCGTACGCCGGCAAGGGTAATGAAGCTAACCAGGATGTCCACCCGGTCGCAGGCCGCTAGCTCGCGGATCAGTTCGTGCAGTAGGGATGGCGTTCCCTTGCCGGCTGTAAAGAGCCACGGTACAGCTAGACCCGTATCAGGAAGGGCCGGTGCGGAAGTATGGCGGTGGACCGACTGAAGAAGCTGGATGGGTGTCGCAACCTTCTCCGCCGTGTCTGCGGCCTGACCTAAGCGCCGACGCGTCTCGACAAGGATGTCATTGACAAGCTCAAGTTGGCGCTCGATCTTTTCTTTCCCATCTCCACTGATGTCGTCTAGTATCTCCACGAGTTGACGGGCAACGGCGTCCGCAAGTCGCTCCGCGGATTCGTCGGGGTGTAGGGGAACAAGTGTTCGGCTTCCCTCTTCCGTTTCAAGAGCCAATTTGCCTGCTTGGGCTTGAGACAGAATCAGGTCGTACAGTCCGTCGGGAAACTCCATCGTCTTGCACCCCCGGAGAAGTCACAGCTGAATCTATTGATTGTCGCGGTCATTATCTTCGTCGCTGTCGTCGCCGTCAGTTTTTTCATGAGTTCGAAGCGGCGAGGTAAGGCAGGGATGGAACCTGACCGATACTCGTTCGAGAAATGTCGGCCGCTGACGCGGAATTCCACATCCAAGTGTAAGACTCCGCCATGCCACGCAAGCCCGCCCTTCAGGTCGCTGAATTGTCGGCCCATATCATCCAGCGCGGCAACAACCGCCAAGAGTGTTTCTTTGCCGGCGAGCGGGATTCGGGCGAGGGAGAACCGGGTCGAGGAGAACCGGGTCGGGGCCTGCATAATTGCATAATCACGGAAACCCACGTTTTGTACCCGTGCCCACATGGCCCCGCTTCCGTGGTTCATGCGACCGCACAACTGCTAAGTGAGCCAAGAGAAAGTAGAACGCCTCAGTCGTGAAAACGACCGGGGCATTTTGATTTTCGGCTGGTAACTCCCAAAGTGAGATTGGGTTCCTGGATAATGGGGACGCCTACGAAGCAGGTGCGGAGATTCGAACATGGCTGAAGCAAGACGATGGACCCGTGAGGAGTTATTGGTAGTTCTCAACCTTTACGAAAAACTCCAATTCGGACAGTTTCACTCGCGCCAACCTGTCATCATCGAAGTTGCCGCGCGGATGGGGCGTACGCCGGGGAGCGTCGCCATGAAATTGAGCAACCTTGCCTCGCTCGACCCAAGGCTACGAGCGCGCAAAATCGTCGGCTTGGAAGGAGCGAGCAATCTCGATAAAGAGATCTGGGAGGAGTTTCAGGCGAATCGGGAATTGCTCGTCCCGGCGAGCGAAGAAGCCATGCGCAAGCTCTTCAATGCAACGGCGCAAGACGAAGTAGAGATCACCGGAAACGTCGGCGTCGCCATTCAACCTGCCCCGTCTCCCCCGGAAGGACCGACATCGTCCACCACTCAAGTGAACATAAGACGTGGACAGCAATACTTCCGTCAGGTCGTGCTCAATGCATTCGGCGGACGCTGCGGTGTCACGGGAATTGCCGTTCGTGAACTACTGGTTGCCAGTCACATCCTGCCTTGGGCCAAATACCCAAAGTTACGACTCGACCCTCAAAATGGGATATCTCTATCTCGCCTGCACGATGGCGCGTTCGATCGAGGTTTAATTTTATTTGACGAAAATTATCGACTACGACTCAGTGAGCGATTGCGCCGCCATTTGCCCCAAATTGCTCTGGAGGCTAATTTCTCGTTGTACGAAGGAAAGCTTCTTGATTTGGCGCCTGATGTGCCACCCCCAAGTCAAGAATATCTGTCTGTTCATCGGAAAACGTGGCATTTCATTTAATACATGCTTGGGGGTGAGCCGCGCGCACCCACGATCTTCCTCTAATTGCACCATCCAACGGTCAGATTATGACCGTGGTGTCCGTTCGCGAATAGTTTTTTTAACGCTGATATCCTTCGCGTTAGCCCACGCGGCGTGAGTGATTTGTTCGACCGTGCCGCTCGGAATTCCACCGACAGCGAGCCGTGTGAGACTTCAGTTAGTAAGTAACAAACTCGGTTGACGTAACAAAATCCGGGAACAATCCACTGGTCAGGCCCGTTTCCGCCATCCAAGACCGTCCATACAAATTCTTCAGGGTATGCGCGAACTAGCTGCAAGTCATCGCCGAACGTTTCTAGCCCGTAACCGCCCCAGATATCAAATTGAGCATCGGGATGTTGAAAAGGTCGGAAATATTCGTAGAACACATCTTCATGAAAACACTTGGCATGAATCATATGGCGTCGCCAACCAAATTGAAGTAATCGATTAAATCTAGTTCTTGGAGACCTATGCTACCAAGGTTACAATTGTTCGGTCAGGATACTTAAATTGCCGCGTCGAAAACTTCTCGAATCTTGAGGAAGAGAAGTCGTGTCGCGAAAGAGCAGATCAAAAGGGTCACGGTCGGAATGCGTGGGGACAGACCCTCATGGCACTACCTTAAGCATAGGCCTGACGTGCACGGATGATCGCCGCACGTGCAACGTGGCGAGGTACAGTGAGCAGGGCATGGTTTTTCGATCTTCGTTTGATTGCTCGCGGTTCGATGCGTCCCGGTCGAATTGGTAAGGTCATGGCGCTGATTGCGCCGAGCAGGTTCGCGATCATGATATCGGTGCGCTTCCCCGCGGCCCAGCGCAGATGTTGCTGAAACGCCAAGAGCAGTTGCAGCGTTGACTTGAAGCTCAGGGCGCGCGCGATCACCTGCGCGCCCACGGCAGCACGCGCCATGAGGCCACGCACCAGGTTGTAGGCCAGCAGGTGAACGGCAATCTCCTTGTCGATCATGCTTGATGACTTCGCGCTCAAGATATCCATGCCCATCACCGCTTTGATCGAACGCAGGTCGACTTCCACCTGCCAGCGCTGGCGGTACAGCGCATCCAGATCGAGCGGCGTCACGCTGCGCGCATGAGTACCAATCAGGTGCTGGAGCATTGCCGCCAGATGCGAAAGGCCGGCAAACGCGGCATCAAGGCGATTCTGATTTACCCAATGAATGCGTTGGCCACGGACCAGGCGGCGCGGCTGGCCAAAGAAATCGTCACGCGACCCGAACTTCGGGGGATCACAGCAGGCCTTTACGTTGGATCGGAATCCGGCGACCCGAGCACGACGGTCCGTCGGCTCGAAGACGGGCGTTACACCGTAATCACTCAGCGCGATCGTATTCGCGAAGAGCCGCCGGATATCCTGCTGACCAATTACAAGATGCTGGACATCCTGCTGATGCGCGCGCGGGATGCGGTCCTGTGGCGGCACAACGCGCCGGACACGCTGCGATATCTGGTAGTGGACGAGCTGCATACCTTCGATGGGGCGCAGGTCAAGAAAAAGGCGACAGACCCCTTTAAAAGAGTATGCCGATCTGCTCTTCGAGGTGGTGACCCGCCGCTACCAGACCCGCCCCATCTTGCTCACCACCAACAAAGTCTTCGGCGAATGGAACCAGGTGTTCCCCAACGCCGCCTGTGTCGTCACCCTCA
>Ga0315271_10001587_pt1 | contig 13810 bp, 5 predicted proteins | sample C3_top_MG_FD_204664 | JGI IMG/M metagenome (GOLD analysis project Ga0315271, IMG submission 204664) | Sediment microbial communities from Yellowstone Lake, YNP, Wyoming, USA - C3_top | ecosystem: Environmental > Aquatic > Freshwater > Lake > Sediment | place: USA: Wyoming | collected 2017-08-01 | reverse complement strand
GGCATCCTGGTCCTCTGGCGCCATTTCATGGTCCTCGACACGACCACCTGGTACGCGATGCCGTCTGCCGGAGGCTCCACCCTAACGGCCACCGGGATATGGTACGGTTTCGTGAGCCTGCCGATCTTCCAATTTCTTGTGGCCCGCTGGCTCTTTCGGCTCTTTATCTGGGCGCGCCTTCTCTGGCAGGTGTCGCGCCTCGAATTGAACTTGGTTCCCACCCATCCGGATCGCGCGGGCGGCCTGGGGTTCCTCTCCGGCGCGCTCTTCGCCTTTATCCCGCTGGCGGCCGCGTTCGGCGCGGTGTTGGCTGGGGCCCTGGCCAACCGCATCTTCTACTCCGGGGCCAAACTCCCAGAGTTCAAAATGCAGGTCGCGGCGACCGTGATTGCTCTGATTTTCTTTTTTGTCGGCCCGCTCCTGGTTTTCGCCCCGCGGATCGCGCAAACGAAACGGAAGGGACTTCTCGAATATGGCGTCCTGGCTCAGCGCTATGTGCGCGAATTCGACGCCAAATGGCTGCGCGGGGGGGCACCCGCGGATGAGCCGCTCGTGGGCAGTGGGGACATCCAGTCGCTCGCCGATCTGGCCAACAGCTTCGAGGTGGTCAGGACCATGCGCATGGCGCCCGTGGTCATGCAGGACATCATTCGTCTCGCCATCGCGGCACTCGTGCCGGTTGCGCCGCTGCTGCTCACCGTGATGCCACTGGGAGATTTGCTGAAGTTGGTGCTTGGCCTATTGCGTTGAGAAATGGCGGGGTGAGCTACTCCTAGCGAGGAGGCCAAAGGCCGACGCGGCAATCCCTGGGTGTAGGGCGAGACTGCACCATCAAATCCTCCAAAAGCTCGTCAACACTGTATTCCAGCGCTTCCATGGATGAAAAGCGCGAAATGGTCCAGTTGATGTGTCCGAACTTGATTTTCTACGGGAACCAGCTCGAGCCGGTGTTCCGTAAACCCTCTGATTCTCTTGTACTTATGGCAGAATCTAAGGCAGAAGAAAAAGCCGTTTCCCTCTCGGAAAACGGCAGGGGTTCTACTTGGCGTCCCCAAGGGGATTCGACCCTGCCTTCCCTAGAAGCCTCGCGCCCAGAGGGCGCTGCGTTTCAAGGGAAGCTACGGGTTCCGGGGCGGGTCCCCTTCTTTTCTTCCGCTTTTTCGTTGACTCGTTGGCTCGTTGACTCTTTGGCTCAATTCTTTTTGGCGTCCCCAAGGGGATTCGAACCCCTGTCGCCGCCGTGAAAGGGCGGTGTCCTAGGCCGGGCTAGACGATAGGGACGCCTGTGGTGGGCCGTGCCGGACTTGAACCGGCGACTCTCTCCTTAAAAGGGAGATACTCTACCGACTGAGTTAACGGCCCATCGGCCCGAACGGATATTATAAGAAAGATGGCCCAGAAGTCAACCTCCCGGGGAAAATGGACCTTTGCGGTGGCTCGCCTGGGATTCTTCCGAGGCGAACCTTTGCATGTTTGAGGCGTAGAATGGGATTGGAGGCAGAAGGTGAACCATGGGTATAACACCTCGTGATCCGTCAGGCATCGGCCGGCATTTCAGGATGGCGTCGGGGGCTTTTGCGGGTCTGGCTCTCCTCCTGGGGACCCTTGCATGCGCCCCAAAACCCGCGGGAACGAGGATCGCCACGCTGGAGGAGTTTCTTCAGGGCGGACGGGAGCAGGGTCTGACGCTGGAGAACCCCTTCGCCGTGGACCCGTCCATCGCCGCCGAAGTGGAACAGGCGGTGGGCGCCGGAGGCACTCCCACGGACCGCATGCGGCGGCTGACCCGGTACATCAACGGTCGCGGATTCGACTATGAGGCGAACCGGTCCCTGAAGGCCAATGAGGCGTTCAGATCTCGCCAGGGGGACTGCATGGCCTACACGAACCTCTACCTGGGGCTCGCGAGGGTCCTGAAGGTGGCCGCCTTCTTCGTCCACATCAACGAGGCGAGGAACTACTATGAGCGGGACGGGCTCAACTTCGTCTCCTCCCACATGGCGGTTGGCTGCACGCTCCAGCAGTACACCGTGGTCGTGGACTTCACCGAGCAGAAATCCGAATACGCCCTGGCCCTTTACGACGCGGTGGACGATGCCACGGCGGCGGGGCTTTTTTACAACAACCTCGCGGTGGACTCCCTGCTCGCGGGCGATGTGACCTCTGCCGAGAAGCTGTTGACCTACCTGCTCAAGGCCCTGCCTCACCTCAAGGAAGCTCGGAACAACCTGGCGGTCATTCTCATGCGCGAGGGCCGGTTTCCCGAGGCGCTCAGCGTGCTTCAGGAGGCGCTCGCCCGCCACCCCGAGTACCAGCCCCTCTATACCAACGCCGCGCAGGCGGCCAGGGGATCGGGGCGTGCCGATCTGGCCAGGCAGCTCGAGGCCCAGGGCGAGCAATTCCTCAGGCGGGATCCCTTCTTTATCTTCAACCAGGGCGTTGCGTTGTATCAGTCAAAGGACTACGCCGGCGCCCTGGCGGAGTTCCACAAGATCCTCTCCCGCCAGCCCAACAGCCCCATGCTCCATGCCTGGATTTCAAAGGTCGAGCTGTCGGCGGGCCACATCCCGGAAGGGATCCAGGCCTTCGAGCGCGCCCAATCGCTCGCGCCGTTCCTGCCCATGCTCAAAGCCCTGAGGGGGGAGTACCCCGCTCTGCAGGTGGTTCTCGCCCCCCCCGATTCCAACCCCGCGCCCCAAGAAAGGCCTTCCAGCGAACAACCGGATCCCTGGCACTTACCGCCCGTAAACCCCTTTTACACACCTTGACCCCCAGGCGCTTCGCGGCTAAGATACACAAGGGGTTGCACCCCGCCGACGAAAGGACGATCCCGATGCCGATGAACCACCGCCGCGTTGCCTGCCTTTGGCTCCTGTTGGGTGCCCTCGGGTTGACTGCGGGCCGGACCCTGGCCCAATCGTTTCCCATGACCATGGAAGGCTATTCGGTAGCCTCCCAGCTCACTCCCGCTCCCGTGAGGAGCACGGTCGCCCTTGCCGCACCCTACCGCGCCGTGTGCGTGGGTACGACCCTCCTGGTCGTAGACGAGAGTGACCCTGCCCATGTGCAGATTGTCTCCCAGATGACCCTTCCCGGCCCGGCCCTGGATCTCCTGGTCCGAGGCTCTACGCTCTACATCGCGGCGGGGCAGTTCGGGATCATCTTGCTGGATGTGAGCAATCCGCTGACCCCCAGTTATCTCTCCGGATTCAAGACCGCCAATGCATTGGCCCTGGCCATGAACGAGGGGGGCAATGTCCTCTATTCATCGGACGGATCGAGCCAGTTCGAGTCTATCAATGTCTTGGATCCGCTCCGGCCAAAGCACGCCTCCTACTCTTCCTTGCCCAAGGCTAATATTTATGACCTCGCGGTGATCAACAAGCACCTCATCGCGGCATGCGGGCCCAAGGGGCTCGCGATCCTCAGCTTGGAGAATCCTCACAAGCCCCTGCTGATACATCACTATAGAGATCTCAAGGCTGCCAACCGCCTCTGCGTGGACCCGGCTTCAGGAGCTCTCGTGGCGGTGGCTGACGGGGACTTGGGCCTCGCCTTGGTCAACTTCAACACCTGGAAGACGCCCGTCCTCAAGGGGAGCCTGGCCTTTGCCACTCAGGCCATGGATGTGGAGTTCCTGCCCGGTACCGACCAGGTCGTGGTGGCCCTGGGATCGGGCGGCTACGCCGTGGTGGATGTGACGGACCGTTCGGCCCCCGTGGCGCTCTCTCAACCCGCCACGCCCGCGCCAGTACAGAGGGTCAGTGCGGAAGGGACTCGCCCCTACCTGCTCTGTTCCGGGTCGGGCCTGTTTTCCCTGGACGCTTCGAACCCGGCCCATCCACTGACCACTCTGGCGGTGGCTGGCCAGGAGGTCTTCGGGGCGCTCGCCAACTTGGGTAGCACGGTCTATGTCTCGCGGGGCCAGGCCATAGAAACTTGGAATTACGCGGAACCCACCCACCCTGCTCTTGTGGGATCCGTGCCGACACCCGCCGAAGCCATCGATTTATTGGTCTCCGGGGATCTTCTGCTGGCCGCGTGCCAAGACAAGGGCGTAGTTTTATTGGACATTTCCAACCCGGCAATACCCGTGCTTCTCTCCACCTTCCCGGTGAGTGGCTCGGCTGGGCAAATGGCCGTCTCGGGGAATCTTCTGGCCATCGCGGACGGCACGGACGGAGTTGTCCTTGCGGACATCACGATTCCGTCGAGTCCCACCCCGGCGGGCATCTGGAACGCGAAGCTCGGGTATGTGGCAGGGGTGGCCTTCTCCGGGCCCACCACCCTTTGGGCCCGCCAGAGTTCGAATGGCTTGACCTCCCTGGATGTGACCAATCTCTCGGCCATCAAGGAATTGGGAAAACTGGGGCTGGACGGGGATGTGGGCCACCTGTATGCTCACCAGAACGATCTCGTCTGCATGAGCGGCTTATCGGGCTGGCAGGTGGTGGACCCGACGGACCCCGCCAAACCCCTGAAGATTGGCGGCTTGACCACACGCGGGACCCTCCACGCGGCATTTTCGGGCACGAGAATGCTCTCCTGCGATGAAAATACGGGCTTGCGAGAATACGATCTTACGACCCCGGCAAGTCCAACCCTGGTAGCCTTTTTCGGCGCTCCCACCTTTGCTTACCAGGCGGCCTTTTTGCCCGATGGCACCCGTCTCCTGTCCTGCCGCGAAGGGGGCCTTTGGAGCCTCGTGCCCACCTCCTGCGCTGGGACGAAGCTCCTTCTCCCCTGCGACGGATCAGAACTGTCCCGTTTCCAGAAGGTGGCCTTCATCTGGCAGCCGGTCGAAGGGAGCCTTTATGTGGTCCAGGTTTCCAATGAACCGTCCTTCCCAAACAATTCGAAGAAAACGAAAACCAGCGAGGCGACCGTCTCCAAGCTGAAGGTTCCCTTTTGGGAACCCAATGAAGCCGCGTGGGACTCGATTCTGAAGATTGCGAAAGAGCGAACCACCCTCTACTGGCGCGTTTCCTACAAGCTGAACAAGACCAAGACCTTCAGCGAGACGAGGACCCTGACTATCCCATGAGGGGATGGAGTCAACGAGTCAACGAGTCAACGGGCCAACGAGTCAACGAGCCAACGGGCCAACGAGGGCGTGAGCGTCGGGCCGAGGGAAAGGGCGTGGAGCAGGCCACGGCCTTCCTAGTGCCCCAGTCCCCTAGTCGAGCCAAATCATCTCGGGCAGCGCCGTAAAAAACAAAGCGGCCCGGATGTTGCCTTGCAGCCCCGCGCGCTGGGCCATTTCCACATAGGCGCGGAGCTGGCCGGCGTGCATTCTGAGTTGCTCCTGCACCCACTCGGACGGGTCTCCCACCGGCCGGGCCGTCTTGTAATCCACGATGACCGGTCCCACCGGCGTACGCAGGAGCAGATCCACCCTTCCCACGCGCACGCGGCCCATCCCGTCGAAATCCTCCACGGGCCATTCGGCCAGAACCTGAGCCCCCTCCCGCAGGGCTTTGAAGGGGGGGTAGTCCCAGGCGAGGCGGGCCTCGTTCAGGATCTCTCCGGCAACCGCCCCCGTGCGGGAGGCGGCGATCCCCTCCCCCGTGAGCGCTGCAGCCACGGCGGCAGAGCCGGGCGCCGGCCTTCCCCCAGCCAGTGTTTCAAAGATCCGGTGAAGGACAATGCCCCGGGCCCTCGCCTCGAGGTCAGGCTCGTCGGCTCCGGGCCGGATGGCCTGGGCCGTCTCTTCCTCCACTTCGGAGGGGCTCGCGATGGCGTAGGGCAGAGACTTCGGGTCAAAGCGCGGCACCTCGGGGAGGGGCAGGACGACGGTCTTGGGCGCCTCGGGAACGCTGGGGGCTTCGGGATCGTACTCCAGAGCAAAGAAGGGCGGACCGATGAGCCCCTCCTCCCAGGCTTCCTCCACGGCGGAGAGACCCGGCCCCGCCTTGCTCGATGGCGACCCGTCCTTGCGCCGCGGATCCAACCCCGTGAGGGTGAGCGTCTCGCGGGCCCGGGTGGCGGCCACATAGAATTGGCGCTTGAACTCGGCCCGGTCACGGCCGCGGCCCAGCTCCGTGAGAAGAAGATGCGCCAGGACCTTGTCACCCGTCCGCCGGTCGGCCGTGGCGGCGGCGAGGGGTACACGGCCTCCTCCGGGCACCCGGTCCATGAGGAACGCGGGCGCCTCACCCCGGCCGCGACCAGGGCTGTAATCCATGGCCACGGCGAAGACATGGTTGAACTCCAGGCCCTTGGCGCCATGGATGGTCATGACCTGCACGCCGGAGGCCGCGCCCCGGGGATCGGGAGGAGTGTAGGCGCCGTCCAGAAGGCGCTCCAGCCGGGCGAGGGCCTCCTCGCCTGGGGAGGAAGGGCACCTGCCGAGCAACTCGAAGAGGAAAAGCGCGTTCGCCACACCTGCGGGACCGGAAGCGGCCACCGTGGCGGCGGGCCCTCCCAACTCCTCCCAGAGGCGCTGGAGGGTGGTGGGGTAGGGCTCCCGTCCGAAGGCGGAGGCGGCCTCGTCCAGGGCCGCGCCGAACCGCTCCAAGCCGGGATGCGCGCTCCGGACGGACGCCAGCCGCGCGAACCAGGGGCCGGGGCCCGATGCGGCCAGAGTCTCCAGTGCAACCAGGGGTGCGCGGCACCACGGAGCCCTCAAAGCGCCCGCCCAGGCGAGGTCGTCGTAGGGCCGCACCAGGGCGCGGAAGAGGTTCAGCAGGTGCCGGACCTCGGGGGCGTCCAGCATGGGCCGCCCCTCCTTGATCCGAAGCGGAACGCCCAGGGCCTCCAGCGCGGCAACAAAGGGGGAAAGGTGAGTCCGGGCCGGGATCAGGACGGCGATATCCTCTCCGGCCACTCCATCGGCGAGGAGCGCCGCCACGCGCGCCGCCACGAAGGCCGCCTCTTTGGCGCGGGCCTGCGCCGGGGTGATCCGATCTTCGTCTTCGCCCGTGCTGGTCGAGCACCGGAACAGGCCTGCAAAGACCGGCGCCGCGAAGCCGCGGTGACTCCCCGATTCCCCGTTTTCCGCCGCCCCTTCCCTCGAAGCGTCCGAGGGGGAAAAGGCCACCTCGTCCAAGTCCGCCTCCGGTGCCGCCATGACCTTCTCGAACAGCGCGTTGGCAAAGGCCACGAGCGGAGGACGGGAGCGGAAGTTGGCGCTCAGCCGCAGGGGATCCAGGGGCAGGACGGGCTCGCCCTCCCGGACCAGGCCCTCATTCTGCATCTGGCGGAAGAGGGCCACCTCGGCGCGCCGGAAGCGGTAGATGGACTGCTTGGGATCTCCCACCACGAAAAGCGTGTTCGATCCGCGCGGCTCCCAGCCCTGCGTGAGGACGCTCAGGATCCGGACCTGCGTGTCGTTCACATCCTGGGCCTCGTCCACCAGGACATGCCTCAGGTGCTCGTGAAAAAAGACGAGGCTCTCGCTGGGACACTCCACCCGGTCCAGCGCCCGCAGTGCCGCCGATTCCAGCTCGGCGAAATCCATGCCGCGCGCATCCCGGGCGCGCCGGAACCGGCCCAAGACAGCCCCCGCCAGACAGACCATGTCGCCCAGCGCCAGCAGGCCCACGCTGTCCCCGCCGGAGTCGGGCCAGGACGCCACGAAGGCCAGACGCTCCGCCACCTCCACGGGACATTCGGCGATGAGCGCCGCGGCGGGGTGCTTCTTGAACCCTTCCGGGAATCCGGACTTGGGCGTCAGACTTTTCCGGATCGTACGGGTCGTGCGGCTCTTGTCCGCGCTGCCCGTGAGGAACACCTCCGCCGCCGACCGCCAGGAAGCGATGTCGGTCAGCGCCGAACCGGGCACCGTGACTGAGAGCTTGCCCGCCATCTGCGCACCACCGGATTCGAGGGCGTTGCTGAGATTCCTCCATGCGGAGCCGCGTGCGCCGAAATACTCCGCCAGGGTTTTCATGGAGGACGCCGCGAGGAGTTCGGTGCGCTCTTCGAGGGCGCGCGCGAAGCCCTCCAGGCCCTCCTCGGCCAGCAGGGTCCCGAGGGGCAAGAGCCGGTCGCGCCGCCGCAGGAGATCCAAGAGCTGCCCGCGGACGACCCGCACGCTGTTGTCCGCCGAAGCGAGGCGCCGCTTGAACGCCGCCCGTTCCTCGGCCGTGGCTCTGCCCGCGGCCATGGCCGCAAGGGTGTCCGAGACGCAGGCGGCGAGGAGTTCCTCCTGCTCGATGGGTTCCAGGAGACCCAGGCCGGGCGGAAGGTCCGCCTCCAGGGGCCAGCCTCGCGCCACGGAGGCGCAGAACCCGTGGAAGGTGCCGATGCGAAGGGTATCGCGGCTCAGGAGGAGGTCTCCCATGGACCGGTGGGCCTCCACGGCCGCGTGCGCCAGGCCCAGGAACCGGTCGTCCCAGGAACCGTCCCTTCTAAGGGGTTCCCCGGCGAGAGCCCGCTTGAGCATGCGCGTGATCCGGTCCGCCATCTGCGCGGACGCTCGGTTGGTGAAGGTGACGGCCAGAATCTGGCGTGGGTGTGCCACGCCCGCCAGGAGCGCGAGGTAGCGCGCCGCCAGGAGATCCGTCTTGCCGCTCCCAGCGGGCGCTTCCAGGATGATGCTGCGGGCCGGGTCCAGGGCCGTTTCGCGGACCGCGGCGTCTGCGGGCTGGCCCCTCACGGCGTGTCCTCCTCGGCGCTTTCGTCCTCGCTCTCCGCATCGGCGCTTCCATCAAAGCGCCCGCAGAGGTCGTAGTAGTCACAGTACTGACAGGCCCCTCCGCGCTTGGTGAAGGGGCTCCCGACGCCGGGCCGGGGATCGGCGGGAAAGAACCCCTGGGCGCCCCCTTCCATGCGCGCCTCCATGGCCTGGACCCACTGGGGCAGCACCTGGGTCCAATCCACGCTCCGGCTCCCGGCTCGGAGGGGCCGCACCGCCACCTCGCCCGGCTTGCGCAGGGGGATATATCCCGCCTGGAGGGGTGCCTTCTCGGCCTCGAAATCCTTCAGCAGGCCCCGTTGCAGCGCCAGCAGGTAGGCCGGGAGTTGGGGCTCCTCCGAGCGCTCCACCACCTGGCCCGCGGTCGGAGCCCGGCCCGACTTGTAATCCCACACGGCGAGACCTTCCACCGGGTGCCGGTCCACCCGGTCCACGCGGCCCCTGAGCGTGATGGGACCCAGAGCCAGGCCGTGAAAGTCGGCTTCCGTCGCCGCGAAGGACCAGCCCGCACGAGCCCGCTCAAGCTCAAGGTCGAGCCAGGCGGGGAGGATGCCAGGGGTTCCCGCCTCCGCGTCGCCCATCCAGCGGAGGCGTTCCACCTCCCAGAAGACGCTCTTCGGGTAGTGCGCCAGTTCCCCGTCCACGATCTGACCCAGCCAGGCCAGCGCCTCTTCCCTTGCCTCGCCCTCGGCGGCCTCGTCCTGGGACCAGTGAGGGGCATGTTCGCGAAGGCCCTCTGCGAAGGCCGCCAGCACATCGTGAAGCGCGCTGCCCCGCTCCAGCGGGTCCATACCTTCGGCGGCCTGCTGGAGTGGGACGAGCCCTGCTACGGGTCCCGCGAAGAACCGGAAGGGGCAGGCCACGAGATCTCCGAGCTGGGTCACGCGCCACTCGCCCGACAGCCGGAAGCCCGCTCGTTCTTCCTCCAACGCGGGCGTCTCGCCTTCCCGGGAGGCCAGCAAGCTGTCCCTCAGCCAGCGGGCGCGCATCCAGGGGGCGGGAGGTGTGGTCCAGAGGTCCACCGTTCTGACCTCCACCTCGCCGTTTTCGCGCCGTTCGTCGGCCGCCAGCGGGCATGGGGGCACGAGCGCCTCGTCCTCCGTGGCCCAGGGGCGGCTCAAGTGAACGGCCGGGGCGCTCGCCAAGAGCATGGCCAGGTCGCGGCGGGCCTCCTCCCAGCGCGATTCGGGAGTCCCGCCCGGCAGCGCGCGCCGCTCCACCGGATGGAGCAGGGGCGTGTCCAACGCGGGTTTGGGAAGAGTGTCCCCGTTCACGCCCACCACCCACACTTCCTCGAAAGCGAGGCCCCGTGCTTCCCCCAAGCCCAGCACTTGGATTCCCGCCGTTTCGGGGCTCGGTTCCGCCACCTGGAGCCCGTCGGCGCAGGCCGTGATCCAGGCCAGTGCGCCTTCGGCGCCCACCTCCACGGAACCGGCTTCCCCCGCCGCGGCATGGGCCACCTCCTCCAAGTGTCGCCGCGCGATGGCGTCCGCATCCCGGCTGTCCGCCTCGAAGGCCACGAAGCCCAAATCCTTCCAGCAAGCCCGGAGCACCTCGATCCACTTGGCGAGGGGCGCGGTGCCCAGGTTGGCCAGATTGCGCAGCGAGGCCACGGGCAGGTTCCTGCGGCCCAGGGCGTCCAGACACGACGCCAGAGCGAGAGGGGCAGAAGAGGCGTAGAGGGCATCGCGTACCTGCTCGGCGCGCTTCGCCCCGGCGCCCGCATAGGGTGAGCACAGGAGGGAAGCCAGGAGCGGCGCGGGGGTAGATTCCGCGGCACAGCGCAGGGGAAGAAGCGCCGTGAGAAAGAGCGGGTGGGCATCGAGGGGCAGGCCGCCCGCCAGATTGTACCGGATCTCCCGGGACAGGTCGGGGCGCGGTCCCTCGCCGGCCAGCTCGTCGAAGCACCGCTTGAGCAGACCATAGTAGGAGGGATCGAGGTAGACGACCCCGAGTGCCGTCCGGCCCTCGTTCCAGGCATCGAGAACCGCGGCGCACGCGGCGCGGCACTCCTGCATCGCGGTGCCGAAGACCTGTACCGGCGGCGGCGCCACATCTTCCGCGGCGCTCGTCAGCCGCGCCACCTGGGCCGGGCCCGAGAGGGCCGCGAAGAGGTCCTCCTCCAAGGGCGAGGGCGCATCGAATCCCGCCAGGACGGCCCGCTTGGGGACGGCCAGACGACCTTCGCCCGCCGCGGCGCACAGCGCCGCGAAGGGCTGCGCCCTCTGATGGAACCCCTCGCGGCCGGCCAATTTCAAAAAGCGTCCGGTCACCGTCCGCCGCCAGTCGGAGAGGGCATGTCCCGATGCGCCCGAAGTGGGCGAGGCGCCCTGTTCCATCAATTGATCCAGAATCCGCTGAAGCTCACCGTAGAGGGAGGGACCGGGTGTGAGTCCCTCGGGGGAGGCCACGGCCGAGGTGGCCTCGTGCCACAACCGCAGGGACGCCGCCCGGCCCAGCGTGCGGGTCTCCGGCCATAGGGCGGCGTGGGACCGCATGACCCACGCACCCAGGCTCTGCACCTGCAAGCCGGGCCAGCCGCCCGGGCCGCCCGAGGCGTGGGGCACCCTGTGGCAGTGTAGGATGCGACGCGCCAGCCGCCCCGTAGCCGTGAGGACGAGCGCCCCGCGCTCCGCCTCCCCCACCAGGCGCGCCTGGTAAAGGGCCGCGCTCTCCACTTTGAGTTCCTCCATCAAGGGCAAGGGAGCCTCCTTGGCTGATTGTAGCAAACTGGCGCTGGTTTATACTTCTGACGCAGGGGGAAAAATCATGGACCGAGTAGACACGGTCATCATCGGCGCGGGAGTGGTGGGGCTCTCCGTGGCGGCGCACACGGCGCGGGAAGACCGGAGCGTGCTCCTGGTGGAACGCCACGAATCTTTCGGCCAAGAGACGAGCAGCCGGAACAGCGAGGTCATCCACGCCAGCATCTACTACCCTCAAGACTCCCTCAAGGGGAGGCTCTGCATCGAGGGTAACGAACTGATGTATCCCCTCTGCGAGCGCCACGGAATCCCGTGCAAGAACACGGGCAAGCTCATCGTGGCGGTGACCGAAGAGGAGGCCGCTCGCCTGCCGGACTTGCTGGAGACGGCACGGGGCAACGGCGCGAAGGGCGTGCGCGTCATTGACGGCAAGGAGGCCCGGCACCTGGACCCCAAGGTGTCCTGCGTGGCGGCCCTGCATTGCCCCACCTCCGGCGTGGTGGATTCTCACGCGCTGATGCGGCACTTCCGGGCCGCCGCGCGCGACGGCGGCGCGTCTGAGGCCTATGGCGTGGAAGTGCGCTCCTTGGACCGGACACCCTGGGGCTACCGCGTGGGCACCCGCGATCTTTCGGGTAGAACCTACGAGGTGGAGGCGCGCGTGGTCGTGAACTGCGCCGGGCTGGCCGCGGGCGAAGTGTCCGCCATGGTCGGCATTGATATTGACGAGGCCCATTACCGCATCTTCTACCGGAAGGGCATGTACTACCGCGTCACTCGGGGACTGGCGCGCCTGCCCTCCATGCTCGTGTACCCGATGCCGCCCGCTGACGCCACGGTGGGCATCCACACCTGCCCCGACCTGGCCGGGGGAATGCGGCTGGGGCCCTACGATGTGTGGACCGACAGCGTGGAGTACACGGTCGGTGATTCCCTCGCCGGCCACTTCTTCAAGGCCTGCAAGCCGTTCCTCCCCTCGCTGGAGGAGGCGGACCTCCAGCCCGACATGGCCGGCATCCAGGCCAAGCGCTTCGGCCCTGGAGAGCCCAGCCGGGACTTCGTCATCCGCGACGAGGCCGACCGCGGCCTTCCCGGGTTCATCGCCCTCGTGGGTATCGAATCCCCCGGCCTCACCTCCTCCCCCGCCATCGGCAAGATGGTCGCGGGTCTCGTGGATGAGGCGCTGGGATAGGAGGCGTGAGGCGCGAGGCGTGAGCGTTGAGCTGACAGCTTCTCCCTACTTCCACGCCTCGGCAGGAGCGATCCAGCGGCCGCCGGGGGCGGCCTTGCGGCGCAGGAGGTCGGCGGTGTAGCGGTCGCCGTTGGACATGGCAAGCCCCAGCGGGGTGAGCCCGTCGCCATCTCGAAGGTCCATGCGCGCACCCGACTTGAGGAGGAGCACGACCAGCCCGCGGGCGCCCGTCTCCACCGCCGCGTGCAGCGGGGTCCTCCCCGTGTCGTCCGCCAGGTTGGGATCGGCGCCGCGCTCTAGGAGGAACTGTCCCAGGCCCGTGTTGTGGCGCTCCGCGGCCGTCTGCAGCGGCGTCCGACCCGCCTTGTCACGGATGTTGAGCGCGGCCCCTCGCTCCACCAAGAAGTCCGCCATGCTCCGCTTCGAGGTGCCGGCCGGTCCCGCGCCCGATGCGAAGAAGAGCGGCGTTCGACCTTCTCCGTCCGCGCCGTTCACATCGGCTCCGTGGTCGAGGAGGAGTTCGGCCAGATCCTTCCGCCCGGCCATGACGGCAGCACCCAGGAGGGTCATCTCGGCCCCGGAGGCGCCATTGGCATCAGCGCCCGCGGCCAGGAGATCTTCCTCCAGTTCGCGGCTCTCCGCCTCGATGGCCCAGGTCAGAGGGGTCCGGCCCGAATCGTCCGCCGAGTTGGGATCGGCGCCCGCCGCGAGCAGGAGCCTCACCAGTTCGCCCTGGCCGGCCCCGGCGGCGATGGCCAGGCAGGTGAGCCCTCCGGGACCCTTCCCGTTGGGCCCAGCCCCCGCCGCGATGAGGACCTTCGCCTGCTCCACCTCCCCGGAGGCCACGGCCCGCAGGAGCCTGGCTTCGGGCACGCCCTTCTCGGAGGCGCCCCGGGCGCGCAGGGCGGTCGCCACCGCGTCCTGCCCCGCCGCCACGGCCATGGCGAGCGGAGTAAGCCCGGAGGCGGTTGCCGCATCCAGGCTGGCCCCGCGGGAGAGCAGCGAGGAGCAAACCTCCACCGAGCCCGAGTAGGCCGCCGCATGGAGCGGGGTCATGCCGCCTTTGTCTCCGGTCCTGGGGTCCGCACCCTTCGCCATGAGCGCTTCCACCATGGCGGCATCACCGCGGCCTGCGGCCCGCATGAGCGACGTCACCCCGACCTTGTCTGCTCCATCCGCCTCGGCGCCGTGGGCCAAGAGCACCGCTGCCGCTTCGTCGTTTTCCCCGTCCAGGGCATAGCCCAGCGCATCCTCGCCCGACTTGTCCCTCGCCTT
>Ga0315271_10001586_pt1 | contig 13816 bp, 13 predicted proteins | sample C3_top_MG_FD_204664 | JGI IMG/M metagenome (GOLD analysis project Ga0315271, IMG submission 204664) | Sediment microbial communities from Yellowstone Lake, YNP, Wyoming, USA - C3_top | ecosystem: Environmental > Aquatic > Freshwater > Lake > Sediment | place: USA: Wyoming | collected 2017-08-01 | reverse complement strand
AGTTGCCCCGTAGCCTGATTTTGGCAAACACGCCGCCCGCGATGCTCAGCAAGGAAAGCAGGCCCAGATGTCTGGTCAGGCGCTCAAGCAACTGACTGCGGAGTTCCATCGGTGCGGACTCGTATACCTTTCCAACCAAATGGGTGAGCAGTTGGCTTTGCGCCTCCTGCGGCGCTGCATCGATGGCCGCGATGTCGGGTGGCGCAACACCGTTCTTGGTGAGCAAGCTTTGCATGGCTTCGGTCATTAAGGGGTTCAGGTCCTGCTTGTCGGTGGTCATTTGGATTCCTCATATTTCGTCGCTCAAAAAATCGAGGCCGATCGCGTCATACCCATGGCTGACTGGCGAGCAGTATGGCATTCCAATGTGACAGCGCTGTGTCTATTTTGAAACCATTCGTAAAGGAGCCCCTCCTGAGGTTTTTCCCGAAAAAGCCTGACTCAACCTCGGTCTCAGAAATCATGACTGAGCAAGCGGCTTCAGCGTGCTGTGGAAATCGATTCGCACTTGCAGGCCGGAGCCGCCATGGCCCGGCGCGTCCAACTGCACCGTCGCGCCGCACTGCGACGCAAGTTCCTTGACGATGGCGAGGCCGAGGCCGCTGCCGACCGTCCCGCGTTCGGCGAGGCGGAAGAAGCGCTGAAAGATCTGCTCCCGGCTTTCGATGGGCACACCGGGTCCGTTGTCTTCCACTTCGAGCGAAACCTTTTCGCCAGTCGAACGCACCCGCACGGTCACGACACCGCCGGCCGGCGCGTAGCGAATGGCGTTGTCGATCACGTTGACGGCAATTTCCCGCAGGGCCACGGGGTCGATCGCGACCAGCCTATCGGGCCCGCTGCGCTCAAAGCCGAGATCGATGTTCTTGTGATGGGCCTGGAAGGCCAGGTCCTCCAGCGCCGTTTGCACAATGTCGCAGAACATCGGGGTCGACGCCGGCGTCAGCACAGCGACATGGGCTTCCGCCGCGGAGAGCGTAAGAAACTGGTTCACCAGTCGCGTCGTCTGCTGCAGGGTCTGGCGTGCAGCCAGCAAGGGCACATCGGCGTCGGCCTTGCTGTCCGAGCGCAATGCGTCGCTGATCTGCGTGTTCAACACCGCCAGCGGCGTGCGCAACTGGTGCGCCGCATTCTGTATGAATGCGCTGCGCAGATGGGTATGCGTTTCGAGCCGTTCGAGGTAGTCATTGAAGGAGTCGACCAGCGGCGTCAGCTCGGCCGGAATGCGGTCGGTCTGCAGCGGCTGCAGCGAACCCTCCTTGCGCGCCCGAACGTCGTTGCGCAGCCGAATCAGCGGCCGCAGGCCGCGATGCAGGCCAAACAGGATGAAGATGCTGGCGAGCGCCAGTATCAGCAACTGCTGCGCCACCGCATGCAGCCACAATCTGCTGGTCAGCTGTGCCTGGGCATGCGTGGTCTGCGCCACTTCAACGACGACCGGCAAGCCCGACGGATTGCCAATGACAGGCTGAAAGAAGGCGACCACGCGCACCGGCTCACCACGCATGGTACTGCCAAAGAAATAGGGCGAGTCGGTCGTAAAATTCATTGCCGGCACCTGCAGATCGGTGTAACCCGCCAGCAGTTGCCCGGCTCCGGTGGTGACCCGGTAGAAGATCCGGTCCGGCAGCTCGGACTGAAACAGTTCCAGCGCGGCTGGCGGTATGTGATGCTGGAAGGCGCCATCTTCGTAGCTGATCTGCTGCGCGATCATGCGCGCCGAACCCAGCAACAGCCGATCCTGCACCTCGGCGGCAGTATCGACCGCACTGTTGAACGTCAGCCAGGTGTCGACCGCAACGGCGCTTGCCAGAGGCAAGAGCACCCACAGCAGTAATTGTCGGCGCAGGCTGCTATGCATTGCCGCCCGCGCGCAGCAGGTAGCCCAGTCCGCGCAATGTCATGATCTTGGCCGAGCAGTGTTCCAGCTTCTTGCGCAGGCGGTGCACATAGATCTCGATGGCATCGGTGGACGCATCCTCGTCCAGAGAAAACAGGCTCTGCGCGAGCGCCTGCTTGGTGACGCTGCTGCCGGACTTGCGCACCAGCACCTCGAGCACTGCGCGCTCGCGCGGCGTCAGCGCCAGGGACTGACCGGAGATCTGGAATTCGCGCGTGTTCGTGTTGAAGCTCAGATCGCCGCATGCGATCAGCGGCGCCGCCTGGCCTGACGAGCGCCGCAGCAGGACCCGGATGCGCGCCTCGAGTTCCTCGATCTCGAACGGCTTGGCCATGTAGTCATCGGCGCCCTCATCGAGCCCGGCAACCCGGCTCTGCACCGTATTGTTGGCCGTGAGCACCAGCACCGGGGTCGGATCGCGGCGCGCGCGCAGACGCCGCAGCACTTCGGCGCCGTCCATGCCGGGCAATGCGAGATCGAGGATCACGAGGTTGTACTGCTCCGTGCGCAGGGCGAAATCGGCGTCCAGACCGTTGTCGATGCAATCGACCGCGTACTGCTCCTTGCGCAGGGTGCGCCCCAGCCATTGCGCCAATTCGGCGTTGTCTTCGACCACCAGGATTCGCATCGCGCACCAGTCTGTTGAGGTAATTCAATAGTGACGGCAAATCATAGACTTGGCCCGCCCTCGGTGTTTTCCCTAGGTCGGGAGGAACTGAAAGCGGATTGAAAGCGTCCGTCGATTATCGTCGGCGCACATTCAACCAGGAGATCCCATGAAATTCAGCCCTCAACCCAAGCGACTTTTGCAGGCCCTGGGCCTTGCCGCCGCCCTGCTTCTGAGCTCGACCGCCATCGCGGCCGACAAGGTCACCATCATCGTCGGCGGCTACGAGAAGCAGATCTACCTGCCGGCCAAGCTGACCGAGGCGCTCGGCTATTTCAAGGCCGAGGGCGTGGAGGTCGAATTGCTCAATGAAGCCTCGGGCGTCGATGCCGAGAACGAAATGCTGGCCGGTGCCGTGCAGGGCGTGGTCGGCTTTTACGACCACTGCGTCGATTTGCAGACCAAGGGCAAGTACGTGCAGTCGGTGGTGCAGTTCAGCCAGGCCCCCGGTGAAGTGGAACTGGTGTCGGCGAAGCATCCCGACATCAAATCCATGGCCGACCTGCGCGGCAAGAGCCTGGGCGTCACGGGTCTGGGCTCGTCAACCAATTTCCTGTCGCAGTACCTGATGGTCAAGGGCGGCGTGCCGCTCGGCGAATTCAGCACCATACCGGTGGGCGCGGGAACCACCTTTATCGCGGCCATGCAGCAGGACAAGATTCAGGCCGGCATGACGACCGAACCGACCATCTCGCGCATGCTCAAGACCGGCGAAGCGCGGATTCTGGTGGACATGAGAACCGTCGAAAAGACCAAGGCCGCGCTCGGCGGCACCTACCCCGCAGCCTCGCTCTACATGTCGACCGACTGGGTCGAGAAGAACAAGCCGACCGTGCAAAAGCTGGCCAACGCATTTGTCAAGACGCTCAAGTTCATCAACACCCACAGCGCTGCCGAGATCGCCGACAAGATGCCGAAGGATTTCTACGCCGGTGACAAAGACGGCTACGTCAAGGCGCTGGCCGACGGCAAGGCCATGTTCACGCCCGATGGCGTGATGCCGGCCGGCGGACCCGAGACCGTGCTCGCCGTGCTGTCCGCGTTCTCCAAGAACGTCAAGGGCAAGACCGTGGACCTGTCGAAAACCTACACCACCGAGTTCGTCAAGAACGCCAAGTGAGACAGAAGCATCCATGAGCCCTGACCACACCAGCCCGGCGATTGAACTGATCAATGTCAGTCGGCGCTTTCTGACACCGGACGGAAAGTCCATGACCGCCCTGCGCGACTTCAACATGAGCGTGGCGCGCGGTGAGTTCGTGGCCGTGGTCGGACCGACCGGGTGCGGCAAGTCCACCACCTTGAATCTGGTCACCGGTCTGGCCCGGCCCTCGGCGGGCGAGGTCAGGGTCATGGGTGCAGCGGTCGACGGCATCGACCCGCGCATCGGCTTTGTCTTTCAGACCGATGCGCTGTTTCCCTGGCGCAGCGTGATCGACAACGTCGTGACCGGTCCGCTGTTTCGCGGCATGGCGCCGGAGCCGGCCTACGCCAAGGCACGCGAATGGCTGACGCGGGTCAACCTGTCGATCCACGCGACGAAGTTTCCGCACCAGCTTTCCGGCGGCATGCGCAAGCGCGTGTCCCTGGCCCAGACCTTCATCAACGAACCGCAGATTCTGCTGATGGACGAGCCCTTTTCCGCGCTCGATGTGCAGACCCGCGTTCTGATGCACGAAGAACTGCTCAAGCTCTGGTCGCAGTCCAAGGCCTCGGTCGTGTTCGTCACGCACGACCTCGAAGAAGCGATCGCGCTGGCCGACAAGGTCTATGTGCTGACCTCGGGGCCGGCCACGGTCAAATCGGTCTACTCCATCGACATTCCGCGCCCACGCATCGTGAGCGAGATCCGCTACGACAAGGCCTTTATCGACATCTCGCGCACGATCTGGGAAGACCTGCGCGACGAAGTGCTGCGCGGTGCCGAACGCGACGAAGCGCGCGTCTCCTGAAGAAGCATGATGAACACCACAACCATCTCCGCAGTTCCCGTTTTCCAGCCCGGCACCTCGGATGCCGAAATCGAAGCCGCCGCTGCACAGGCTGCGCAAAAGCGCAAGTTCGCCGTCTATTTCTGGCGCTACTTCATTCTGATCGTCTTTCTGGGCGGCTGGGAACTCGCCGTGCGCTTCAAGCTGATCGATGTGTTCTTTTATTCCAGCCCCTGGTTCATCATCCTGCGCCTGAAAGAGTGGGTGGTCGAAGGCACGGCAGAAGGCTCGTTGTGGTTCCACCTGTGGGTGACCATGGAGGAGTCGCTGCTGGGCTTCTTCTCGGGCTCGATCGCCGGCATCATCGCCGGCATTGCGCTCGGGCGCAACAAGATGCTGGCCGACGTCTTTTCAATTTACATCAAGGTCATCAACTCGATTCCGCGTGTCGTGCTGGCGCCGATCTTCATCATGATCTTCGGCCTGGGCCTGACGTCCAAGGTGGCGCTGTCCTTTGTCATGGTGTTCTTCGTCGTCTTCTCAAACGCCTTTCAGGGCGTCGTCGAAGCCGACCGCAATCTGCTGGCCAACGCGCAGATCCTGGGCGCCAAGGGCTGGCAGCTGACGCGCTCGGTGGTCATTCCGTCGGCCATGAGCTGGATCTTTGCCTCGCTGCATGTGAGCTTCGGATTTGCCATCGTCGGCGCCATCGTCGGTGAATTCGTCGGCGCCCGCTATGGCATCGGTCTGCTCATCAATGTCGCCAAAGGATCTTTCGACGCCGCCGGCATGTACGCTGCCATCGTCATCATCATGGTGGTCGCGCTGGCGGCCGAATACGCCATGACCCGCGTCGAGAACCGGCTCGCTAAATGGCGTCCGGCACCCTTGCAGGAACTGCAATAGAAGCAGCCAGACGCGACAGCGCAAGCAGGACGTTGCGCGTTGTCGCCCGGGCCAGTTCCTCCGCGGACAGGCCGCGCAATGCTGCCAGTTCGGCGCCGATGCGCGGCAATTCAGCCGGCTCGTTGCGCCCCTGCGGCACGCCCGCGGCGCGCTCCACGGCACCCTGGTACAACCAGCGCGGCGGCATGTCGGGCGCATCGGTTTCGAGTACCAGGGCCTCGAGCGGCAGGGCGGCCGCCAGGCGCCGCAGTTGCAGGGCGCGCTCGTAGGTGACGGCGCCACCAAAGCCGAGTTTGAAACCGAGCGCAATGAAGGCGCGCGCCTGCTGCTCGCTGCCATTGAAAGCGTGGGCGATGCCCGACCAGGCCTTGCCAAGCGCCTGTGACCGCAGGCCCTTGAGCAGGCGGTCGGCCGAGCGGCGCACATGCAGCAGCACCGGCAGGTCGTGCTTGCGCGCGAGCTTGAGCTGCTCGATGTAGAAATACTCCTGCCGCTCGCGCAGCGGGCTCTGGCACAGTTCCGGCGCAAAGAAATCGAGCCCGATTTCACCGACGGCCACCAGATGCGGGTCAGCGCGGTAGCGCCACAAGTCGGCGTCCAGCCGCGCCAGGTCCGCATCCCCGGCCTGCGCCACATAGAGCGGGTGGATGCCCAGAGCATAGCTGTCTCCCATCGCGTGCGCGAGACGGCGCACTGCGTCGAAATTACCGACCTCGACCGCGGGCAGCACGCAGTGCGCCACTTCTGATGCGGCTGCTCGCGCCCGAACGGTGCGCACGTCGCCTGCAAATTCCGCGGCATCGAGATGGCAGTGGGTATCGATCCAAATCGTCATGCAGGGAAAATACCATATCTGCGTCACTGAATTAACATCAAAATGCCATTTAGCTGCGCTACTCTGCGCGGACTCCGGGACCGGATTCAACTCTGTCACATTCTTCCAAGGAAATAAATGAAAGCTCAGCACACCCTCATTGCCGCCAGTGTTTTGGCGCTCGGCCTGGCCGGCTCGGCACTGGCCCAGGAAAAAACCTTTCGCCTCTTGACCTGGGCCGACTACGCCCCGGCCGACGTGGTGGCGCAATTCGAAAAGGAAAGCGGCTACAAGGTCGAGCTGACGCTCTCCAACAACGAGGAAATGATCTCGAAGCTGCGCGCCACTGGTGGTGCCGGTTTCGATCTGGCGCAGCCCTCGCAGGACCGCATCACCGGCCCGCAGCAGGAGTTCGGCATCTACAAGCCGATGGACTTGAGCAAACTCAAAGCCGAGTTGTTCATCCCCTCGATGCTCGAAGCAACCAAGAAGAACACCACGCTGGCCGGCAAGGTCTACGGCCTGCCGCACATCTGGGGCACCGACGGCCTGGTCGTCAACACCAAGCTGACCCAGATGGCCGACTACCCGGATCTGTGCCGCGCCGACGTCAAGGGCAAGACCGCCGTGCGCCTGAAACGCCCGACCCTGCTGGCCTTTGCCTTCGCCGCCGGCAAGGACCCGTTTGCGCTGTACAACGATGCCAAGGCCTACACCGCGCTGATGGACGAAGTCGGCAAGACCGTGATCGCCTGCAAGGGCAACCTCAAATTCTTCTGGGATAACAAGGACCAGTTGCTCAACGGCATGCGCAGCGGCGAAATCGTTGGCGCCATGATGTGGGACACCGGCGGCTGGAAGCTCAATGGCGAGAAAGCCGAGATCCAGTTCATCGCGCCCAAGTCCGGCGCACTGGGATGGATCGACACCTTTGCCATTCCGGCCAAGGGCAAGAACGACGCTGCCGCCTACGCCTGGATCAACTTCAACATGCGTCCGGAAATTGCCGCCAAGGTCGGCGCCTCGGCCGGCAACTTCACGGCCTCCAAGGGCGCCGACCAGCTGGCCGATGCCAAGCTCAAGGCGCAATTTGCCGCGAGCTTCCCGGAAGCCGCGCTGAAGAACGTCAAGTGGTACCCGGCGGTTCCAGCCGGCATCGAGGACATCGAAGGCCGCGTGCTCGATCGCATCAAAGCCGCAAACTAGATGGCCCCCACGTTCGGCACGCAGTGTCCTCACTGCCCCCCGAGGGGGCTAATTTCCCTTGGGGCGGCCCGGCGGGAAATTGCCCCTTGAATGTCATAGCCCCGGATGCTGCGCAGCCCGACCTGCAAGCCGTAGGCGTCGCCAAACGCTACGGCAGCTTTCACGCGGTTGACGATTTGTCGTTCAGTGTGGAGCGCGGCAGTTTCTTCTCGATCCTCGGGCCATCGGGCTGCGGCAAGACGACGCTGCTGCGCATGATCGCCGGGTTCTTGAGCCCGGACGCGGGCGAAATCCATATCGGCGGCAAGGCCATGGGCGGCGTGCCACCGAACCGGCGCCCGGTCAACATGGTGTTTCAGCATCTGGCGCTGTTCCCGATGATGTCGGTCGGCGACAACGTCGGCTATGGCCTCACGCGCCGTGGCGTGGCACGCGACGAGATCAGACGCCGCGTCGGCGAGATGCTCGAGCGCGTCAGCCTGCCGGGCGCGCAGGACAAGCGCATCGAGCAGTTGTCGGGCGGGCAGAAGCAGCGCGTTGCGATCGCCCGCAGCCTGGTGCTGGAGCCGACGCTGCTGCTGCTCGACGAGCCGCTGGGCGCGCTCGATCTGAAGCTGCGCGAGCACATGAAGATCGAGCTCAAGCAGCTTCAGGCCGCCTTCGGCACCACCTTCGTCTACATCACGCACGACCAGTCCGAGGCGCTGGTGCTGTCCGACCGCGTGGCGGTGATGAACCAGGGGCGCTTCGAACAACTGGGCACGCCGCAGGAGCTCTATTACGCGCCGCAGACACCGTTCGTGGCCGGCTTTGTCGGCGCCAACAATTGCGTCAAGGGACGCGCGACACTGGTCGAGGGCGACATCGTCACCGTGACCAGTGTCGAGGGACTGGCGATCCCGGCACGCGCCATGGGCAGCGTGCGAACGGGCCATGCTGCCGAAGCCTTTGTGCGCCCCGAGGTGGCCAGCCTGTCGCGCGCGGCGAGCGCCTTCTCGCAAGGCGGCCTGCCGCATTACCGCGCGCAAGTCGAGAGCCTGCTTTTCGACGGTGCCAATTCGGCCGTGCTGTTGCGCGAAGAAGTCTCGCGGGCCGAGTTCCGTATCGCGCTGCCGCAGACCGGGCAATTTGCGGATCTCCAGCCGGGCGAGACGGTGCACTTCGGCTTCGATCCGCAACGGGCGGTATGCTTTGCAGGTTGAATTATGCGTCCGTCATTGCGAGCGAAGCGTGGCAATCCATGACTCCCGGATTGCCGCGCTTCGCTCGCAATGACAATAACATGAAGAATGATCCCATTCGATTGAACGCGCGGCTGATGCTCATGCTCTTGCTTGCGCCGGCCTTGTTGTGGCTGCTCGGGCTGATCGTGTTGCCGCACGTGGAACTCGGCATCCTGTCGCTGCGGGCCCGGGTGGCACCGCGCGTCTACGAGCCGAGCCTGGCGCAGTTCCGCACCTTTGTCGATGAGCCCCTGTACTGGCACACCTTCGTGCGCACGGCCATCCTGTCGATCCTGGCGACCGTCGTCACCTTGCTGCTGGCCTTTCCGATTGCCTGGACGATTGCCAAGATTGCGCGCGGCCGCGCCAAGTCCATGCTGTTTGTCATGTGCCTGATCCCATTCTGGGTCAGCGAGACCGTGCGCACGCTGGGCTGGATGATTCTGCTGCGCGAATCGGGCGTGCTGCCCGGTCTGCTGGTGAGCCTGGGCATCACCGCCGCGCCGGTCGAGATGCTCTACCACGACGCCACGATCCTGGTCGGTCTCGTCTACACCTCCATGCTGTTCATGGTGATCCCCCTGATCAGCGCGCTCGAAAGCCTGGACGACTCGCTGATCGAGGCCGCCTACGATCTGGGCGGCAACGGCTGGTCGATCCTGCGCAAAATCATCATTCCGCACGCCGCGCCGGGCATGGTGGCCGGCTGCATCGTCGTGTTCATGCTGACGCTGGGCAACTACCTGACGCCGACGCTGCTCGGCGGCAAGAACTCGCAGTGGTTCACCGAGCAGATCTACACCCAGTTCATCACGCGCTTCAACTGGGAACAGGGCGCGGCCTTCGGCTTTTTGCTGCTGGGCTTGAGCACGGCCATCGTCTGGCTCGGCCTGAAACTCAGCGGGCAGAGATTTGGCGAAGTGATGCAGCGCTCATGATCCCTTCCCTGCCCCGCCCGCTCTGGCTGCGCAGCGGCACGGTGATTTACGCCGCGGCTTTCTTCGCCTTTCTGTTTCTGCCCCTGATCATCGTCGCGGCGTTCGCCTTCAACGACGCGCCCTACCCGGCGCCACCCTGGCATGGCTTCACGCTCGACTGGTTCCTGGGCAGCGCCGGTGGCAAGCGCGAAGGTCTTTTCGCCGACCGGGCCATGCTCGGCAGTCTGTGGACCAGCGTGGTGGTGGCCGGCTGGGTCACGCTGCTGTCGGTGCTGGTGGGAACGGCCAACGCCTTCCTGATCGAGCGCGCCCAATTTCGCGGCAAGCAGGCCTTGTCGCTGTTGATGCTGGCGCCACTGGTCATCCCGGGCGTGATCCTGGGCATCTCGATCCTGGCCTTTGCCAGCCGCATTGCCAACCTGGCCGATGACCTGTGGGGACTGGAACTGGAGTTCCTGCGCCCCGGTTTGCCGCTGGTCGTCCTCGGGCAGTTCTCCTACATCGTGTCGATTGCCACCCTGACCATCACGGCGCGCCTCAAGCGCTTCGACACGACACTGGAAGACGCCGCCTACAACCTGGGCGCCTCGCGCGCCGCTGTGTTCTACACGATCACCCTGCCCTATCTGCAGCCGGCCCTGATCGGCGCCGCCGCCATCTCCTTCCTGATGTCCTTCGAGAATTTCAACACGACGCTGATGCTGGTCGGCTCCGACGCACCGCTGACCGTCATGATGTACGGCCGCATGCGCGAAGGCGCCACGCCGGTGCTCAATGCGGTGAGCCTGTTCTTGATGGTGGCCTCGGCCTTGCTGGCGCTGGCGCTGCTGCGTGGGGGCAGGGTGACTGAGTCGCAGAACAAGGCTTAGAAACAACGCACCTTTCTTGTCCTTCGGTCAATCACCCGACAACTGGCCCTGCACCAAGCGCAGCTGTCGCCCGCAGCGCGCCGCCAGCGTTTCATCGTGCGTCACGACGACGAAGGCTATGCCCTGCGTTCGGGCCAGTTCCAGCATCAGCTCGAAAACACCGTTGGCGCTGCTGCGATCGAGGTTGCCGGTCGGCTCGTCCGCCAGCACGCAAGCCGGTCGCGTGACCAGGGCGCGGGCAATCGCCACGCGCTGGCGCTCGCCGCCCGAGAGTTCGGCCGGGCGATGCAGCAGGCGCTCCTGCAAGCCGACACGCTCGAGCATTGCTGCTGCCGCCTGCGCAGATTGCGCTGGCGCCAGCCGTCGAATCCACAAAGGCATGGCGACGTTGTCGAGCGCGCTGAATTCGGGCAGCAGGTGATGGAACTGGTAGACGAATCCGAGGTACTGGTTGCGCAGTTGCCCCTGCATGGCGGCGCTCTGTCCGGCCAGGTCCTGCCCGTTGAGTTGCACCACGCCGCTGGTCGGCGCATCGAGGCCGCCGAGCAGATGCAGCAGCGTGCTCTTGCCGGAACCCGAGGCGCCGACAATCGCCAACGTCTCGCCCGCATGCACGTCCAGGTCCACGCCCTGCAGCACGCTCACATCGAGACGCCCCTCGGTGAAGCGCTTTGTAAGAGCCCGAGCGCTCAAAACAATGGCGTCGCCGCCGGGCCGCCCCAAGGCGAAGTGCGCCCCCTCGGGGGGCAGCGCAGTACACGCAGTGACAAGCGTGGGGGTCCTATCACTCATAACGCAGCGCCTCCGCCGGGTTCACTTGGCTGGCACGCCAGCTCGGGTACAGCGTGGCCAGAAAGGCCAGCACCAGAGAGATCAGCGCAATCGGCACGATGTCGCCCTGCTGCGGATCGCTCGGCATGCGGCTGATCAGGTAGATGTCTCTGGGCAGGAAGCTGGCATGAAACAGGTGCTCCAGCGCGGGCACGATCACGTCGATGTTGAAAGCCACACCCAGGCCCAGGGCCAGGCCGGCCAGCGTTCCGATGACACCGACCATCGCGCCCTGCACGACGAAGATGCCCATGATCGAACGCGGGCTGGCACCGAGGGTGCGCAGGATCGCGATGTCGGCGCGCTTGTCGGTCACCGTCATCACCAGCGTCGACACCAGGTTGAAGGCCGCCACCGCGACGATCAGCGTCAGGATGATGAACATCATGCGTTTTTCGACCTGCACGGCGGCGAACCAGGTGCGGTTCTGGCGCGTCCAGTCGCGCACCACCAGATCGCCGCTCAGCGTACGCGCCAGTTCGGCGCCGACTTCGCGCGCCTGGTTCAGGTCCTTGAGCTTGACGCGCACACCGGTCGGACCTTCAAGGCGGAAGATCTTGGCCGCGTCATCGATATGAATCATCACCAGAGTCGAGTCGTATTCGTAGTGACCCGAGTCGAAGGTGCCGACCACCGTCATCTGCTTCAGGCGCGGCACCACGCCGGCCGGCGTCACCTGCCCGCTGGGCGCCACCAGCGTGACCTTGTCGCCTTCGCGCACACCGAGCGAGCGCGCCAGTTCAGCACCGAGCACGACACCAAACTGGCCCGCAATCAGTCGCGTCAGGGCCGACTTCCTGAGGTCGATGGCCAGATCGGTCACATTGGGTTCGGCCGCCGGGTCGATGCCGCGCACGATCGCACCCTTCATGTCCTCACCCCGCGCCAGCAGGGCTTGCGCGGCGATGAACGGGGCGGCGCCAACGACCTGCGGATTAGCGCGCACCTCGGCCAGCGTGCGCGCCAGGTCGGGCAGCGCCGCGCCATTGGGCGCGAAGATCTCGATGTGCGACACCACGCCCAGCATGCGGTCGCGCACCTCTTTCTGAAAACCGTTCATGACCGACAGCACGATGATCAGCGCCGCCACGCCCAGCGCGATGCCGAGCATCGACACGCCCGAGATGAAGGAGATGAAGCCGTTGCGCCGGGTCGTGCGACCGGCCCGCGTATAGCGCCAGCCCAGAATCAGTTCGTAGGGAATTTGCATGACCTGACCGGTTTGAATTCAGACGCCATTGTGGCATCCCGCACAATCACGCCATGCACCTCCTGATTCCGTTTGCCCATTGCAGTTCCGAAGGCTGCGCCGCCGCCCTCAAGGCAGTGCAGCTGCCGCAGCTGCAAAAGCTGCTGTCGCGGCTGGTCGCGCTGCCGCCTGACCAGGGCGACCCGCTGAGTCTGTCGCCACCTCACGAACGCGCCCTGGCCCGCGCGCTCGGACTGCCAGTGCGCGACGGCCTGATACCCTGGGCCGCACGGGTGGCCCGACAAATGCCGGCAGCAAGCGGCGCCTGGGCCTTCATCACGCCCTGTCACTGGGAAGTCGGCAGCAAGCACGTCGCCATGAGCAGCCTGGCGCTGCCCGATTTTTCAGCGCAGGATTCGCAAACGCTGCTGGCGGCCATGCAAGCCTACTTTGCCGAAGATGGCATCGCCCTGCACTACTTCGAGCCGACGCGCTGGCTGGCCCACAGCGAGTTGTTCGGCACGCTGGCCACGGCGTCGCCGGACCGTGTCGCCGGGCGCCATGTCGCCAACTGGTTGCCGGCGGACCGCAATGCCGCCACGCTGCGCCGCCTGCACAGTGAAATGCAGATGCTGCTTTATAACCACCCGCTGAACGAGGATCGCAGCGCGCGCGGCTTGCCGCCCGTCAACTCGTTCTGGCTCAGCGGCACGGGTGCATTGCCGCCAGACTTTGCCGAAAACACTGAGCCGGCACCGCAGCTTGTGACGAGCCTGCGCGAGGCAGCCTTGCAGGAGGACTGGCCGGCCTGGGCCAAAGCCTGGGAAGTGGTGGATTCAACGCAGTGCGCCAGGCTGCTCGGCGTGCTGGACCAGGGCGGCAGCGTTCGGCTCACCTTGTGCGGCGAACGCCATGCGCAGACCTTTGGACCCACACGGCCTGCTGCGCTGAAGCGACTCACGAGTATCTTCGGCAGCCGGCCCGCATCCAGGGTCCTCGAACAGTTATGAAGATCGTCGCCCGTGAAATTCCGCCGCGCAGTGCCTGGCTGCTGGAGCAGGCCGGTGTGCATCCGCTGCTGGCGCAGCTGTACGCGGCGCGCGGCGTGCAACACGCCGATGAACTCGACGATGGCCTGGCGCGCCTGATTGCGCCCGACCGCCTGCTGGGGGCCACGGCTGCGGCGACGCTGCTGGCTGATGCGATTGACCAGGACAAGAAGATCTGCATCGTCGCCGACTACGACTGCGACGGCGCCACCGCCTGCGCCGTCGGCATCCGGGGCTTGCGGCTGCTCGGCGCCAGGCATGTCGATTACATCGTGCCGGACCGCGTGATCGAT
>Ga0315271_10001585_pt1 | contig 13822 bp, 11 predicted proteins | sample C3_top_MG_FD_204664 | JGI IMG/M metagenome (GOLD analysis project Ga0315271, IMG submission 204664) | Sediment microbial communities from Yellowstone Lake, YNP, Wyoming, USA - C3_top | ecosystem: Environmental > Aquatic > Freshwater > Lake > Sediment | place: USA: Wyoming | collected 2017-08-01 | reverse complement strand
AAGCGTAGAGCGGCTCGTAGAGGAACGGGCCCGGCGCGGGGGTCCCCGCCAGGATCTCCAGCGCCCACTCGTAGAAGCGCCGGGCGTCGAGCACCGGGTACAGGGCGTACGGGGTTCGAAGAAACAGGACGAGGGAGATGCCCCGCAGCGAGAGAGCGCCGAGGAAGACGGCTGCGGGAAACGCCGCGCCGGCGGCGGGACACCGGGGCTGACCCATCGTGATCGGCTCTGGCATTGGCGCAGGCTCCCGGTCTACCTGGTCGGCCGCGGCATCAGCACCGCGTAGCCCAGGCCGGCGGCGTTGGCGCCCCGGCGCACGACGGCATACCCCTGGGTTTCCATCAGAGAGCGGGCCACGTCGTCCTGCACGCCGCCGGCATGCCACAGGACCGCGCGATACCCGGGGAAGGCGCGCAGGAAGTCGTCGACCTCGCCGGGGTTGAGCGGGAGACCGATAAAGCGCTTGTCGGGATAGCGCAGGATCGCCGCCTCGGGGTGATAGAAACCGCTGTTCACCAGGTATGCGTCCTCCGTGAGAAGCTCCGGCGGCGGGGTTACGGCCTCGATCGGGTACATCGCCTGGGGGAGCAGTTCGCCAACCCCGCACACGATCACCAGCGCCACGATCCCGCCGGCCACGAGCTCCGGCACGCGGCTGCGTCCTCCGCCAAGCAGCCGCAGCCGATCCGCGGCGAGCGCGACCGCGGCGATCAGGACCGGGAACACCCCGAGCCAGACCCGGTAGAAGTTCGCCGAGAGGCTCCTGTCGAGAAACAGGAAGGCGCCGGCGGCCGCAAAGCCGGCCAGGGCCAGCTCGCGGCGCCGGCTGGCGATCAGGCAGCCGGCCGAGAGCAGCAGAAACAGCAAGGGCCCCCAGGATATCCCGTCGGGACCGCGGAACCACAGCGGCACGGGCACCAGGTGCGCGTGGAGGCGGCTCAACGCCTCGCGCACGGCCGGGTGCAGCTGAATGACCAGGGTCGAGAGCGCATTGAAATCGGCGGAGCGCGTGGCCAGCCCGTCCCAGGTGAATACCCAGGGGAAAGACGAGATGACCTGGTGATTGCGCCACCAGGCGGCCCCGAGCGGGACGGCGGCGCCCGCGGCCCAGGCGAGTGCCCGGCGCCGGGTCGTGAGAAACGGGAGGAACAGGAACAGGTTGATCGCGAAATTGATCCGCGCCGCGGCGGCGAGCCCGAAGAGGATGCCGCCCCCAGCCGCGGCGAGCATGCCGGGCCTGACGCAAACCCAGACCAGCGAAGCGAACACCAGGGTGAGGGCAAAACTCTCCGGCCCCAGGTGGCAGGAGAACGACACGAGCGGGCCGTAGAGCGCCATCATCAGCGCGGCGGCCGCCGCGGCCCAGGGCGAGGCGGGGTGCGTCGCGCGCAGCCACCGCCAGACCAGCACGACCAGCAGCAGCGAAAGCGCCCCGGCGAGCCACTGGCCGCCGATGCGGGCGGGCAACGCGGCGCTGAGGTAGTACCACGCGGGATGGTGCCAGAGGTAGGGCTGGCCGTCGAAGAGGGTGAACCCCCGACCCGCGCGGATGTTCTCGACCAGTTTGAGATGCCGCCACGGGTCGAAGCGGGGAAGCTCCGTCAGGGCAAGGTAGGCGACGCGGGCTACAGCACCGAGAAGAAGCGCAATGCCCAGCGGCCGCACTGAAGCACCCGTCCAGGGCTTCATAGACACGTGCTACCGTTCGGGCTGCGGGGTCCTGACGCTGCGGACCTCCATCGTGCTCCCTCCGGTCCGCCGATGGAGACCTCCCCTCCGCGCCACCCCTTCGCCGTGCACATGACGCCGAACAACCGTGGAGTTCCGGGCGGCTACGCCGGCGGTTGGTTCGTGAAGCACGTGATCTGGCCGTCGCCGTGGATCACGCGGAAATCGGGCGGCAGAAAATCCCGCAGGCAGTCCGCGACGCTGACGATCGTCACCGGGTGGGCGACCCTGGCCACCTCGCGGGCGAACATCGCGTAGAAGGCGCGTCCCTCACCTTCCGGGCGCACCGGGCGGTAGAGGTAAATCACGTCGAAACGGTCCGGAGGGACATCCATGATGTTCGCGTGGGCCCACTCAACGCGCTCCGCTGGAATTCCAAGCAGCGCCTGCAGCCGCCGCCCCTGGTCGATCATCGGGCCGCCCAGCTCCACGAGGGTCGTCAGCCGGTGTGGGTAGAGGTGCTGGAAGAGCAACCCCTGGAGGCCGTTGCCGGCGCCGTAGTCGACGAACCGCGTCTCGGGCGTGAAAAAGGGCGCGGCCACGTGCAGCGGCTCGAGCCCTCCCGCGTGGCACCAGTAGCCGCCCAGCTGGTCGAACGCTGCCCTCTCGGCCTCCGCGTAGGCCCCGCCGGATCCGTGGACGACGCAGTAGAGGCGGGCGAGGGCAGTCTCGATCAGGTCCTCGTCGCCCGTTTCGCGCGCGGCCTGCAGTTCCCCGTGGAACTTTACAAACGACGGGACGATTTCGTCGATCCCCGGACGGACGGCCAGATCGTCGAACAGCTCCCCGACGCGGGCGAGCATGCGATCCCGGAGTGAGATCGCCGCGGCGGGCCCCACCATCCCGGTCAGAACTTGACCTTCGGAGTTTCCTCCTGGCCGGAGGGAAGATCGTAGTACACGGCCTGCTGGACGTGGGCAAGCCCGGCGAAGACGCTCCCCGGGAAGCCGCGCACGTAGGCGTTCAGCGCCTTGACCGTCTCGTTGTAGCGCATCCGCTCCACGGCGATGCGGTTCTCGGTTCCCTCGAGGGAGTCCTGGAGCTTGAGGAAGTTCTCGTTGGCCTTGAGCTGCGGATAGGTCTCCTGGAGCATCAGCAGGCGAGAGAGCGCGCCCTCGAGGCCTTTCGAGGCGGCCACCTTGTCGCCGACGCTCTGGGCCGCGAAATACTTGGTGCGCGCCTCGGCGATGGCGGTGAAGATCTCCTTCTCGTGCGACGCGAAGCCCTTGACGGTCTCGACGAGGTTCGGGATCAGGTCGTAGCGGCGCTTGAGTTGATTCTCGACCTGCGCCCACTGCGCCTTGACGCCTTCGTCCATCGCAATGACGCCGTTGTACTTGCCGAAGCCCCAGGAGACGAGCCAGGCGCCGAAGAATAAAATGGCGCCGCCGACGATCAGTGCCGCTTTCAAACCCTTGCTCATGAGTAGGCCTCCTTGCGTGTTGTCCGGATCAGACTCCGGGAGTCTTCGAAGGGGGATTATAGCGTGTCTCCACCAAACATTCCCACAGGCGGGCCCTGATCACCCCGCCCGTCACCAGGAGCCTGAACTGCCGCCCCCGCCGAATCCCCCACCGCCCCCGCCGCCGAACCCGCCGCCGCCGCCACCCCAGGAGTCGCGGGAGCCGCCGCGCGAGGAGAGCAGCATCATGATCAGAATCTGCGGGTGGCGGATGAGCAGCCAGATGAAGATCGCGATGAGCAGCAACACCAGGGCGGTGGACAGCGGGCCCGGCTTCCCCGCCGGCCGTCCCGACCCCCGAACCGCGACCGGGGGCGCTGCCGACAATGCCACGCCGGAGGCCGTCGCGATGCGCGTCGCCAGCTCTCCAGCCAGGGCCGCGAGGCCTCCCCCGAAATCGCCGGCGCGAAATGCCGGGACGAGCAACTCCCGGCCGAGACTGCCGACGAGGCTGTCCGGGAGCACCGCCTCGAGGCCGTAGCCGACCTCAATGCGATACTTCCGCTCCTGCATCGCAAGGGTGAGCAGGACGCCGTTGTCCTTCCCCTTCTGGCCGATCTTCCAGCGGTTGTGGGCCAGGTCGATCGAAAAGGCTTCAAGCGACTCCCCCTCGAGCGTGGGCAGCGTCAGCACCACCACCTGTGCCGTCGTCCGATCCTCGAGTTCGCGCAGCAGGGTGTTCGTTTGCGCCTCGACGCCGTCGTCGATGACACCGGCGAGATCCACCACATAGTTCGGCGGCGACGCCGGGACGGGCGGCCCGACCGCCGCAGCGGGCGCGGCGACGGCCAGCAGCGCGGCGAGCAGCGCCCCGCCGAGCGCTCTAAATGGCATGCTCATCGAGGATCCGGCCGAGTCGCTCCGTGGCATGGTGACAGCGCTCGAAGAGGTCGCGCACGCCCGTCGCCTCCGGTTTCACCCGGCCCTCCTTCACCGCGAGCATCTCGACGAACACGCCGGCTTCCGTCCCGACAGCCGCCTCGAGTGCCGCGAATGCCTCCGCGCGCCGCAGCGGCGGCTCTTTGCCGAGCAGCACGAGGATGCCGCGAGCCAGCGGCTGGTAGCCGGAGAGATACCGCACCAGCGCCTCGGTGAGCGCCTTGGGCTCGCCGAGCGACCGCAGGTACCCCTGACGCAACCCGACGAGGCGGCTCTTGATCTCGCGCTCGCACTGGTTGCGCAGATCGCCGCGATCGATCTTCATCGAGGCGAGGATGTCCTCCCCGAGGACCGTCTCGTGGATCAGCCGCATCTCGAGAAACTCCATCGGGAAGACGTCGAGCGACGAATTCACGTACGCCAGATCCATGACCAGAGGCGGGGCGATCCCCGCCCCCTTGAAACGCCGGCCCAGCGGCGCGATCGACTCGAGCACCGCCAGGTCCATCTCCTGCAGCACGAACAGCGTGTTGATGTCGGAGCGCGACGCATTCCAGTCCGGCGTCACGGCGCTGCCGACCAGATGCAGCGAGTGCAGGCCCGGCCCGGCGAGCTTCGCCAACTCCTCGAGAAACGGGGCGGCCTTGGTGCGCACCGCAGGGGGAACTCGTTCAAGGTGCAGCGTCACGTGTCGCTCCTTTTGGTCGAAACCTGCGTCAAGCCCTATTCAGCCCCCGGGCGCGAATCCGCTTTTGCGTCGTCCCTGCGCCTCGACAGCACGCGCGCCGTGGCGGGGGGCCGCCGATTGAACTATACTCGATGCGTGCGGTGGATGCGAACGTTGCCGGCCGTCTTGCTCTCGCTGCTCGCCGCCGGTCCCGCACACGCGAAGTTCGATCCGGCTCACCGTTGGCGCACCTTGCAGACGCCGCACTTCACCATCAACTTCCACGAGGGCTGCGACGAACTGGCCGCCCGTGCCGCGCCGATCGCCGAGCAGGCCCACGAGCGGTTGGCACCCCGAGTCGGCTGGACGCCCCGGGAAAAGACCCGGTTGATCATCGCCGACGACGCCGACGCGGCCAGCGGCTGGGCGACCCCCTATCCCTACAACCAGATTCTGATCACCCCGACCCCGCCGCTCGGGGAGTTCGGCCTCGGCACGACGCGTCACGACGACTGGCTGCGGCTCGTCATCACCCACGAGTACACGCACATTCTCCAGCTCGACATGGCGTCCCGGCTCCCGCTGGCCCTGCGCTCGATCTTCGGCAGGCTGTACTTTCCGAACGCCATCCAGCCGGAGTGGCTGATCGAGGGACTCGCGACCTTCGAGGAGACCGAACTCACCGACGGCGGGCGCGGCCGCTCCCCGGGGTCGGCCATGATCCTGCGCATGGCCGCCCTCGAGGGACCGTTTCCGACCCTCGACCAGATGGCGGTGCTGCCGGACGCGTGGCCGGCCGGGCAGGTGCCCTACCTCTTCGGGGAATCCTTCCTGCGCTATCTTGCCGAACGCTTCGGCCGCGACAAGATCGCGGCTCTCAGCCGGGATTACGGGGGAAGACCCATTCCCTTTCTGGTCGAGTCCGCCGGCCGGACGACACTCGGCGAGGAGTATCGCGACCTCTGGGCCGCTTGGTCGGCGAACCTGCGGGCGCAGAGCGGGAAGCTGGCACGCACTCTCGCGGCGCGCGGGTTGACGCTCTCGACAGCGCTGACGAAAGACGGCCGCGTCAACGCAGCGCCGGCGTGGTCGCCGGACGGCAACCGCATCGCGTGGCTGCGCGCCGACGGTCATGACTACCCAGCCGTCTGGGTCATGAACGCCGACGGCTCGCAGCAGCGGCGCCTTGTGAAAAACGCCTTCGCGACGAACTCGTCGGGAGCGACGCTCTCCTGGAGCACCGATGGACGCCGCCTGTACTACACCAAGCAGGACGTCTTTCGCGGCGCGGCGAGCGTCAACGACATCTGGGCCTGGGATTTCACCCGTGGGCGCGAGATCCGCATCACCCGCGGGCTGCACGCCCGCGATCCGCACGTGTCCCCCGACGGCCGCACGCTGGCATTCGTAACTGCCGCGCGCGGCCTGACGCGCCTGGCGCTGCTCGATCTCGACGGGCAACTCCCCGCGCGTACTCAATCCAGGCTGCGCCCGCTGGGTGAACTCTCGGCCGACCAGCTCGCCGAGCCCCGCTGGAGCGCCGACGGTCTGCGAATCGCGGTGAGCGCCTGGATGCCGGGCGGCAAGACGGAGATTCGCATCCTTGACCGCGAAGGCCGGCTGCTCACGCGGGTCGAGCGCGGGCGCGCACTCGCCGGCGCCCCCGCCTGGAGCCCCGACGGTCGCACGCTCTTTTTCTCCTCGGACTCCACCGGCATCTTCAACATTTTCGCCTGGGACGCACAAACGGCCGACACCGCGCAGGTGACCAATGTCCTCGGCGGGGCTTTCTCCCCGGCACCCTCCCCGGATGGGCGCCGTCTGGCCTTCACCGATTACACCGCGAGAGGCTACGACATACGCTTGATGGAGCTGAATGTCTCGGAACAACAGGCCACGCTTGGTGGAACCGCCATCCCTCTTGAACCCGCCGGGCGAAGGGGTGGCGCGGAGGGGAGGTCTCCAGCGGGGGAGCGAAGCGAGGCCGATGGAGGTCCGCAGCGACAGGACCCCGCAGCCCGCACGGGAACAATAGTGGCGTCGACGAGCTACTCGCCCCTCGACACGCTCCTGCCCCGCCTCTGGTTCCCCTGGGTGGCGTACAGCCCGGCGAGCGGCATGCTGGGGGGCTTCGTCACGGGCGGCCAAGACGTTCTGCAGCGGCACTTCTACACGCTGACCGGACTCTACGGGCCGGAAAACGGACGTTTTATGTACTGGGCGGATTACGCCTACGACGGCCTGCGCCCCACCCTGCGCCTGTCCTCCTCCGACTTCGACCGCACCTACAGCGGCTTGCTCCAGGACGATCGCGGCAGCGCCGACTACACCGAGCGCCGCCGCTCCATCGGCGCCGACGTCAGCGTCGACTTCCCCGGCTTCGAGTCCTCCCAGGCAATCACCGTCGGCTATCGCTACCTCGAACTCTCCGGGCTCACCCCTGTGCCGCCGTGGCCGGGATACGACGGGGTCCAACCGGCGACCGGCCCACTTGGTTCTACCCACCTGTCCTGGGCCTTCTCCAACGCCCACCGCCAGCCGCTCTCGATCAGCCCCGCCGACGGCCGGCGGCTCGAGTTACGGCTGGAGCACCACCAGGAGGGGTTCGGCAGCGAATACACCTTCACCCAGGCCTCCCTCGATTGGAACGAGTACGTCTCCCTCCCGGCGCCCCGCCACGTGCTGGCGGCCCGTCTCTTCGTTGGCGGCATGAATGGTGGCCCGCCCCAGCAGGGCGTCTACAGCCTCGGCGGAAATGCCCCGGGCGGCATCGAGTACGCCCTCGCCGACACGGCCCTGCTCCTGCGCGGCTATCCGCCCGACACGTTCCACGGCGAGCGGGCGGTTCTCGCCAGCCTGGAGTACCGATTCCCGCTGATCGAGGTCGGCCGCGGCGGCGTGTCGGCCCCCTTCTTCCTGCGTCGCCTGCACGGGGCGCTGTTCGTGGATGCCGGCGAGGCCTGGACCGATGGCGCGTTTCGCGCGGACGGACTGCAGGCGGGCATCGGCGCCGAGATCCGCTCCGACCTCTTCTTCTCCTATTTCTTCCCCGTGACGGTGCGCCTCGGTCTCGCGGTCGGACTCGGCGATAAGGGGGGGGTGTACCCGACAATCGGTATACAGATGCCCCAGGGATTGCCGGCAACCGCCACATCGAGACAATAATGGTAAAATGCTGACTATTTTAAAAGGAAGCTTTTTCACTCGGTGAACAGGCAGGTTGATCAAAAAGGTCCAGGTGCAACGTCGCAGATTGGCCTTTTTCTGCAGCCTGCCCACGAAGGAGGTGACGGCAGTGAGCGACAAGACACCCGAGCAGGAAGCCCCGCTGACCTGCTCCATCTGCATGCACGAGATGCCCCACGACCTGGCGCACACCCACGAGGGTCCCGACTACGTGCACCACTTCTGCGGACTCGATTGCTACCGCAAATGGCAGGCGCAACAGGCCGCCGAAGACAAGAAGACCGACTGACTCGGCCGGCAGGCCCGGCCGAGGGGTGTGCTACAGTCTCCCGATGGTCGCAGCGATGGGGGACACGAGCCGCCTGATTGCGGAAGTCCGCTCGCGCCTCTCTCGGGCGAAGCGCGTTTTTTCGCTCACCGGCGCGGGCATGGACCCCGCGGGCGGGGGGCCGGCTTTCAGCGCCGCCGACACTCTTCCTTTTTTCGAGGATCCTGTCGCGGTCTGGCGCTGGTACGACGATCGCCGCGCTCATCTGGCCACCGTGCAACCCGACATGTCCCACCGGGCATTCGCGGCACTGGAGCGGCGCACAAAAAACTTCACGCTCGCCACCGAGAGTATCGACGGCCTGCACCGGTTGGCCGGGAGCAGGAACGTGCTCGAGTTGCACGGCAACATCTGGGCGGTCCGCTGCACGCGCTGCGGCATGGGCTCCGTCAATCGCGAGGTCCCGATCCACAATCCCCCTTCCTGCCCGATCTGCACCGGTCTGGTCCGGCCGGGCATCGTCTGGCGGGGGGAGCACCTGCCCCAGGAGCTGCTGGTCAGATGCTTCGAGGCTCTCTCGAAATGCGAGGTCCTGATCCTGGTCGGGACGTCGAGTCTGGGCCACCCCGCCTCGCTGTTCGCCGGGGTTGCGCGGAAGGCGGCTTCCTACATCGTAGAAATCGCCCCCGAGCCGCCCGATGGGGAGCTGTCGGTCGACGCGCTTCTGATCGGCGCGGCGGAGGACATCCTTCCGCAGATTATCCCCGCATGTCCGTAACCTCTCGGGAGCTGCCGTTACCTCTGGTAACACGTGGTCCATTCGATCAGCCAAGCTGTATCTTTTTTACTCGGGGCACCACGCCGGCATCAGAAGTCACTTGCCGTTGGCATTATCAACATGCTGATATTGAAAGATAATATAGAAGTGATCCGTCCTTATCAACAATGGCACACGGCTTGCTAGTGATTGTCACAACCATGCTTACGTTTGAACCCGTGGCGTTCCTCCAGGGGATCCCTCCCTTTCAGCTTCTTGACGAGCCGACCCTGGAATGCTTCGCCAAATGCCTGGCCCTCGAGTTTTACCCGAAGGGATTCTCGATCCTCACCCAGGGCGGACCTGCGAGCGACTCCCTGCAGGTGGTGCGAACGGGGGGGGCAAAAGTCTCGATGCGCTCGAGCGACAGCGAGGAGATCGTCATCGACTACCGCTCCGAGGGTGACGCCATCGGGTTCCTCTCTCTCTATAGCGGGGACCGCTCGCGGACCGACGTCACGGCACTCGAAGACACGACGTGCTACCTCATGCCGCGCGAGCCGTTCCTCGCGCTGCTCGAGGCCCACCCCGAGGTGCGGGAGTACTTCCACCGCACCTTCCTGTCCAAGTACATGGACAAAGCCTTCACCGACATGCGCAGCCGCAGTCAGCTCTTCGGCAGCGGCGAGAAGCTCCTCTTCACCACGGCGGTCGGCGATCTGATAACGCACCCGGTGGTGACCGCGTCGCGCGACGTCTCCATCCAGTCCGCGGCCAGGCTGATGTCGCACCACGGGATCAGCTCGCTCGTCCTTGTAGACGGCGACACCGTCCCGATCGGCATCATCACCGACAGGGACCTGCGCGACAAGGTCGCCGCACGCGGGCGCAACACCGCCGAACCGGTGGCGAACATCATGAGCACTTCCCTGGTCAAGGCCGACGCGACGGATTACTGCTTCGAGGCGCTGCTGACGATGCTGCGCCACAACATCCACCACCTGCTCGTCGTCGACGAGGGGCGCCTGCGGGGGATCGTCACCAACCACGACCTGCTGGTCCTCCAGGGGACGTCGCCGATCTCCGTGGTCCGCGAGATCGAAGGCCAGACCGACCTCGACGGGCTCGTGCAGGCCGCCGCGAAGGTCGCCAGCATCGTCGGGCTGCTGCTCAAGGACGGCGCCCACGCCGGCAACATCACCCGCATCGTCACCGAGATCAACGACCGGCTCGTGCGCAAGGTGATCGAGTTCGCGCTGCGCAAATTCGGCCCGGCGCCGCTGCCCTGGTGCTGGCTCGCCTTCGGCAGCGAGGGACGCCGGGAGCAGACCTTCAGGACCGATCAGGACAACGCCCTCGTGTACGCCGACCCGAGCACCCCTGAAGAGGCGGCGGCGGCGCTCGAATGGTTCCACCGCTTCGCCAGCTTCATGAAGGACGGCCTCGTGCTCTGCGGCTTCGCCCCCTGCCCGGCCAACTACATGGCCGACAACCCCCGCTGGAACCAGCCGCTGGCCAAGTGGCGCGAGCAGTTCACCAGGTGGATCACGAGCCCCAGCCCCGAGGCGCTGCTGCACGCGACGATCATCTTCGACTTCCGCGGCCTGGCCGGCACGCTCTCGCTCGCCGACGACCTGCGAGCCCATCTGACCCACACGATGCGCAACCAGAGCGTCTTTTTCGCCCGCCTGGCCGGGACCGTCACGCTGCACCGCCCGCCGCTCGGATTCTTCGGGGGCTTCTCCGTGGACTCGAAGGGCGAGCACAAGGACAAGATCAACCTCAAGATCAGCGCGCTGGGGCCGATCGTGAGCATCGCCCGCCTCTGCGCGCTGGAGGCCGGCATCCCGGAGACCGGCACGCTCGACCGTCTGTCGGCGCTGCGACTGAACCACCCGCTGCTGAGCCGCTACGGAGAGGAGCTCGGCCACGCCTTCGAATTCCTCTCCCTGCTGCGCATCCAGCGCCAGTTCGAGCAAATCCAGGCCGGCGGCCCGGGCGACAACTTCATCGACCCGCTGACGCTGAGCACCTACGAGAAAAAATCGCTCAAGGACGCCTTCCGGCTCATCTCCCGCGTCCAGGACCTCATCATCGAGCAGTACCGGCTCGGACTCGTGGGAGCCTGAGGGACGCGTGACCACGCTTGTCGAGAGGTTCCGCGGGTTGCTCAAGGCCGGGGCGGTCGTCGATCCCGGGTTGTCGATCGAGAAGATCCCGTTCGTCGTCGTGGACACCGAGCTCACCGGGCTGGACATGAAGCGCGACTCGGTGATCTCCGTCGGAGCCGTCAAGATGGCCGGGACGCGCATCGAGCTCGGGCGCAGCTTCTACCGCCTCGTGAGTCCGCGCGCCGACTTCAAGCGTGAGAGCATCGTGGTGCACGGCATCACGCCCGACGACGTGGTCGCCAAACCGTTCCTCGACGTCGTGGCGGACGAGCTGCTCGCCTTCTGCGGGGACCGCATCCTGGTCGGTCACTTCCTGAGCATCGACCTCGGCTTTCTCGCGCGGGAGGCGCCCGCCGTCCGGGCCGCCGATCTGCGCCGGCGGGCGGTGGACACCGTCCGCATCCACACGTGGGTCGAGCACCAGCGCCACCGCCACGCCGGCGAATACGCGACGCCCGAAGGGGCGGTGAACCTCGTCTCGCTCGCGCTGAGCCACGGCATCCGGGTCGGTGGCGCCCACAACGCGCTCGCCGACGCCTTCATCACGGCCCAACTTCTGCAGCGCCAGCTGCGCGCGCTGCCGGGCCTCGGCGTACGGACACTCGGCGACCTGCTGCGCGTCGGCAAGCCATGACCGGCGCACCGCGGCAGAGCATCGCAACCACCATCTGAACAGGAGGGGACATGAACGAGCACCAGGGGAGAGTGGACAAGGCGACGCTCGCCGCCTACTGGAGGGAGAACAAGCGGCTCACGACGATCACGCTGATCATCTGGGCGAGTGTCTCGTTCGGCGCGGCGTTCTTCGCCGAAGCGCTGAACAACGTCGTGATCTTCGGCTTCCCGCTCGGCTATTACATGGGGGCCCAGGGCTCTATCATCGTCTTCGTGCTGCTCGTCTTCAACTACTCCCGCACGATGAACTTCATCGACCGCAAGTACAACCTCCACGAGGAGGAGTGATGGCCAAACAGCGCAGTGGCGCCTTCCTCGACAATCTCGGCCGGACCTACGGGATGTACACCGGCGCCTTCGTCGCCTTCGTGATCCTGCTCGGGATCGCGGAGAAGATGGGGCTGCCCCCCCAGACGATCGGCTACACCTTCATCGGCGTGACCATCGGCGTCTACGCGCTGATCGGCATCGTCTCGCGCACCTCGAAGATCTCGGAGTATTACGTCGCCGGGCGCTCGGTGCCCTCGGTATTCAACGGGATGGCCACCGGCTCGGACTGGATGTCCGCAGCCACGTTCATCGGGATGGGCGGCACGATCTACGTCATGGGCTACGACGGGCTGTCCTACATCATGGGCTGGACCGGCGGCTATGTGCTGCTGGCCGTCTTCCTCGGGCCGTACCTGCGCAAGTTCGGGCAGTACACGATCCCGGACTTCCTCGGCGCCCGCTACGGCGGTAACGTCCCGCGCCTGATCGGCGTGGTCGCGGCGGTCACCGCTTCGTTCACCTACCTGATCGCCCAGGTCACCGGCGTCGGCATCATCACCAGCCGCTTCCTCGGCATCGACTTCACCGTCGGCGTCTTCGTCGGTCTCGGCGGCATCCTCCTCTGTTCGCTGCTCGGCGGCATGAAGGCGGTCACCTGGACGCAGGTGGCCCAGTACCTCATCCTGATCATCGCCTACATGACGCCGGTGACGGTCATGTCTTACAAGCACACTGGCGTGCCGGTCTCCGAGATCATGTACGGCCAGATCCTCCAGAAGATCGACAAACGGGAGAAGGAGATCATGGCCGACCCGGCCGAGGCCGTGGTCCGGGAAAAGTGGGCCGAGGTGGGCAAGGACCTCGGCGAAAAGATCAAGGACCCCGCCACCCCGCCTCTGGAGCGGGAGAAACTCGCCGCGGCCCAGAAGAGCGCCGTCGCCGCATCCCAACCGATCAAGCCGTACCTGCAGCCGTTCGCCCGCACCGACCGCAGGAACATGCTCGCGTTGACCTTCTGCCTGATGGTCGGGACCGCCGGACTGCCGCACATCCTGATGCGCTACTACACGGTCCCCTCGGTCAAGGACGCCCGCTCCTCGGTCGGCTGGTCGCTTTTTTTCATCTTCCTGCTCTATTTCACCGTCCCGGCCTACGCGGCGTTCGCGCGCTGGGAGGTGTTGAGCACCCTCATCGGCAGCAGGATCGCCGACCTGCCGGCCTGGACCGCCAACTGGGCCAAGGTCGGGCTGGTCGCGATCAAGGACATGAACATGGACGGCATCCTTCAGTTCGGCGAGCTGACCCTCGGCGCCGACGCCATCGTTCTCGCGACCCCGGAGATCGCCGGCCTGCCCTACGTCATCTCCGGTCTCGTCGCGGCCGGCGGTCTGGCTGCGGCGCTCTCCACCGCCGACGGCCTGCTGCTGACGATCTCCAACGCCCTCTCCCACGACCTCTACTACAAGGTCCTCGACCCGAGCGCCTCCATCATGCGCCGCCTGACCATCTCGCGCGTCATCCTCGTGTTCACCGCGGCCATCGCCGCGTGGGCCGCGACGTACCGGCTCACGATCATCGTCGAGCTGGTGGCCTGGGCCTTCTCCATCGCCGCGGCCGCTTTCTTCCCCGCGCTCGTGATGGGTGTCTGGGACAAGCGCGCGAACAAGGCCGGCGCGGTCGCCGGCATGACCGTCGGTTTCTGTCTGACCCTCTTCTACATGATCGGCAGCCGCTTCTACGGCCTCGACTGGTGGGGGAT
>Ga0315271_10001582_pt1 | contig 13827 bp, 9 predicted proteins | sample C3_top_MG_FD_204664 | JGI IMG/M metagenome (GOLD analysis project Ga0315271, IMG submission 204664) | Sediment microbial communities from Yellowstone Lake, YNP, Wyoming, USA - C3_top | ecosystem: Environmental > Aquatic > Freshwater > Lake > Sediment | place: USA: Wyoming | collected 2017-08-01 | reverse complement strand
CCTCTCGTACCTGTCGGGAGAACGCCTGGCCCGGCGACCGAAGGTGCTCCTGGGTTACTCCGACGCCACGGCGCTCTTCGCCTGGGCCTCCCGTTTCGCCGGAGTCCGATGTGTCTATGCGCCTTCCGTGCAGGAGCTGTCCCGGGAGGGGGTCTGCGTGCTTGATTCGCTCTGGTCGGCTCTGGCGGACCAACCTTGGGCCATCCCGGCCTCCGGTCCCGGCCACGCCGAAGGCCCCTTTCCCGTGGCGGGGGGATGTCTCACCCTCTGCTCCGTATCGGTGGGCACTTCATGGGAACCCGAAGTTTCCGGTCGCTGGCTCTTTCTCGAAGATGTGGGGGAGCCGCTCTACCGCATAGACCGCATGCTCACGCACCTCGCCCAGGCCGGATGGTTCAAGCAGGTCGGGGGAGTGCTTCTCGGGGGATTCACCGGTCTTGGGGAAGGGGAATGCTACGACGAGGTCTCCGCTCGTGTCCGCGAACTGATGGGCGCTTCCAGGCCCCTGGTCACGAACCTCCCCGTGGGGCACCTGAAAGGGAAATACTCCCTGCCCATGGGAGATGGCGCCTCATGGTCCGGTGAAACGCAAACCCTCTGCGTGGGATCTTAAGCAGGCGAGGTCTCGATCCAATCAGGGGAGAAGGCTTGCAGATCCGTTGCAGGTGCCCACTACGGCGCGGGCAGTGCGTCGGCGAGCCAGCGGCAGACACGCTCCACGGCGCCCCTGTGATGCTCCACGGCGAGGAGGGCCCGCTGGCCGCAGCCCCGGGCCAGGTCGGGATCGGCGAGGAGCGCCGCGACGCGCCAGCCCAGCTCCGAGGAACTCTCGACGCGGAATCCGCCCCCGGAAGCAGTCAGTCGCTCCGCCTCCTCGCGGAAGTTTTCCGTGTGCGGTCCGAAGAGGACGGGCTTGCCCAGAAACGCGGGCTCAAGGACATTCTGGCCGCCCAGGGGGACCAGACTCCCGCCGACGAATGCGGCCTGGCTCAGATCGTAGGTGGACCACAGCTCGCCCAGCGTATCGAGCACCAGGACATCCCAATCCCGCCCCGGATCCTGGGACCGCCGGGCTGGCGTCAGGCCCCGTCCCCGCGCCAGCTCCGCGCAGAGCGCCGCGCGGTCCAGGTGCCGGGGGGCCAGGATGAGTCGGGCCGAAGGGACCGTCTTGCGCACCTCGCAGTGGGCCTCAAGCACCAGGTCCTCTTCGCCCTCACGCACGGAGCCGGCCACCCAAAGGGGGCCTTCGGGCAAGAGGGTGGATAAGAGCTCCCGGGCAGCCTCGAATTGGCTGGGGGGCATGAGGTCGTACTTGATGTTGCCCAGGACCTGCACCCGGCCCGGATAGGCGCCAAGGAGCCTGAACCGCGCCGCGTGTTCCTCGCTCTGGGCTGCCACGCGGGCGTCTTCCAGGACCCTTCCATAGAGGTTCTTGAACTTGAGCGTCCGGCCAAAAGCCCGATCGGAGAGGCGCGCGTTCACGATAAAGACGGGCACACCCAGGGTCTTGGCTTCTTTAAAAAGGGCGGGCCACAGTTCCGTCTCCACCAGGACCAACGCTCGGGGCCTCAGCGCCGCGAACGCCCTCCGGACGCACCAGGGCAAATCCAGGGGAAACGCCGCGGGGCGCAGGTCAGCCGGGCCTTCCTTGCAGGCCAGGGCGAGGCCCGCGGCCGTGGTGGAGGTGAGCGCCGCGGGGATGCCCAGCTCCTGAAGGCGCGCCGCGAGGCGCAGGGCGATGCGCACCTCTCCTACGGAAACCGCCTGAATCCATACGGGCTCGTCCTGGCGCTCCGGCAGCCCGCCGAGCCTCTCCTTCAGCCTGAGCCCGCCGCGTTGCTTGAGGGCGAGCGCCAGGAGCCAGAAGGGAGAAAGGACGAGGGTCAGGGACCTATAGAGCCACCACACGGGTACTCCTCTCTGGAGCGAAGTCGCCGGGGAGCTCCTCGCCGAGTACATTTAAGGCCCATACGGCGGAAAAAATCAAAGCGCCCGGAACGAGTGCCAAATGGGGGGCCTCCAGCAGGACATCGCACCCGGTCGCGAGCATCTCCCCCCAGGACGGCCGGGGCGGCTGTACGCCGAGGCCCAGGAAGGAGAGTCCCGCCTCCGACAGCAGCACCCCCGCCCCTCCCGCCGCGGCCTGGGCGGCGAGCACGGGCAGGGCTTGGGGGAGCAGGTGCCGCCACACGATATGGGCGGTGCCCGCGCCGGCGGCGCGGCTGGCGAGTACGAACTCGCGCTCCCGCAGGCTCAGGGCCAGGCTCCGGGCCACCCGGGCGTAGCCCACCCACGCGGTGCAGGACAGGGCCAAGACGAGCGGGGCGAGGCCTCTTCCTACATAAGCCAATAGCGTGATGGCCAGCAGGATGCCGGGAAGGGCCAGGAGGATGTCCACGACGCGGCCCGTGATCATATCCACGGTTCCGGCCAGGTATCCGGAAAGGAGCCCGACGGCGGTGCCGAGCAGGAGGGCCAGGGCGAGGCTGATGGTCGTTACCGCGAGGGAGACACGGGCTCCGAACAGGGCACGGGACAGCACATCTCTGCCCAGGTCGTCGGTTCCGAGCAGGTGTCTCCAAGTGGGTCCCTGAAGGCGCGCGGAGAGATCCGTGGTGGCGTAGGGCGCTGGGGCCAGAAGCGGTGCCAGGAGGGCGCCCGCGGTCCAGAGGATCAGAAAGGTGCACGCCAGCCGCGCCCGGCCCCGTTCAGGCATAACGCACCCGAGGGTCGGCCCAGGCGTAGAGGAGATCGGCGGTGAGGCTTGCCAAGAGTGCGGTCAGGGCGAAGGTGAGGACGGTTCCCTGGACCACGGGGTAGTCCCGGCTCTTGATGGCCGTCACCACGAGGGTTCCCATGCCGGGCCAGCGGAAGATGCGCTCCGCGAGGATGGCCCCCGTGAGGACCGCTCCCGCCTGCAGGCCGAGGACCGTGAGGGGCGGCAGGAGCGCGTTTCGCAGGGCGTGGGCGCGGAAGGCCTCGACCTCGCTCAGACCCTTCATCCGGGCCGTCTGGAGGTAGTCCTTCCCCAATTCGGCGAGGAGAGAAGCGCGCAGGATCCTGGCCATGACCGCCGCGAGGGGGACGGCCAGGGTCACCGCGGGCAGGACCAGGCTTCCCGGTTCGTCGGCGCCCGACACGGGGAAGAGCGGCCACAGCACCGCGAAGCCAAGGAGGAGGAGCGGTCCCAGAAAGAAGGAGGGCAGGGACAATCCCGCCGTCGTAAAGGCCCGGACGGCGAGGTCCACGCGCCCGCCGGGGCGCCGGGCCGCGGCCAGGCCCATGGGCAGGGCCGCGCAGCAGGCCAGGGCCAGCGCCGCCAGTCCCAATTCGGCGGTGCGAGGAAAGGCTTCGGCCAACTCCCGGGAGACGGGCCGCCCGGTCCGCAGGGACGCTCCGAGGTGCCCGCGCGCCAGGTCCCCAAGATAACCACCGTACTGGACCAGGAGCGGCTCGTCCAGGCGCAGCGCCCGCCGCAAGGCGGCCCGGGCCTCGGGCGCTGCATTCTCCCCCAGCATGATGTCCACCGGATCCCCGGGCAGCGTCCTGCCCAACAGAAAGACGAGAGTCAGCAGGCCCAACAGCGTCGGGACGAACAGGATCAGGCGCTTGAGAATGTATCGCCGCATAACATCTCCAAAGGGTCATTGTACCTTGTGGGAGGAGGACCGGGAGTGCGGGGAGTCAGGGGACCCGTCATCGGTCGTCGGTCATCGGTTATTTATTACGCATTTGCTTTCACTCAGAGAGGGTTTCACCACAGAGGCCACAGAGTACACAGAGGCAGTTGGCATTATCCGACAGAGCTTTTCCTCTGTGACCTCTGTGTCCTCTGTGGTAAGAAGAACCCCATCCCTGATGGCAATTTGGTATTAGATCCACGATGGACGACCATTGTCATCGCTGCAGGTCTGCCTGAGTCGTGAGATGTTACGGCTCGAAGAGTGCCTCGGGATTTCCGGGAGAAGGCGCGCGCGGGGTCACGGGAGAAGGCGGGCAGGCCAGGGCCGCGGGGTTCACATAGATGAGGAGGTTATTATCTTCCGGGTCAAGGACCGTTACGAAAAAACCGAGACCCTCCTTCGTGTCGGTATGGGCCAAATCGCCGAAAATATGCTCCCCGTCGAGGAAATCAAGCCGCACGACCCGGCCCCCTTCGGGGTAGGGCAAGGCTTCGAGGGCTCCCGGCCCGTCGTAGTCGGGATTGCCCGAAAAGGTCCGAACGAAGAAGAGCGCCTTGAGGTCCTCCAATGGCACGCGGAGGGGTTGGCCCTCCAGGTCCACGATGGGCACTGGGTCTTGGCCCTCTTCGAAGATCGGCGCGTAGGCCGGAAGTGTGCGCCCGTCCGTGTAGCGGAGGATGACCTTGCGCAGTTCCATGAGCAGACTCCTGAGGTCAGTATATAGTTTTCGTGACTGGGGGACTAGGGGACTGGGAGACTACGCGACTAGGGGACTAGCGAACTAGGGGACTAGGAACTCAGGGACGATCCGCCGCTGGTCTCACTCCCGCTCTCGGTCCCAGAAAAGCCCTGGATAGAAACGGAGGGTGCGTTGAGGGCGGGTCTTTCCTAGTCCCCCAGTCTCCTAGTCCCCCAGTCTCGTCTCCTCTTCTCTCCCTTTGCCCCCCTGGGGTCGTTGACTCGTTGACTCGTTGACTCGTTGACTCCCTTTGCCCCCCCTCGCCATTCCACTCCCTTTGCGGTACCTTCAACGAATGGCGCGTTCGAGTGACGAGGCACCCCGCTGCTACAGACACCCCACCGAACCGGGCCGCCGGAAGTGCTTCCACTGCCACAGGCCCATCTGCGCCAAGTGCCAGCTCCGCACCGACGGCCACATCTACTGCTCGGAAAACTGCGCCGCGGCCCAGCGCAGAAGGGAGTGGGTGTGGCGCCTGCGCGATTGGAACCGGAAGGCGCTGGCGGGCACCTGGTTCCGGGTTGCCCTCTTCTCCACCCTCATGGTTCTCGGAGCGGTAGCGGTGTGGATGGCGTCTCATGCGGACCTCTTCATGACGGTCCCCGAGGCCGCCCCTCCGGCCTTTAAAAAGCCGAAGGAGCGGGTCTTCGACGCCGAGAAACCCGACTGGGACGCCCCCGGTGCCGTCGTGATCGAGACGCCGGTCCAGGGGGCCGTGGTCCGGGAGAACCGCCTGCGAGTCAGTGGCAAGGCCCCGGCGGAAGCCATGGTGGGGCTCTATGTGAACGGCGACAAGGTGGATGTGCAGATGTGCGCCGGTGGGGCGTGGCAGTTCGACAAGGTGCCGCTCACGGCCGCACGGAATCTCGTGCAGGCCAGGTACTTCGATCACCTGGGGAACAGCTCCTACTCCCCGGGAGTCATCGTGGACCTCCTGGCCTTACCCGCGCGTGCCGCTCTAGAACCCCCCGAGCCTCTCGTCCAACCCCCGGCGGATGCGGCCAACATGACCCGTGGGCCGCTGGGTGAACGCGAGGTGTTTCTCACCTTCGACGGGGGATCCTCGGCCAATGTCACGGCCGCCATCCTGGACATCCTCAAGCGCGAGGGAATTCACGCCACCGTTTTTCTGACGGGAGAGTACATCCAGCGCTACCCCGATCTGACCCGGCGCATCGCCGCCGAGGGCCATGTGGTGGGGAACCATACCTACAGCCACCCCCACCTCACGACTTACTCCTTCAACGCCCGGCAGCGCACCCTTTCCGGCGTCACGCAGGAGTTTCTCCGGGGCCAGCTCCAGCGCACGCGGGACGCCTTTGCCCTCGCCACGGGAAAGACGATGTCGCCCTTCTGGCGAGCCCCCTTCGGGGAATTCAACGCCCAGATCCTGTCCTGGGCCCAGGCCGAGGGCTACCGCCATGTCTATTGGACGCCTCACCTGGACACGCTGGACTGGGTGGCCGCCCCTTCGGACCCCCTCTTCAAGACGCCCCAGCAGATCCTTCAGGGTCTGCTGAAGAGGGACCAGAGCGATCCCCGGGGCCTGGACGGCGGCATCGTCCTCATGCACCTGGGTACGGAGCGCGAGGCCGGCATGGAAGCGGACCGCATCCTGCCCGACCTCATCCAGAGCCTGCGCGCCAAAGGCTACCGATTTGGGACCGTGGGGGAAGGGCCATCGGGACTAGGGGACTAGGGCATGTTCGCAAGCCCTCGTCTCGCCTCTCGCCTAGTCGCGTCTCGCTAATTCTCCGCCGACGCCACCATGAGGTCTTCGGGGATCTCGCCCTTTTTGTCTCGGGCGGCGAGCGTGTAGCCGTTGTCGGTGACCTGATAGATGAGGGGGTTTCCGTAGGGGTCCGCCGTGTGGCTGGGCGCCAGGAATCCCACACGAACCAGCTCGTCGAGGGCTGTGGGCAGGCGCCCCGTCCTCAATTGGAAAAGGTGGATGGCCCGGGCGGCTTCCTGGAGGCGCAGGCGCGATTCGAGCACGAGCCGGTCTCTGCGGTAGGGGCTGTTGGAAAGAGGCATGTAGTCGAGCGGGTGGACGGGCAGGAGCAGCACCGAAATCACGAGCCAAACCCCGAAGAGGACCCCGACGACTTTCCCCAGGGCGTCGGGCGAGACGACGCGGTGTTTGGCCTCCTCCGGAAGTTCTGCCTCGACGGGCATGACGAGCCGGATGAGCTGGCGGTTCAACAGCTCGAAGAGTCCCTTGCAAGTCTCGAACTCGTTCATCCCCGAACGGTCTATGATCTCCTGCACCGTGAAGACGCCGTTCACATTCTGGTAGACGGCCATCTCCTCCTGGGAGAGCCGAACGGCCGCGCTCTCGGGCTGGGGGGTCTTGGGCACGGACGATTTCGGGCTCACCGTGCCGAAGAGGGCCACATCGTCCAGCGGAGGCACCTGCTCCCGCGTGTCCAGGGTGGGAGGGGTGGGCAGTGGGATTTTCTCAAAGACCTTGTCGAAGGAGGGGATCTTCTTCTCGATGATGGGCCACTCGTCCAGCATCCTGATACCTTCCATAAGGATGCTCTCGGCGGCCATGGGGCTGACATTCTCCCGATCGTACTCCACCGTGTCGTGGGGTTCGAAGTTGTAATCGCCGTTCTTCCACCGGAAGAGGCGGAAGATGGTCTGCTGCATCTGGATAGTGAGGGCGGCACGGAGGCTCAATGCGTCCACATAGCCCTCGGCCACGAGAATGTATCCCAGGCGTTGCAAAGTTTGCTTCTGGATCTCCAGGGCACGGGTGAGCTCCTCCCGGGAGATGCGGCCGGTTTTCACCAGGACATGCCCGAGGCGGTCCTCCAGGCGCTTGTTGAGGGACTCGGCCCCCACCACGCCCCCTTCCTGGAAGGTGACCGTCACCACATCCGTCTCACAGCGGAGGGTCAAATACCCCGTCTTCTTCTGGAGCGCGATCAGCTGGAAGATGTCGGCAAGGCTGAAATCCTTGAGGGTTCCCGCGAGCGCCATGGCCTATCCTCTCGTCATCTTTCCGGGTCTCGGAAGCTCGCGCCTCATGGCCGTGGGTAGGGCAAAGAACCCCCAGATCATGGCCATGACCACCAGCGCCACCGCGACGCACGCCGTCTTCAGCGGGGCGCTCCCCACCAGAGCCGGATAGGAGAAGGGCAGGGCATAGGATCCCAGGGCGAGAGCGGCGATGCCCCCGCACCAGAGGAACAGGATGAAGAGTGCCGAAAAAGGTCGCCCCTCCATAAGGTGGCCTGCACCAGGAGCCAGGAGAGAGAAGATGGCTCTCTGGAGGCGCTGAAGCTGGTTGTACCGCTCCACCTCGTAATTCTTTTTGAGTCTCGCTTCGGGTGAAACGCCGTCCTGCTTGATAAAGAGATGCACGCACTGGGAGCAGAACGACTCGAACTCCAAAGAGGTTTTGCATCGCCCGCAGAACGGCCGGCCGCACTTGAAACAGGCGCGAGCGAAGAATCCCGAGTGCTTCAGCGCGCCCAGCAGGGTGAAGAGGCACCAGAAGAGGATGACCCAGAGGGAAAACGCGGGACGGAGGACCTGCACCAGCGGTGATCCGGACATCTGCAGGGTCCCCGTCAAGCTGCCGGGCCGGCTGGTCTCCAGCTTGAGGGCCACCTGTCGCGTCGCTTCCAGGGGTAGCCAGCTGGGGAGGGGGCCCCAATCTTCGGCCTGCTTCATTTTGCTAGTCGGGAAGAGTGACTTGTCCAATCCCCTGGCTTTGTCCTGATCTTCTTGGGCCCCGGTGAAGTCGAAAAGCTTGGTTTCCGCCAGCGAGCGGTTCAGGTAGGCCCGCGCCATGTTCGCCTTCAGCTCAATGGCCTTGGAAAACTGCTGGATCGCCTCCTGGTACCGGTTTTCGTAAAACAGAATGCACCCCAGGTTGTTATGCACATCGGCATCGCCCGCGCCCTCGGCCAGGAGCGGTTTGAAGAGGTTCTCCGCCCTCTGATAACTGCCGTGGAGCAGGTACCGGCTGGCCAGGAGGAAAGTGTAGGGGCGCTGGAGCGAATCGTTAGGCTGTATGTGGGCCGAGAGGGAAGCATCCCGTCCGACACCGACGCGGTTGGCGTAGCACCGCAGGTTGGAAGCCTGGGGCTGGCTCATGCCCAAATAGGCCTCCTGCTGACAGTGGACGGCCAAAACGCCCGATCCCACGAAGAGCGCGATGACCATAAAGGTGGCCACGCGCTCGCTCCATCTTGCATAGAGCATGAAGACCCCTGCCCAGTAGATAATCCACCAGTATCCCGCAAGGAAGAGGAGGCTCGGCAGGAAAAGGATCACGATCCCCGCGGCGGAAACGAGGGCGTTATCTTCGCCGCCCATCCATTCCTGGACATCGTGCCGGAGCTGGAGCTGGTACTTGACCAGAAACACCAGGGCGAACACGGCCAAAACCAGCATCGAAACCACACGAAGCCACAGGGCAAGGTTGGAGAGGGCCAGCCAGCGGGTTTCGATATCCTTGAACGAGAGGAAGAACGCCGCTCCCACCTCGTAGGCGAAGGAGGCTGAGAACAGCCCCCCGTCCCTCCGCGCCGCATCGGCTAGGGCCAGGTGCACGAGGGGGTGGTCGGGGTCGAAAGATTCAGCGTAGCGGCAGATCTGGGCTACCTCCGTGGACCGCCCCTGCTTCCGGGCGTCCATTGCCGTGGCCAGGAACATCTCCGCCAGGTCCGGAGAGGGTCTCAGGCCGCGCTGGATGCAGAAGTCGGTCAGCTCGGTCACGATCTGTCCCCGGTCGTCGGCCAGCGGGGCGTCCTCAAAGGCCTTGAGGTACTTCAGCAGGGTGGTCTCGTTGCTCATGCCCACCCCCTCCTCGCGGGAGGAGGTCATCTGCTTGGCTACCTCTGCGGGGTCGAGATGTAGGATCGCGCCGGTCGCGGGGGGCTCTACGGGACGGCGCTGTGGCCTCTGCTGGGCCTGAACCGGGGCCAGGGTCGCAAATGCGAGGAAAGCGGCAAAAAGGGTTGTGGCCGTTCTCATTTTCAAAGTGTCTCGCCTCACTGGGGCGGCTGCTGGCCCGACTGAGCGTAGAGCATTTTCAGTTGGAAGAGGCCTTCATCCAAGAGCTGCTTTTCCGGGGGGGCGAGATTGCCCCGAGTCTTTTCCTGGAGCGCTTCCAAAAAATCGATGTAAAGGTTGGCAGTCCGGAGATCGACGCTCGCCCTGCCCGACACCGGATCGGGGACTCCGAGGCTGATGGCGCAGGATTGAGCCAGCTCCTGTATGAGGAGGGCGAAGGCCTTGCTCATCTGAGGCGCGGATCCCGCGGCGGCCTTGTCGCCAGCGGGTGGATCAGCCGCTGGCGGTGCGGGCCGTTGCACGGGATCGGGCGGCGGAATCGGGTCGGTAAACTCCACGCCCTCCCGCCGAGCTCCGTCAGCCGTGAACTTGCGCCGGTCGAGAACCTTGAGGGGCTCTCTCGTCTTCTCGTCCAAGCAGCCTCCCCAGAAGTGAAGCCCATCCTATACCCATACGACGCCATATCCTAACTCTAGAACCAATATTAACATAGCACTGCCGAGTTTTAGGTTGCAAGCCCGGAAAGACCTCACACGCATATACCTAACCCGAGAGGTTTTAGCCACCGAGCCCACAGTGCGCACATCGGATTAGGCTTTTAGGTGAGGCCGCCCATATCCTGGGGCATCGTGGCCCGGAACTCGATGGCGGCCAGCTGAGCGTACAGTCCCCCCCGGGCCAAGAGTTCCTCGTGGGTGCCCTCTTCCGCCACCCTCCCCCCATCCAGCACGATGATCCGATTGGCGTTGAGGATGGTGGCCAGGCGGTGCGCGATGACGAAGGTGGTGCGGCCCTTCAAAAGGTTGAAGAGGGCTTGCTGGACAAAATATTCGCTCTCGCTATCCAGGGCCGAGGTGGCTTCATCCAAGATGAGGATGGGAGGGTCTTTGAGGAGGGCGCGGGCGATTGCCAGTCGCTGGCGCTGACCGCCCGAGAGGGAGAAGCCGCCTTCGCCGATGCGCGTCTCGTAGCCCTGGGGAAGAGCGGAGATGAAATCGTGGGCGAACGCCTGGCGCGCCGCCTCCTCCAAGGCCTCCCTGGAGGCACCGGGGCGCCCGTAAGCGATGTTGGCCTCCACCGTCTCGTCGAAGAGGACGGTTTCCTGGGTCACCATGCCGATCTGGGCGCGGAGGCTGGCGAGGGTCACATCGCGGATGTCGGTCCCGTCAATGGCAATCCTTCCGCCCCGAAGGTCGAAAAGGCGCGGCAGGAGGTTGACCAGTGTTGTTTTCCCTGCCCCGGAGGATCCCACGATGGCGATGATCTGCCCTTTGGGTACTTCCAAATTGAGGCCGTCCAGGACATTTCTATCGCCGTCGTACGAAAAGGTGGCCCCCTCGTAGCAGATGCGGTGCCCGAAGGGCGGAAGGGTGGATGCGTCCGGGCGCTCGACCACGGCCAAGGGACGGTCCAGCAGGTCCATGGAACGCTCCGCCGCGGCCACGGCCTGTTGGAAGATACTGTTGGACTGACTGATCTTCTTCACGGGGACATACATGGCGTACAGCGTGACGAGGAAGGCGCTGAAAGTGCCCAGGGTGGTCTTCCCGCCCAAGATGCGGTAGTGGCCGTAGTAGAGGATCCCCGCCACTGCCACGGCCCCAATGAGCTCCATGAGGGGGGTGGTGAGTGCCATGACCCGGGTGGCCTTCAAGTTGGCTCGGAGCACCTCATTGTTGAGCCTGTTAAAGGCCGCCGTCTCATGTTCCTCCATCTGGAACATCTGGACCACCCGGACGCCGGCGATACTCTCCTTCATGTGGTTGGCGAGGAGGGCCATGTGCTCTTGGCTCCTCCTTGACGCCTTGCGGAGTTTTTTTGAGAATTTGGAGAGCGGAACCACCACCAGCGGGATAGTGACGAATGAGAGGAGCGTGAGCCGCCAGTCCTGCCAAAGCGCGCTCAGGACGAGGGCCACCAGGCTGAGGACCTCCTTGGACATCTCCGTGAGCTTTTCACTCACGCTCGTCTTGATGAGCTCGATGTCGCTGATGAGGCGCGAGATGAGCGTCCCCGTGGGATACCGGGCGAAGAAGTCCTGCCCCTGGCTCACGATGCGCCCGAACAGGTCGTTGCGCAGGTCCGTTATGGTGCTGAGCCCCACGCGGTCGATCCAGTACTTGCCGAAATATCCAAAGATCCCCTTGAGCAGGATGATGAGGACGAAAGACACGGGGATGTAGAGAAAAAGGCGCTCCCGGTCCATGGGAAACACGAGGTCCAGGCGCAGCCGATGCATGTAGCGCATAAAAACATCCAGGCTGGTGTTCTTGGAGGGATTAAGCAGACCGTCGAAGATGAAGCGCACCATGTAAATCTCCAGGGCGTACAAGGCGCTCACCACCACCATGGCCGCCATGCCGGCCATGAAGGTGCCGCGGTGCCGCACCATGTACACCCTCCAGATCCGGATCAGCGCCCTCAACCCCATACAAACCTCCGCGTCAGCTCGTCCGCTTACTTCCTCACCTGATTACCTTTTTTACTACGAGTAGTACCTGAGCAGGGCCTCCACATAAGCCTCCGCCACGGCCTGGCGGAAGGCGGGATCGGCGATGAGGGCGGCGTCCTTGGCGTTGTTGAGGTTGCACACCTCGATGAGCACCGAGCAGGGGACGATGGAGTTGCGCAACACGGCGGGGACCCAAGATCGGCGGCCTCGGACCACATGATCCCGGGTGGGATTGTACGGGTGAAGGGTGAGGCCGCCGTCGCCGAAGGCGCCTTCGAGGTTCCGGGCAAACTGGAAGGAGAGGCCCTCGCTCCGCTTCATCTCCTTCCCGGTCAGCTCGTAACATCCTCGCGCCTTGACCTCCCGGAAGCGCGCGTAGCTATCGCCCGAAGAGCACCACCGTTCGGTCCGGTAATCCGTCCCAGCGATGTAGAACATGGACCCCCGGAGGGAGGGGTGGAGGGAGTCGGCGTGGATGGAGGTGAAGACCACGCGCTGGGGGTCCACGCCCTCCTTCTGGAGGCGCTCGAAATACTGGTTGGCCAAGTGCCACCGGAGGTTCACCTCCACCTTCGTTTCCGCGGAGGAGGTCTGGCGGAACCAGGGATGCGTGAGAACCACGGCACTCTTGTTGGGCTTCAGCTCGGCCTTGTCCAGGGGCCGGTAGCCCAGCTCGGGCACCAGCATCGTCATGAGGACGCGCGCCTTGCTCCGCGTTTCGAGGATCTCGCGCATCCTGCAGGCGATGTCGTAGACGAAAGAATCCTCCCAGACGCCGTGGGCCATGGCGCCGCGATCCAGGCCCCCGTGGCCCGGATCTAGAATCACGACGACTCCGTCCAGGAGGGCGCTCTTATAGGTATTGGTCACCCGCCCCAGCTCCGCCTGGTTGCGCGCCCAGGCTTGGTACTGGGGGCTGGCCTTCGGGAGGTACTGGGGTAGCAAGTCTTCAAGGGGGATCTTCACGGGGAAGCCCACGGGGATGCCCGTCACATCAGCGATGCCAGATCGGCTGGCGATTTCCATGGCGAGGGCGTTCACATCCTCGGCGCCCAAGGTCCCCGTGAATCGCACCACGACCGCGCTATAGAGGGCCTCGCCAGCCTGGAGGCGATACGCCGCGTACTCGCCCTGGGCGTCCTTGCCGTAGCTCAGCGGTGAGGCCGTGGAGCCGGGTTTCTCCGGAGGCCGTGGAGTCCCGCTCTCCGGGGCGGGGACAGGGACGGGTGCAACGATCTGGACCGGCTCGGCCTGCGGAGGTGGCGGGGGAGGTGGCAGAGGGGGGCCGATCCATTCCGGCTCTGGTGAGATCTCGCGCAGGGTGATCGCGGTGGGGGGGGCGGGCGCAGGCGCGGGGGTGGGTGGGCCCAGGAAGGCGGGCGCCCGAAGCTTAGGCGCGGGCGGCTCGATCTCCGCGAGCGCATCGGCCAGGAGCCCTTCGGGAATCAGGACCCAAGCCCCTGACGCCGGCCGGGTTCCAGCCATGGGGTTTGCCTTGCGTAATTCGTTATCCCTCTTTGGGGAACCGCAGAACCAGCGAGCCAGGTCCTTCCAAGTCTCCTTGGTCCCCAAAGGGCTGGAGCCCCAGGCGTGCCGCCAGCCCTCGTTCGTCCGCTCATCGGAAGGGAAAAGCCCCTGAAGCGTCTCGTCCCTGTAGGCGGGGAGCAGCAGGTCCAGAGGAATTCGGACCTCGGCGGGTCGCTTTTGGGGCGATAGCCCACTTGCCCTGAGGATCTCCCGGGCGTTCTCCGCGCCTCCCGTAAAGCGCTTGGCCACCGACCCGACACCGCCTTTTTTTGGTACGGGTACACGCAGGAAAAGGGCGCCCTCGATGCACGCCCGTCGCCCTTCCTTTGTGGGGACATAGGCGCCCCGGTTCTGGGCCCACGCGCCGAGGGCGCCCAAGCACGCACAGACCACCAGCC
>Ga0315271_10001581_pt1 | contig 13829 bp, 13 predicted proteins | sample C3_top_MG_FD_204664 | JGI IMG/M metagenome (GOLD analysis project Ga0315271, IMG submission 204664) | Sediment microbial communities from Yellowstone Lake, YNP, Wyoming, USA - C3_top | ecosystem: Environmental > Aquatic > Freshwater > Lake > Sediment | place: USA: Wyoming | collected 2017-08-01 | reverse complement strand
TTGTAGTAGCCGGTGTGGTCGCCGAAAGGTCCCTCCGCGGCGGTCTCGTAACCCGAGGCGTCGTGCGGGTCCGGCTCGATGAAGCCTTCGAGGACGATCTCGGCGGACGCCGGCACCTGCAGGTCGTGCGACAGGCACTTCACGAGTTCCGTGCGGCTGCCGCGCAACAGTCCCGCGAACTGGTACTCCGACAGCGTGTCAGGAACCGGCGTCACGGCGCCCAGGATCGTCGCGGGATCGGCGCCCAGCGCGACGGCGATCGGGAAACGCGTCCCGGGCGCCGCGAGCGCGTGGTCGCGGAAATCGAGCGCGCCGCCGCGGTGCGCCAGCCAGCGCATGATGACCTTGTTGCGCGCTATCACTTGCTGCCGGTAGATGCCGAGGTTCTGCCGCTTCTTGTTCGGCCCCCGCGTGACGGTGAGGCCCCAGGTGATGAGCGGTCCGGCATCGCCCGGCCAGCACGTCTGCACGGGAAAGCGCGCGAGATCGACGTCGGCGCCTTCCCACACGACGTCCTGGCACGGGCCCGACGAGCGCTCCTTGGGCGCCATGTCGAGCACCTTCATGAACACCGGGCGCGTGTTCTGCCACGCGTCCTTGAGGCCTTTCGGCGGCTCGGGCTCCTTGAGGAACGCGAGCAGCTTGCCGATCTCGCGCAGCGCCGTGCGCCAGTCGTCGCCGTCGACGCCCATCGCGCGCGCCACGCGCTGCGGCGTGCCGAACAGGTTGCCCAGCACCGGGATCGATTGCCCGCTTGTGCCAGCACCCGGGGCGCGAAAATTTCCCTTGGGTTGTTCGAAAAGAAGTGCCGGGCCGCCGGCCTTCAGCACGCGGTCGCACATTTCCGTCATCTCGAGGTTCGGGTCGACGGGCACACCGACGCGCTTCAACTCGCCGCGCGCTTCCAGCTGTGAAATGAAATCTCGAAGATCGCGGTAGGCCATGGATTCGCCGTGAAGGGTTGCCCCGCATCATAGCCTTGGCCCGTCGGCGCGGACAAATCCGGGCGCCGCGAGCCGCCGTTACAATGCCGGATGTCCACCGGCACGCAGTCCCACGACTCCCGCTTCGATCGCACGCGCCTCGCGATCCTCGGGGTCCTGCTCGCCGGCTTCGTGCTGTCGTTCTTCCATCGCACCGCGCCCGCGGCGATCGCCGGCGAACTCACGCAGGCGTTCGCCATCAACAGCGCCGTGCTCGGAACGCTCGCCGCGACGTATTTCTTCGTCTACACACTGCTGCAGATCCCGGTCGGCGTGCTGGCCGACACGCTGGGTCCGCGCGTGATCGTGACCGGCGGAGCGCTGGTCGCGGGCGCGGGATCGCTGCTCTTCGGCCTCGCGCCGTCGTGGGAGGTCGCGGCCGTCGGCCGCACGCTCGTCGGCATAGGCGTGTCGGTGGCGTTCATCGCGCTGCTGAAGATCATTGCGGTCTGGTTTCCCGCCCATCGCTTCGCGACGCTGAACGGCGTCGCGCAGTTCGCCGGAAATCTGGGCGCGGTGATCGCGGGCGCGCCGCTCGCGTGGATCGTCACGGTGACGTCATGGCGTGCGGTGTTCGTCGGGCTGGGCTTCCTGTCCATGGCGCTCGCTGCGGCGTCCTGGATCATCGTGCGCGACCGGCCCGAACAGCGTGGGTTCCCGCCAGTGCATGCATCGCCGCCTGCCACGGCAACGCGAACGTCCTGGAGGCGTGCGCTGACGGAGGTGATGGCCAATCCGCGCACATGGCCCGCGTTCTTCGTCAACCTGGGCATCGGCGGCAGTTTTCTTGCGTTCGCCGGCCTGTGGGCAGTGCCGTTCCTGCAACAGGTGCATGGCATGCCGCGCAACGTCGCCGCGCAGCATGGCAGCCTGCTGCTGCTGGGTGTCGCGTTGGGTGCACTCACCATCGGCGCCCTCTCCGACCGGCTGCGCAATCGCCGCGACGTGATGCGCGCTTATGCATTTCTCTACGTGTCGACCTGGTTGCCCTGGCTCTTGCACTGGCAGCCATCCGTGGCCGCAGGCTATGCGTGGTTCTTCCTGATGGGCTTCATGATCCCCGGCTTCATGCTCACGTGGACCGTGGCCAAGGAAGAGAATCGTCCCGAACACGCCGGCATGGCGACGGCGGTGGTCAACGTCGGGATATTCCTGGGCGCGGGCGCGCTGCAACCGCTGGTGGGATGGGTGCTGGACCGCGGTCGCGCGACGGGGGACCTGGCGCACGCGTGGGACAACGCGCTGTTTCTGCTAGCCGGAAGTGCGCTGTTCGGGGCGCTCTCCGCGCTGTTCGTGCGCGAGACCGCGCGGCGGGTCAGATGACCGCGGCGGTGCCTCCATCCATCGGAATGATCGCGCCGGTGACATAGCTTGCCGCGTCCGAGGCCAGGAACAGCGCCACCTGCGCCACCTCCTCGGGCGTTCCCGCGCGGCGCAGCGGGATTCTCGCCTGCGCCTTCGCCAGCAGTTCCGCCTCCGGCGTGCCCGTCATCTTCGCTTCGACGGCGAGACCCTCCTGCACGCGTCCGGTGAGCGTGGTGCCGGGGCTGATCGCGTTGACGCGCACGCCCTTGGGGCCATAGGCGGCGGCGAGCCCGGCCGTGGCGAGCATCAGCGCCGCGTTGGCCGCGCCGCCGGGAAGGTGAATCGGATTGGCGACCTTGCCGCCCATGCCGATGATGTTGACGATCACGCCGCGGCCGCGCGCCGCCATCTGCTTGACGACGATGTCGACCGGATGCACGTAACTGAAGAACTTCGCGTCCATCGCATCGTGCCACGCCTGCGCGGTGAGGTCGTCGGGCGCCGTGCGCTTTGCCGCGCCCGCCGAATTGACGAGCACGTCGACCGGCCCCAGCTGAGCCACGGTGTCGGCCACCATCCGCGCCGCGTCGTCCGCGCGCGTGAGGTCGGCGACGATCGCGACCGGCTTGTGCGCCGACTGCGGCAGGCGCGCGAGCGCGGCGTCGAGATTCCTGCGGCTGCGCGACACCAGCGCGACCTTCGCCCCCGCGCGCACGAAGGCTTCGGCGCACGCGAGGCCGATGCCCTTGCTTGCGCCGGTGACGATGACGACCTTGTCCTGCAATCCGGCATCCATGTTGGTTCAGCCCTTCGCCGCGAAGCGCTTTTCGAGCGAGCCCATCACCGCGGGCCACGCATTCTGGAAATAGGCCCTGGCCTTGGCCCAGTCCTCGCCTGTGCCATAGCCGAAGTTGCGCAGCGTGACCTCGGTGCGGTTGTCGGGCAGCGGCTTGAAGTCGAGATAGACCAGCGTGCGCAGCTTGCGGATGGACGGATTGTCCGGCGGGGCGTTCCACTCGAACACGAACTGCTCCATCGGCTTGACGCTGTGCACGAGACAGCCTTCGCTGCCGCGCGAGCCTTCCGGGCCGCTGACACCGAACCACAGCTCGAACGGGCCGCCGGGCACCGGCTCCACCTTCGCCGCCTTCGGTGCCCAGAAGCTCTCGATGCCCTCGGAAGTTGTCCAGGCCTTCCACACGTCGGCAACCGGGGCGTTGATGATCCTGGTCACCGTGATGTCGGGCGCCAGAGCCTGGGCGCCGGCGGCCGCCGGCCCAAGGCTCGCCCCTACCGCCATCAGCACCAGTTGCAATTGCCTCAAGGGAATGCGAAACATCGGGGCTCCTTCGCGACGGTCGAAAATTCGGGCGCCTTCAACCCGCCGGCTTACGACGGGGCAGCGACATCCAGGTACGCGGCTATATCCCGCCACGCCGCAAGCTTTTCCTCGAATGGCCGTGTAAACGCGGGACTCGACGAGGGCAGCATGAGTGTAGCGTATCCGGCTTCCCGCCAGCGCCGTTCGGCGCGGGCCGCCGTCACGCCGTTGAAGGCGACCAGCCGGATGCCCGGCGCGCGCCTCCTTATGCGCTCCACTTCGCCGTGCTGCGCATCGCGGATCGCCGAATCGAGGCTGCCCGTGCGCGCGCAGGCGACGATCGTGTCCCACACGGCCACGCGACGCGCCTTGATGCGCGCGAGCCGCGCCGGATACGCAAGCGTTGCCAGCGGCTCGTCCAGCACGGCCGCGAGCAACGGCCAGAAGTGATTGCGCGGATGCGCGTAGTAGGCGCGCGCGGCGAGGGACGCAACACCCGGGAAGCTGCCCAGGATCAGCACGCGCGCGTCGCCTGCGACGACAGGCGGAAGTCCGCGCAGGACGGGTGTTTTCAGCGCAGGCGCGGCCAAGCATTGAGCCGGACCGCGAAGTCCAGCGCGACACCGGCAAACACCGCGAAGCCCAGCCAGTGATTGGAAAGAAACGCCTGGAAGCAGCGGTCACGCTCGCGATTGCGTATGAGCCACAGGTGATGGACGGCCAGCGCGACGGCCACCGCAAAACCGGTCCAGAACCAGGCACCCAGGTGGCGCGACACCGCGAGCCAGGCCAGTCCGCCGAAGTAGGCCGCGTAACAGCACGCAACGGCGATGATGTCGTAGCGGCCGAAGGTCACGGCGGACGTGCGCAAGCCCAGGCGGATGTCGTCGTCGCGGTCGACCATCGCGTACTCCGTGTCGTACGCGACGACCCAGAAGAGATTGGCGCCGAACAGCGCCCAGCCCCATGCCGGGACGGTGTCGAACACAGCGATGAACGCCATCGGGATGCCGAACGAAAATGCGATGCCGAGAAAGGCCTGGGGAAGCGCGAAGAACCGCTTGAAGAACGGATAGACCCCAGCGATGGCCAGCGCGACTACCGAGAAGCGGACGGTGCGCAGATTGGTTCCATACGCGACGAGAAGGAACGCTGCCGCCGCCATCGCCGCGGCGACGACCAGCGCTTCCCACGGCTCGATCTCGCCGCGCGCCAGCGGACGGTTGGCGGTGCGCGTCACGTGCGCGTCGTAATTCCTGTCGGCCCAGTCGTTGAGCGCGCAACCCGCGCAGCGCATGAGGATGGTGCCGACCGTGAACACGAGGATAAGCGTCAGCGTGGGTCTTCCCGACGCTGCCAGCCAGAGTGCCGCCAGCGTCGGCCACAGGAGCAGCAGGATGCCGATCGGCTTGTCCAGCCGCACCAGCCGCTCGTAGGCATCGATGCGTTGCTGCAACGAGCCGGTGACGGGCGGAGACAGCGCCTCCATCATAGGGCCAGCGCAAGCTGCTTCTTGAGGTCGCGCGGCGCGATTCCCGAAAGCAGCGCATCGGGCGTCGGGTACTGCAGCCGGACACGCAACTCGCGTTTCAGCCGGTCGTTGGCGAGCCGGCGCGATTCGCTCATGAACGACAGCAGCATCGGCGCGATGCGCTGCTCGGCCTCCTCCCACGTCACGCGCGGCGGCCGCGGCAGATGGAAGGCGTCCGCCACCGCATCGAACCAGCCGCCCATCTTCAGTTGCGCGTCGTCGGTCACGTTGTAGGCGCGGTTCGGCCGGCCATGGAACATCGCTGCCACGGTGGCGCGCGCCAGGTCGTCGGCGTGGATGTGGTTGGTGTACACGTCGTCTTCCACAGCGAGCACCGGTGTCCCGTGCTTGATCCGGTCCAGCGGCAGCCGCGTCTCCGCGTAGATTCCCGGCGCGCGGAGGATGGCGAGTTGCACGCCATGGGCGCTCGCCCAGGCCCGCAGGCGGTCTTCGGCCGCGACCCGGCGACGTGCGCGCGGCGTCTGCGCGCGCCGCGCATGCGTCTCGGTCACGTGCGCGCCCGCGCAATCGCCATAAACGCCGGACGTGGAGATGTAGACGAAGCGCTGCGGTATAATTCGCGCCCTTGTCAGCGCAGCGATGAGCTTCTGCGTGCGCGGATCGTCGCGGCCTTCCGAAGGCGGCGGCGCGAAATGCAGGACCGCGAAGGGCGCTGTGCGCAGGCGGCGTAACGTTGCATGGTCGTCGAGATCGCCGGCAAGCGGTACGATGCCATGGGCCCGGAGCTTGGGTCCGTCCGCGGCGCGCCGGGTGAGGCCATAGAGCCGGACCCGGCCGCGCAGCAGCAGTGCCGTGCGCAGCGCTACATCACCGCATCCGATCAACAATACCCTGATCACGTTCCGGCCCTAGGACAACAAGCGCACCGCGCGCGCCATTCGGGCCGCGGTGCGGAACCCTGAATGCAGCCCCCGCAATTGCCGCAACCACTGGACGGCGAACGTTTCCAAATGACAGTAAAGATTACCATAAAGCCCAGCGACCATTCGTACGCGTGCGACGACGGCGAGACCGTGCTTGCCGCGGCGATGCGCAACGACTTGATGTTGCCCTACGGCTGCCGCAACGGCGCCTGCGGCACGTGCAAAGGCCGGATTCTCGAGGGCGACGTCGACTACGGCCAGCACCAGGCGTCCACGCTTACCGAAGATGAAAAGCGGATGGGCCTGGCACTCTTCTGCTGCGCGCGGCCGCTGACCGATCTCGTCATCGAAGTCCGCGAGGTGCGACGTGCCGGCGACATCCAGATCAAGCGGCTGCCCTGCCGGATCGAATCGATCGACAAGGCCGCGCCGGACGTCGCGATCGTGCGCCTGAAGCTCCCGGCGAACGAGCGCCTTCAGTTCCTCGCCGGCCAGTACATTGATTTCCTGCTGAAGGACGGCAAGCGCCGCAGCTTCTCGCTCGCCACGGCGCCGCACGACGACCAGCTGCTCGAACTGCACATCCGGCACGTGCCCGACGGCTTTTTCACCGACCTGCTTTTCAGCCAGTACAAGGGGCGCGAGATCCTGCGCTTCGAAGGTCCGCTGGGCGCGTTCTACCTGCGCGAGGACTCGGACAAGCCGGTGATCTTCGTCGCCGGCGGCACGGGCTTCGCGCCGATCAAGGCCATCATCGAGCACGCGCTCCACCACAAGCTCCCGCGCGAGATGGTGCTCTACTGGGGTGTGCGTTCGCTGCGGGACCTGTACCTGCCGGAGCTGCCGGGTCGCTGGCAGTCCGAGTACCGCAACTTCACGTTCATCCCCGTCCTGTCCGATCCACTTCCCGAAGACGCATGGCCGGGCCGCACCGGCCTGGTCCACGCGGCGGTGGCGACGGATTTCCCGGATCTCACCGGTTACCAGGTCTATGCGTGCGGCGGTCCGCTGATGATCGAGGCCGCGCGCCGCGAATTCACGCAGAAGCACGGATTGCCGGCGGAGGAATTCTTCGCCGACAGCTTCACTTACGCGGCGGAAGCGGAAGCGCGCACCTGAGGCACGCAATTGAGGCACGCAACTGAGGCACGCAACTGAGGCACGCAACTGAGGCACGCAACTGAGGCACGCAACTGAGGCACGCAACTGAGGCGCCGAACGCGCACTACGGCTTCGCGGTACGCTTCAATTCGGCCAGTGCGAGCTTGAGCGCGGTGGCCAGGTGGCTGTTGGCCGATTCGTCGCGCCCCAGCCTTCCATGCATTTCGCCCAGCGCCACGTGCGCGCGCCAGTGGTTGTCGAGCGCCAGGCTCGCCTCGTAGTACGTCTGCGCCTTGCCCCACAGCGACTCGCGTTCGCACAACTTGCCGAGCGCATAGAGCAGCGTGGCATCCTGGCTGTGCTGCAGCAGCCAGTGCTCGGCCGTCTCCAGCTGCCGCGTCGGTTCGGACGTCCGGCATTGCGCGTACAACGTCGTGAGTTCCGGATCCCAGTACCGATCCAGGCAGCGGACGATGATCTCGGCCGCTTCGCGATCGCCGCCCAGCATCAGGAAGCCGGCCGCGCCCGCGCGCGCGACGCGCGGATTTTGCTTGTCGGCGTCCGGCAGGCGATTCCAGTAGGCGCGCAGTCCGGCCGCGTCCTGGCGCAGCGACGCCAGCGCCTCGGCATGCGCGCCGGCGCGCACGAGATCGCCCTGCGTGGCGTCGTAGACCCGGCGCTTGACCAGTTGATCGACGAGCGGCGGGATCTCCGCCTGCCGGCCGGCGGCAGTGAGCGCGCGCAACTCGAGCCTCAGCGCCGCGGTGTGCAGCCCGGCGTCGCGCTTCAGCTCACCCAACTGCGCGAGCGCATCGCCGGGTTGACCGCGCTCCAGCGCCGTTTCCGCCTTCAGCATGAGGCGCGGCACCGCCAGGCTGCCGACACCGGCGTCCGGGCGGCCCAGGTACGCGAGCGCGGCATCGAATTCGCGCGTATCGATGGCAGCCCGCGCGCCGACCAGCGCCGAGATGCCCGACGAATTCGGTATAGCAAGCGCTTCGTCGGCGAACTGCCGCGCCTTGCCGTGCCGCCCTTCGAGCAGCGCGACGACGGCGGCGTCCTGCTTCCCGCGCGCGCGCTCGACGTTGCGGCGGCGCCGGGCTTCGCGCACTTCGCGCGGCAGCTGCGCGATCCGCGCCGACAGCCGCAGCAGCAGGTAGGCCAACGCGAACGCAACGAGGAGGAAGACGAGCAATGCATTGAGCGACAGCTCGACGCGATACGGCGGCGCCACGAAGAGCGCGTAACCGGCGTTGTGCTTGAACAGCAGCGCCGCCAGCACCGCAACCACGGCCAGCAGCAGGAACGCGAATAGGGTTCGCATGGCGGACGCGCCGCGTCAGGGCGCGCGCGCCGGCGCAACCGGCGCCGTCACCGCCCGCACGCCGCTGCGTTCGCGCGATGCCTTCACCGTGCGCAGCGCGGTCAGGCTCGCATTGATGTCGGGCAGGTCGGCAGGCATCACGGTCGTGCCGACCTGCGTCAGCGTCGTCTGCAGCGCCTGCACGGACTTGGCTCGCGTGTCGAAGTATTTCTTGAGCCACGCATTGGCTGCAGCGATGTCGGACCGGAAGCTCGACTCGTCGCGGGACAGGAGCGCCACGCGGGCCGAGAGCAACCGCAGGCGCAGGTTCTCGCGAAGGAAATACTGCTGCGAAGGCGTCACGAGCGGCGCCGCAACGCGGTCGGACACTTCGATGCGCACCACCGATCTCATTTCGTCCCACGCGCTGCGCAGGAACGCAAGCCACGCGGGATCCGCCTTTCGCGGCGCCGCAGGCGGCGGCTCCGGCAGGCGTTCGTCCTGCGCGAGTGGAAGCGCGTCGATGGACGCGAGCGCGCGGTCCAGTTTCACCGCGATGCCCGGAACGTCGACGGCGGGAACGGCACGGAGGCGGTCCATGTCGCGCGCAAGGGCGCTGCGCAGCGGGGTGAACTGCGCGCGATTCGTGCCGGCCAGCCGGCCGTCGGCCAGCTGCAGCGCCGCGATTGCCCCGGGCACGTTCGCCGCCAGCGCGAGCTGCTGGCTGGCCAGCGACAGGATCTGCTCCACTTCGGTGAGCAGCACATCCTCGCGCGACGGCGCAATGTCGTGATACTGCGCATCGAGGGTCGCCTGTTGCGCCTGCAACTCGGCGATCCGCGTTTCCTGCAGCGCGAGCTTGGCGTGCGCTTCCCGCAGGTCCCCCGTCTGGTCAGAATCGCGGGCCTTCGCCTGCGCCAGTGCCGCCTCCTCGTCCACGAGGCGTTTCGTCACTTCGGACCGCAGCGCATCGGCGCCGCTACGGGAATCGAGCCAGGCAAGTCCCGTCACGCCGGCGAGCACGATGGCGACGACGGCCACGAAGGCCCGCGACGCGGGCTTGGCCAACGGGGTTACCGGTGGCGTGCGCATCGCGCCCGGGCTCAGGCCTGCCGCCTGCGCGCCGTCGTCTTCGGTGGGGAGAGTGGGATCCATCGGATGACTTCCTGCGTTTGCCGATTCTAGCAGCCTGCGGCGCCTGCCTTCGCGCGCGCATGGCGCTGGCCGCCGTGCCCGGTGGTCGCTTACAATTCGCTACCAGGGTCGCCCGCCGGCGACTCGTAAGCCAACCCGTCCGGAAGCCCTCCTCGTGAACGGCCTTACGCTGCTTGTCGTGATCGCGCTTGCGATCGGCGTCTTCGTCGCCTATCGGCTGGGCGCGATGCGCGGCCGCCGCGACGCGCTCGCCACGATGCCTCTGCGCGAAGCGGTCAATTTCACGCGGACCACGACGCATTCGCCTGACCTCCCGCCCCCCGCCAGCCCTGTCGCCAGCCCGGCTGCGTCGGGCAGCGCACCCGCCGAAACGGAAGAACTGGCGCGCGTCGCCGAGGAAAAGGCGCGCCTGGTGCGCAGCCTTTCCTCCGAAGGCGATGCGCTGCGGCGCGCGGCGACGACCGCTGAAGCGCTGCGCGCGCAACTCGCCGACTTTGCCGAAGACCGGCACCGCCTGCTGCATGACTGCGCGCAGGCGCGGGCCGACACGGCGCGCTATCGCGAACTCGTCGTCGACCTCGAGAACAACGCGCTGCCGCCGCTCCTCACCGGCCCCAACACGTTCGACGACCTGAAGCTCATCGTCGGCGTCGGGCCGGTCCTCGAGCGGATGCTGCATCGGCTGGGGGTCGCAACCTACCGGCAGGTCGCGCACTGGAGCGAACGCGACATCGACGAGATCGACGCCAAGCTGCCCGAGTTTCCGGGACGCATCCGCCGCGACGGCTGGGTCACGCAGGCGCGCGAGCTGCATCTGTCGAAGTACGGCGAGACGCTGCCGGTTCGGTAGGCAAAACCATGGACAAGTCCACCCCCGCCGTCGCGAAATCGACGGCGAATGCCCTGCTGCCGATACTCCTGCTGTCGATCGTCTGGGGCTGCAACTGGCCCGTGCTGAAGATCGGCGTGACCGAGATCGCGCCGCTGACGTTTCGCGCGATCACGCTGCCGGTGGCGGCACTGGGCATGTTCCTCGTCACGCGATGGAGCGGCGAGTCCATCCGTATTCCGCGCGCGTGGTGGGGCAAGGTGGCGACGCTGGCCTTCCTCAACATCGCCGGCTGGAACGGGTTCGTGCTGTTCGGCGTGCAGCAGCTTCCGGCGGGCCGCAGCGCGATCATCGCCTACACGATGCCGATCTGGTCCACGCTGATCGCGATGGCGGTGCTGAACGAGCCGCTAGATCGGCGAAAGATCGTCGGCCTCTGCCTCGGCATGTTCGGCATGGCGATCCTGCTGGGCGACGACATCCGCCACATCGGCACGGCGCCGACCGGCGCGCTGATGATCCTCGCCGCCGCGGTCCTGTGGGCGCTGGGCACGGTGCTGCTGCGCAAGTGGAAGCCGCCGTTCGCGCAGAACGCGCTGTCCGGCTGGATGATGCTGCTGGGCTGGCTGCCGTTGGCGATCATGGCGCCGTTCCTGGACCCGCATCCGGCGTCGTACCTGACCACGCTGTCGGGCAAGGCTTGGTTCGCGATCGTCTACAACATGTTCCTCGCCGGAACCATCGCGCACTGGGCGTGGTTCACGCTGGCACGCACGCTGCCCGTGGCGGTGTCGTCGATGTCCTCGTTGCCCGTGCCAGTCGTCGGCGTGTTCGCCGGCATGCTGTTCCTGGGCGAGCGGCCGGGCGCCGCGGAATTCACCGCGCTGGCGCTGGTGATGTCGTCGCTCGTCGCCGTGCTGTACCGGCCGAAGGCGAAGAAGGCGCTGCCCGCGACGGCGACGGAGCCTTCTCCCTGAGGTTGTCGTTCAGGCCAGTTCGGGAATCAGCGTCAGCACCGGCTTGTCCGAAAACCACGCGTCGAGGTTCGCGCGGCACAGGTCGCCCATCGCCTGGCGCGTCTCGTGCGTCGCGCTGCCGACGTGCGGCAGCAGCACGACGTTGTCCATCTTGAACAGCGGCGCGGGGATGTGCGGTTCATCGGCGAAGACATCGAGCCCCGCGCCCTTGATCGTCCCGGACTCCAGCGCGGCGACCATCGCCGGCTCGTCGATGATCGAGCCGCGCGCGATGTTGACGAGCGTGCCCTTCTTTCCCAGTGCCGCCAGCACGCCGGCATCGACAATGTTCTTCGTCGCCGCGCCGCCCGGACACGCCACGACGAGGAAGTCCGCGTCCGCAGCCAGCGACTTCAAGTCCGGCACGAAACGATAGGGCACGTCCTGCGCCTTGCGGCCGGTGTAGGAAACCTGCATGCCCAGCGCGCTGACGCGCTCCGCGATCGCCTTGCCGATACGCCCCAGCCCCAGGATGCCGACACGCCTGCCGGAGAGCTTGGTCGTCAGTTCCGGTCCGCGCTTCTCCCATTCGCCCGCGTGCACGAAGCGGTTCAACCGGACGAAGCCGCGGCCCGTCATCATGATCAGCGCCAGCGCGACGTCGGCCACGTCGTCGGTGAGGACGTCGGGCGTGTTCGTCACCTTGATCCCGCGCGAGCGGCAATAGTCGACCGGCACGCCGTCATAGCCCACGCCGAACACCGAGATGATCTCGAGTTTCGGCAGAGCATCGAGCAGCGATGTCGGCGTCACCGTTCCGCCGCCCTGCACCAGTCCGCGAATGCGTGGGCCCTCCGCCGCGAGCAGGCCGGGCTTGTGGCTCGCCTGGTAATAATCGTGGCAACGATAGCCGGCCTTCAGCGGATCGTAGAGGAACGGCGGCAGCGAGGCGGTGATGATGATGTCGGGCTGGGACATGAGGTGTCTCTTCGAATAGTCGTCAGGTTGATGTCAGCTGAGCGGATACCGGCCGAACCATTCCAGCAATCCGGCAATGAGCCCGGCGTCGGCGCCGCCGGTTTCTACGGGGACGAAGCCCAGTGTGCGCGCGTGCTCCGCGATGCGTGGATGCGGAACGAAGGCCGGCACGCGCCGGAGCCGTTCCAGGTCCCCGGCGGCGAGCAGCGCGCAGAGATTGTCGAGGCCCTCGCTCGACGTCAGCGTCAGCGCATGGGCACGCCCCTCGCGCAGCACTTCGCTCAAACCCGCTGCGCCGGTGGCGGGCGCCGCGCGGCGATAGCACTCGAGGTAAGTCACGGTCGCGCCGCGTTCGCGCAGCGTGTCGCCCAGATCGGCGCGCCCGCCTTCGCCGCGAAAAATCACGACGCGCTTGCCTGCGACGTCACGCAGCTCCGGCAGCGCCAGCAGTCCCGCGCTGTCGAACGTCGACGCCGGAATGCGCGCCTCGGCGATGCCGGTCGCCGCCAGCGCGGCCGCCGTGCCTGGCCCTGGCGCCAGTGCGAGCAGCTTCGCTGGCCAGGTCTCCGGCGCCGGCACGCCGTATTCGACCGCATTGGCGGAGACGAAGATCGCGATGTCGTACTGGTCGAGCGTCGCGTGCACGGCGTCGAGCGGCGCGCGGTCCGCGGGAGGCAGGATCACGATCGCGGGAAAGACAATAGGTGTTGCGCCAAGCGCCGCCAGCTGCCGCGTCAACCCGGCCGCCTGGCGTGCGGGCCGCGTGACGATCACGCCGACGCCGGTCAGGGGCCCAAGCGGCTCCGGCGACCTTGCCAGCGAATGCACGCCCAAAGCGACGCCCGCCGCGTCAGGTCGCGATGAAGCGCGACGCGCCGCGCGCCAGGAAATCGTCGGCCAGCTCCTGTCCCAGCAGCGCCGCGGCTTCGCTGTCCGCAACGTCGGCCTCGATTTCGCCGCGCAGGATGTCCAGTCCGTCGCGGCCCGCCAGCAGGCCGCGGAGCCACAGCGTGCCCTCCTCCCATTCCGCGTACGCGGCGAGTGGCGTATGGCAGCTGCCGCCCAGCGCGCGCGAGAACGCGCGCTCGGCTGTCGTGGCGAGTGTCGTGCCGAAATCGGCCATCGGCGCCAGCGCGGCCAGAATGTTAGCGCGATCGCTGCGGCATTCGAGTGCCAGCGCGCCCTGCCCCGGCGCCGGCAGGCTTTCCTCCGGCTCCAGCAGCGAGGCGATGCGCGCGCCGAACCCCAGCCGCTTCAAGCCGGCGGCGGCAAGGATGATCGCCGCGTACTGGCCCTCGTCGAGCTTGCGCAGCCGCGTGTTGACGTTGCCGCGCAGCGGTTCGATTGCCAAATGCGGATGCCGCTCGCGCAACTGGGCTTCGCGCCGCAGGCTCGACGTCCCGACGACGGCGCCCTTCGGCAGGTCGGCGAGTCCGGCGTACTGATTGGAGACGAAGGCATCGCGCGGATCCTCGCGCGCCGT
>Ga0315271_10001580_pt1 | contig 13834 bp, 14 predicted proteins | sample C3_top_MG_FD_204664 | JGI IMG/M metagenome (GOLD analysis project Ga0315271, IMG submission 204664) | Sediment microbial communities from Yellowstone Lake, YNP, Wyoming, USA - C3_top | ecosystem: Environmental > Aquatic > Freshwater > Lake > Sediment | place: USA: Wyoming | collected 2017-08-01 | reverse complement strand
CCCTGGACGATGCGGGCGATGCCGAGCGAGGTGAGGCGCACCACCTCGGAGAGATGTCCGACGGCGTTCGAGAAGGCCTCTCCGACGCCGACCGAGAGCAGCACCTCCTCGGCCACCAGCGCCTTCGACTCGACCAGCCCACGCTGGTCGGGGAAGAAGCCGAGCGAGATCCGCTTGCGGGTCTCGCGGGTCATCTCGTCGACGTACTCCTGGTCGGCGGGCATGAGCACGGTCGCGCGACCGTCGGCGAGGACGAGCTTCACCGGCGTGCCGGAGAGGAAGTCGGGCGAGAGCTGGTTCAGCTCCCGGAAGGAGCGCACCGTCTTGCCGTTCACGGACGCGATGGCGTCGCCGCGCCGAAGCCCGGCCGCGGCGGCGGGGCTTCCCGGCGTCACCTCCGCGATGAAGGTCGAGACGGTGGGGTCGGCGGCCGCGAAGGCCGGACTGCCGCCGGCGCAGGTGGGAACCGGGCCGACCCGGAGCGGCGCGTAGGTGGAGAGCGCCACCCCGGGCGCGCCCACCGGTGCCTCGCGCAGGACCTCCAGGTCGAGCGGTGCGCAGGGCGCGGCCCGCATGATCCGGTCGAGGTCGCCCATGTTCCGGACCGGCTGCCCGGCGGCGCGGACCACGAGGTCGAACGGGGCGAGCGAACCGGCGCTTCCGGGCAACACCGGCGCGACCACCGCGGCCGGGAAGGCCGGCGAGACGCCGATGACTCCGCGGGTGACGGTCTCGACCGGGTTCGACTCCTTCTCGGCGGCCGGCACCACGGGGATGGTGAGCTTCTGGCCGCCGCGGTCCACGGAGAACTCGATGCGATCGCCAGCGCGGGGGCCGACGGCCTGGCGCAGGTCGGAGAAGTAGCGAACGGGCGTGGACGACTTCCCGGGCACCGTCACCGAGAGAACCCGGTCGCCAGCGAGCAGTCCGGCGAGCTCGGCGGCCGAGCCGGGCATGACCGTGCCGAGCGTGGGGCCGGGCACGGCGGAGCCGTTCTGGGCCAGCGCCAGCGCGAAGTAGATGACGACCGGGAAGGCCAGGTTGGCCGCCGGGCCGGCAAAGGCGATGACGAAACGCTTCCACGGCGCCGCATCGAGGAATCCACGCCCCCGGTCCTCGGGCGGCACCTCGGCACCTGGCTCGTCCCCGGCCATCTTCACGTACCCGCCGAGCGGCAGGACGGAGAGCAGGTACTCGGTCTCTCCGCGGCGGAATCCAAGGATCTTCGGACCGAAGCCGATGGAGAACTTCACCACCTTCACCCCGAGCGCCTTGGCGGCCAGGAAGTGGCCCAGCTCGTGGACGAAGATGAGCCCCCCGAGGAGGAGGACGATGGAGCCAATCTTGAGTAGGATTTCGCTCGCCATGAGAAGGTCTGACCCCGGCTCTTCCGGAGGTTCTTAGCCCGACAACCGCCGGCGCGCAGGAGGATTCCCGGGCGCCCGGGGTTCTACCCGACCCGCCGCAGCGCCTGGGCCCGGCCCCAGTCGGAGGCGGCGATGGCCTGGTCGACCGACCCGAGCGCCTCGGGGCGGTGGCGGTCGAGGACCTCGGCGCAGACCCGCGCGATGGCATCGAAGGCGCATCGGCCGGCGAGGAAGGCCTCCACCACTCCCTCGTCGGCGCCGGACAGCGCGGCGGGCGCGGTGCCGCCCATCTCGAGCGCCCTGTAGGCGAGCGTGAAGGCCGGGAATCGGGCTGGGTCGGGAGGCTCGAAGGTGAGGTGTCCCACCCGGGCCAGGTCGAGCGGCGGCAGGTCGAGGGCGATCCGCTCCGGGTGGGCGAGCGCGTAGCTGATGGGGCCGCGCATGTCGGAGACCCCGAGCTGCGCCACGACCTGGCCGTCCACGTACTCCACCATGGAGTGCACGATCGACTCCGGGTGAATGAGGATGTCGATGCGGTCCGGGTCGACGTCGAAGAGCCAGCGGGCCTCGATGACCTCCAGCCCCTTGTTCATGAGGGTCGCCGAGTCGATCGTGATCTTGGCGCCCATTGTCCAGTTCGGATGGCGCAGCGCCTCGGCGGGCGTGACGGCGGACATCCGGTCGGCGGGCACCTGGCGCAGCGGACCGCCCGAGGCGGTGAGGATGAGGCGGCGCACCTCGTCCCGGTTGTGGCCGGCCAGCGACTGGAAGATGGCGCTGTGCTCGCTGTCCACCGGCAGGATGGTCACCCCGCGCTCGGAGGCCCGTCGCATCACCAGCTCGCCGGCCAGCACCAGCGACTCCTTGTTGGCGAGCCCCACCGGCTTGCCGGCCTCGACAGCGGCGGCCGTGGATCGGAGCCCAGCCCCGCCGGAGATGGCAGCGAGCACGAAGTCGGCCTCCGGGAGGGTGGCCACCGCGATCGCGCCTGCGTCGCCGTGGAGGATCTCCGGGGAGGCCCCGCCCAGCATCTCCCGGAGCTTCCCGGCAGCAGCCGCGTCGGAGACCGACACGAGAAGCGGCCGGAAGGCACGTACCTGCTCGGCGAGCCGCTCCACGTTGCGCCCCGCCGCGAGCCCCGCCACGGCGAAACGTCCAGGCAAGCGGGCCACCACGTCGAGGGCCTGGACGCCGATCGAGCCGGTGGAGCCGAGGATGGAGAGCCGCTTCATCGGGAGAGCCACATCGCGCAGGCGACCACCCACGGGGCCACGAAGAGGACCGCGTCGATCCGGTCGAGGAGGCCGCCGTGGCCCGGGATGATCCTGCCCGAGTCCTTCACGCCCGCGGCCCGCTTGAGCATCGACTCGGAGAGGTCGCCGAGGGGGCTCAGCACGGCCGCCCCGGCGCCCACCACCACCGCCGCCGAGACGGACAGGCCGGGAAGGAAGAGGAACTTCACGGCAATTGCACAACCGACGCTCCCGGCGGAGCCGCCCCAGAACCCTTCCCAGGTCTTCTTGGGCGAGATGCGCGGGGCGAGCTGCCGCCTTCCCAGGAAGCGACCGGTGAAGTAGGCGAAGGTGTCGTTCGCCCAGGTCACGACGAACAGGAGCACCACCCACTGCCACCCGGCATCCTCCCGGACCCGGAGCGCCACCACGGCGGCAGGCAGGAGCCCGGCGTAGCCCCAGGCGAGCGCGCCCAGCCCGGCCGACCGCGGGGCCTGCTCGAGGGAGCCTCGTTGCAGCATCGCGACGGCCAGCAGCGCCACGACGGCCCCGGCCGCCAGGACGCCCGACCAGTCCTGGAAGGACCTGCCGCCCTGCGGCCACATCCAGGCGCCGACGGGACAGGCGGCCGCGCCGAGCACCCCCAGCCAGCCCGTGGGCGGGAGGCGCTTCTCGAACATCCAGATGAGCTCGCCGGCGGAGAGCGCGGCCGCGACGCCGATGAGCAGCGCGAAGGGCAGCCCCCCCAGCCAGGTCATCCAGACGGCGAACGGGAAGAGGACGAGCGCGGTGACGACCCGGACGGCCAGGTTCCGGTTCTGCTCGCGCATATCGCTAGCGCCCCTCGACCTGCGCCGCGGTCAGGCCGAAGCGGCGTTCCCTGGCCTGGAACTCGGAGACGGCGCCCAGCAGCTCGGCCTCGCGGAAGTCGGGCCAGAGCGTGTCGGTGAAGACCATCTCCGCATAGGCGGCCTGCCAGAGCAAGAAGTTGGAGATGCGCTGCTCCCCGCTCGTGCGAACGAGCAGGTCGAGCGGCGGGAGCGGCGCGGTCCAGAGGTGGGCCTCGATCGACGCCGCCTCCACGCCCCCTTCCTCGGCCGCCGCGGCCCGGGCAGCCTGGACGATCTCCTCCTGGCCCCCGTAGGAGAGGGCGAGCGTCAGCACCATCCCGTCGTTCTCCGCCGACGCCGCCCGCACCGACTCGAGCCGATCGCGGACGAAGGAGGGCAGCCGGCCGGTCTCCCCGATGGTGTGGAGGCGGATGCGGTTGTCCATGATTTCGGCTCGCTCGGAGTCGAGGTACTCGGCGAGGAGCTCCATCAGCGCCCCCACCTCGTCGTCGGGGCGCCCCCAGTTCTGCGAGCTGAACGCGTAGAGCGTGAGGGCCTCCAGCCCAAGCTTTCGCGCCTGGCGAGTCACCGCCCTGACCGATTCCGACCCCTCGCGGTGGCCTTCGACCCGGGACATCCCGCGGGATTCGGCCCAGCGGCCGTTGCCGTCCATGATGATGGCGACGTGGCGCGGAAGGGGGCGCGCCCGGACCAGGGCCTCCATCCACGGAACGAGATATTCTTCCGCCACGGGCGGCTTATAGCACGCCCCCAGGACCGTCTGGCGAGGAGCGGATTTGACCGGTCCGGCTGCGGGCCCCTATCCTTTTCCTCGTGCCGCCGCGGTGTGTCGGTCCATGGGAGATCCTCTCGGTCATCGGCCGGGGAGGCGTCGGCACCGTGTACCGGGCCCGGCACCTCGTCGACGGCATGGCGGCGGCGGTGAAGCTGCTCGGACCCGCACCCGCCGTGGACCCCACGTCGGCCCGCCGACTGGCCCTCGAATTCGAGGTGCTCCGGGCGCTCCAGCACCCCAACATCGTCCGGGTCTTCGACGCCGGCCAGGCCGAGGGCTACTCGTGGCTGGCCATGGAGCTGGTGGAGGGGCTCGACCTGCGAACCTACCTCGCGCCGCTCGCCGGCAGCCCGATCCTGGAGATCTCCTCCACGCACGCTTCCGGCATGGCCCAGGAGCCAGGTGCGGGGGTGGTATTCGACATGGAGGCCTGGCTGCGCGAGCCGGAGACCCACGACGAGGTCGACGTCGTCATGGCGCGCCCGCCAGGGGCAGGCGTCGCAGAGATCCGGGCCTTCGCGGACCTCATGGACGAGCCGGACACCGACGACGGGTCCGGGTCGTGGCGACGCGCCGCCGACCCGCCGCGCGCGGTGGATCTCGCCGGGGGCGAGGAACCGGAGCCGGAGCCTCCATCGGCGGGGCTGGCCCTCCAGCTCAACCGGCCCGAGCGAGTGGCTCGCCTCCGCAGCGTGCTCGGGGAGGTGCTCTGCGCCCTCGAGTTCGTGCACGGGCGGGGCTTCGTGCACCGCGACCTCAAGCCCTCGAACATCATGGTGGACGATGCCCGGCGGGCCCGGATCATGGACTTCGGCCTGGTGAAGCCGGTCGCGGATTCGAGCCCCCTCGCCCTCTCCGGGCGCGTGGTGGGGACCTACCGCTACATGGCTCCAGAGCAGGCAGCCGGCCGCGACGTGGACCGCCGCGCCGACCTCTGGAGCATGGGGGTCATCCTCTACGAGTTGCTGGTGGGGCGCCCCCCCTTCCCGTCGTCGGCCCCCGCGGAACTCTGGCGGGAGATCACGACCCTCGAGCCGCCGCCCGTTCTCGAGCTGAATCCCGGGGCCGATCGGATCCTCGCCGCCGCCGCAGAGAGGCTGCTTCGCAAGGATCCGTCCATGCGTTACCAGACGGCCACCGAGCTTCGGGCCGCAGCCGGAGTCTGATCGCGCCGGGGCGGCGGGCGTGACAGACGTCACCGCTACCCTTCCTCGATGTCGCTCATCCCGTCGGACGCGCTGTCCTACCCGGCGCTCGTGGCGGAGTTCTTCCTCCAGCTCCGGGGGTCGGGGCTCCTGCTCTCCCCCCTCGACCAGGAGCTCGTGGGCGAGTGGGAGCGTCGCGGTGTCCCCGCGGCGGTGGTGTGCCGTGGCCTGAGGCGCGGCTGGGAAGAGCTGGCGCGAGATCGCGCCCCGGAGGCGGCGGCGCCACGGTCGCTGCGAGCGCTGCGCGGATTCGTGGAGGAGGAGTGGCGGGGATACCGGGACGGCCGGGTCGGCGACGGAGGGGCCCGCGGCCCGGAGCCGGACGTGGCCCGCGCGCGCCTGGCGGCGGCCCGGGCGAGGCTCGCCGAGGCCGAGGCGTCGTCGACCGGCTCGAGGCGCGCCGCCTACCGGGAAGCAGTGGACCTCCTTCCGGCCGAGGCGAACACCCTCGACGAGGTCGAGCGAGCCGTCGAGGGCGCCGACGACAGGCTCCTGCACCGGTGGATCGGCGCGATGGAGCGTGCCGAACGCTCCGCCCTCGGGCCTCGCTGCCGGCTCCTCGCCGGCGACCGGACCCGGCGCGCCCGGCGCACCGCCTACCGCGAGACGCTCCGGACGCACCTCTTCGAGGCAGCCCGGCGGGCGGGGATTCTCTGCCTCCGCGGGACCGTGTAGACTCCGCCGCCCGATGCCGGAAATGCGAGAGAGCGGCGCCTGCACCACGTGCAGCGGTGCGGGTTACGCCGTGGAACAGGTGGTCGGCGGCTCCGCCCGGGCGCACCGCTGTACCTGCCAGACGGCGTGCCCCCGCTGCGGGGGGACCGGCTACATCATGGTGGCGAGCGGCGCCTCGAGGGTGGCCCAGGCCTGCAGCTGCCGCCACCTGGACCAGCGCATCGCCGCCTTCAACGCCGCCAACATCCCGGCCGCGGTCGCCAAGGCCTCCTTCGAGACCTTCCGCCCGTGGTCGCAGAGCCAGTCGCGCGCCAGGACCTCCTGCGAGGGGTTTGCCCACGGCGTCCGGACCGACCAGGCCAGCCGCGGGGTGCTGCTGCACGGAAAGCCCGGCTGCGGGAAGACCCACTTGCTGGCCGCCTCGCTGCGCTGGCTGGCCCTCGAGAAGGGCATCTCCTGCCGCTACGTGGAGTTCATGTTGCTGCTCTCCGACATCCGTGCCGGGTTCAGCTCGAATCGCGGGCACATGGAGATCCTCGGGCCGCTCGCCAGCGTGCCGGTACTCGCCATCGACGAGCTGGGCAAGGAGCGCGGCACCGAGTGGGAGCGCTCCATGCTCGACGAGCTCATCAGCCGCCGGTACAACACCGGCCTGACGACGATCTTCGCGACCAACTACCCGCGCGACCCGCAGGCCATCCCGGTACCCACGGGTGGGAAGTTCCACACCGCGTCGAAGGACTTCCAGCGCGACGCAGAGCAGATGAGCCTGGAGGAGCGCGTCGGGCAGCGCATCTACTCCCGGCTGAACGAGATGTGCGACTTCGTGGCCCTCGACGGCCCGGACTACCGCAAGGATGCCGAGCCGGGCCGCGGTTCGTTCTGGAGGTAGCCAGCAGCGCCGCCTTCAGGCGGCGCAAACCCGTGGCGCCGCTCCCCGCGCTTCTCCCCGCGCCGCTACTCGCTCTCCACCAGCCGCCGGTGCAGCGCCCGCACCACCTCGGGAGCCCGCACCGCCGAGCACCACGCCGTGACCCGGACCGACGTGGCGAGCAGAGCACGGGGCTCCTCGCCGGCCTCCCGCATGGCCGCCAGCACCTCGCGAAGCACGGCCGGCCCGGTGCCGGCCCGGGTCCCCACCACCGAGACCGACCCGGCGTCGCGGTCGTCCACTGCGGCGTCTGGCACGGCCTCGAGGAGCTCGGCCCGGGCCTTCGCCCACTCGTGGACGTTGTCGAGGGAAATGGCCACCAGTGCGCGTCCCCGGTGTGCCGCCACGTCGGCGGCGATGGCCCCCCGCCGCGCCAGCGCGTCGAGCGCTGCGTCGAGCCCGCCCGAGGGCGCCTCCACGAGCGCCAGGTTCCTCTGGGAAGCCACCCCGGCGATCCGGCTCCCGGGCGCCGCATGGCCTCGAACGACGGTCTCGGCGGTCGATCCGGACGTGGCCCGGGCGTGGATGGCGATCCCCTTCTCCCGCGCGAACTCCACCGCGTCGGCGTTCAGCACCTTGGCGCCGGCGCGGGCCAGCTCCTGCATCTCCTCGTAGGAGATCTCGTCGAGCCGCCGGGGACTCGTCACCACCCGAGGGTCGGCCGTGTAGACGCCGTCCACGTCGGAGTAGATCTCGCAATCGGCGCCCAGCGAGGCAGCCAGCGCCACCGCCGTGGTGTCGGAACCGCCCCGCCCCAGCGTGGTCACCTCCTTGCGCGGCGACACCCCCTGGAAGCCGGCCACGATGACCACCCGGCCGCGGTCGAGCTCCTCCCAGACCCGCACCGGCCTCACCTCGACGATCCGAGCCGAGGCATGCCGGTCGTCGGTGAGGATGCCTGCTTGACTCCCGGTGAAACTGACGGCGGGGACGCCCAGGTCCTCGAGGGCCATGGCGAGCAGCGCCATGGAGATGCGCTCGCCGGCGGTGAGCAACATGTCGAGCTCGCGCCGGGCCGGGCTCCCGGAGATCTGCCTGGCGAGCGCCAGCAGCTCGTCGGTGGTCTTGCCCATGGCCGAGACCACCACGCAGACGCGCCGGCCGTCCTTCCGCGTCGCCGCGATCCGCTCGGCGACCCTTCGCACCTTCTGCACGTCGGCGACCGACGAACCGCCGAACTTCTGGACCACCACGTTCATCGCGTTCCTCCACCGCCACCGGGCGCACCGATCCTACCACCGCGCCTTTCCTTGACAGGCCTCGTCGCGAACGCGATTGTCGGCCGGGCGGCGGACGGCGTCCGGAGGGCGCGGATGATCGAGGTCACCGGTCTCACCAAGCGCTTCCGCGACCGCGCCGTCGTCGACGACCTCACCTTTTCCATCCCGCGAGGCGAGGTCATCGGCCTGCTCGGCCCGAACGGGGCTGGCAAGACCACCACGCTGCGGCTCCTGGCTGGATTCCTGCCCGCCACGTCCGGAACGGCGCGGGTGGCCGGGTTCGACGTCTTCGAGCAGCCCATGGAGGCCCGGCGCCGCATCGGCTACCTGCCGGAGACCCCGCCGCTCTACGACTCGATGACGGTGCGGGGCTACCTTCGCTTCGTGGCCGAGCTGAAGGGTGTCGCCCGGGGCGAGCTCGACGGGGAGGCGGCACGGGTGGCGGCGCTCACCGGCACGACCGAGGTGCTCGGCCGACTGGCGGGAAATCTCTCCAAGGGCTTCCGCCAGCGCGTCGGCATCGCCCAGGCCCTCCTTCGCGACCCCGAGGTCCTCATCCTCGACGAGCCCACCGTGGGCCTCGACCCCATCCAGATCCGCGAGGTTCGCGACCTGGTCCGCTCGCTGGGCGGGCGGCACACCGTGCTCCTCTCGTCCCACATGCTGCCCGAGGTGGCCATGACCTGCACGAAGGTCATCGTCCTGCAGGGCGGCAAGCTCGTGGACTTCGACACCCTCGACGGGCTCATCGCCCGCCACCTGCCCGGCCGCAAGGTCACGCTCGACGAGATCTCCTTCCTCGAGGAGATCTTCGGAAAGCTCGTCATCCCCGCCTGAGAGACCGTGCGCGCCATCCTCGCCATCGTCCGCAAGGAACTGTCGGCTTACTTCACCACGCCCCTGGCCTGGGTGGTGCTGGTGGTCGTGGCCTTCTTCTCGGCCCAGGTCTTCGCGGGCGCACTCGACGGCTTTCGGCTCCTCGCCACCCGGGCCGGCGAGATCCCCGGCGGCTCGAGCGTGGTCGAGCGGATGAACCTCACCGACACGGTGGTGGCGCGCCTCCTCGGCTCGGTCGGGATCCTTCTCGTCGTCACCACGCCGTTCCTCTCGATGCGGCTCGTCGCCGAGGAGCGACGCTCCGGGACCTTCGAGCTGCTCCTGACGGTCCCGGTGCGGCCCGCGGAGATCGTGCTCGGCAAGTACCTGGCCTCGCTGGCGGTGCTCTGCACGGCGCTCTCGCTCGTGGCCATCTTCCCGGCCTTCCTCTCGGTGGCGGGGAGCGGCACCCAGGGCGGCGCGGCCGTCGAGTGGGCCACGGTGGCCGCCGGCCTGCTCGGCCTCTTCCTGCTGGGAGCCGCGGCGCTGGCCGTGGGACTGGCCTTCTCGGCGCTCTCCGAGACGCCCGTGGTGGCGGCTCTTCTCTCCCTTCTCGTCCTCTCGAGCCTCTGGCTCGCCACGCTGTTCACGGTGGGAGCGGGAGGGGCGGCCCGTAACCTCGCCGCGGGCCTCTCCGCCTCCGAGCACCTCGCTCCCTTCCTGCAGGGGCGCATCGCGCTCTCCGACGTCCTCTACTACCTGTCCCTCTGCGCCCTGGGCCTGTTCGTGGCCGAGCGGGCCGTCGAGGGACGGCGCTGGGCCTGAACAGTGACCCGCTCGCTCCTCGCCCGCATCCTCCTCGCCGTCGGCCTCGTGCTCCTCGCGAGCGCCGTCGTCACCCTGCTGCTCGGCGACGCGCGACTGCTGGCCGGCAAGGGCGTCCTGGGGATCGTCCTGGTCGCGGCGGGGGCGCTCCTCTCCGGCCGCACCGGCCTCTCGCGCCTGGCCTCTGGGCGCGGCGCCCACTTCGCGGTGGTCACCGTCCTCTCCGGGATCCTGCTCGGCTCCGCGCTCGGAGTCGCCACCTGGATGGCGGCGCGGCGCCCGCTGGCCGTCGACCTCACCCGCCAGCGCATCCACACGCTCTCCCCCGACACGATCCGCACGCTCGCCTCCCTGCCGGCCGACGTGGAGGTGCTGGCCTTCTATCGCGCCGACGACGGGGGGTTCGCCCCGGCCCAGGAGATCCTGCGGCGGTACGCCGAGCGCGCTCCCCGCTTCCGCTGGCGGATGGTGGACCCCTACGCGAGCCCGGAACTGGTCCGGCAGCACGGGATCTCCGAATCCGGGCCCCGGGTGGTGGTGGCGCTCGGGCCAGAGACGGCCAGGCTCCGGGAGCTCTCCGAGGAGTCGCTCACCAACGCGCTCGTCCAGGTCTCCCACCCCGGGAAGCCACGCGTCTATTTTACCCAGGGTCATGGAGAGTCCTCCCCATCCGACGCCTCGCGGCTGGGCTGGTCCCTGGCGGCCCGGGCACTCGAGAAGGAGAGCCTGGAGCTCGTGCCGCTGGCGCTGCTCTCCGCTGGAGAGGTTCCCTCCGACGCAGCGGCGGTGCTGGTGGTGGGGCCGCGCAAGGCCTTCCTCGACCCGGAGGTGGCGGCGCTCCGGACCTTCGCGGCCCGCGGAGGTCACCTGGGGATCTTCCTCGAGCCGGAGAACGAGGCGGGGCTCGATCCGCTCCTGTCCACGCTCGGCATCGAGGCCGGCAACGACATGGTGGTGGACCCCAATCCCCTCTCGCGGCTGGCGGGGGCGACGCCCGTGATGCCGGTCCTTCGCCCGTCCACGGCACATCCCGTCAGCGCGTCCCTCGCCGAGGTGGGGGTGGTCTTCCCCACCGCCCGGTCGCTCGTGGCCCTGCGCGGCGCGCCGGCCCGGGCGGTCCCGCTCGCCCTGACCTCCGCGAGCGCCTGGGCAGAGAACGACATCCGCGCCATCTTCGCCGGCACCGCGCGTCTCGACGAGGGGGAGAAGGTAGGCCCCGTCCCCGTCGCCATGGCGGTGAGCTGGCAGGTTCCCGGCCCGCCGCCGCGCGAGCTTCGTGCCGTCGTGGCCGGCGACTCCGACTTCTTCTCGAACGGCTACCTCGGCCTGCTCGGCAACCGGGACCTCTTCCTCTCCATGGCGAGCTGGCTCACCGAGCGGGACGACCGTCTGGTGATCCGCCCGCGCACCCGGGAGGGCTCGCGCCTCACGCTCACCGAGGCCCAGGTGGGGATGCTCAAGTTCCTCTCCATCGACGTGATGCCGCTGCTCCTGCTCCTGGCCGGACTCGTGGTGTGGCTGGCGCGGCGGGAGAAGTAGTGCTCCGGCGGAGCACCATGACGACGGCGCGCTCCCGGACCGTCTGGACGGTGGCCGTGCTCGGCGCGCTCTTCGCCGCCGTGGTGGCCTGGGCGATCCTGGGGGTGGAGGGGCCGGATGCCTCCGCCCGCCTGATCCACGAACGGGACACGCGCGCCCTGCCCTTCGCCCCGCGCGACGTCATGGCCCTGGCCATCGCCCCGCGGAGCGCACCGGAACTCCGTCTGGAGCGAGGCGTCGGAGGTTGGCGCCTTCCACCGCCCGCCGGGGGGGCCGCCACCGCCCTGGCCGTCGAGGGGTTCCTCGAGCGGCTCTCGGCGATGCGGGTGCGCGCCTCTCTGCCGGCCGAGCCGGGAGCGCTCGCCGCGAGAGGGCTCGACCCGCCAGCAAGCCGGTTGACGCTGACGCTCGCCGGCGGCCGGATGCTCTCGCTCGACCTGGGGGACGAGAGCGCCTTCGACCGGACCCGATTCGGCAGGGCCGGCCGGGAGATCTGGGTGATCGAGGGAGTACCCGCCGCTGCGGTCGATCCGGGCCTGGACGCCTTCCTGGCCGCTCCAGCGGGTCGATGAGCCGTCGGGAGGTGCGAGCCCGAGGGATGAGCTTGATCTTCCAGGGGCTTGCCCTTATGTTCCCGCTTCCCGATCGCCCGTTCGTTCCTGCCCCAGAGGTCCCGAGAGATGGCACGTGTCACAGTCGAAGACTGCCTGCCCATGGTGGACAACCGTTTTGCCCTGGTCCTCCTGTCCACCAAGCGCACCCGTCAGCTGATGGCGGGCGCGCGGCCGCTTCTGGCTGCGGGCAAGAACAAGCCCACCGTGCAGTCGCTCCGCGAGATCGCCACCGGCAAGGTCCGGTTCGATCGTTCGGTGCGTGACGCGCTCGCCGGGAAGTTCGACCGGGAGAAGCCCGTCACCCCCACGCCCCCGAGCCGCGGCAAGTAGCTCCGGTCAGTTCCGGGACGCGAGGTAGCCCGGCTTGTCGGCGGTTCCGAGTCGGTAGGTCGCGCGGAGCTCCCGCAGGAGCCCTTCCCGGTCGCCGCAGGACACGAAGCGCAGCTCCAGCCATCGAGCGTATCCCGCGGCCAGCCGGTTCGCCGTGCGGTAGCGAAGCAGTTCCGCCTCGTCGAGGTGCTCCAGGAAGTGGACCTCCTCGAAGAGCCTGTGCCTGAGGCCGGCGGAGAATCGCGCCGAGCGGCGTCTTCCGCCCCGCCACGCCCGGAGGAGGAAGAGGGCAAACTTGTCGACCTCGGCCTGCACCTCGAGCTCGAGCAGCGACACGCGCTGCCCGGCTCCGGCGCGCGTCACCAGGTAGACGAAGTGGGACACGCCCTCGGCGGCCGACGCGATCCCCTCCCGGCCCGGCCGCGCGAGCAGGCGGGGCCTCCCCCGGGGCGTGGCGGCGGAGGACGCGGCGGACAGGACGCCGTCGTCGAGGAAGAGCCCCACGTCGATCCCGTCTTCCGACTCCACGACGAGAAGCTCCTCGGCGGCGCGGGGCTCGGCGCCGGCGGCGCGGGCGCCCTCGCGTTCGACGAGGAAGCCGAGCACGGGCGGGGCCTGGACCGCGTTGATGCCCTCGATCTCGCTCTGCAGATACGAAAGGGTCGCTGCGGCGGTCTCCGGCGCCGGCATCAATTCCGGACCACCAGCGGGCCCGGCCCTCCGAAGAGCGCCACTCCCCGTGACCGGAGTTGCTCGGCGACGCGGCGGCTCCCGGTGTGGAGGAAGCGCTCGTAGAGCCGGACCAGTCCGCGGTTGGAGCGGAGTTCCTGCATCTCGGCGATCTCGGCCAGGACATCCACGAAATCCCCGAAGCGCTCCGACATCTCGCCGAAGACCTCGGGGCTGCCGGCCGGACACCGGGACGTGGCCAGCGCCCCGTAGGCCTGCTCCCCCATGGCCATGTAGTACCCGGCGTCCACGGGCGCGCGCGCCAGGGAGTCGCCGAAGAACCCGGAGACGAAGAGGGAGGTATCCCCCAGCCGTCGCAGCCCCTGCCACCGGCGAAGGTGGCTCTCCTCGAGGGCTCGCAACAGCAGCAGCGCCAGCGGCTCGACCTGCGCCGGGCCGTCCGATCCCCCCGCGCAGAGCTCCTCCCGCTCCAGGAAACGTTCCAGGAGGCGCACCACGTAGAACTCGGTTTCGGGTTGAATACGGAGCTTGCGGTGGGCGACGACGCCGCTCACGAGCTCCCGGAAGAGTTCCCGGGGCGTCTGGTCGAGGACAATGGCTCCTGGGCGATCGGCGCTCACTGGGGCTACCCTCCTTTTCCCCGCCCCATGAGGGTACCTGCGCGACGTATCTTGTTCAAGTTGTTGAAATAAGAATGATTTTTGACGACCACGCTTGGCACTCGCCCCAGATGAGCACTCGTCCGGGGCGACTGCCAACTTGTT
>Ga0315271_10001579_pt1 | contig 13835 bp, 12 predicted proteins | sample C3_top_MG_FD_204664 | JGI IMG/M metagenome (GOLD analysis project Ga0315271, IMG submission 204664) | Sediment microbial communities from Yellowstone Lake, YNP, Wyoming, USA - C3_top | ecosystem: Environmental > Aquatic > Freshwater > Lake > Sediment | place: USA: Wyoming | collected 2017-08-01 | reverse complement strand
TCACAACCCGCACGAGCGCGGCCTGCTCAAGGGGGCAGCGGGTATCGGGGCCGACGAGGAGAAACGGCTGCGGTTGACGACCTACAACGAGCAGTGCACCCCCTGCCACGGGAGGCACTGACACGTTACTGAACAAGGGGGATACGGGCAGGCCGGCCGACAAGGTCCAGATCGCAGCTGGGCCTGATTCGGCGGCCTGCTAGACAACGACCGACGCGGAGGGCTGTCGAGCATGTTCGGAATGTTCCTCAAGGGCGGATTCGCGATGTATCCGCTGCTGATTCTCTCGATCACGATGGTCGCCATCTCGATCGAGCGGCTGATGTACCTCTGGCGCGTCAAGACCGACGTCGGCAAGTTCATGGCGCAGATCAACGAGTATTTCTCGCGCAACTCGCTCCAGGAGGCGCTCGAGTACTGCGAGCACACGAACAGCCCGATCGCGCGGATCATCAAGGCCGGCCTGAAGAACCAGCGGCGGGGCCGCGGCGACGTCATCCGCGCGATCGAGGACGAGGGCGCCCTGGAGGTCGCGAAGCTCGAGAAGGGGATTCTGACGATCACGACCATCTCGAAGATCGCCCCGATGATCGGGCTCTTCGGGACCGTCACCGGTATGATCCGCTCCTTCCAGGCGATGGGCGGCGCGGGCGGCGGCAACCCCGCGCTGGTGGCGACCGGCATCTCGGAAGCCCTGGTGGCCACGGCCGCGGGTCTCGTCGTCGGCATTCCGGCCTACTTTCTCGCCGCCTACTTCATGGGGCGGGTGAGCACCTTCCTGCTCGACATGCAGGCGAGTTCCATCCAGTTCCTCGACGCGATGTCGGATCTGGAGGAGAAGATCGCCGAGCGCACGGAGCGCCTCGACAACATCGGGGGCGAGTACCTTGAAATTTAAGCGCACGATCAAGGTCGACGAGGAGGGGATTCCGATCACCAACCTCGTCGACGTGCTGTTCCTGCTGGTCGTCTTCTTCATGGTCTCGACCGTGTTGAGCTACGACCGGGGGATCGGCGTGAAGCTGCCGGAGACGAAGGCCGCCGGCACGATCTCCAACAAGGGGGTCTCGATCCTCGTCGACAAGGAGGGCAAGGTCTTCGTCGACGGGACCGAGGTGCCGCTCACCAGCCTCGCGGGCGCGGTCAAGGAGCGGCAGCGCCTGATGGGCGAGAACGTGATCCTCAAGAGCGACCGGGACACCCGTTACCAGGCGATCGCCGACGTCATGGACCGTCTGCTGGACATCGGTGTCACCGACCTCTCGCTGCCGATCCTGCAGCGGAGTGAATCCCGCTAGCGCCGCGGCGGGTGCGGCAGGGACCGCGGCCCATGCTCAAACGACCCTCAGAACACCGGTTGACGCTCGAGGAGCGCATCGCGGTCATCGTCGCGATCGCGGTCGCCGTCGGCGTGCACCTCGCGATCTTCCTCGGCGGCAGCGGGATCGGCTACCTTGCGGGCGAGGAGAAGAAGCGCGAGCGGCTGATGGTGATCCGCCGCGTGCGCGACGTCACCCCGGCGCCCGAGCTCGCGGTGAGAGTCCCCGACCCGCGGCGGGTCCAGGTGCCGGCCGCCGAGGGCAAGGCCGGCGGCTCGCCGCCGCCGAAGCCCGAGCAAAAAGTGTCGGCGCACGGCGCCCTGCCTCCTCCGAAAGCGGAGATCACCCCGAACATGGAGGCGGAGCTCAAATCGTCCCTGCCCGCGGAGGAGAGCTCGAACCCGCCCGCGCAAAAGGGCGCGGAACTCGGGGACACCTCGGTGAGCGTCGTGACCGATCTGCCGACCGCCTCCTTCACCATCAGCGGGCCGGGGGAGTACCGCGGGACGGGGACCTTCTGGATCCGCCGGGGGACGCCGCCGGGGACCTACCGGATCGCCTTCAGCGCGGTGGACGGATACAATATGCCGCCGCCCCAGACCAAGGAACTGGCGGAGAAGGGGCAGATTGTCTTCGTCGGCAAGTACCGCCGCAGCACGGAGATCGTGGTCGACAGCAACCACCCCGGCGCCCAGTTCACGATCTACCGCCCCGACGGCCGACCCGTGGATCTCGGGCGGCCGGGCCGCGCGTTTTTCGACGATCTCCCCCCGGGAAACTACACTGCGGTCTTCAAGGATTCGCCGGGGCGCTCCACCCCGGCGCCGCTCACACGCTCGCTTGCCCCCGGCGGCACGCTCTCGTTCTACGGCGAGTACGGTGCGGATACCTCGGGGCGCGGCACGGGCCCCGGTGCGGGCAGTGGGCGGGGTACGGGCGGGGAGGGCACGGGGACCGGTTCAGGGTCCGGTGACGGCAGCGGCACGGGGGGCGCAGGTTCCGGCCGCGGCGGCAGATCCGCGGGCCGGGCCGCGGGGTCGCACGAGGGGGAGCTGGACCGGCGCGTGCAGATGATCGTCAAAAGCTATCCCCCTTCCGGGATCGACGAGAACTACACCCCGATCCCCTACCCGGGGGTGATCATCCGCAAGAGCAACTTCCAGCAGGGTTGGTGCCAGGTCTACCTGGTGCTCGAAATCGGCGGCAACGGCCAGGTCGAGAACGTCGTCGTCGAGCGGCCGCAGCCTGCGGATCGCTCCCGGTTTGAGCCCTTGATCAGAGCCGTGGAGGGGGCTGTCCGCGCCTGGGACTATGATAGAGTACGCGCCGAGGTGCACGTTGATGTCCGTTTTTATGTGGAATAGCTCCCGTGCGGCCCGCGGGTTTATCGGCGCGGCGGTCTGCGCCGCGGTCGTGCTCGCGTTCTGCGGGTTCGCGGCCGCCGGCGACGAGGAGGGCTGCCTCGACTGCCACGGTCTCTCCGGGTTCGCGGTGCGTGAGGCCGGCCAGGTCCGCCCGCTCGGCATCGCCGCCGGCAGATACGATGCGGCGGCGCACGGGGTGCTCAACTGCCGCGAGTGTCACGCCGATATCGCGTCCATCCCCCACGGGGAGCACCGCGATGTCGGTTGCGGCCAGCCGTGCCATGGGCAGAGCAGCGGTGGCCGGGAGTACTCCCACGAGGGGCTCTACTGGGAGTACACGGCGAGCTCCCACGGCAGCGCCCGCTCGCGCAAGATCGGCTGTCTGCTCTGCCACCCGTCGCCCGGGCGGCGCGAGACCGCCGAGCGCGACAAGCTCGCGGAGGCCCGCCAGTGCGCCTCCTGCCACAAGGGAAGCCCCGCGGTCGCGGCCTGGTTCTCCGACCGCCATTTTCTGGCGCTCGCAGGCGGCAATCGGCGCGCGCCCTCCTGCCCGGACTGCCACAGCGCGCACGGCGTTCGTCCTGCAGCGTCTCCCGAATCCACGGTGAGCCGCAAACGCCTCGCCGAGACTTGCGCCAACGGCGCCGTCGCCGCGGAGCGCAAGGGCGCCTGCCACGGCGGTCTCGGGGAGTCCGGCCTGGCCGGGGCCTCGATGAACCCGCTCCCCCGCGGCCGGACGGGGAAGGGCCCGCTCTCCCTCGCGCTGACCCTGCTCGCCGGTGCGCTGGCGGCCGGCCTGGTCGTGCGCGCCGGCGTCGGGCTGAAGCGGGGGAAATGATGGACGGGGCGAACGGACTGCCGCGGCTGAACATGAACCAGCGGATGCAGCACGGGGCGCTCGCGCTTGCCGTCGTCGTCGCGCTTGTCTCCGGGCTGATCCTCGACCGGCCGTTCGGGGCGGGGGCCACCTCGGCCCACGCCTGGCACGTTCTCGCCGGCTTCGTCGCGCTCGGGCTCCTGGGCTATCACCTCCTCTACCTGGCGGTGCGCGGTTACGTCGAATTGCGCGGGTGGACCCGCTTCCCGCTGCGCTGGAGTGGCGCCGACCTCGAGGCCGCCCGCGCCCGGGTGCGTTTTCTGCTTGGCAGCGCGGCGGCGCCCCCGGAGGTCGACGAGTACCGTCCGAGCCAGAAGGTCTATTACTGGTGGACACTGGCCGCACTGGCGCTCCTCGGGGCGACCGGCTGCGGCGTGGGGTTCTGGGGGCGCTTCGGCACGCTCTCCCTGCTGTCGCAGCTGGCGGAGCTGCACCGCGGGTTTGCGCTGCTGCTGCTCGTCTCGACCCTCTGGCACCTCTATGGCGTGCTGACCTGGGAGGGGCGCTGGTGGCCGGAGTGGAGTTGGGTCACCGGCACCCTGGACCCGGAAAAGGCGCTGGTCAAGTTTCCGGGCGCGTGGCGGCGTCACCTCGGCGAGGAACTGGCGCGCGCCGAGGCCACCCCGGAGGAACAGGCGCGGGCGCGCCAGTCGCAGGAGAAGACCCAGGTGCAGGACGAACTGGAGAAAGGCAACCGGTTCGCGCTCGAGGAGCGCTTCGTCGAGGCGCTCTCCCACTACCGCCGCGCGCTCGAACTTTACCCGGACTATTCCCAGGCGCGCTACAACATGGCACGGGTCCTGGCCCGCATGGGCGAGCGGGAGATGGCCCGCGACGCCTACCGGCAGTTTCTCGCCGCCGACCCGTTCCACCCCCTGGCCCGCAAGGCCCAGGAGGCGATCCGCGAGCTCGATGCCGAGGGAGGGCCGTCGTGAGCGCGGCCGGACTGAGGCAGCGGCTCCCGGTATTCCTCGTCTTTGCAACGCTCGCCGTCGTTGCGGTGGGGGCGTTCATCCCCGGCGCCCCCGCCACGGCGCCACGGAGCGCCGATCTGGCGGCGCTGGAGGCCAAAATGGCCGCCGCCGCGCGCCTGCATCCTGTGGCGGCGATCCCGGCGCCGGTTGGGCCGGCCGCCTGGTGCGCGGAGTGTCATCCCGGGCTCGCCCACCCCGGAGCGAGCGTCGCCGGCGCGATGCTCAATGAACACGCCGGGAGAATGGACTGCCTGCTCTGCCACTGGTCCGCCGCCGCCGGCCCGCGCCCGACGCCGGTGTGGCAGGTCCTGGCCGGGGACACGCCGTTTCTCGCCGTTCTCACCCGGGAGCGCGCAGCGAAGGAGCAGTTGGCGGGGCTGCGCGCGGCGGCTATGGCGGGCCGCCGTTGTTTCGAACGCGGCCCGACCTGCGACGGTTGCCACCGCCCGGGAGTCATCGGCGCCCTCGTGCGCCCCGGCGCCGCGCCGGCGCGCACGGCGGCGCTCGAGCACCTCGAGAATCATTTTACGCTGGCTCCCGGCGAGAAGTGGTACTTTCCGCGGATTCAGTGATCGCGAGGGTCAGGTGCGTTCCCGCCGTGGTGCTCCGCTGTCGCTGCTGCCGCCGGTTCTGATCGCGGTGGTCGCCGGGTTGCTGCCGGCCGCGGTCTGCGGCACTGCCGCCGCCGGGTGCATCCCCGCGCGCCAGCTCTTCGCGGTGCGCGAGGCGGGCAAGGTGGCGTTTCGGCAACCATCCGACCTGGCGCTCTCCGGCGACCGCCTGTTCGTCCTGGACGATCTCAACGGCCGGGTGGCCGTGTTCGACCCCCAGGGGCGTGGCGTCGGGACGATCCCGCTGCCTGGCCCCGAGGGGTCGTCGTGGCTCGGAATCGGCTTCGGTGGCGCCGACCAGCTTTTTTTAGCCTCGTCGGGCGCGGGCCGCATTGTCGTCACGGACCTCAAGGGCAAGACGGTGCGCGAATTTCCGACCGGAGACGCCGGAGAGTCGTCGAGTCCGGCGGGGGTTCTCGTTTCGCGCGGGAGCTGCTTCGTCGCCGACAATCGCGCGCACCGGATCCGGGTGTTCTCTCTCGACGGCAAGCAGCAGGCCTCCTGGGGGAGTCGCGGCGAGAATTCGACGCAATTTCGCGCGCCCTTTCGCGTCGTCCAGGACAGCCTCGATCGGGTGCTGGTGACGGACTCGCTCAACAGCCGGGTTCTGGCGTTCACACCGAAGGGGGAGCCGCTTGCGGCGTTTGGCGAGTTCGGCACGACGGAGGGGACGCTCTTTCGCCCCGTCGGGCTCGCGGTCCTCGCGGGCGATCGGGTGCTCGTGTCCGACGCCTATTTCGGCTCGTTGCAGATATTCAGCGCCCAGGGCGCCTACCAGGGCGTGCTGTGCGACGGGGGCCGTCCGCTCGCGCTGGAGAGTCCAATGGGGCTGGCGGTGCGCGGGGACACGGTGTACGTCGTCGAGATGGGCGCCGGGCGGGTGAGCGCCTGGGAGTTCGGCGCACGTTGACTCAAAGGCAACAGGGGGCGGATTTGAAACCTGTCCCCGGGGCACAAGGAGGCAAGATGACCAAGAAGTGGGAATACGGCCAGCTCTACGAATCGAACCCCGACATTTTCGGCGGGCGCCCGAAGGCGGGGGTCAACCTGGTGAAAATCAACAAGGCCGGCGAGGAGGGGTGGGAACTCGTGGGCAGCACGCCCTTCACGAGTTCCCAGGGGGAGGTCCTCGGGGCCTTCTACCTGTTCAAACGCCCCGTGGAGTAGCATGAAAATTATCTGCAGCAGCTGCTTTGTCCGCGAGCATGTTCTTCGTCTCCCGGTGAAACAGGCCGCCATGCCGATGGGCAGGCGAGTGCTCCCGGTGCGCTCATGCAGAGGCCTTCCCTGTTTTGCGGGCTTCGCCCGCCCTCTGGAGTAGGCGTGCCGATCCGCCGTGCGGCGCTCGCAGCGCTGCTGATCCTGCTGCTGGTTCCGCCCGCGCGCGGCGGGGAGAGCGCTGCGCCCGATGCGCCAGCCGCATCAGGCGGCCCGCCGACCGCGCTGTCCGCATCCGCCCTCGAGAGCCTGCTGCCGCGCCGCTGTGGCATCTGTCACCTCGACAAGGCGCCGCCGGGCGCCGCCGGGCTCATCGTCTTCAAGCCGCCCGGCAGCCAGGCCGGCGCGGGTGATGCCGCCATCTGCTACAGCTGTCACAACGGGATCGTCCGCGATGACCGGAGCGCCCTCTGGAGCGGACGCCACCACCCCTCGTCGGGGAAGGTCTCCTGCGGCTCCTGCCACACGCCGCACGTGCAGGCGCCGAACATTCGCCCCTTCATGCGCTATCAGCAGGGCAGCTACGCGTTCTGCACGAGCTGTCACCCGGGCCGGCGCGCCGGCGAATCGGGCGAACACCCCGCGGTCGCGGCGGAAAAGGGCCGGGCGCAGGATTGCGGCGGTTGCCATGTGGTGCATCGAGCGCAGGGCGACGGCCTGATCCGCGCCGCCAGCGCAGAGAGTCTCTGCGTGCCGTGCCACGGTGAAAACCCCAGCCGCGCCGGGCTCGGGCCCGGCATGGCGACGCACGTCACCGGCAAGGGCGGCCCGCCCTGCCTCGGGTGCCACAATGTCCACCGGACGGCCGGCGGCAAGATGCTCCTGGACAAGGCGGCCCTGGCCGGGCGGCTCTGCCGGCAGTGCCACGAGCGCAACTTCTCCTCCGGGACCGGGCAGGCCAATCACCCGACCGCTGCGGACCGCGCGACCTGTCTCTCCTGCCACCGGATGCACAACGCCGAGAAACCGGGGACGCGACGCGGCCTGCTCGCCGTCGGGTGGGCGGAGCCCGACGCGGTCTGCCGCCGCTGCCACGCCGATCTTGCCGGCCCGGGAAAGGCCGACGTGTGGAACCACCCCGTGTCGGTGAGCGTCGCCGGGGACGAGCGCGTGCTGGGGACGCGACTGGCCAAATCCGGGGCCTTTTTCGCGCCCGGGGGACGGATCACCTGCCTCTCCTGTCACCGCTCCCACGCGGGCCGGATCGACACGCCGCAGCTGGTGACGACTCGCGAGGCCCTCTGTCTCTACTGCCACCCGGCGCAGAACTCGCTCGACCCCGGGAGCGCCGCGCTCGGGGCGCACCCGATCTCGGTGAAGCCGCGGCGGGCGCGCGTCGACGCGGCGTTTCTCAAGGCAGGCGGCACGACGGGCCCCGGCGGCGAGCTCACGTGCACGACGTGCCACCGCGCTCACCGGGGGCGTCCCGGGACGCCGGGGCTGGTGATCCCGCGCGAATCCTATTCCTGCCTGCTCTGCCACACACGGGAGGCGGCGATCGCGTCCACGGCGCACAGCACGGCCCGGGCACCGCAGGCCGCCCAGAACGCGACCACCACCGGTGGGCTGTGCGGCGGCTGCCACGGAGAACATGGATGGCGGGTCCCGCTTGCCGCCGCAGCCGAAGGCCAGACGACGATCGAGCGGCTCTGCGGCGCCTGCCACGGTGCCGGTGCGGCGGCCGCCTCGTTCAGCGGCACGACGAACCACCCGCTCGGCGTGGCGTCGCCTCCCGGGCGTGGGACCGCGGGGCTCCCGCTGTTCTGGAACGACGGGCGACGCTATCGCCAGGGGGTCGTCACGTGCGCCACCTGCCACGATGTGCATCGCGCCGGGCCGGCCGGTCGATTTTTGCGCGAAGTCCCTGCGGGTGGCGGCTACGATCTGTGCAGCGGGTGCCATGCCGCGCAGGCCGTGGTCTCGGGGACCCGGCACGATCTGGCGAAGACCCAGGGGACGACATGCGGCCCCTGCCACAGCGTGCACGATGCCCTGGCGGTCGCGAGTTGGCCGGCGGCGCGCGGCGGCGGGGATCGCGCCGTCGCCGATCTCGGGGATTATTGCGGCGCCTGCCACCGCGCCGGGGGGCTGGCCGCCGGCTCCGTGATCGCCGAACGTTCTCATCCCCAGCCCCCCGTGGCCGGGGCAAAGGCGGCCAAGAGCGTCGGCTGCGCCGGCTGCCACGATCCGCACCGCTGGAACCCGTCCGATCCCGCCGATCGCGGCGTCTCCGGCGCCGGGGACGCCGGGACGATGTTCCTGGTGCGCTCGGCTGCCGGGCCGGCTGCTCTTTGCGTCGGCTGTCATGCGGCGCAGGCCGCCGTCGAGGGGACGCCGCACGATCTGAAGCGGGGCGCGAAAGCCGGGATCTGCTCGCCCTGCCACAATGTCCATGGCGTGCAGCCGCTTGCCGTGGTTCCCGCGCACCCGCAGAAGCCCGGGGGCAAGTTCGTTCCGGGGTCCGACCCGTGCGAGGTCTGTCACGCTGCGGGGAAGATGGCCGCGAACGCAACCGTCGGAGAGCGCGGTCACCCGGTCGGGGTGAGCCCGGGACAGGACTACGGTTCCGACTTGCCGCTGTACGGCTACACCGGCAGGCGCCAGGCCGGCGGCAGGATCGCCTGCGCGACCTGCCACGACCCGCACAGCTGGTCGCCGGCCGGCGGTTCCGGGGCGAGCTCCAAGGCCGCGACGAGTTTTCTGCGCATGGGCGCCGACGGCTATGCCCCGCTGTGCTTTCCCTGCCACGCAGAAAAATCCATGGTCGTCGGCACGGACCACGACCTGCGGGTGACCGCCCCGGCGGCCGTGGATCGCGAGGGGCGGAACGCGGAGGCGAGCGGGGTCTGCGGGGCCTGCCACGCCATGCACCGGGCGCCGGCGGCGCGGGTGCTGTGGAATCGCGGTTTCGGCGAGGGGCGCGACGAGGGCAGCCGCGCCTGCACCAGCTGTCACCGGCCCGGCAACGATGTAGGGGCCCACGTCCCCCCCCGCGGGGAGGCGCACCTGGTGAACTTCCCGGGACGCGGTCTGGTGAGCCGGCTGTTCACCGTCGTCCGCAATGTCGCGGCCGGCCCTGCCGGGATCCAGGTCTTTGCCGAGGATGGATCGCGGGCGGACAGCGGGTATCTCTCCTGCGTCTCCTGCCACGACGTGCACCGCTGGGAGGCCGACGTCTCGAATTCCGGCGCCGGCATGCCCCTTGAAGGCGACCTCTCGAACAGCTTCCTGCGGGTGAAAAGCACCGCGCTGGACAAGACGCTGTGCGCGGACTGCCACGGAGATTCGCTGGTCGAGCACTACCGCAATTATCATTTCCCCGAAGGAAAGTGACGGCCGCCGCTGCTTCAGCCCGCGCGGAAGCCGCGGGTCAGGAGCCGCGGGTCAGGAGCTGCGGGAGAATCGACGGCAGGTCCTGGATCGTCGGGATGCTGAAGTCGGCCACGGGCGATGGCGCCATCGGTCCGACGAGCACCGTGCGCATGCCGATGTCGCGGGCCGGCGCGAGGTTGCGCGCCAGGTCGTCGAGCAGGATTGCCCGGCCCGGCTCGGCCCCGAGCCGCCCGAGCACCGTGCGGTAGGTCGCCGGATCCGGCTTGGGACGGAAGCCGAGCGCGACGATGTCGAAGATCTCCTCGAAGAGCCCGTCGAGACCGAGCGCCGCAACGACCGCCAGCGCGTGGCGGCGCGAACCGTTGGTGAAGATCGAGCGGCGGCCGGGCAGCCCGCCGATCAGTTCGCGCAGCGCTGCGTCCGGACCGAGGAAGTCGCCCACCGGAACGTGGTGGACGAAATCCAGGTAGTGCTGCGGTTCCGTGCCGTGCTCCTGCATCAGGCCGACCAGGGTGATGCCGTACTGGTCGTGGTAGCGCCGGCGCAGCGTATCCGCAGCGTCGCCGCCGACGCCCAGGTGCGCCGCGAGGAACTCGTTGATGCGGGCGTCCACCGCCCCGAACAGGCCGTTCTCGGGAGGGTAGAGGGTGTTGTCCAGGTCGAAGAGCCACTCCGGGTCGTCGCGCACCGGCCAGTGATACCAGATGCCGGGAGTCCCGGCAACCGACGACGCGATCGCGGCGCCGGCTCCGCCGGTTGCAACGGTCGCCTTGACCGCTCCCGCGTCCGGCCGGTACACTGCGAGGATATTCAGACGCCACGATCCGGCTGCCGCGGCCGACGGAGGATGCATGCACGCGTTTGTTGAGTGGCTCGTCGGCACCATCGGGGCACTGGGTTACCCCGGGATATTCCTGCTCATGGCGATGGAGAGCTCGGTCATACCCGTCCCGAGCGAGCTGGTCATGCCGCCGGCGGGGTACCTGGCGCAGCAGGGGCAGATGAATGCGTATTTGGCGGTCTTCTGGGGAACCGTCGGCAGCCTCGCCGGGGCGTATGCCAACTACTACGCGGCCCACTACCTCGGCCGGCCGCTGGTGCTGCGCTACGGCCGCTACGTCGGCATCTCCGAGCACAAGTTCGCCAAGGTCGAACGCTTCTTCCTCGAGCACGGCGAGATCTCGACCTTTGTCGGGAGGCTCTTCCCCGTCGTCCGCCACCTGATCTCGATCCCCGCCGGTCTCGCGGGGATGAATCACCTGAAATTTTCGGCGTACACGCTTGCCGGCGCCGGCATCTGGGTCGCGATTCTCACCGCCATCGGCTACGTGCTCGGCGCCAACCAGAATCTGATCATGCGCTACTCGCACCAGGCGCTCGGGCTTGTCGCCATCGCGAGCGCGCTGCTCGTCGCCGGGTACGTCTGGCGCCATCGCCGGGTCGCCGCGGCCCGGCTTCGGTGACAGGGACGATTCATTCGTACACGAGATTGGTCACGGGGCGCCGGCCGGCCGAGCGCGGGCGTCCCTGGAGAATGCGGCAGGCTCGGGGGGGCGATGTGAGGAGGGGCGGATCATGAAGAAGTTGGCGGCGGGGCTGGCTCTGACGGCGTTCCTCTGTTCGCTCGCGCCGGCCGCGGCTGGCGTGCGCGATCTCAACACGGTCAAGGTCGGCGATGTCATACCGGCGTTCAAAGGGCGCACGCTCTCCGGCGAGGAGGTCGACGTCGGCGCCCTGATCGGCAAAAAAGTGCTGGTTCTCGCCTTCTGGTCGATCTACTGCAAGCCCTGCGTCGAGGAGATCTCCAGCCTCATTCGGCTCCAGGAGCAGGTCGGCGGCGACAAATTCGAAGTCATCGGCATCAACGCCGACAGCGAGCTGGGTCTGGCCCGCATCCGCACGTTCATCGGCCGTTTCGAGGAGTTCGAGAAGCGCAAGATCAACTACTCGCTGATCTTCGACGAGGGCTCCAAGGTCGGCAAGCTCCTCGGCGTCGGTTTTCTCCCGACCGTGCTCTCGGTGAACATGAAGGGGCAGGTCGAAAAAATCTTCATGGGCTTCGAGGAGAAGAGCGAGCCGGAGATTTTCGCCGGCATTCGCAGCCTGCTGCCGGCGGATTCCGCGGAAGCCGAACGGGCCTCGGAGGCGACGACCTTCGCCGTCGAGTCGATCGTGCCGCTGTGCGGTTTCTACGACAACCAGGGGTGGAAGGCCAGCTTTCAGGAGAATTACGACCTGCCGAAGGAACTCGAGCGGATCTCCGAGATCGCGCGGCGCAAGGCGCTCAAGATCGCCCTGCGCGACGCGCTCGTCGCCGCCGGCGTGACCTTGCAGCAAGAAACGCAGGGCGACGATTGCCTCAGGCCGCAGGGTGTCTGGCTCCCCGACGACCCCTTCAAGATCCCGGACTGCCTGACGAACCTGCTGTCGGCCATGCCGGTCGACAAGCTCGCGAAGGTGCTCGAATCGCAGGAGGACTTCCTCGGCAACGAGTACCACGTCAACCAGCGGGTCAGCGTCAACCTGTCGGATCTGAAGTCCGAGCTCGAGAAGTTGAAGATCCAGCTCGTGCCGCGCATGGTGACCTTCTCGGTCGTCAACCTGCGCAAGATGGATCTCTCGCGTTTCGAGCGGACCCTGGCCCGGCAGTCGCGGTACATCGGCTCGGCGAATTTCCCGAACTACACGATTTACACCGCCACCGAGACCTTCGCCGAGGAGGTCAAACGCATGGATTTCGGCGGCCTCAGGCTCTTCGTGGAAGAGTCGGACGAGAACCGGATCGAGCTCGAAGTCTGGAAATAACCGCGGGCGGGAAACGTCTTTCCCGGACGGCGGTTTCTGTGGTAGTATCCGGCTCGCGTCGGCGGACACGGGCGGTGCTCGCGTTCGCCGAGGATGAAGTAGCCGTGGGGATGTAGCTCAGCTGGGAGAGCGCTGCGTTCGCAACGCAGAGGTCAGGGGTTCGATCCCCCTCATCTCCACCACCGCCTCGCGCCCGCAGGGGACCTGTCTGCTGCGTTGGGCGCCTCCTTCCTCACTGCGGCGTACGACTCGTACGCCGCATTCGTCGGTTCAGACTCCGTCTTGCACCCGGACCCGCCGCGAGTGTGAGGACGATCCCGGGAGAAGTTCAGGATGTCGTCATGCATCCGGAGTCTTCGGATGCGTGGAATCACTATTGCTCCGTATTTCATTGCCGGAACACAGAACTGCACGGATACCGGGGATTGTTATGCGGAGCAGTTTGTCTGATGCACAATCTGGCAGGCAGCCAAAAAGGGTCCAGGTGCTAAGGCGGGCGACGAACCAGCGACTGCGGCGCACGAGTCGTACGCCGCAGGGAGTCGGAAGTCGCCCAACGCCGCAGCTGGGCCGTTATTGGCCGCCGGCCGCGTGGGGGAGGCGGATGGCGACCTGAGTGCCGGGGAAGGCCGCGAGACCGCCGCGATCCCGGGGGTGCGAGCCGACCTCACACGCGGCTGTGCCGCTGCGCAACCGCAGCGTGCCGCCCCAGGCGCGCACCATGTCGGCGACTGCGGCAAGGCCCAGGCCGCGATCCGGGTCGCCGCTGCCGGTCACGCCGCGCCGGAACGCCAGCCGCACCGCGGTCCGATCGTCCCACGACCCGGGGAGACGATCCGCATAGCGCGGGGCAAGGCTGGCGCGCACGCCGATCCCGACATCGGCCACGGCGAGGCGGATCTCCGGCCCGCTGCCGGCGCGCAGATAGCACTGCGCCAGCGCCAGGCCGGGCCCGCCGCTGTGGTCGACGACGTTCTGACAGACCTCCGCCATCGCAACCGTAAAGCGATCCGCGGCAAGGCCGGAGTAGCCGAGGCGCGAAACGAGGAGCACGTCGGCGCGCGCCTTGATGCGCGAGACGGCGCGGTGCACGTCGACTCCCTCGCGCACCAGCGCCACCTCCAGAAGCACCGGGTCGCGACCGCCGTCGCGCCGACTCGTTTCGTCGTCGGGCGCCGGCGCATCGACGATGAACAGTTCCTCGATGATCCGGCGGGCGCCGCACCGATCGAGCCAGGCGAGCACCGCGGCGTCGCGGGGCAGGGCCAGCCCCCAGGCGCGCCCCCGGCGATACGGTGCCGAGAGCCCGATCGCCAGCAACACGAGAACGCCGT
>Ga0315271_10001578_pt1 | contig 13836 bp, 10 predicted proteins | sample C3_top_MG_FD_204664 | JGI IMG/M metagenome (GOLD analysis project Ga0315271, IMG submission 204664) | Sediment microbial communities from Yellowstone Lake, YNP, Wyoming, USA - C3_top | ecosystem: Environmental > Aquatic > Freshwater > Lake > Sediment | place: USA: Wyoming | collected 2017-08-01 | reverse complement strand
TGGCTCGCCTTGGCGATGCTGAAGCCCTGCGTGACCTGCGTTGCCGCCGCGTAGCTGGCGTTGCCGGCCTGATTCGCGGCGATGGTGCAGGTGCCGGCGGTAACCATCGTCACCGTGGCGCCGTTGACGCCGCCGGTCGTGCACACCGGTGCCGTTTGCGAAGTGAACGTGACCGGATTGCCCGAGGCACCGCCGGTGGCGCTGACGGTGAAGGTGCCGCCGCTGCTGTAGGTGAGGGTCGATGGCACCGAGGAGATCGTGCCGATCGTCTGACTGGCGAGTCCGAGAGCGAAGTTCTGCGTGACCTGCGTTGCCGGATTGTAGTTGGCATTGCCGGCCTGATTCGCGGCAACGGTGCAGGTGCCGGCCGCGAGCATCGTCAGCGTGGCGCCGTTGAGACCCCCGCTGGTGCACACGCCCGTCGTCTGCGAGCTGAACGTGACCGGATTGCCCGAGGCGCCGCCGGTGGCGCTGACAGTGAAGGTGCCGCCGCTGCTGTAGGTGAGCGGCGAGGGCGCCGAGGTGATGGCGCCGATAGTCTGGTTGGCCCTGCCGATGCTGAAGTTCTGCGTGACCTGCGGCGCCGGCGCGTAGGTGCCGTTGCCGGCCTGATTGGCGCTGAGGGTGCAGGTGCCGGCCGCGAACATCGTCACCGTGGCGCCGTTGACGCCGCCGGTGGCGCACGTGCCTATCGTCTGCGAACTGAAGACCACCGGATTGCCCGAGGCGCCGCCGGTGGCGCTAACCGTGAACGTGCCGCCGCTGCTGTAGATGAGCGTCGACGGCGTCGACGTGATCGTGCCGATCGTCTGGCCTGGCTGATTGATCGCGAAGGCCTGCGTAACCTCCGGGGCCGGCGCGTAATTGGCGTTGCCGGCCTGATTCCCGGTGACCACGCACGTGCCGACGGCGACCGTCGTCACGGTCGCGCCGTTGGCGCCGCCGGTGGTGCATACGCCCGTCGTCTGCGAGCTGAACGTCACCGGATTGCCCGACGCGCCTCCGGTCGCGCTGAGCGCAAACGTGCCGCCGCTGCTGTACGTGACCGTGGACGGCGTCGTCGTGATCGTGCCGATGGTCTGGCTGGCCTGACCGATCGCGAAGTTCTGCGTGATCTGCGGCGCGGGATTGTAGCTGGCGTTGCCGGCCTGATCGGCGGCGAGCGTACAGGTGCCGGCGGCGACTTTCGTCACCGTCGCGCCGTTGGCGCCGCCCGTGGTGCAGACGCCCGCCGTCTTCGAAGTGAAGGTGACGGGGTTGCCCGAGCCGCCGCCCGTGGCGCTGACCGTGAACGTGCCGCCGTTGCTGTAGGTGAGCGTCGTCGGAACCGAGGCGATGACGCCGATGGCCTGGTCGAGCAGGGCGCCCGATGACACCATCACGCTCGCGGCCCACATGCGGAATCCCGCCGAACCATCGCCGATCTCGCCGACCGTGTTGCGGCCCCAGCACTTGAGGCCGCCGTCGGTGGTCCGCGCGCAATTGTGGTATTGACCGGCCGCGATGCCGGCAGCGCCGGTGGCAAGCCCGCTCGCGTCCACGGGCACCAACTTGCTCGCGGTCGTGCCGTCGCCCAGCTGCCCCCACGTATTGTCGCCCCAGCACTTGATCGCGCCGCCGGACGTGAGCGCGCACGTGTGGCTGCCGCCGGCCGCGATCGCCGTCACGCCGCTGGCAAGGCCGCTCACGCTGACCGGCGTCAACCGCCGGGTCGTCGTGTTGTCCCCGAGCTGTCCGTAGGTGTTGTCACCCCAGCACTTGACCGCGCCGCCCGTGACCAGCGCGCAGGTGTGCCCGTCGCCGGTCGTGATGGCGGTCACGCCGCCGGTCAGGCCGCTGACAGCGACGGGCACGAGCCGGGTGGTCGTCGCGTTGTCGCCGATCTGGCCGTAGACGTTGCTGCCCCAGCATTTCGCCGCTCCGCCGGTGGTCACGGCGCACGTGTGGCCGCCGCCAGTCGCGACCGCTGCCGCACCGCTGGTGAGTCCGCTGACGTCCACCGGGACCGACCGTTGCAGGATCGAGTTGTCACCAAGCTGGCCGTTGTTGTTGCGTCCCCAGCACTTGACCCCGCCGCCGCTGGTGAGGGCGCACGAGAACGAATACCCGGACGCGATGGCGGTCACGCCGCTGCCGAGTCCGGTCACGTCGACCGGGGTCGATTGCCCGAATGTCGAGTTGTTGCCGAGCTGGCCGAAGTTGTTGCTGCCAAAGCATTTGACGCCACCGGCGGCCGTCAGCGCGCAACTGTGTATGCCGCCAGGCGCGGTCGCGGTCATTCCGGTAAAGAGCCCGCTGACCCCGACCGGGACCTGCCTGTCGGTCACCGAGGCATCACCCAGCTGACCGGCGCTGTTCTCGCCCCAGCATTGGGCGGCGCCGCTGACGACCGCGCAGGTGTGCATGCTGCCCAGCGCGACCGACTGCACGCCGCTCCCGAGCCCGCTGACAGCCACCGGTGTCGACCGCCGTTCGGCAGTGTTGTCGCCGAGCTGGCCGTCGACGTTGTAGCCCCAGCACTGGATCCGGCTGTCGGCAAGGAGCGCGCAGTTGTGCGACGTCCCCGCTGCGATTGCCGTGGCGCTGTCCGCCAGACCGATGACGTCAACCGGCGTCCACTGTAACGAGGTGGTGCCGTTGCCGACCTGGCCGTAGAAGTTGTTACCCCAGCACTTGACCCCGCCGCCGGAGACCAGCGCGCAGGTGCTCGTGCCGCCCCCGTCGATCTTGGCGACCCCGCTGGCGAGCCCGGTCACGTTCGTCGCCGTGAGCTTGTCGGCGGACGTTCCGTCGCCGAGCTGGCCCGAAGTATTCTTGCCCCAGCACTTGACGCCTCCGGCGCTGCTGAGCGCGCAGGTGTGGCCACCGCCGGTCGTGAAGGCGGTCACGCCGCTCGTCAGTCCGGTCACGTCTGCCGGCACCGACCGGCTGCTCGTCGTGTTGTCGCCGAGTTGGCCGCTGCCGTTGTACCCCCAGCACTTGAGCCCCCCGGCGGTCGTCAACGCGCAACTGAAGTAGGTGCTGGACCCTATGGCGGTTACCCCGCTCGTCAGCCCGCTCACGCTGACTGGCGTCAATCGCTGGGTAAACGAGCCGTCGCCGAGCTGTCCCCAGGAGTTGTACCCCCAGCACTTGACCCCGCCGGCGCTGGTCAGCGCGCAGCTGTGGTCCTGGCCTGCGGAGATCGCCACCACGCCGCTGGTCAGCCCGCTGACATCGACGGGCGTCAGGCGGTTGGTCGTCGTGTTGTCGCCGAGTTGGCCGTAGGTGTTGTCGCCCCAGCACTTGACGCCGCCGCTGCTGGTCAGCGCGCAGGTGTGAGTCTTGCCGGCGTCGATCGCGATCACGCCGCTCGCGAGTCCCGACACGTCCACGGGCATGAGGCGGTCCGTGGTGGTGTTGTCGCCGAGCTGGCCCATGGCGTTGCCGCCCCAGCACCTGGCGCCGCCGCCGGTGGTCAGCGCGCAGGTGTGGCTGCCGCCACCCGTCACCGTCGTTGCGCCCAACAGGGGCACGACGGCGAGAGCGTCGAGGGTGATGCCGGCGAACGAGACGACCGCGAGCAGCCGGAGCATCCCGCGCATGCTGCTACAACGTCCGGAACTGTCCTTCATTGCCGCTTCCCCATGATCCCGATCACCAGCCGGCGCCGCGGGAGACATGCGTTCACAACCGCCGCAAAGCGCGGGAACATGCACAGGGAAGGGAAGCCACGATCGCATCCGCAGATGCGCGACGGTGACACCGGCATGCCTGGCAGTCCCGCTGTCGTAGGGCAAAACACCCGATAGACCGGTAACTTTGCGTCCCCGCGTTTCCGACGGGTTTGCCTTTTTCAGGGCCTGCGTTCCTCAACCGAGGAAACGCTGGCCGTTCACCTGAAACTCCGCTTCTGATTCGTCAGGATCGGGGCAATGCCCACGGCATGACGGACGCGCAAATCGGAATTTCGTAGTTAAGGGTACCAGAGTGCGTTGAAAACAGCAATGGGGTCGATCAGGCGCTGCTACTGCGGCGCACGGGAGCGGCCGGGCCCCGCTGTGGTTAATGGGAACGATCGTCGGGGCCGGTGGAACATGTCGCCGGCATGGATCTGGCCGTGCGTTCCTTGGTGGGAAATGACAATGGAATGGTGTTCAGCCGAACCCCGGGCGTGGGAAAATGCATAACGGCCGCCGGTTGTTGTTTTTTGTTCCCAGGGCACCTATTTCCGCACCTTCCGCAGCGAGCTTCGGGGGCTGTCGACTGCCCGCCCGGCCGACCGCAGGGCACTGAACGCCCCCTCGTGGGGCAGCGAGCTTCGGGGGCGATTCGTTTCAGCGCAGCCGTTCCACGGCCGTGAACACCGCGCCAACGCGCTGCCGGTCGCGGGCATCGGCGATGCCCGGCTCGGCGCACCACGCGAGCAGGCGCTCGCCTGGCGCCAGGGTGCCGGCCTTGGTCGCGTCCTGGAACCGGTTGCGCAGCTGCTGCACCTGGTGCGCGAGCCGCTGCGCCTGGAATTCGGCCGGACTGTCGAGACCCAGTGCCATTTCGAGTTCGAGCAGGATCTCGCGCCGCGATACAATGCCACGCTCGATCCGCGCGCGGTAATCGCCGGCCGCGGCGGTCTCGGCCAAGGCATGGCCGCCGGCATCGCGCCGGACGGCCAGTTTCTTTTCCCACGCGGCCGGCAGCGCGGGCAGCGCCGCCCACTGTTCAAGGGCCGCCGCGACGCGCGCCGTGGCATCGTCGCTCGCCTCGCTCGACCGCACCTGGGTATCCAGTCCTTCGCACAGGCGTTCCTTGGCGGCCAGGGTTTGCCACACGGCGGCTTCGCGCGAGCGGGCGCGCCCCGACAGCGCTGCGTCGACGGCCGCTTTGGCGCTTCTGAAGCGGGATTCGAGGCCCTGCATCCCGGGTTCGGCGCCGCCACTCGTCTTCTTCCACTGCTCCTGCAGGTCGCGCAGCGCGCGCCGGAGCTCCTGGTCATCCTTGTCCGCGGCGCGCGCCAGTTGCTCGAGCTCCACGCAGATCGCCTCCAGCGCCCGCCGGTGCTCGCCTTTCTGTCCGTCGGCTTCGCGGCGTCTGGCATCGCGCGCCGTGAACACCGCGTCACAGGCGGCGCGGAACTGTTCCCACAGCGCGCGCTCGTCGCGCTGCGGCAGCGAAATCAGTTTCGCCTGCTCCTGCCATTTCGTCTGGATCGCCTTCACCTGCGATGGCGCGTCGCGATCCATCGCTTTGGCGACGAGCGCCGTGGCCTCGTCGATCAGCCGCTGCCGCGTCGCTTTCGCCTGATCGCGGGCGTCACCCAACGCATCGCGCACCGGGGCGATGGCCGTCTTCAAACGCGCATCGAGCTTCTTCCACGTGTCCGGCTCCACGCTGCCGAGGCCGCCCTCGCGCCAGGCGTGATCGGTTTCGCGCATCCAGCGCTCGAGCGCGCGCCAGTCGCGTGGTTCGGCGAGCAGCGTCGGTGCGTGCGCGGCGGCCGCGGCGATGAAGTCCTCGCGCTGTTTGCGCGCCTGCTTTCGCTGCGCCGCCACTTCCGCAAAATGCCGCCCGGCCGGCGCGTACGCTTTTTCGCAGGCGTGATCGAACCGCTCCCACAACGCCTTGGGCACCCCCGCATGCTGCTGGTCGAGCGCCTTCCATTCATTGCGCAGCTTCTGCACCTCGCGCGCGAGTTGCACCGCGTCGGTCATCTGCGCCGGAACGGCCTCCGCGCGCTCGCACAGCTGGATGCGGGCATTCTGCTGGCCGAACGATTCCCACCGTTCCAGTTCCGCCAGTTGCTGCACGAGGCGGCTCAACCGCTGCACGCTCGGTTTCGGCAGCATCCCGGCGTCGGCCTTGTGCGTCCGGATCTCGTCGGCGGCGGTGCGCGCGGCCTGCAGTTGACCGGCGGCAAGCGCCTGCTCGGCGGCATGCAGCAGCGCGTGCACACGCTGTCGTGCCGCGCTCGCTTCGTGCTCCGCGGCCTGAACCTGGGCGAGGCGGCGCTGCTCGATCACCATCAGTGCCGCTTCAAAGCGCCGCGTCAGGGCCGGCGTCCGGATGGCGCGATCCAGCGCCTGCCAGCGGTCCGGCAATTTCGCGTGATCGATCGACGTGCCGGCGGCAAGCTGCTCGGCTTCGACGACGAGCGCCTCGGCGCCGGCCACCGCCTGCATCTCCAGTTCCCACAGCAGAATCCGCGCTTCGGCCTCGTCGAGTCGCGACACCGCCGAATCATCGCTGCAGCCCTGTGCTTCGGCGCGCAGCGCGGCGAGCTCGGCCCGCAGCCCGGCGAGAGCCTCCGTCGTTGCCGGCGGGCCGAGCGCGGTCAACCATTCGCGCACGCTGCGCTCGAACCGCGCGCGCGTCCGCTGCTCGTCGTGCTCGCGATCGAAGCGGGCCTGGAGGTTCTGGCGGGCGGCATCGCAGCGGGCGAGGCGCGCCGCATCGCCGGTCAGGTCGAGGACCTGCCAGCGGCGATTGAGCTCCACCACCGCCGTCAGGATCGCCCCCGGCTTGTCCGCCAGCGCTTCGAGCTGCCCCAGAATTGCGTCCGCTTCGTCGGCCTGGGTGCGGCGATCGTCGATCGCGTCGATCCGCTGCCGCGCGTGCCGGGCGACGCCGTGATCCCGGTGCTTTGCGGCGTCGGCGAGCCGGCGCAGGCCCTCCGGCGTCTGCACGCGTTCCGCTGCCGCCATCCGCGTCTCCGCGTGCCCGGCGGCGAGTGCCAGTTCGACGAGACCGTTTTCATCGCGGATGCCGGCGATGGCCATGCGCCGGCGTTCGGGATCCGCCGCGCGGCGGGCGACGTCGGCGCGAATCGCATCGGTGCAGGGGCCGGCGTCGAGGAACGCACGCGCTCCGGCGCCGTCCGGTGAGTCGGAAAGCACGCTGCCGAGCGACGCGGCGAGGGCCGCCCGCACGGCGCCGTCGGTCTCCGCGTCCCAGGCGGCCGCCAGCGCGGTCAGATCGGCGCAGCGCGCGGCGGCGGCGGTGCGGACTTCCGGCACGGGATCGACGGCCAAGAGGCGCGCGAGTTCGGGCGCGTCGGGCGCCAATTCCGCCACGCCGAGCATCCGTTGCGCTGCTTCGGCGTGTTCGTGCAATGCAGGTCGGGCAAAGAGTCGGGTGATCATGCCGAGATAGTAACCAAAAATCGCGATGCTGGCAGACGATCCGTGCCGGCGGCGGCCGTGGCGATCCCCGTCCGAGGCTGGAGGTTGCGCAATGACGGGACTTCACGCATTCTGGCACGCGCGAATCGAGCGTCGGCCGCGGCGCCGGGATGAGCCAGGGAGGGTGCGCATGGTCGACATCGTCGCCATCGGCGAGGCGATGGTCGAATTCAACCAGACGCGCGAGGCCGGCGGCCGGATGTATCTGCAGGGCTTCGGCGGCGATACGTCCAACGCGCTGATCGCCGCGGCGCGGCAGGGCGCGCGGGGTGCGTACGTCACCAAGGTCGGTGACGACGAGTTCGGGCGCATGTGTCTCGATCTGTGGCAGGGCGAGGGCATCGAGACCAGCGGGGTCGGCATCGATCCCGCGGCACCGACCGGCATCTACTTTGTCCGCCACGGGCAGGATGGCCACACGTTCAGCTATCTGCGCGCCGGCTCTGCCGCCAGCCGCATGCAGCCGGCGGACGTACCCGAGGCGCTGGTGCGCCAGGCCCGGTACCTGCACGTGTCCGGCATCAGCCAGGCTATCAGCGCGTCGGCCACCGACACGGTGTCCCACGCGATCCGGGTGGCCCGCGCCGCGGGCGTCCGCGTGGCCTACGACCCGAATCTCCGGCTCAAGCTGTGGCCGCTGGAGAGGGCGAGCGCGGTGATCATGGGCACGATCCCGCTGGCCGATTACTTCCTGCCCAGCCTCGACGACGTGCGCGCGATCGCGGGTCTCGAGGAGCCGGTCGCGATTCTCGACTGGTGTCATCGCGCCGGCGCGCGGAGCGTGGTCCTCAAGCTCGGAAAGGAGGGCGCGTGGGTCTCCACCGCCGATGCACGGACGCGGATCGCTTCGTTTGCGGTCGAGGCGGTCGATGCCACCGGTGCCGGCGACTGCTTCGACGGCTCCTTTCTCGCGCGGCTTGCGGCGGGCGACGACACGGTGACCGCGGCGCGCTATGCGAACGCCGCCGCCGCATTGACGACCACCGGGTACGGCGCCGTTGCGCCGCTGCCGACCGCGGAGCAGGTCCGGCGGCTGCTGGACCGATCCGCGCGACCCGTGGGCCAATAGGGCAAAATCGGGGGCAAAATCGGGGGCAAAATAACGGTGTTGGCGCGCGCGGCCTCGGGGCTGCGCGCGTGCCCGCTGATCTCCCTTCTTCCATGGAACCCAAGCGATGAAAAAAGTCGTGCTGCTGCGTCACGGTGAATCGGTCTGGAACCAGGAAAATCGCTTCACCGGCTGGACCGACGTCGGGCTCACCGACAAGGGGCTGCGTGAAGCCCGTATGGCGGGCGAATTGCTGGTGAAGGAGGGCTTCGCCTTCGACGTGGCCTTCACTTCCGTGCTGAAGCGGGCGATCAAGACACTCTGGATAGCCCTCGAGGAAATGGACCGCATGTGGATCCCGGTGCATCACTCGTGGCGCCTGAACGAGCGCCACTACGGCGCGCTGCAGGGGCTCAACAAGGCCGAGACGGCCGCCAAATTCGGCGAGGCGCAGGTCAAGATCTGGCGCCGCGCCTACGATACGCCGCCGCCGGCGCTGGCCGACGGCGATCCCCGGCTCGCGACCGGCGATCCGCGCTACGCCGATGTCGAGCCGCGCGCGCTGCCGCGGACCGAATGCCTGAAGGACACCGTGGCGCGGTTCCTGCCGTACTGGCACGCGACGATCGCGCCGGCCATCCGCACGGGACAGAGCGTGGTGATCGCGGCGCACGGCAACAGCCTGCGCGCGCTGGTCAAGTATCTCGACGACATTCCCGATGCCGACATCGTCGAGCTCAACATCCCGACGGGGCAGCCGCTCGTCTACGAACTGGACGAGAGCCTGAAGCCCATTCGGCACTATTACCTCGGCGACGAGGACGCGATCAAGGCGGCGATGCAGGCGGTGGCCAACCAGGGAAAGGCGGGCGCGTAACCGCGGTGCCCGCCATCGTCTGGCACCGCGTGGTGCCGCGCAGCCCGGGTTGAGCCGGAGGCGAAACCCGGGTGGTTGCCCGACGGGGCGCCGGTGAGCGGCATCGCCACAACCACCCGGGTTTCGCCTCCGGCTCAACTCGGGCTACGAATGACGGTGGGTGCCGACCGACCACGAAACGTCAACCCGGCACGCGCCCGATCCCCGGCAGCTTGAGCGCGGGCGCGCGCAGGTCGATGCCGGTCACCAGTCCCAGCACGTTCAATTCGAAGCCTTCGTCACCGCCGGCGATGACGCCGACCACGCCGCCGAGCGACGCCTGGAACCCGGTGCCGCTCGGCGTGCGCGCGAACGTTTCACCGAGCGGAAAGTAGTCCTTGCCGATCGCGGTGGGCGGCAGCGTCAGGCGCAACTCGGGCAGCTCGCGGCCGAGGTGGGCGATGAACGTGTTGCTGTTGGGGCCCGGCCACGCGCTGTACGTGCCCGCGTACGGATACGCGGCGACGGCCTGCGGCAGCCTGGCGATGACCGCTTCGGCGTCGGCACCGCGAACGTCGCGGACGAGTTGCGGCGTCGAGCCGAACCACTCGGCGTCGGGATCGCCCCGGTCCGACACGGAGATCGACGTGCCACTGCCGCGCAGGTACCAGCCGATCACCTCGTAGCGGGTGTAGCTGTCGGCGGCGGCCGGCTTCGCCGCGAGCCAGGTGTGGACGGCGAACGCGCCGCGCCATCCGTACGCGCGGCCGGCGTAGACCTGGACCACCGCCTCACGGTGCGTGGCGGGATCCGGCGCTTGCCGCGTCGAGCGGTGCGACGCGGTGCGCCAATCGCGGGACAGCGACACCGGCCCGAACGCGAGCGTGGCCAGCGGGCCGGCAAGCATCAGCAGCACGACCAGTAGCGACCACAGGAGTGCGCGGGAGATCATTGTCAGGCTTCCGATTCCCCGGTCCGACAGGCGATCACGGGAGAAGTTGCGTCCGCCGAACCTGACCGGTCAGTCGCGATCGCGCGCAATCATGCCCAGCCTGATGTATCATTCTGACCAACATTGTGACCAAGTCAGGGAAACGACATGGCGGCCGTCAATCTGGCAGAAGCCAAGGCGCACTTGAGCGAACTCGTGAGCAAGGCCGAAAACGGCGAGGAAACGATCATCATGCGTCGTGGCGAGCCCGTCGCCAAGCTGGTACCGGTCGCAGCGCCGAAGCTGGCGCTGCGTTCGCTCGCCACCTTTCGGGCCACCCTGCCGAAGGCGCGGACGTCCAGTGCCGACCTGATTCGCAAGCTGCGTGACGAGGGCTGCTGATGATCTACCTCGATACCAGCTTCGTCGCCCCCCTGGTCATTGCAGAGGACACCAGCGAAGCCGTGGAGGCGGCGATTCTCAAGTTCGCGCCGGGCGAACTGGCGACCAGCATGTGGACGCAGGTCGAGCTGGCCAGCCTGGTGTCGCGCAAGGTCCGAATGGGCGAGCTCTCGGACTCCGAAGCCGAGGCCGTGCGCCGCGAGTTCGCGCGTGTGCTGGGCGAGTCGTTCGAGGTCCTCGTGCCGATGGCAGCCGATTTCATCGTGGCGGGCAAGTACCTTGAAACGCCCAGAACAGGTCTGCGAGCGGGGGGCGCGCTTCACCTGGCGGTCGCGGCGAACTGCGGCGCAAGGAAGATCCTGTCGCTCGACCGGGGGTTCCTCGAAGCAGGCAGGCAGCACAAGCTGCCGGTAAACCGCGGAATTCGAAGCTGACTGTTTGTCCCGGAGCCATGGCGCGCCAAACGATGGCTTCGACGCCATTCCGCTCGACGATCTGGAGAAACTTCGCCGCGGCTCCGCTCGGGTGCCGGCCGGCGGTTCGACGATGCGGCTGCGGATCCGCTTGATGGTCATCGCAATCCGCCAATACCTTGCCTACGGTTCCAGCGGGTTGTGCCAGCGCAGGTCGGGGAAGCGGGCAAAGTCCCCGTCGGCCGAGCACAGGAGAAGTCCATGCTCAATGGCCAGTGCCGCCAGGTGCGCGTCGGGGGCAAGATTGGCCTGCACACCCACCGTGTCGAGGAGCGACCCCAACACTTCGCGATGCCGCTCGCCGGGACCGGGAATCCAGACCGCGTCGACATCGAGCCACGCCGTGACCTGCTGCCACGCCACTGCCATCGACTCCGGGCGCTCGAACACGCGCGGATTGGTCACGATGCGCAGAAAGGCGAGCAGGCTCGCCCACGGCAGACCCACGGGCCCGCCGCCGCTCAATTGCGCATCGAGCCAGCTGCGCGCGCGTGTGTGCTGGGCAAAGGAACTGACGTGGGAATAGATGAGCAGGTTGGCGTCGAGCAGAATCATCGGAAGGATTCGCTCTCCGTCACCGCCAGCACCTCGGCCACGTTATCGACGTTGCCCTGCAGGCAGCGCCCGAGATCGACCGAGTCCGTCCGAAAGGTTCGCTGCCGGCGGCGCGGCGCAGCGGTGTGCTTCAAACCTTCGCGGAGCGCTTCGTTGATGACTTCCTTCAGGCTTTGGCGCTTTGTCTTGCGCAGCCGCTCGATGATTGCGGCCACGTCCTTGTCCAGTGTCAGTGTCGTACGCATGCATCAAAGCATAAGCTTGTTGATGTCTTGATGTCAACAGTGTAATGTGCCGTCATCGTCGCCATTCGGTTGACCCGGCCGGAGCCGAATTCCACGCATGTTCATCGAACGCGTCAACCGCCAGCGCGACGCCATCCGGTCGGTGATTGGCCGCTGCGACGGTTGCGAGCGAGTCGAAATTCGCGCACCGCGATGATCCGCATCGAGCACCTTCGCTTCGGCTACCGCCGCGATGTCGACGTGCTGCGGCTCGACGATTTCGCGCTCGAGCCACAGGCCCACGCCCTCGTCGTCGGGCCGTCGGGCTGCGGCAAGACCACGCTGCTGCACCTCATCGCCGGCCTGCTGCTGCCGACCCGCGGGAAGGTGAGCGTCGACGGGCAGGACCTCGCGCAGCTCTCGCCGCGCGCGCGCGACCGTTTTCGCGGGCAGCACGTCGGCGTCGTGCTGCAGCAGTTCCACCTGCTGCCCACATTGACGGCGCTGCAGAACCTGCTGGTCGCGCAGAGCATCGCCGGGCTGCCGGTGGACCGCGCGGCGGCGCTCTCAATGCTGAGCGCGCTGGGTGTCGACGAGCGCGTCGATGCGTTCCCGCACCAGCTTTCCATCGGCCAGCAGCAGCGCGTCGCCATCGCCCGCGCGCTGGTGAATCGCCCGAAGCTCGTGCTCGCGGACGAGCCCACGTCGAACCTCGACGACGAGGCCTGCACGGCGGTCGCCGACCTGCTGCTGGGCGCGACCGAGAGGCACGGGGCTTCGCTCGTCATCGCGACGCACGACTCGCGCCTCAAGTGCCGCGTCGCGCGGCAGCTCGTGCTGCCCCGCCTCGGCGCCGGCGTGCCTGCATGAATCTCCTCCAGCTCGCCTGGAGCTACCTGCGCGCGCGCCCGCTCGGCACGCTGCTCAACGTGCTGCTGCTGGCGCTCGGCGTCGGCACCATCGGCTTCGTGCTGATCGTCAACGAGCAGATCGGCGCCAGCCTCAATCGCGACGCCCGCGGGATCGACCTCGTCGTCGGCGCCAAGGGCAGCCCGATGCAGCTCATCCTCTCGGGCATCTTTCACCTCGACGCGCCCACCGGCAACATCCCGCTCTCCGCGGCGCAGGAGCTTGCCCGCAACCCCCTCGTCCGGCGGGTGATCCCGCTCTCGCTGGGCGACAGCTACCGGGGATTCCGGATCGTCGGCACGTCGCCGGACTACGTCGCGCTGTACGGCGCGACGATGGGCTCGGGCCGCCTGTGGAAGGACGAGATGGAAGCGGTGCTGGGATCGACGGTCGCCGCCCGCACCGGCCTTGCCACCGGCGATCGTTTCGCCGGCGCCCACGGCTTGAGCGAAGGCGGCGCCCTGCACGGCGATGCGGCGTTCACGGTCGTCGGCGTGCTGAAGCCGACCGGCACCGTGATCGACCGGCTGGTGCTGATCGACACCGCCAGTGTCTGGCACGTCCACGCGGCCCACCACGCCGATGCCGGCGCGAAGGACGACGACGCTGGCGACCGGCAGGTCACCGTGCTGCTCGTCCAGTATGCGACGCCGGTGGCTGCGGCTTCGCTGCCGCGCCGGATCAATGCGGAAACCAACCTGCAGGCGGCGTCACCGGCCTACGAATCGGCGCGGCTGTTCCGGATGATCGGCGTCGGCGCCGACGTCATCCGCGCGTTCGGCGGCGTCGTGCTGGCCACCGCGGCGCTGTCGCTCTTCATCGCGCTCTACCACGCGCTGAACGAGCGGGCCTACGACATCGCCGTGCTGCGGACGCTGGGCGCGCATCCGGCGAGCATTGCGCTGATGCTGATGCTGGAAGCGGGGCTGCTGGCGCTGCTGGGGGGCGTGCTGGGCCTCGTCCTAGCGCACGGTCTGGTCGCCGTTCTCGCGTGGTGGATGGCGGAGCAGGAAAGCCTGCGCATCAGCGCGTGGGTGTTCTCGGGCGGGGAGTTGTGGTTGCTGGTGCCGGCGTTCGTCGCGGCGGCGCTCGCTGCGCTGCTGCCCAGCTGGCGGGCGGCGCACGCGGACATTTCGGCGACCTTGGCGCGGCGGGGGTAGCGCGGCGGACCGCGTGGCTGCCACGTGGGTACCACGTAGCCCGGGTTGAGCGCCAGCGACACCCGGGTGGTTGTGGCAAACGGCACGATCGCCCCGGGTTTCGCTCACGCTCAACCCGGGCTAC
>Ga0315271_10001577_pt1 | contig 13837 bp, 11 predicted proteins | sample C3_top_MG_FD_204664 | JGI IMG/M metagenome (GOLD analysis project Ga0315271, IMG submission 204664) | Sediment microbial communities from Yellowstone Lake, YNP, Wyoming, USA - C3_top | ecosystem: Environmental > Aquatic > Freshwater > Lake > Sediment | place: USA: Wyoming | collected 2017-08-01 | reverse complement strand
GCGGCCCAGCACAGCAGCAGCGCCCCGCAGACATGGCCGATGCCGCGGACCAGCAGGCCGAGCGCGTTGAGCGCCCGCCGTCCGGGAGTTCTGGCAGTGCGCGTTTCAGCAAAGGTCATGGGCGGACATCAAGGGCTTTCGGCAAGCGTGATTCTAGACTGTCCGCAACGCCGTGTTGCATTGGGGCGCGCGATCGATCGTGTTAACGTGGCGCGCGTTCGACGCCGTCGAATCCTGTCCAGAGGACGCCTATGAAATACGCATTGCACCGGTCCGCCATCGCGGCGGCACTGGTCGTAGCACTCTGCGGACCCTGCATCGCGCAATCGTCACAATCGGCGCCCGTCGCCGCCGAATCGTCGGTCCTGTTCCAGAACGTCCGCATTTTCGACGGCAAGAGCGGCCAGCTGTCGGGACCCGCCAACGTCCTCGTGAAGGGCCGAACGATCGCGCGGATTTCGGTGGCGCCCATTGCGGCCAACACCGACGGCCCTACCACCGTCGTCGCCGGCAGCGGGCGCACACTGATGCCGGGACTCATCGACAACCACTGGCACGCGATGCTTGTGCGCCCGACGGCGACGGAAGCTATTGCCGGCGACGTCGGATACGTCAACCTGGTGGCAGGCGTCGAGGCCGCCGCCACGCTGATGCGCGGGTTCACGACGGTGCGCGACCTGGGCGGCCCATCCTTCGGTCTGAAGCGCGCGATCGACCAGGGACTCATCAATGGTCCGCGTGTCTATCCGTCCGGCGCCATGATTTCCATCACCGGCGGCCACGGTGATTTCCGCCAGCCATACGAATTGCCGCGCGCCCTCGGCGGCCCGTTGAGCCGCATGGAGCTGATCGGCGGCAGCATGATCGCCGACAGTCCGGACGAGGTCCGCGTGCGCGTACGCGAGCAGCTGCTGCTGGGCGCGTCGCAGATCAAGCTGACGGCCGGGGGCGGCGTCGCGTCGCCGCACAGTCCGCTCGACGTGTCGACGTTCACCGAGCCCGAGTTGCGGGCGGCGGTCGAGGCTGCCGAAAACTGGGGCACCTACGTCACCGTGCACGCGTACACGCCGGTCGCCATCCAACGGGCGATCGCCGCGGGCGTCAAGGTCATCGAACACGGACACCTGATGGACGAGGCGACGGCGCGCCTGATGGCGGAGAAGGGAATCTGGCTCAGCTTCCAGCCTTTCGTCGACGACGGCAACATCGCGCCGATGGCGCCCGCCAACGTGCAGAGGCTGAAGCAGGTGTTCAGCGGCACCGAAAACACCATCGCGCTGGCGAAGAAGTACAAGCTCAGGATGGCCTTCGGGACCGACATCCTGTTCTCGGCCGACGCCGCATCGCGCCAGGGCGGGGAACTGGTCAGGATGCGCCGGTGGTATTCCGCGCCGGAACTGCTGGTGATGGCGACGGGAACCAACGCGCAGTTGCTGCAGCTCTCCGGTCCGCGCAATCCCTATCCCGGCAAGCTGGGCGTCGTGGAGGAAGGCGCGCTGGCCGACCTGCTGCTGGTCGACGGCAACCCGCTCGAGGATTTGCAGTTGATCGAGAATCCGGACCGGAACTTCCTCGTCATCATGAAGGACGGGAAGGTCTACAAGAACACTGTGCCCCGCTAGGCTGCACGCGCCGCAGCGGCGGGCTTGCGCAGCGCGTTCGCGATCGCCAGCCCGCCCAGTGCGGCAGTCAGGTGCTTCAACATGTGGCCGGCGAACACTTCGCGGGTCGCGTTCCACACGAAGACATCGCCGAACTCCACAATCTTGGCGAATCCGTACCAGGCGATCAGCGCCCACCACGGAAACGGATCGTGGCCCCGTGGCGTCAGGCTCAGCAGCAGCAGTATCGCGGCCATGCCGCCGAACTGGACGACTGCATACATCGACAGGTCGCCGGTACCCTTCCAGTAGAAGACGCTGGCGGGACCGACGACCAGCATCAGCAGCAGGACGATGAGGCCGCTGCGGGTGCTGATGCGTTCCGCCAGCATCGCCCCGAACACGCCGGCGAAGGCGATCGTCATCGGCAGGCGGTCGCCAACCAGCGTCTCGTTCGTCGGATTCCAGTGAAACCAGGCGGATCCGAACCCGGTGAGGAACAGTCCGATGAAGAACGTGTACAGGCTCAGCCTGACGACGGGCTCCAATGGACCCAGTCCTCGCAGCAGGCGGTTGAGCCCGAGCAGCCCGACGACGACAAAGCCAAGGTTGGACAGCACATCGGCCGCGTTCGGAATCCCGAGCCAGCGCCGCTGATCGGCAAACGGGAAGTACCCATCCGGCTGCGCCAGGGCGGGCGTGAACAGCGCGATGGCGGCGCCGGCGAGCAGCGTGAGGGCAACGTACAACTCTTTGCGGGTCGTGGCGCGGCGTGAGGGCATTGGGGACGCTCTTGGAAACAGGGAATCTCGATGCAACGGATTGTAGTAGGTACGCCAGCCGGGCGCGGCGATAAGGCTTCGAATGGCCCCCCGGGGCAACCGGCTCCGGGGCGGCCCACGGCGTGTTAGTGAATGCTTACCATCGACCAAATCCATTGTTTATAATGGTCTCGGTGTCCAAGCTAGGTAAGGGAACCGGACCGTGCCCGACCACTCAAAGCTAAACCCGATTGATTTGCTCGGGAACTTGTCGCACACTTAGCACTCTATTGTTTCGAGTGCTAATATTGCTTTGGATGGCGGTGCGGGCTTGTCTGGACCGTCCATCGCGGCACCTTCACTTGGAGACGTGGCATGACGAGTACGACGCTGGCGTTCCCCACCCCCGCTTCGCTGGGGAGCCTCGATCACTACATCCAGGCGGTCAACCGGTTCCCGCTGCTCACGCAGGAACAGGAAACCGCGCTGGGTCGGCGCCTTCAGGAACACGACGACATCGATGCCGCGCGCTCGCTGGTGCTGTCCCACCTGCGCCTGGTGGTGGCCGTGTCGCGCAACTACGTCGGCTACGGGCTGCCGCAGGCCGACCTGATACAGGAAGGCAACGTGGGCCTCATGAAGGCGGTGCGCCGCTTCGACCCGGATCGCGGCGTCCGCCTGGTCTCGTTCGCGCTGCACTGGATCCGCGCGGAAATGCATGAATACATCCTGCGCAACTGGCGGCTGGTCAAGGTCGCCACGACGAAGGCGCAGCGCAAACTGTTCTTCAACCTGCGCAGCATGAAGGCCAGCACGGCGGCGCTGTCGGTCGCCGAGGCGAAGGCCATCGCCAGGGACTTAGGCGTCAAGCCGGAGGAAGTGGTCGAGATGGAAACGCGCCTGACCGGGCGCGACGTCTCGATCGACCCGACCCCGGGCGATGAGGAAAACCACGTGTCGCCGATCGCCTACCTGACCGACAGCGACGACGAGCCGGCAAAGATCTTCGAGCGCAAGCAGGCCGCCCAGAACCGCACGAAGGGGCTCAACACGGCGCTCGCCAAGCTCGACGACCGCAGCCGCCGCATCATCGAGGCGCGCTGGCTGCGCGAAGATGATTCGACGTCGACGCTGCAGGAACTCGCCGACGAGTACGGCGTGTCCGCCGAGCGCATCCGCCAGATCGAAAGCAAGGCGATGAAGACGATACGCGGGGAGATGGCGTCGGCGTTGTAATCGCCGTCACGAAAGGCAGCAGGCAACGCCGGCCCCGCGCCGGCGTTTTCTCGTCCGGCGGCGGCGCTCAGGAAGAACCGCGGACGCTGATCGCGATCACACCGTCGATCGCTACCGGATGATCTCGTCCGCGCGCAGCAGCAACGATTGCGGCACGGCGAGGCCCAGCGTCTTAGCCGTATTGAGGTTGATCACAAGCTCGAACGTCGCCGGCTGCTCGATCGGCAGATCGGCCGGCTTGACGCCGTGGAATATCTTGTCGGCGTAGCGCGCGGCATGGCGGTAGACGGCCGTCAGGTTCGTGCCGTAACTCATGAGCCCGCCCTCCACGACAAACTCGCGCCAGAAATACACGGCCGGCAACCGGCGCTGCGCGGCAGCGGCGAGGATTTGCGGTCGCTGGAATCCGAGCACCGGGTCGGCGAGCAGCATCATCGCGTCAAGTCCATCAGGGGGAATCGCGGCGAGGGCCTTCTGCAGCTCCCCCGGATTGCGCGCCTCGAACCACTGGACCGACAAACCCAGCCGGAGCGCCGTCGCCTCCGCCGCCTGCTTCGACTTGACCGATGCCGGGGTTGCCGGATTCCAGATGAGCGCGATGCGCCTGGCCCCGGGCAGCAGTTCCCGCAGCATTTCGAGGCGCTTGCCTTCCAGATCCTGTGCCAGCGCCGCGAATCCGGTGAGGTTGCCGCCCGGATGCGAGAGGCTGGCGACGACGCCCTCCGCGACCGGATCCCCGGTAATGAAGACTACCGGTACGGTGGCCGTCGCCGCCTTGACCGCCAGAATCGTCGGCTGGCCACCCCCCGAAAACACGAGATCGGGCTTCAGTTCAAGCAGGTCCCGGATCAGGCCCGGCAGCCGCTCGACCCGCCCGTCGCCCCAGCGGAAATCGATGACCACGTTGCGCCCCTCGATGTAGCCCCATTCACGGAGCCCCTCGCGGAAGGCCGCGACGTTGGAAGCGTTCGGGGCCTCCGGACCGACGTTCACGTACGCGATGCGATGCATTCCCGGCGCCGGCTGGGCGGCGACACCCGCCGCGGTGCCAAGGCTGCCGACGAAAAGGAGCGTCGCGACGCGCCGGAGCATGTTCATTGCATCATCCTTCTCGCGGCATGGATCGGTGTCGACGGGTCAGTGCCTGCGTGAACGGCGCCCTAGAGCTCGACCTGCGTGCCCAGCTCCACCACGCGGTTGGACGGGATGCGGAAGAAGTCCGACGCCTTCGTCGCGTTCTTGGACATCGACACGAACAGCCGCTCGCGCCACAGCGCCATGCCGGGCGCGACCGTGGCGATCAGCGTTTCGCGCGACACGAAGAACGACGTCTCCATCATGTCGAAGACGAACCCGCGGCGGCCGCACTCTTCCAGCAGCTCCGGAATGTCCGGGTCGTCCTTGAAACCGTAGTGCGCGACGATCTGGAAGAAGTCGCAGCCCAGCGGCTTGGCTTCGTAGCGCTCTTCTACCGGCACCGAGGGAATGTCGCCGGTCACGACGGTCAGGAACACGATGCGTTCGTGCAGCACCTTGTTGTGTTTGAGGTTGTGCAGCAGCGCGTGCGGCACGGTGTTGCGCGACGAGGTGAGAAATATCGCCGTGCCTTCCACCCGGGTGGGCGGCGATGCTTCCACGCTCTGGATGAAAAGGTCGAGCGGCATCGCGTCGTCGGACAGCCGCTTCATCAGCACGGCGCGGCCCTTCTTCCACGTCGTCAGCAGCGTGAACACGACGATGCCGCTCAGGATCGGGAACCATCCGCCCTCGGGAATCTTGAGCGAATTCGAGGCCAGGAACGCGACGTCGATCACGACGAACGGAATTGCGACCGCCATCGCGAACGCGGTAGGCCACAGCCACAGGCGCCGCATCACGACGAAGAGCGAGATCGAATCGATCAGCATCGCGAGCGTCACGGCGATGCCGTAGGCACCGGCCAGGTTGCTCGAACTCCTGAAGCCGATCACGAGCAGGATCACGGCGATCAGCAGCGCCCAGTTGACGAATGGTACGTAGATCTGGCCGATCTGCCGCTCCGACGTGTGCATGATCGTGAGGCGCGGGCAGTAGCCCATCTGGATCGCCTGACGCGTCAGCGAGAACGCCCCGGAGATCACCGCCTGCGACGCGATCACGGTGGCGCAGGTCGCGAGCACAACTAGGGGTAGCAGCGCCCAGGCCGGCGCGAGCAGGTAGAACGGATTCTTGACCGTGGTCGGGTCGGACAGGATCAGCGCGCCCTGGCCGAAATAGTTGAGCACCAGCGCCGGCATGACGAACAGCACCCACGCGCGGCGGATCGGCGACTTGCCGAAATGTCCCATGTCGGCATAGAGCGCCTCGGTGCCCGTCACGGCCAGCACGATGGCGCCCAGCGCCAGGAACGACAGCGTCGGGCTGCCGACGAAGAAGGCTACCGCGTACTGCGGATTGATCGCCGCGAGCACCGCCGGCTCCCGCACGACGCCGGCGATACCGAGCGCGGCGATGACGACGAACCACACGCACATCACCGGACCGAACAGCGCGCCGACGCGGCCGGTTCCATGGCGCTGGATCGCGAACAGCACCACCAGGATGGCGATCGTCGTCGGCACGATGTACGGGTGCAGGCCGGGCGCCATGACCTCGAGACCCTCGACGGCCGACAGCACGGAGATTGCCGGCGTGATCATGCCGTCGCCGTAGAACATCGCCGCGCCGAAGATCCCGAAGCCGACCAGCCACCAGCGCCGCCGGGGCTGCCCTTCGAGGCCGCGCGACACGAGCGCCGTCAGCGCAAGAACGCCGCCCTCGCCGTGATTGTCGGCACGCAGCACCAGCGTCACGTACTTGAGCGTCACGACGATGACCAGCGCCCAGAAGATCACGGACAGCACGCCCAGCACATTGGCGGACGTCAGCGGCAGGCCGTGCGCGCCGTGGAACGCCTCGCGCAGCGTGTACAGCGGACTCGTGCCGATGTCGCCGTAGACGACGCCGATGGCGCCGACCACCAGCGCGGACATCCGTTGCTTGGCGAGAGTGGGATTGCTCACGAGGCGTGCGGCAAGACTTGAGGCGGCTACGGCGGGGTTTCGTCGGTGCGACGCGAGAAGCGGATGTTCAGCTGCTTCAGCTTGCGGTACAGGTGCGTGCGCTCGAGCCCGGCCTTTTCGGCGACCTTGCTCATGTTGCTCTGCTCCTTGCCCAGCAACTGCTCGAAGTAGATGCGCTCGAACGCCTCACGCGCTTCGCGCAGCGGGATCTCGAAGAAGCGCGCGGTGATCTCGGGCGCCAGCGAAGGATTGGGCGCGGCCGCCTCGCCCAGCAGACGCTTCACGAGGTCGGCCGTGACCTCGCCGCGCAGGAGCACCAGGTTCTGCACGACGCCCGCGAGGTGATCGAGGTTGCCGGGCCAGTAGGCGTTGGAAAGCGCGGTCAGCGCGGCGGGTGGCAGCGCGGACAAAAGAGGCGGCGACGCCGCGCCCTTGTTCGCCTCGCGCCAGTACCGCTCGATCAGCGGCGGGATGTCCTCGCGGCGCGTCCGCAGCGGGGGCAGCATGACCGCGCCGGGGGAGAGCTGCGCGAGCAGTGCAGCATCGAATTTTCCTTCGGCGGCGAGATTGCCCAGCGGCTCCGCGCTGGTGCACACGAGCGTCACGTTGTGGCGTTCGAGCTTGGGCAGCAGGAACGCCAGCCCCTTCTGCTCGGACTTGGAATACTGTCCGATCTCCGCGCAATAGAGCGTGCCTTCGTGCGCCTCCTCGATGAGCGCCTGCGGATTTGCGGTCAGCCGCTGCCCGTTGGCCAGCGCCACCCACGGCGCGTCCGGCATCTGCAGCGCCCGCGCCGCGATGTCGTGGCCGGTGCCCGGCTCGCCGACGATCAGCATCGCCCGCCGCGCGGCGACCAGCTGGTCCAGCGCGCGCTCCGTTTCCCGAATGGCGGCGCCGCTGCCCAGCCCGGACAGCGAAGCGTGGCGCGGCTCCTGCGTGGCCGCGACCTTGAACGCGCGGGCGATCGTCGCGAGCAATTTCTGCAAGCCGATCGGCTTCTCGAGGAAATCGAACGCGCCGATCTTCGTCGCATCGACCGCGGTTTCGATCGTGCCGTGTCCGGACATCATCACCACGGGCATCGTGAGGAGGCCATTGCCCGCCCATTCGCGCAGCAGCGTCACGCCGTCGGTGTCCGGCATCCAGATGTCCAGCAGCACCAGCGCGGGCTGCTGTTTCAGGCGGTACGCGCGCGCTTCGCCCGCGTTCTCGGCGGTGGCGACGCGATAGCCCTCGTCCTCCAGGATCTCGGAGAGCAGTTCGCGGATGCCGACTTCGTCGTCGACGATGAGTATTTCCCTGTGTAGCGCCATGGACCGTTCCGTCACGCCGCAGCGGCGGCAGGTTTCGCCGCCGGTAGGGCAGGGAAATGCAGCGTCACGCGCGCGCCCGTGGGCTGCGCGTTGTCGAGCACGACTCGTCCGCCGTGCTCATCGATGATTTTTTTCACTATCGCGAGCCCCAGGCCCGTTCCTTTCGCTTTGGTCGTCACATACGGCTCGAATGCGTGTTCCAGGACGTCTGCCGCAAAACCCGGGCCACCGTCGGCAAATGTCAGCGTGGCCTCATTGCCGTTCGAGGACAAGAGAATAGCGAAATGCGGCTCGGCAACGTCGACCTGCGCATCGACCGCGTTCGAGAGAAGATTGTGGAACACCTGGCGCAGGCGGGTGGGCTCGCCCTGGACCATCACCGGCGCCTCGGGCAAGGATAACGCAACGTGTGGGCGCAGATTGTCGTACAGACCCAGCACGTCGAGCAATAGGGCGGCCAGGTCGACCTGCTGCAGCTGCCCCGGCCGCGGCTGGCGCGCGTAGATGGCGAAATCGTCGACCATGTTCTTCATGGCGCCGACCTGCGACACGATCGTCTGCGTGCCGCGCTTCAGCGTCTCCTGGTCGGGCCCCTCGAGTTTGCCGGCCAACTTCACCGCCAGCCGCTCTGCGGACAGCTGGATCGGCGTCAGCGGGTTCTTGATCTCGTGCGCCAGGCGCCGGGCGACCTCCGCCCACGCGGCATCGCGCTGCGCCTGCATCAGTTCCGAGACGTCGTCGAACACGACGACGTAGCCGGTGGCCTCCGGCGTGCCGGGCAGCCGCGTGCCGCGCATCAGCAGCGTCCGCGAAAGATTGGCGACGGCGAGCTCGGCTTCCTTCTGCCACTGTCCTTCCCGGCTGCCGCGAAAACCTTCGGCGACCAGTTCGGCGAACGAGGCCAATGCCGGCAGTCGCTTGCCCCACTCCGGCAGCGGAATGCCGATGAGCTCCGCCAGCGGCTGCTGCAGGATCACCGCGGCGCTCGGGTTGACGGTGCGCAGGCTGTAGCGCTCGTCGAAAGCCAGCACGCCGGACGACAGGTTGCCCAGGATGCTCTCGAGGTACGCGCGCGTCGTCTCGGTTGCGCGGCGGCTGTCCTCGGTCCGGGTCTGCGCCTCGGCCAGCTGCACCGTCATCGTGTTGAAAGATTCGGTCAGCACGCCCAGTTCGTCACGCGACACGACGGGCTGGCGGCGCGTGAAGTCGCCCTGCGCGACGGCGCGCGTGCCTTCGGCCAGCAACCCCAGCGGCGCCGCGAAACGCTCGGACAGCACGACCGCCAGGCCGAGCGCCGTCGTCAGCGCGAGCAGCAGCGTCAGGAGCAGCGTCAACTGGTAGAGCTGCTTCAAGCCCTGCCGCAGCAACGTCAATTCGCGGTAGTCGCGCACGCCGGACCGGACGCGCTCGGCTTCCTGCGCCAGCGCCTTGGGCACCGGCTCAATCACCTGCAGCAGCTTGAGCGGGTTGGCGCCGTCGTCGGTGTTCACCGGAACGACGACGCGCAGCACGAGGCCGCCCTCGCCGGTCTCCTCGATCTTCTTGTAGGGCTGCTGCAGGCGCGCGAGCCGCAATGCTTCCGGTGGCGGGGGTTCGGGCGTCGCGCGCGAACCGCCGGTGCCGGCGACGGCGAGCACGCCGCCGGTCGGCGTGAACAGCGTCGCCTCGAAAATGCTGGCCTGCTCGGCGGCGCGGTTCAACGCCGACGAGACATTGCCCGGCGTGTCGGACAGCGCGACTGCCAACTGCGTGGCCTTGTTCGTCGTGTCGTTGAGCAGATACTTGAGCGAGCTGTCGGCCAGCGTCAGGCCGCTTTCGAGCGCGCGGTCGACGCGCACGTCGAACCAGCTCTCGATGCTGCGGCCGATGAATTGCGCGGAGACCGCGTAGACCAGCGCGCCCGGCAACCCGGCGACCAGCGCGAACAGCAGCACCAGCCTGACCGCGAGGCGCGAACCGAAGACACCGGACTTCAGGTTGCGCCGCAGTTGCCAGAGCTGCCAGCCGACGACGAGCATCAGCAGCCCGACCAGCACGCCGTTGACCAGGAGCAGCGTGTCATAGCCTTGCGCAAACAGCGCCGTGTTCGCGGTCGCCGTGGCGAGCAGGAACACCGCGATGGCCGCCAGCGATGCCGACGCGAGCAGCAGCCATCGCAGTCCGCGCTTGCCGGGCAAGGCGCTCATGAAACGATCCCCACGTTCATGGCGTGAAGCTCCAGCGGTGCCAGTCGGAGGTCAGCGTCCACTCGCGGGAGGCGAGCGCATTGATCAGGATGGGCTTCGGCAGCTGGTTGACGTCCAGGCGCAGCCGCACCGCCGCGTCGTATTTGGCGCCCTTGGTGAGCGCGTCGGCGGACGCGACCCGCCGCGACGTGATCCGTCCGATGAAGCGCTCGACCTCTTCCAGCGAATTGAACGTCTGCGTCAGGAGGCCGCTCGCGACGCGGTATTGCCGGGTCAGTGCGTTGTACGAAACGCGGTAGACCAGCGCCGTCTGCGCGACCTTTTCGTCCAGCCAGTACCAGCGGCCGCGCGTGAGCTCGAAGTCGAGGGCGAAATAGAGCGGGATGCCCTTCTCGAGCGCGTCCTCCAGCGTCGGGTTCAGTGAGAACCCGAATTCGGCGTTGAGCAGCACTTCGCCTTCGTCGATCCGCAATTCGGCGGACTGGACCGGGATGGTGTCCGCCCTGGCCGGCCCGGGTGCCGCAAGCCAGAACACCGCCACCAAGGCCGCGAGGAAGGCGAACACCATCGGCCGGCGTTGCGCGCGCGGCTGTCGGGGGACCAGGTAGGAGAAGCGGAACGGCATGCCGGAGACAATCGTGGTTCGGGTCCGGCGGCGCTGCTTAGGGCCGCCGCGGTTGCGACGGGGGGTGGGCCCCTCGTCAGGCCTTGCGGAGCAGCGCGTAGAAGAAACCGTCCTGATTGTGGCGCGTGCCCTTCCCCGAAGGCAAGAGTTGGCCCCCGTCATGGGGGATTTCGGCGTCGAATCTGATGGTTTCGCGCAACGCCCCCGGGGTTTCGGCCATGAATTCGCCCACGCGCTGCTCGTTTTCGCCCGCAAACACCGAACACGTCGCGTAAAGAAGCAGGCCGCCGGGCGCCAGCAGCGGCCACAGCGCCTGCAGGAGGCGGCGTTGCTCGCCGGCCAGATCGGCCAGGTCGGACTTGCGGCGCAGCCACTTGGCGTCGGGGTGCCGGCGCACGATTCCCGAAGCGGTGCAGGGAACATCGGCCAGGATCCGGTCGAACGGGTGGCCGTCCCACCAGCCTGAAGGCGTGCCGGCGTCTCCGGCCACGACCTGCACCTTGCCCTGCCTTGACTCGAGGCGCGCCAGGTTCTGGCGGACGCGTTCCAATCGGGCCTCGTCGCGGTCGAGCGCCACGAGTTCGATGTCGGCGCACTCGAGGAGATGCGTGGCCTTGCCGCCCGGCGCGGCACAAGCGTCGAGCACGCGCATGCCGTCCTGCGGGTCGAGGATCGGCGCGGCCAGTTGCGCGCCCAGGTCCTGCACGGCGAACGCGCCCTCGGCAAACCCGGGCAGCGCGGTGACCGGGCAAGGCGGGTCGACGATGATGCCTTCGGAACCCGCCGCAGCGGCTTCCAACCCCTCTGCCGTGAATCTCGCCAGCAGCGCTTCGCGCGTACCGGCCCGCCGATTGACGCGCAACGTGAGCGGGGGTCGCTCGTTGCCGGCCGCGAGGATTTCCTGCCAATGCCGAGGATGATCTGCCTCCAGCCGCCCGATCCACCAGCGCGGATACGACCAGCGCGCGACGGGGCTCGCGTCCGCCACCTGCGCGTTCAGCGCGTCGTGTTCCCGCAGGTAGCGCCGCAACATCGCGTTGACCAGCGCCTTGGCCTGGGGGCGGGCGATCGCGCCGGCGGCATCGACTGCGCGGTCGACGACGGCGAACGGCGGCGCATCGGTGTGATCGAGCTGGTACAGCGCGACACTGACGAGCGCCGCGAGCAGCGGGTCGGTGACAGGCTTGGTCGCCAGCGCCCGCGTCAGCGCCTCATAGCGGCCCCAATGCCGCAGCGTCCCGTAAGCCAGCTCCTGAACCAGCGTCCGGCCGCGCAGCGCCGAACCGTCATCGACCGCCGCGAGCGCCGCGGGAAGCGCCATGCCGGCGAAGACGTTCCGGACGGCCCGCGCCGCCTGGCACTGTTCGACTTGCATCGCGGGACCGGGGTCAGGCCGGTGGCGGCGCGCCGAGGCGCGTCCCTGCCACGACACCGCGCCCCGCCGCAAATGCCGCGGCCGACATGCGCTTGCCGTTGGCAGGCTGCACTTCGCGAAGCCGCAGGACACCGTGGCCGCAGGCGACATCGATGCCTTCCTTGCCGGCGCAAACGATGGTGCCGGCCGCCGCCGCAGTTGTGAAGGTGATGGGCTCCGCGCACCAGACCTTGACGCCCAAGTCGCCCAGCACCGTGGCCGCGCCGGGCACGGGATCGAACGCGCGGACCTGGCGATCGATCGCCTCGGACGCCGCCGACCAGTCGATGGCCGCGTCGGTGCGCTCGACCTTGCTGGCGTAGGTCGCCCCCGTTGCGGGCTGCGGCGTCCGATCGAGCGCGCCGTCTCGCGCCAGGCGCGTCAGGACCGCCACGATCGAGCGCGCGCCGGCGGCCGCCAGCTTGCCGTGCAGCGTGCCGGCTGTTTCGCGGGGGCCGATGGGCACCCTCGCGGATTCGATCATTGCCCCGGTGTCGAGCCCGGCGTCCATCTGCATGATCGTGACGCCCGTGACCTCGTCGCCCGCGGCGATCGCGCGCTGGATGGGCGCCGCGCCGCGCCAGCGCGGAAGCAGCGACGCGTGGATGTTGATGCAGCCGTGCCTGGGCCAGGATAGGACGGCCTGCGGCAGGATCAATCCGTAGGCGGCGACGACCAGCACGTCGAGCGGTACGGCCAGCAACGGCGCGCGCGCTTCGTCGGTCTTGAGCGTGGCCGGCTGCAGCACTGGCAGGCCCCGCGTTTCGGCCAGGCGCTTGACCGGCGAGGATTCGGCGCGCAGGCCGCGCCCCTTCGGCCGGTCGGGCTGCGTCAGGACGAGCGGGAGTTCAAAGCCGGCGGCGAGGATTGCCTCGAGCGCCAGCGCGGCAAAGTCCGGCGTGCCGGCGAAGCCGACCCTCATCGCCTGCGCGAGGGGCGCAATCAACCGGTGAGCCGCTGTTTCTTGCGCTGCTTGATCTTGAGCCGGGCGCGCTTCAATGGCGACAGGTAGTCGACGAACATCCTGCCCACGAGGTGGTCCATTTCGTGCTGCACGCATACGGCGAGCATGTCTTCGACAGAGCGTTCGAAAGGTTCGCCGTGTTCGTTGCGCGCGCGCACGGTGACCTGCGCCGCGCGATAGACCATGTCGTAGTAACCGGGCACCGACAGGCAACCCTCTTCGCATTCGACTTCGCCGGAGGCGGCAATGATTTCGGGATTGACGAGGACCACCAGGTCGTCCTTGGCCTGCGAAACGTCGATGACGATGACGCGCCTGTGGACGTCGACCTGCGTTGCCGCCAGTCCGACGCCCGGGGCGGAGTACATCGTCTCGGCCATGTCCCGGACCAGTCTGACCAGGTCCGGCGTGAAGGCGGTGACGGGCGCCGCGACTTTTTTGAGACGCGGGTCGGGGTATTCCAGTATGGGGAGTAGCGCCATAGCTTGCCAAATGCAGGTGCCGGATGCAGAATCCGTGTTAAGTCCTTATTTTGCGGCGGTTTAGGACGTTGGGTTAGGACGTCAGCACGGACCGACCAAAAAGGAAGAGCCGTTATGGTTCAACAGTTTACCACAGCGAGGCAACTGTTCGCGGCGGTCGCCGCAGCGGGCATGCTTGCGTTCTGCCCGGTCGCCGGCGCCCAGAATCCGCAGA
>Ga0315271_10001576_pt1 | contig 13842 bp, 13 predicted proteins | sample C3_top_MG_FD_204664 | JGI IMG/M metagenome (GOLD analysis project Ga0315271, IMG submission 204664) | Sediment microbial communities from Yellowstone Lake, YNP, Wyoming, USA - C3_top | ecosystem: Environmental > Aquatic > Freshwater > Lake > Sediment | place: USA: Wyoming | collected 2017-08-01 | reverse complement strand
CATCCGGTGGCAACACCGGGGCGCCGACGGTCGGGCCGGAGCGGGACAATGCACTGCACATCGCGTACAGAACGGGGTCGCTGGCACGCCAGGCGGCATAGGGTCCGGAGTCACCGAAGTCGGTCACCAACATGGTCACCAGGGATCCGAAGCGGTCGGCCAGTTCCGCACACGATGTGCCGAAGGCGGCGGCGAGACCGGGTCGACCACTGTCAACCACGATGTCGGCCTCGGCGGCCAGGTCGACGAGCCGTCGCCGATCGTCATCACTGCCGGGGTCCAGGACAGCGGCGCGTTTATTGGCGTTATGTAGTGCGAACGGGATGCTCGAGGCGGCCAGGGCCGGCGGCTCCGATCGTGCCGGGCTGCCCGTCGGGGGCTCAATTTTGAGCACGTCCGCACCGAGATCGGCCAGCAGTCGGGTGACCGTGTCAGATCCGGAGTCGCAGAGGTCGAGCACCCGCAACGACGCCAGCAACGGCTCGTTTTCACTCAACTGGCTGCCTCCCGGTCCGGCGACGAGCTTAGCCACCCGGGGACCACGGGTAGAATCGGGCGCATATGTTCGCCCACAGTGCGGTTACCAATTGCGAACGGCCAGGACCAGTCCCTGGAACCCCAACTCCTGGAACCCCAATTCCTGGAACCCCGGTCCCTGGGGATCCGTCCAGGCTGCGACTCTACGTCGACATTGGCGTGGTGATCGCCGCACTCGCGGCCGCCAACCTCATTGCCCACTTCACCACGGCATGGGCCAACGTCGTCACCGTGCCGGCGGTAGCGATCGGACTGTTACTGCTGGCCCGGGCCCGCGGACTGTGCTGGGCCGAGTTGGGGCTCAGCCGTGCGCATTGGCGTTCCGGCGCGCGCTACGCGATGGCCGCGGTCGGCCTGGTGGCCGGCGTGATCGCGATCGGCGCACTGCTGCCGTGGACCCGGCCGATGTTTCTCAACGACCACTACGCCACCGTCTCGGGTGCGCTGCTGGCCTCGATGATCATCATCCCGCTGCAGACCGTGATCCCGGAGGAACTGGCTTTTCGGGGAGTTTTGCACGGCACCCTCGACCGCGTGTGGGGTCTGCGCGGTGCCGCGGCCGCCGGGTCACTGCTGTTCGGTCTTTGGCATATCTCCACGTCACTGGGTTTGACCAGCGGCAATGCCGGTTTCAGCCGAATCTTCGGCGGCGGCACCGCCGGGATGGTGGCCGGAGTGGTCCTGGCGGTGCTGGCCACCGCCGTCGCGGGGTTCGTGTTCACCTGGTTGCGACGCCGCAGTGGAAGCCTGCTCGCCCCCATTGCGTTGCACTGGTCGCTCAACGGAATGGGGGCGCTGGCCGCCGCCGCGGTCTGGCAGCTGTCCGGCTGAACAGGCAGACGCCGGTGCTAGACCTTGGTGTTGCGCCGCGCGACAGCCCGGTAAGCCAGTAGGAGGAGCACCGCGCCCACCACAGCGCCGAGAAACGAGTGCTTTATCGGTGGAGTGATGTCGAACTCATGCGGTGAAAACACCAGACTTCCAAGCGTGCCGCCGACCCAACCACCGGCGATTCCCAGAAGGCCAGTTTGCACCCAGCCGAGGTGCGCGCTCCCCGGCACAACCGTTTTAGCGACCCAGCCCACTAATAGACCGAGAAGGATCATCCCGATGATGCTCATGATCATGTCGAACTCCCTCTAACGATTCGGACCGCCGAAGCCGTGATGTCAGTGGCGGCGGCGGTCGGAGCCTTCGCCGACCGCGTCCCTCAGGTGTAGCGCACGCCGGTAACGATTAGCGTGCCGAGTGGGCCACGATCCAGCAAACTTCCGGACTTACGCGCCGGGCATCATCTCGGGAACCGGGGTCTCGACCGGTATCGGCACACCGACCCGGTTACCGGGCTCCGGCGGTGGCGGTGGCGGTGCATTCGGATCCGGCGGGGGCGGCGCGGGCGGCGGCGGCGGGGTGAAGAGTTTGATCGATTGAGCCAGCGCTGCGGCCGCGGCGGTGTCAATGGGGTTTTTCGCGGTGCCCAGGTAGACCACGAACCAGCGTTCACCGGACTGGCCGCGGGCCGCACCAGGCGCCGGGGTTCCGACGACTCCCACCCAGATCTGACCGTTGGGCTTGCTGGTGTCGGTGAATTTAACCTCGTAGGACGCGGTGTATCCCGGTAGTCCGCCGGCCGGCAGTGCACCGGACTGCTGGTTGATCCGGGTACCCGGGAAGGGCATGAAGAACTCGCCCATGTCTGAAGCCAGGCGGACCGCGGCCTTGCCGTTGTCCGCCTCGGCGCCGGCGAAAAGCTTCAGATCAAGGCGACCGAGCAGGATGCTGGTGTCGTTGGCGGTCGGCGCGGGCTGGCCCATGACGGCCGGGCCGGTCTGCTTGAGCAGCAGCGCCTGGCCGTAGCTCAGCCGCGACGGATCGGCTACCTCCCACCCGGCCGGGGGTAGGTAGCTGAATCCGCCGGCCGCATTGTCGACACGACCGGGGTCCGACGCCGGTGCGGGGGCCGCGGGATCAGCCGGCGGTGCTGCGGGGTCGGCAGGGGGCGGCGGCGCCGCGGGATCAGCAGGGGGCGGCGGGGCTGCGGGGGGTGCCGCGGGGTCAGCCGGAGGCGGCGGAGCCGCGGGGTCGGCAGGAGGCGGCGGAGCCGCGGGGTCGGCAGGAGGCGGCGGAGCCGCGGGGTCGGCAGGAGGCGGCGGCGCCGCGGGATCAGCCGGAGGCGGCGGAGCCGCGGGGTCAGCTGCCGGGGCCGGGGAAGCCGCGGTCGCCGGTGCTGGAGATGCCGGTGCCGGAGATGCTGGTGCCGCACTTGTCGTCGGGGCCGGCGGCGGCACCGGTTCGGCGGTGGCGATGCTCGCGGGCAGGGCGATGCTGACGGCGCTGGCGCCGACTATCGCGGTCGTGGCGAACGCCGTCCACAGGCCCGGGCGTCGTGAGGTGGGGTCCAGCTGCTTCATGGCAAAAAACCTACCGTGTCAGCGCTGTGGCGCAAGTTCGCCGTCGGGTGTGTCCGGCTACGGAATCATCTCGACCCGGCGTCCGGCCTGGCCGCCGGATGGATCCCGACGGCCTGCGTCTTCACCGTGAACCACACCTGTTCGCCCACCTGCAACCGCATTTCGGCGACGGACTCCGGGGTGACATCGGCCGACAGTCCGGCGGCGCCGTCGGCCTGGGCCGCGGCGCGCACGCGCACCACCCCGCCGGTGGTCTCCAGGGCGGCGATCCGTACCCGGACGCTGTTGCGCGGGCTGCCGTGCGGCTGTTCTCGATACACCGCAACACCGGCCGGCGCGAACACCGCGACACATTCCTGCCGCATCGTGAGCGGCTCCCCCGCCGGCGAGCCCGAGTCCTCCTCCGGGATGCCGTTCCAGTTCACCCCGTGCCAGTTCACCCCGTGCCAGTTCACCCCGTGCCAGTTGTTCCCGGCGGCGTCGCACAGAGTCCCAGGTCCGACCATTCGGCCCCGCACCAGGTTGACGCCGGCGATCCGTGCGCCGAAGTCGCTGCGCGGTGCGACCAGAACGTCGGCGACCCGGCCGGATTCGACCACCTTCCCCGCCTCCAGTACCAATACCCGGTCGGCAAGGGTGAGCACGTCGATCAGGTCGTGGGTGATCAGCAGCGCCGTCCGGGATTCCGCGGCCAGCACTCTGCGCAGCACCGACCGCGCCGTCGCGGCACCGGCCACGTCCAGGCCGGCCAGTGGCTCGTCGAGTAACAGCACCTCGGGTTCGGCGGCCAGGGCCCGGGCCAGTGCGACCAGCTGTGCCTGGCCGCCGGACAACTCGTCGGGAGCACGGTCGGCGAGATCGTCGGCACCGACCTCGGCCAGCCATCGCCGGGCCCGCGGTCGCGCCTCCGATCGGTCTGCGTGTCGGCGGGCCGCGAATGTCACGTTGCCGATCGCCGTCAGGTGCGGGAACAGCAGCGGGTCCTGCATGAGCACCCCGATCCGGCGGTCGTGCACCGGCACACACACCCCGCGGTCGGTGTCGGTCAGTATCCGGTTCCCTACCCGGACCACCGCGTCGTCGGCGCGCAGCAGTCCGGCGATCACCGCGACGGTCGTGGATTTGCCGGCTCCGTTGGGGCCGAGGACCGCCAGCACCTCACCGGCGGCCACACTGAATTCCACGTCCAGTCCGCGCTGGGCCACCCGGGCCCGCAGGTGCAACTCAGTCACCGGCACTCATCCGGCACCCCATCCGGCGATCCGGCGCCCGCCCAAGCCGACCACCACGACAGCCGCGATGCCGATGAGGAGCACCGACAGTGCAACCGCCGCCTCGGGGTCGCCTTCCCGCTGCAGGTATATCTCCAAGGGCAGGGTTCGGGTCACGCCTTGGCGGGATCCCGCGAAGGTCAGGGTGGCGCCGAACTCCCCCAACGCCCGGGCGAACGCCAGGACGACGCCGGCCAGCAGGCCCGGCGCCAACAGGGGCAGGGTCACCCGCCACCACACCGTGCTCGGACGCGCCCCGAGGGTGGCTGCCACCTGGTCGTAGCGCGATCCGGCGGTGCGGGCGGCGCCTTCGAGAGCGATGACGAGGAAGGGCAGCGACACGAATGTCTGGGCCAGCACCACCGCGGCAGTGGTGAACGCGATCCGGATCCCGGCAGCCTCGAGATGGTGGCCCAGCAGTCCGAGCCTGCCGAATACGTAAAGCAGGGCGAGGCCGCCCACCACGGGAGGCAACACCAGTGGCAGCAGGATCAGTGGGCGTACCACCCGCGCCAGGCCGCCGCGGTGACGCGCCAGCACCAGCGCGAGGGGGACGCCGAATACCAGGCAAAGCAGCGTGCTCACGCTGGCGGTCTGAAGGCTCAGCAGCAGTGCCGCCCGCGATGGGGGGCTCGTGACCAGCGGGATGAACCGCGACCAGTCCACGTTCGCGACGATGCCCACCAGTGGCAGCGCAACGAAGATCACGCCGAGCGCGGCGGGCAGGTAGACCCAGCGGGGCAGCAATACCCCCGGCGCCCGGATCGACCTCATGGCCTCCCACCCTAGGCCGGAGCCGCGGACCTACCGTCGAGTAACCTCATCGGTGCGAGTGAGGAGCACGCCAATGGATGTACTGGTTACTGGAGCCGACAGCGCGTTGGGGCGCACGGTCGCGGAAACGTTCCGTGCCGCCGGCCATCAGGTGGTTGTCAGCGGGGTGGCCCGCGACGAGCTGGAACTCGTTGCCAAGGAACTTCAGGTGGACGCCGTCGTCTGCGATCCGGCCGACCCGGCCAGCCTGGCCGATGCCCGCTCCCAGTTTCCGTCGCACCTCGACACGATCGTGACGGTGCCGGGCCCGGGTTGGGTAGGCCCGGACCCACGGGCTTTCACCACCGCAGACACCGCCACTGCATGGAGTTCGGCATTCGACCGCACGGTCCTCTCGGCGGTGCTGACGGTCCAGGCCGTTGCCGACAACCTCCGGTCGGGCGGCTCGATCGTGACGGTCGTCGCCGATTCCCCTACGGACTCCGCACCCGAGTCCGCCGTCAAGGCGGCGCTTGCCGACTGGGCCGCGGGCCAGGCCGAGCCACTCGGGATACGCGGCATCACGATCAACGTGGTGGCGGCCGGGCGGAACTCCCAACCGGGCTACCCGGGACTGGCTGTCGTGCAACCACCGGTACCGACGGAGATCGCCCGCCTAGCACTGTTTCTCGCCACCCCGGCGGCCCGGCACATCACCGGCCAGACCCTGCACGTCGGACGCGGTGCGGCGGCGTCGTACGGCTGAGCTGTTTCCGGGTTGCTGTCCCCGATTACTGTCGAGCAGTGACGTTTGGATGTGCCGGCGCAACGCCCGAGAATTAGCCGACTACCGTAGTAACCGTCCGCTGCACACCAGACCGGTGCAGTCACCCAAGGAGCAACAATGACTCATCCCGGCGCCACCCTGTCGGATAAGCACAGGGTCGTGATCATCGGCTCGGGTTTCGGGGGCCTGAACGCCGCCCAGAAACTCAAGCGGGCCGACGTCGACATCAAGCTGATCGCCAAGACCACCCACCATCTCTTCCAGCCCCTGCTCTATCAGGTGGCCACCGGAATCATCTCCGAGGGCGAGATCGCCCCGCCGACGCGGGTGATCCTGCGGAACCAGAAGAACTGCCAGGTGCTCCTCGGAGAAGTCACCGACATCGATCTGACCAACCGAACCATCGATTCGCTGCTGCTGGGCCACAGCTATCGCACGCCCTATGACACGCTGATCGTCGCCGCGGGAGTCGGCCAGTCCTACTTCGGCAACGACCACTTCGCCGAATGGGCACCCGGTATGAAGACCATCGACGACGCGCTGGAACTGCGCGGCCGCATCCTCGGCGCCTTCGAACAAGCCGAGCGCTCCAGTGATCCGGAGCGCCGCGCGAAGCTTCTCACGTTTGTCGTCGTCGGGGCCGGTCCGACCGGGGTGGAGATGGCGGGCCAGATCGCCGAGTTGGCCGACTACACCCTCAGAGGCGCGTTCCGCCACATCGATTCCACGAAGGCCAGGGTGATCCTGCTCGACGCCGCCCCGGCGGTCCTGCCGCCGATGGGCGAGAAACTGGGCCTGAAGGCCGCCGCACGGCTCGAGAAACTCGGCGTCGAAATCCAACTCGGCGCGATGGTCACCGACGTCGACCGCAATGGCATCACGGTTAAACGCAACGACGGCAGCACCGAGCGCATCGAGTGTGCGACGAAGGTGTGGTCCGCCGGGGTGGCGGCCAGCCGACTGGGCAAGATCCTCGCCGATCAGTCCGGGGCCGAAATCGACCGCGCCGGACGGATCAGGGTGATGCCGGACCTGACCATTCCCGGTCATCCGAACGTCTTCGCCGTCGGTGATATGGCGCTCATGGATGGCGTCCCCGGTCAGGCTCAGGGCGCGATTCAGGGTGCGCGATATGCCGCCCGATTGATCAAGGCCGAACTGGCGGGTGCCGATCCGACGGCCCGGGAACCGTTCCACTACTTCGACAAGGGCTCGATGGCCACCGTGTCGCGTTTCTCGGCCGTGGCCAAGGTGGGTCCGGTGGAGTTCGGCGGGTTCATCGCGTGGCTGGCGTGGCTGTTCCTCCATCTGATCTATCTGGTGGGGTTCCGGGCCCGGCTGGCGACGACGCTGTCGTGGATCGGGACGTTCGTCGGCAGTAAGCGCGGCCAGCTCACCATCACCGAGCAGCAGGCCTACGCGCGCACTCGAATCGAACAACTCGAGGAGATCGTGGCCGAGGTCGAGGGCGAGGACGATGAGGCCACCGAGACCGTCCGGGCCGACGATTCGGCGACGGTTGCCTCCTGAACCCAGACCGGTGCACTGCGGCGACCGCCGGTCCGTGGCAGTGATCACGGGCGGGCGCAAACGCGCGTGAAACCCGACGAATTGGTCTACCGGGTGTTGCAGCGTCTGCCGGCGCGGATGCTGTCGCTGCGTTCCATCGTGATTCTGGCCGCGCTGGCGGTGGTGGCACTGGTGGTCACCCTCGGCGTCTGGGTGTGGGTGGGCGTCACCAACGATCAGTACAGCCAACTCGACCGGCGACTGGACTCGGTGAGCAGCCTCGGTGACTTCAGCACCCTGCTGTCCGGCCCACCGACAACAGCGGCGGCGAGTCCGGACGGCAATCTGGTACGCACCGTCCGGGTGGGCTCGATGGCCATGTCGGCACCCACCAGTGTGGTGCTGCCGAAACTAGACGACGGCTATGCCAACACCACCATCGACGGGGTCGAGTACCGGGTCCGCACGTTCACGGTGGGAGGCGCGTCGATCGCATTGGGGGCGCCACTGGCCGAGACCCAGCGCAGGATCAGCGAATTGCACTGGCGCGTCCTGCTGATCTGCGGCGGGGTCATTGCCGGCACCGTCGTCGTGGGCTGGTTCTTCTCGCTGATCATGATCGACCCGTTCCGACTGCTGGCCCAGCAGGCCCGCGCCATCAACGCCCAGTCCAAACCCGAGGAAGTCCAGGTTCGGGGAGTTCGGGAGGCCGTTGAGATCGGCGAGGCGGTGGAGGGAATGCTCGCCCGGATCGGCGACGAGCAGGATCGGACCAAGGCCGCACTGGAGTCTGCGCGGGATTTCGCCGCCGTCGCCTCGCATGAACTGCGCACGCCCCTGACGGCGATGCGAACCAATCTGGAGGTGCTCTCGACCCTCGAACTCGGCGCCGAGCAGCGCACGGAGGTGATCGGGGACGTCATCCGCACCCAGAGTCGCATCGAGGCCACCCTGACCGCCCTGGAACGCCTGGCTCAGGGCGAACTGACCACGGCCGACGATTTCGTGCCCTTCGACATCGCCGAGTTGCTCGATCGCGCCGCCCATGACGCCGAACGCACGTACCCGGATCTGCGCATCGCCCTGGTGCCCACCCCGGCGGTGCTGATGGTCGGACTGCCGGTCGGACTGCGACTGGTGATCGACAACGCGATCGCCAACGCGGTCAAGCACGGTGGTGCCACCGAGGTGCGGCTTGCTGTCGCCAGCTCGGCAGCCGGAGTGGAAGTGATGGTCGACGACAACGGCAGCGGTGTGCCCGAGGAGGAACGCACCGCCGTCTTCGAGAGGTTCTCCCGCGGATCCACCGCATCGCGCTCGGGATCTGGACTGGGACTGGCGTTGGTTGCACAGCAGGCCGAACTACACGGCGGCACAGCGTCATTGGCCACTAGCGACCTCGGCGGCGCACGACTGATTTTGCGCCTGACCGGTCGCTATTCGTAACGTCGGCGCTACTGTGCCTCGAGGTTTTGCAACCGAACGTGACCGCGGGCGATCAATCGTTGCCGCTCGTCGCGAATCGTCACCAGCCACAACTGCTGCCGTCGGCCGCGATGCACGGGTTCGGAAACCCCAAATGCGGTGCCTTCGGTGACGGCGCGCAGGAAATCGGTGTTGTTGTTGACCCCGACCACGTTCCCGCCTCCGTTGTCGCGCAGCCACACATAGGCCGAGACACTGGCCATCGACTCGACCATCGCGCACCAGACCCCGCCGTGCACGATCCCCATCGGTTGCAACAGGTCGGGCTTGACGGTCAACTGCGCCTTCAAACCCTCCGGGGAGACGTCGGTGTAGACCAGGCCGAGAGTGGCGTCGAAGGGTGCCGAGAACTCGTTCGGAGCGCCGGAGGCATCGGATTCCACGTGTAACTGTCTACACGTCTGGCCGGCGCTCGAGGTACGACGCCCGGTAGTAATCAAGCGTAGTCTCAGACGATCATGGACAGAGTTCGGCGTTGGCCAAGCTGACCGGCCTCGGTGCGCTGGAACGCGCCGTGATGGACCAACTGTGGGATCTCGACGAACCACAGACCGTTCGGCAGGTCCATGACGGCCTGCATACCGAGCGCGAACTGGCTTACACAACGGTGATGACCGTGCTGCAACGGCTCGCCCGGAAGGGGCTGGTCACCCAGATTCGAGACGACCGCGCCCACCGGTACGCGGCGCGATGCGGCCGCGACGACCTGGTGGCCGGACTGATGGTCGATGCGCTGGATCAGGCCGCCGAGTCCGGGGATCGGCGTGCGGCGCTGATGAATTTCGTGGAACGGGTCGGCCCGGATGAGGCCGACGTGCTGCGCCGGGCGCTCACCGATCTGGAGGCCACCGACCGATCTGCAGGCCGCCCACCGGACGGGTGAAGTTCACACCGGAACCACTGGCGTGGTCGTATCGCCTAAGTAAGACTGAACGCCGTGTCCGCCCTGGCTTTCACCGTCCTCGCGATCGCCCTCACGGGGCCTGTTCCCCGACTGTTGGCCCGCTCGGACTGGCCGATGCGAGCACCGCGCGCGGCGATCGTTCTCTGGCAGTCGATCGCGGCGGCCGCGGTGCTCTCGGCATTCAGTGCCGGATTGGCGATCGCCAGCGGTCTATTCGCGCGGCATCCCGGCGGGCAGCCGGATTGGAGTCCGGCCGCGGAGATCGGGGCCCTGGGCTGGCCGCTGTGGCTGTGCTCGGTAATGGTCTTCGCGCTGACTCTTCTGATTGGCGTGCGACTGGTCGCCTCGTCGGTGATCGTGGCCGCCGAAACCCGCCGCCGCCGGGCCCATCACCGGATGGTGGTGGATCTGCTCGGTGATCACCGCCACGGGTCGGGCGTTCGGGTCATCGACGTCGCAGAACCGATGGCCTACTGTCTGCCCGGAATCCGCAGCCGGGTGGTGTTGAGCAAGGGCACGCTGTCGGCGCTGAGCCACTCCGAAGTACAGGCGATACTGCGCCACGAACGCGCCCATCTGCGGGCCCGCCACGACCTGGTGCTCGAGTCGTTCATCGCCGTGCACACCGCGTTCCCGCGATTCGTCCGCAGCGGTAGCGCCCTGCGCGCCGTCCGTCTGCTGGTGGAACTCCTTGCCGATGATGCCGCGGTGCGCGCTGTCGGGCCGGCCCCGGTGGCTCGCGCACTGGTGGCCTGCGCGGCTGCCAGAACCCCGGCGGGCGCGATGGCCACCGGCGGCGCAACCACCGTGATCCGGGTGCGACGGCTGGCCGGGCGGCCCAACAGCATGCTGCTGTCGCTGGGTGCCTACCTCGCCGCTGTGGTGGTGCTGGTGGGGCCGACGATCGCGGTCGCTGTGCCCTGGCTCGCCGAACTGAACCGGATCTTCCGCCCCTGACTCCACCAACCCCGACCCCACCAACCCCGACCCCACTAACCCCGACCCCACCGACGCCACGAAAGGCACCCACATGAGCCCGTCCAACAATCCCGTCGCGCAGATCGGCGTCACCGGTCTGGCGGTGATGGGGTCCAATATCGCCCGCAACTTCGCCCGCCACGGCTACACCGTCGCGCTGCACAACCGGTCGATCGCCAAGACCGATGCGCTGCTGGCCGAACACGGTTCGGACGGGAACTTCGTCCGGTCGGAAACCATCGCGGAGTTCCTGGCCGCACTCGAGCGTCCGCGCCGGGTCCTGATCATGGTCAAGGCCGGCGAGGCCACTGACGCGGTGATCAACGAACTCGCTAACGCCATGGAGCCGGGTGACATCATCATCGACGGCGGGAACGCCCTTTATACCGACACCATCCGCCGCGAGAAGGCCATGCGGGATCGCGGTCTGCACTTCGTCGGCGCCGGAATCTCCGGTGGCGAGGAGGGCGCACTCAACGGCCCATCGATCATGCCGGGCGGGCCGGCAGAGTCCTACAAGTCACTGGGCCCGCTGCTCGAGGAGATCTCAGCCCACGTCGACGGCGTGCCATGTTGCGCCAACATCGGCCCGGACGGGGCCGGACACTTCGTGAAAATGGTGCACAACGGTATTGAGTATTCCGATATGCAGCTCATCGGCGAGGCCTACCAGCTGCTGCGCGACGCAGCGGGCCTGAGCCCGGCCCAGATCGCCGATGTCTTCACCGAGTGGAACGCCGGCGACCTCGACAGCTTCCTGGTCGAGATCACCGCCGAGGTGCTGCGCCAAACCGACGCCAAGACCGGGAAGGCGTTGGTAGACGTGATCGTCGATGAGGCCGAGCAGAAGGGTACCGGCCGCTGGACGGTGAAGTCCGCGCTTGACCTCGGCGTACCCGTCACCGGCATCGCCGAGGCGGTGTTCGCCCGTGCCCTGTCCGGCTCGGTGCTTCAGCGCCGCGCCGCTGCCGGTATGGCCTCGGGTGCGCTCGGCGAACGCCCAACGGACGCACAGCAATTCATCACCGATGTCAGCCAGGCGTTATACGCGTCGAAGATCATTGCCTACGCGCAAGGCTTCAACCAGATCCAGGCCGGTTCCGACGAGTACGACTGGGGCATCACCCCCGGCGTCCTGGCCACCATCTGGCGCGGGGGCTGCATCATCCGGGCGAAGTTTCTCAACCGCATCAAAGAGGCGTTCGACACCGACCCGGATCTGCCGACGCTGATCGCCGCGCCGTACTTCCGCGACGTGATCTCCGCGGCCGTCGACGGCTGGCGCCGAGTCGTGGTGACCGCCACCGAACTGGGGATCCCGATCCCAGGCTTCTCCTCGGCGCTGAGCTACTACGACGGCCTGCGCACCGAACGCCTGCCCGCCGCACTGATCCAGGGGCAGCGCGATTTCTTCGGCGCCCACACCTACGGCCGCATCGACGCCGCGCCCGAGGCGCGGTTCCACACGCTCTGGAGTGGCGACCACAGCGAAGTGCAGGCCTAAACCTGTGCGCTTCCTCGACGAGCACACGTTCGGCTATGACCTGACCTATAACGACGTCTTCATCGTGCCCGGCCGGTCCGACGTCACCTCCAGGTTCGACGTCGACCTGTCCACCACCGACGGCACCGGAACCACGATCCCCATCGTGGTCGCCAACATGACCGCGGTCGCGGGCCGGCGGATGGCCGAGACGGTCGCCCGTCGCGGTGGGATCGTGGTGTTACCCCAGGACCTGCCGATCGATGCGGTCCGCGCGACGGTGGAATTCGTCAAGAGCCGCGACCTGGTGGCCGACACCCCGGTCACGCTGGCTCCCGACGACGCGGTCTCTGACGCCGTGGCCCTGATTCACAAGCGCGCCCACGGCGCTGCGGTCGTGGTCGACGGCGGGCGCCCGATCGGCCTGGTGACCGAATCGGCGACGATCGGAGTCGACCGTTTCGCCCGGGTGCGCGATATCGCGGTGAGCGACTTCGTGACCGCGCGACTGGGCAGCGACCCCCAACGGGTTTTCGACCTGCTCGAGCAGGCGCCGATCCCGGTGGCGGTACTGACCGCACCGGACGGATCCCTCGGCGGCGTGCTGACCCGGACCGGAGCAGTACGGGCCGGGATCTACTCCCCCGCGATCGACGCCGCGGGCCGGCTTCGCATCGCCGCCGCCGTCGGCATCAACGGTGACACGGCGGCCAAGGCCCGGTCGCTGGCCGAGACGGGCATCGACGTCCTGGTCATCGACACCGCTCACGGGCATCAACACAAGATGCTCGACGCCATCAAGGCCGTCACCGCTCTGAATCTGGGCATTCCGCTGGCGGCGGGCAACGTCGTCTCCGCCGGGGGCACCCGGGATCTGATCGCCGCGGGGGCGTCGATCGTCAAGGTGGGCGTTGGGCCCGGCGCGATGTGCACCACCCGGATCATGACCGGGGTGGGCCGGCCGCAATTCTCCGCAGTTCTCGAATGTGCTTCCGCCGCAAGGGAACTCGGTGCCAACGTGTGGGCAGACGGCGGTGTGCGGCACCCCCGCGACGTTGCGCTGGCGCTGGCGGCCGGTGCTTCGAGCGTGATGATCGGGTCATGGTTCGCCGGCACCTATGAGTCGCCCGGCGACCTGATGCACGACCGCGATGGCCGGCCGTATAAGGAGAGTTACGGGATGGCCTCCAAGCGCGCGGTGGCCGCCCGCACCGCAGCCGACAGCCCGTTCGACCGGGCCCGCAAGGCACTCTTCGAGGAGGGCATCTCCACCTCCCGGATGGCACTGGACCCCGATCGCGGTGGGGTGGAGGACCTGCTGGACCACATCACCTCCGGTGTGCGCAGCACCTGCACCTACGTCGGTGCCCGAAACCTTCTTGAACTGCATGAACTGGCGGTCCTAGGGGTGCAGTCGGCGGCCGGATTCGCCGAGGGACACCCACTGCCCAACGGATGGTGACCCCGCCCGACTGCACCGGGTGGCTACTATGAACCAGCACCGCTATTCAAACGGCCCAACGGAAAGGACCCTCAGTGCCGCAGCACCCACTCGTGGCGTGCTGTCCTGAGTGTTCCGCCCAACCTGACTGCTCCCCCTGTCCTGAGCGCTGCAACGAGTCGGACGAACCGTCCTCTAGACGGCCGGGCCCAGGGTCCGGCGACCATCTCGGGTGGCTCCGGTGAGTGCGATCACCATTGCGCTCAGCCTAGTGTTCTTCGTG
>Ga0315271_10001575_pt1 | contig 13850 bp, 10 predicted proteins | sample C3_top_MG_FD_204664 | JGI IMG/M metagenome (GOLD analysis project Ga0315271, IMG submission 204664) | Sediment microbial communities from Yellowstone Lake, YNP, Wyoming, USA - C3_top | ecosystem: Environmental > Aquatic > Freshwater > Lake > Sediment | place: USA: Wyoming | collected 2017-08-01 | reverse complement strand
CTCGTGGTGCTGCGCGATTGCCGGCAGGGCTTCGGCGAGAAACCCGATCGGCCGGATGATGCGCTCGCCGGCCAGAGGGTGGTTTTTGACCACGGCGAACTCTTCGGGTGTGAGACGCCCTTTCTTCTGGATGATCGCCAGGTCGATGCCGATCTTGCCGATGTCGTGGAGCACCGCGGCGTACTCGACCATCCGGAGCTGACGCTGGGAAAGGCCCATGGCGTTCGCTATTTTCACGCTGAAGGCGGTCACCCGCTCCGAGTGGCCGCGCGTGTACTGGTCCTTCTCCTCGACGGCCTGAACCAGGGCGAGCACCGTCTCGAGGTAGCTGCGCTGGACGTCGCGATAGAGATTGGCGTTTTCGATGGCCACCGCCGCCTGATTGGCGATCGACTGGAGCATCTCGAGGTCGTCGATGGAGAAGCTCTCCCCCCCCCGGCGGTTCGTGAGCTCGATCGTGCCGAGGACCCGGTCCTTTATCTTGATCGGCACGCACAGCACCGAGCGGCGCGTGAACCCGAAGCGGCTGAGCGGCATGACCCCCTGCGAGCCGTCGACGTGCCGGATGAGCAGCGGCTGCCCGTTGCCGGCGACGGTCCCGGCGACGCTCTCACCCGGCGCGATCGACAGGGTCGGGTCGAAGTCGGCGGGGACACCGCTGGAGGCGCGCAGCACGAGGCGCTCGCGGCGATCGTCGAAGAGAAAGATCAAGCCGATCTCGACCCTGAGCCCCTTGACCGAGATGTTGATCAGCAATTGCACCAGACGGTCGATGTCCAGCTCCGAGGAGAGCGCGACACCGACGCGGTTGAGGGCCGAGATGCTCTTGACCGCCTTTTCGAGAAGCAGGTTCCTGTCTTCGAGCTGGAGCGCCAGGCGGTTGATGCTCTCGTTGGCGTCGTCGAGTTCCACGATCCGGCTGTTGAGCAGGCCGTTCACCTCTTCGAGTTCGCCGCGGTGACGCTCGTCCCGCTGCGCCTCGACCCGTTCGCGCTCTGCGGCGATTTCGATCGAGTGCGCCCGCCGCAGCTCGCCGAGCATCTGGTCGAACTGTCGGTGGAGTTGATCGATTTCGTCGCATCCCGCACCCAGGGGCGCGGCGGCCTCGAGATTCCCGACCGCGGCGGCGCGAAACCGCTCGAGGAGACGATCGAGCGGCCCGACGATCCGGCGGGAAACGAACCGGTCGACGAGCACGAAGAGCACGAACGCGAGGATGGCGGCGAGGACGAACAGCGACCCGCGCACGAGCAGGGGCTCCCGACGATCGAGCACCCGCGGCATGACCAGGCAGAACATGGTGACGGCGCCGCCGAGCGAGACGGCGAGAAAGAGAGAGACCTTCCAGCGCAGACTGCGAGAGGAACGCGACCGCAGCGGTGCCATGCTAGTGGGGGGCGAGCCAGGCCTGCACCTGGTTGCGACCCAGGTTTTTCGCTCGATACAGGGCCTGGTCAGCCCGCCCGACGAGATCGGTGGCGTGCACGACGTCTTCGGGGTACGCGGCGACACCGAGGCTGACGGTGAGGCGTCCCCCGGGGAGGACCTCCTCGCCCTCGCAGCGGCGCCGCTCCACCGCGCGGCACAGTCTCTTTGCGAGTGCCGTCGCCTGGCGCTTGTCGGTCTGGGGCAGCACGAAGGCGAACTCCTCGCCCCCGTAGCGGGCGACAAGATCGTTCTGGCGCGCGGCGGCCTTGAAGACCACGGCGAGGGACCGGAGCAGGGAATCTCCGGCCTGGTGGCCCCAGGCGTCGTTGAAGGACTTGAAGTGATCGATGTCAACGAGAACGAGCGAGATCGGGTGGCCATACCGGCGGGCACGGTTGACCTCAGCCGCCAATGTCTCGTGAAAATGCTTGTGGTTGTACAGACCCGTCAGCCCGTCGGTGACGGCCAGGCGGGACTTCTCGCCGTAAAGACGCGCGTTGTCCACGGCGATCGAGACTGTGCCGGCAAAGGTCGAGAGGAAGCGCAGCTCCTCGGGTTCGTAACCGCGCGGCCGACGGTGGTACAGGGTCATGACGCCGATGCAGCGGCCGCGCACGAGAAGCGGCAGGCAGAGCAGCGAGCGCAAACCCTGGAGAACGAGCTGCTCGCCCTTGAGGTAGACATCGTCCTGGCTGACGTCGATCACGTGAACCGGCTCGCCCGTGAGTGCCGCGCGTCCGGCTGCCGAGGAGCCGATCGGTACGGGACCGCGCCCGCAGTATTCATCGCTGAGACCGGTGTGAGCCGCGAGCTCCAGGCGCTCCCCCGCGTCGTCGATAAGCCGTACCGAGGATGCCGGGGACTGGAAGAGCGCGCCGGCCAGACGCAGAACGGTGGCGAGGACCTCGTTCAGGGCGAGCTGGGAGGTCAGAATTCCTGCTGCTTCGTACAGGGTGCTCGTCTCGGACATGCGGCGGCTGAGCTGCTCCATGCGTTTCTCGAGCAGTGCGTTTTTCGCGGCGAGGTCCTGGGTGATGTCGCGATAGAGGCGGCTGGAGCGGAACCGGCGGTCCTCGACCGCCCGGCGCACCGCCGCACAGATCGCCGCCGGCTCGAAGGGTTTGACGATATAATCCGCCGCGCCAGCCTTCATGATCTGGACCGCGACGTGCTCGCTGCCCTGACCGGTGACGGCGATGCACACGAGATCGGGATCGATCGCGCGGGCGAGCCGGATCAGCTCCAGGCCGTTCATGTCCGGGAGTTGGAAATCGACGAGAGCCACGGCCGGGCCGTGTTGGCGCAGAGCGTCGAGGGCTTCGGCTCCCGAGCGCGCCGCGGTAACCGCCCAACCCTCGCGCCGCAGGGTCAGCGCGAGCAACTCGCGGATATCGTCGTCGTCGTCCACGACGAGAATCCGCTCGGGTGACCCGTCATGCCGCGTAGCGTCATCCATGACTTTTCATTATAACGCGCCACGCGACTTGATGCCATGAGATCAAGCTCGGTGAATCAGGGATACGGGTACTGCATGATTCTTCGAACCGGCAGGCTGCTCAAATGGGTCCAGGTGCAAGGCGCGCAGTGATGGGCCTTCTCAGCGGCTGTTTCGGTAGCGGAGAGGTCGATCAAAAGGGGCCAGATGCAAGGCGGGCGAAGAGCAGATTCCGAGGCGGGCAGGTGCCCGGCGCAGGAAGATGCGAGGAGCCCAACGCCGCAGATGGCCCCTTTTCAGCGGCCGTCACGGGGCCAGCCGTCGCTGCCGATGAGGCTGACGAAGACGCAGCCGCCGAGCGTCTCGCGCAGGTCCGTTCCCTCGCCTCCCTGGCCGCGGGTGATGCGCACCAGGGACTGCAGGTGACGCTCGCCAACCGGGATGACCAGCCGGCCGCCGGGCGCCAGTTGATCCCGCAACTCCCGGGGGACGTGCGGGGCCCCCGCCGTGACGACGATCGCGTCGTACGGGGCGTGGTCGCGCCAGCCGAGGGTTCCATCCCCGTGCCGTAGCACAACGTTGTGATAGCCGAGGTGGTCAAGCAGCGCCAGCGCCCGGCGATAGAGCGGCGCGATGCGTTCCACGGAGAAGACTCGCTCGGCGATATCGGCCAAGACCGCGGTCTGGTAGCCCGAGCCGGTGCCAATCTCCAGCACCTTCTCGCCGCCCTCGAGGCGCAGCGCCTGGGTCATCATCGCCACCATGAGCGGCTGTGAGATTGTCTGGTCGTGCCCGATGGGAAGCGAGCAGTCGCCGTAGGCGCGTTGACGCAGGGCCTCGTCGACGAAGAGGTGTCGGGGTATCCGGCCGAGGGCGCGAAGGACTTCCGGGTCCCGCACGCCGCGCGCGATCACCTGGGCGTCGACCATGCGCCGCCGGGCCGTTGCAAAATCACTCATGCGATCGGCGTGCAATCAAGGGAGACGGAATGCTTGAAACTGGTCGGGGCGAGAGGATTTGAACCTCCGACCACCTGAACCCCATTCAGGTACGCTACCAGGCTGCGCTACGCCCCGACTGCATCAGTCTAACATCTTTTCCAGAGAAACCAAACCCTCGCGAATCCGGCGGATCGCCGCCTCGCGGTCGGCGGCATCGAACCCGAGTTCCATCTGGCGCTCGGCGAGCGGCAGCTTTCCCTCGCCGTTCAGCCACTTCTTCGCACCCGCGATGGTGAACTTGCGCTGATGCAGCAGGTCCTTGATCTCGAGGGCCGTCTCCACGTCGCGGCGCCGGTAGACCCGCTGCCCGGATTTGTTCTTGTTCGGCCGGAGGAGCCGGAACTCCGACTCCCAATAGCGCAGCACGTACGGCTTTACTCCGGTGATTTCGGAGACTTCCCCAATGCGAAAAAACATCTTGTCCGGGATCGGAACATCGACTTTCATGGCGCAACGATCAGGGGTTGGCGACCTTGCGCAAAATCTGGCTCGGCCTAAACGTCACGACCCGGCGCCGGGAAATCTCAATTTCTTCGCCGGTTTTCGGATTGCGGCCCTTGCGTGCCACCTTGCGGCGAACTACGAAGTTCCCGAATCCAGCGAGCTTGATTTTCTCGCCGTGTTCGAGATTCCCCTTGATCGTCTCAAGCACCACCTCGACGATGTGGGCGGTCTCCTTCTTGGAGAGCCCGATCTTTTCGTACAGCGAGTTGACGATGTCGGCTTTAGTCATCCGGTTGCCCCTCCTCGAACATCCGATCGCCGGTCGGCCAGCGTTTCGGCGGGGATTCTGCCCGCCGGCGACGCGGAAGTCAAGAAGATTGTTAAGCTTTCTTCTCCTCGGTGGATTCCTTGCGCGAAGCGGCGACGATCTTTTCCGCGTTCTGCGCGGGAACCTCCTCGTAGTGGTCGAGCACCATGGTGAACTGTCCGCGACCGCCGGTCATCGAGGTCAAATCCGTGGCGTAGCGCAGTATTTCGGCGAGCGGCACCTTGGCGGCGACCCGCTGGCGCCCGCCTCCCCCCTCGACTCCCGAAATCCGGCCACGGCGGGAGTTGAGGTCACCGATGACATCGCCGACGAATTCATCCGGGATCATGATTTCAAGGGACATCACCGGCTCGAGCAGTTTCGCCCCGGCTCCCTGGACGGCGAGCTTGAAGGCCTCGCGGCCGGCGACCTGAAAAGCGATGTCCTTGGAGTCGACGGGGTGCTCCTTGCCGTCGGTGACGGCCGCCTTGATGTCCACCACCGGATAGCCGGCGATGACACCCTGCTCCAGAGCCGACATGATCCCCTTCTCGACCGAGGGTTTGAAAGAGGTGGAGATCGCTCCGCCGAAGACCTCCCAGGCGTATTCAAAGCCGGCCCCGCGCGCCAGCGGATCAACCCGCAGGTGGACTTCGGCGAACTGCCCGGCGCCGCCGGTCTGCTTCTTGTGACGGTACATGGTGCTGAAACTCTTGCTGACGGTCTCGCGGTACGGGACTTTCGGCTCCTTAAGCAGGACTTCGACCCCGAGACGCTTCATGCGCTCGACGACGACATCGATGTGCTGCTGACCCATCGCCGAAATGAGCAGCTCCTTGGTCTGGGGTTCGCGCGCGACGCGGATCATCATGTCCGCTTCGGTCACGCGGTGCAGCACCGTCGAGAGCTTGTCCTCGTCGCCCTTGCTTTTCGGCTCGACCGCCATCGAGATGACCGGTGTCGGGAAGACGATCGGCGGGAAGACAACCGGGTGCTTCTCGTCGCACAGCGTGTCGCCGGTGTGGGTCTCCCGAAGTTTGGCGACGGCGGCGAAATCGCCGGGACCGACCTCGGGAACGGACTTGAGGGTCTTGCCGAGAACCTGGTTGAGCGAACCGGCCCGCTCGCGGACACCGCGCGTGGCGTTGTGGATCTGGTCGCCGGAAAGACGCCCGGAGAAGACGCGGAAGAGCGATATCTTGCCGGTGTAGGCATCGACCAGCGTCTTGAAGACCAGCGCCGAGAAGGGGGCATCCTCCTTCGCCGCGCGCAACTCCTCGCCGCCTGCCGGGTTGGTGCCAACCGCCGCCGGACGCTGCGCCGGCGAGGGGAGCAGCGAAAAGATGGACTCGGCGATCGCCGCGGTGCCCCAGTTTTTCGTCGGGATCGCGATGAGCAGCGGGACGATTTTCCCGGCGAGGACCCCGGCCCGGAGACCCTTGCGGATTTCCTCCTCGCCGATGGGCTGCCCGTCGAGGTATTTCTCCAGCAGCTCGTCATCGCTCTCGGCGACCCCTTCGGTGAGGCGCTCGCGCGCGGCGGTGACCTCGTCCGCCATCTCCGGCGGGATCTCACCGAGCGTCTCTTCCCCGCTCGCGTCGTTCTTGAAAAGCCGCGCCTTGCCGAGGAGCAGGTCGACGACACCGCGAAGCGATCCTTCTGCGCCGATCGGCACCTGGATCGGGAGCGGGCGCGCGCCGAGGAACGTCTCGGCGTCACCCAGCACTTTCGCCAGACTCGTGCGCTCGCGATCGAGCTTCGTGACCACGACCATGCGCGGCAAACCGTTCTCGTCGGCGGCTTTCCAGAGGGCCTCGGTCTCGAACTTGATGCCGGTGGCGGCACTGACGACGAACAGCGCGGCGTCGGCGACCCGGCAGGCCGCCCGGCTGTCGCCGAGGAACACGGAAAACCCGGGGGTGTCGAGGAGATTGATCTTTCCCTGCGCCGTCTCGATGCTCGCGAGACTGGTGTTGAGGGTGAGCTTGCGGGCGATCTCGTCCGGATCGAAATCCAGGACGCTGGTGCCCTCGTCCACCGAACCGAGCCTGCTCGTGGCGCCGTTGGTGAAGAGCAACGCCTCGGCGAGTGAAGTCTTTCCCGCGCGGCTGCCGCCGAGCATGACGACGTTCCGGAGTTGATCAACCTCGTATCGCTTCATCGGGACTCCTTTCGACCGACCACTGTCATTGAAAGCCGCACGCGAAACACGACATCCGATAGATGTAGCATCGGCTCCCGGGTGAGTCAAGCGACGCGACCCGCCAGCGCGGTGGATTTTGATGTCTGGCGCTTCACTGTGCTATCGTCTGCGCATGGGAGGGGGAGAATAATGCTGTTTCCCGGGAGCCGCACCTGGTACGAAGGCTCGGCGGCAGACCTCGCCTCCCTGACCGACGAGATCAAGGTCTCCGGTTTCTCCGGGCATATCGTTCTCGAATTTCAGGATTCGATCGATGTGGTGCTCTGCGTCGGCGGGGAGTTTGCCCGGGTCATCGAGAAGATCGGCAGGAGAATCCTCTCGACGAAGAAATATCGCGAGATCTGGGGCAAGTGTCAGATCAAGCCGGGACGCATGACGATCTTCGAACTCCCGCCGCAGCTGATCAGGCGCCTGCGCGCGCTCCAGGGGCGGCGCCTGCTCTGCTCGGGGACCGCCGCCACGGGGTGCGACCCCGGCCGGATTCTCGATGGCCTGCGCGGACGCGCGTTCTCGGGTGTCCTCGACTGTGTCACCCCGGTTGGCAAGCTGCTCCTGGATTTTGAGCTGGGAAAAATCACGGCCTGCTACTACGCGGAATACGAAGGCTTGAGTCACAGCGGGCTGGCGGCGTTCACCACGTGGCATCGGGGGTTCGTGCGGTCGACGCACCCCAGCTTCTTTCTTACCAGCGAGCCGGGCGGAACCGGCGAGAGCCTGGTCTGGGACGAGATCCTCATGGATTACTCCGACCAGATCACCCTGCCGCTGGCTTCCTCGATCGAGCGGCTCTACCGCGCCTTCGGTCGCGAGGCCGCCGCCGGGGAGGAGTTTATCGTCGCCGGCGCGATCTCCTCCCAGGTCGTCTATCTGATCGACGGCGAGATCGAGTTGATCCCCGCGAGTGCCCGCAACTGGTCGGCGGGCGTTTCGCTCAAGCCAGGGGAATTCTTCGGGTTGGGCCGCCCGGGCGACAAGAGCCCTTCGCCGCTGGGCGTCCGTGCGCGCGTCGCCAGCAGGTATCTCGCGATCGACGCGCCAGCCCTGGAAACGGTGTTCACGAACAGTCCGGCCCTGGCAGTCCGGCTGGTGAGGGAAGCGGCGAAAAACCTGGGAGCCGTCCGCGCTCGTCTCGAGGCTTTCCGCGCTGAGCCACGCTTGCGCGACATGGAGTCGGCCGTGCTGCAGACCCTGCTCGCGCACCCCAAGGGCGGCCGGGACGGCGTGTCTTCAGCCGAGCTTTTCCGCGATCTGACGCAGAGCCTGCCACTGACGCTGCCGGAGATCGACGCGCTTTTCCGCAAGCTGGTTGCGCTCGAGGGCGTGCGCCAGGCCGGCGGGAGAGTCACGCTCTCCCCGCGGGAGTTCTAGCCGGCCTGCTAACCGGCGACGCTGCGGATCATGGCGAGCAGTTCGGTCGTCTCGAATGGCTTGTTGATGTATTCGCACGCCCCCAGGTCCATCGACTCCAGGTAGGACCCGACATCCCCGAAGGCCGTGATCATGATGACTCGCATGCCGGGAGCGATCCCACGTGCCTCCCGGAGAACCTCGATACCGTCCATTCCCGGCATCATGATGTCGAGCAGGACGAGATCGGGGTGCTCCTCGCGGACGGCGCGCAGCGCGTCCGAACCGTTGTACGCGTACTGGACCTGCCACCCCTGACCCGCGAGCATCGTGCTGACGATGCGCACGATGTCGGCGTCGTCGTCGACGATGAGAATTTTCTTCAACTCCATAGCCGCAGCCCCCCGGTTCCGGTCATCGCGCGGATTCCCGGCGCTCCCACACCAGGCGAAGACCCTCGAGCGTGAGGTGCTGGTCGACCAGCGGCACCGCCCCGGTCTCGCGCACGATCAGCTCCGCTAGGCCGCCCGTGGCAACGACGCGCGGGGTGCCGCCGATTTCACGGGAAATGCGGGCGACGAGCGCTTCAACCAGGCCGGCGTAGCCGAAGATGATTCCGGACTGCATGCTCGCCGCGGTGTTCGTGCCGATCGCGCACAGGGGCCGGATCAGGTCGATTCTCGGCAGCCGGGCGGCCCGCTGGGAAAGGGCCTCGATCGAGATGCGCAGCCCGGGGGCAATCGCCCCGCCGAGGTAGGCGCCATCGGCGGCGATGGCGTCGAAAGTCGTTGCGGTGCCGAAGTCGACAACGATCAGGGGGCCGCCATACCTGGCGAAGCCGCCCACCGCATTCGCGAGCCGGTCTGCGCCTACTTCGCGCGGGTCGTCGTAGCGGACGGCGATCCCGATATCCGCGCCCGGCCCGAGGACGAAGGGCTCGACGCCGAACCGGCGCTGCACCGCGGCGCAGATCGTCCCGGTCACCATGGGCACGACGGAGGCGACCACCGCCCCCCGCAGGCAGGTCGGTTCGAAACCGCGGCTCTCGAAGAGCTGCACCAGCAGCAGCCCCAATTCGTCGGCGGAGCGCTCGCGGTTGTTCGAGATGTCCCAGTGCGCGAGCAACTCGGCGCTGCGGAACACGCCGAGATGGATGTTGGTGTTGCCGACGTCCAGGGCGAGAAGCACGGCTAACGGAACTCCAGGCTGATGTCGATTGCAGGGGCCGAATGAGTGAGTGCTCCGGAAGAGAGGCAGTCGGCGCCGCTTTCGGCCATCGCCCGGGCATTGGCCGCAGTGATGCCTCCCGAGAGCTCGAGGATCGCCCGGCCGGCCGTCAGCTGCACCGCCTGACGGGCAAGGGCCGGGTCGGCGTTGTCCAGGAGCACGACGTCGGCCCCGGCTTCGATCGCCGCCGCGACCTCCGCGAGCGTCCCCGCCTCGACCTCGATGCGGGTTCCCGGCAGCGTGCGCGAGCGAACGGCGGTGACGGCGGCGCGCACGCCGCCGGCGAGACGGACGTGGTTGTCCTTGATCAGCACGCCGTCCGAGAGGCTGAAGCGATGGTTGACACCGCCGCCGTCGCGCACGGCGGCCTTCTCCAGCAGGCGCCAGCCGGGCGTCGTCTTGCGCGTGTCGAGCACGATGCACGGCAGGTCCGCCACCGCGTCGACGAGACGCCGCGTCGCGGTGGCGATGCCGGCCAGGCGCTGGAGAAGGTTGAGTGCCGTGCGCTCGGCGGCCAGCAGCGAATCCGCCCGGCCGGCGATGACGGCGAGCTCGGTGCCGGACGGGACCGACATGCCGTCCCTCCAGCGCCCCTCGAAGCTGACACCGGGATCGACGATCGCGAAAACCCGCCGGGCGACGGCAAGACCGCTGATCGTGCAGGCCTGCTTGGCGAGGAGCGCCGCCTCGGCCGGGCGGTCGCCGACGCCCAGGGCGAGCGTCGTGACGTCGTGGGCGGGCAAGTCCTCGTCGAGCGAGATCCGGATCAGCCGATCCAGGTCGCGTCCGAAAGCGTAGTCGAACATGATGCCCCCGAGGACCCCTCAGCCTCGGCTGCCGAGAAGGCCGGCGACACGGGCGCGGCTTGCGGCAAGCAATGCCCGCTTCTCGCGCAGTTCCTCGAGGCGGCGCCGGTCCTTGGCCACCACCTGCTCCGGGGCGTTGCGCACGAAATCCTCGCGCTCGAGCTTCTTCTCGATGAAGGCGGCGTCGGTGTCCACTTTGGCGAGATCCTTGTCCAGGCGGCGCAGCTCGGCCGCGAAGTCCACGACGCCGACGAGCGGGATCCTCAGGACGCCGCACGAGAGGGCAGCGGTCGCCGACTCGCCGGCTGCGGCGCCCGTGTTGATCCGCAATTCCCGCGCGTTCGCCAGCCGGCGGATGATGAGGATTTCACGCTCGAACATGGCGGCGGTGGCGGCGGGGACATCCTCGAGCACCAGTTCGACGGGCAGGCTCGGCTTGATGTTCATCTCGCCGCGGATATTTCGCACAGCCGCAACCATCTCGATGACGAGCGCCATCTCCGCCTCGGCCCCGGCGTCGGGCCAGCGCTCGTCGGGGGCCGGATAGGCCGAGATCGCCAGGGGCCGCCCGCCGCCGGGGAGCCGGTCGGCGATCTCCTCGGTGACGAACGGCATGATCGGGTGCATCAGCGCCAGCACGCGCCGGAGAACGAAGACCGCGGTCCCCCGCGCGGCCTCGCCGGAATTGTCCGCTGCGCCCAGGCGCGGCTTGGCCATCTCCAGGTACCAGTCGCAGAACTCGTGCCACGTGAACTGGTAGAGCGCGGAGGCCGCCTCGTTGTAGAGGTACTCCTCGAACGAGCGGTTCACCCGGACCACGAGGCCGTCGAGGCGCGAGAGGATCCAGCGGTCCTCGATCGCCGCGAGCGGCTGTTCCGGCATTCCGGGGTCGCCGTGGCCCTCGAGGTTCATCGCAACCAGGCGCGAGGCGTTCCAGAGCTTCGTCACGAAGTTGCGGTAGCCGGCGATCCGGTCCTCGGCGAGCTTGATGTCGCGCCCCTGGGCGGCGAGGGCCGTCAGCGTGAAGCGGCAGGCGTCGGTGCCGTACCGCTCCATCATCCCGAGGGGGTCGATGACGTTGCCGCGCGACTTGGACATCTTGTGGCCTTCGGCGTCGCGCACGAGGGCGTGGATGTACACGTCGCGGAACGGGACCTCGCCCATGAACTTGAGGCCCATCATCATCATGCGGGCCACCCAGAAAAAGAGGATGTCGAAGCTCGTCACGAGCACCGAGGTCGGGTAGTAGGAAGCCAGCAGCTGCGTGCGCTCCGGCCACCCGAGCGTCGAGAAGGGCCAGAGTGCCGAGGAGAACCAGGTGTCGAGGACATCGGGGTCGCGCACGAGGCGGACGCCGCCGCAGGCCGGGCAGCGCTCGGGCGGTTCCTGGCTGACGATCGGCACCGCGTCGACGGCGATGCGCAGCGTCGTCTCTGCGACGGCGCCGGGAACCGCGGCGGTCGCACGTACTTCGCTCACCCGATCGCCGTTGCAGTCGCGGCAGTACCAGGCCGGGATCTGGTGCCCCCACCAGATCTGCCGGGAAATGCACCAGTCGCGGATGTTCTCCATCCACTCGAAATACGTGCGCTCCCAGTGCTCCGGGATGATGCGCGTGCGTTTCTCGCGCACCGCGGCCATCGCGGGTTCAGCCAGCGGCTTGACGCTCACGAACCACTGCGGCGAGAGGGCCGGCTCGACCACGCTGTGACAGCGGTAGCAGTGCCCGAGCGGCACCGCGTACTCCTCGCGCCGGACGAGCTGACCGCGTTCCTCCAGATCGGCGAGGATCGCCTTGCGGGCGGCGAAACGCTCCAGCCCCGCGTAGCGTCCGACGTCTCCGGTCAGGTGCGCGGAGTCGTCCATGATCTTCGGCGCATCCAGACCGTGACGGCGCCCGGTCTCGAAGTCGTTCGCGTCGTGGGCCGGGGTGATCTTGAGCGCGCCGGTGCCGAATGCCGGATCTACGGCGGTGTCGGCGACGACGGGGATCCGCCGCGCCGGGTCCACCGGTAGCACGAGCATCCGGCCGATGGCGTCGCGGAATCTGGGATCCTCGGGGTGGACGGCAACCGCCGTGTCCCCGGGGATCGTCTCGGGACGCGTCGTCGCGACCACGATCCCGCCCTCGCCGTCGGCGAACGGGTATCTGACGTGAAAGAGGTGGCCGGGGGTACTCTCGTTCTCGACTTCGAGATCCGAGAGCGCCGTGTGACAGCGCGGGCACCAGTTGGTGATGCGCTCGGCGCGATAGATCAGGCCCTCGTCGTGGAGGGAGACGAAAACCTGGCGCACGGCGCGCGAGAGCCCCTCGTCGAGGGTGAAGCGCTGCCGCTCCCAGTCGCAGGAGCAGCCGAGGCGCTGCAGCTGGTTGAGGATCTTGCCGCCCGATTCCTCCTTCCAGAGCCAGACCCGGCGCACGAACTCTTCGCGGCCGATCGCGTGCCGGTCCGTTCCCTGTGCCGCCAGCTGCTTCTCCACCACGTTCTGGGTGGCGATGCCCGCGTGATCGGTTCCCGGGACCCAGAGCACGCTGCGACCCTGCATCCGCCGCCAGCGCACGAGGATGTCCTGGAGCGTGCTGTTAAGCGCGTGGCCGATGTGCAGGACGCCGGTGACGTTCGGCGGTGGGATGACGATGGAAAAGTGCGGTCCGGTCGCGACTTCGGGGGCGTGGAACGCGCGCGTCGCGTCCCAGCGCTCGCGCCAGACCCGTTCGACCTCCTCGGGGCGGTAGGTGCTGTCGAATGCCATCTGCTCCTCGTTCATGATGCCCGCGCGATCACCGGCCGCGCCGGTGCCGACGACCGCAGCCCGGGGCATCAGTGCCCCGCCTGCGACGTGACGGCATGCTTAATCAGTGCGGGTGGATTGCCTGACGCGCTCGATCTCGGCCTTGATCATCGCCTCGGCGAGGTCGGGGATGACCTCCCAGGCGACCGCCTCGATCATCGTTCGCGCGAGTTCGCTCACGATCGGCTCAAGAATTTGCCTGACCGCCGCCTCGACACGTGAGGCGACGATGCGCTCTATCTCAGACTGATCGACGGTGATCGGCGCCGCCGGCGCCGGGGAAACCGCTGCCACGGGCACGGTCGTTTCAGGTGGTTCCGCGACGGCCGCCTGTGGCGTGGCTGGGGCACCTGAAGGTGCGATGCGGGCGGTGGAAACCTCTTCAAACACTGCTTCGTCTTCGAAGAGCACATCGGGGGCGGTCAGCGCCGACTCCTCAGCCAGTTCCACAATGCCCGCTCCGGGTCCGGCGCCGGATGCAGCGGGTGCGCGGGACTCCAGAAGGTCGTTGGCATTTCCGCGGAGACTCACTTCGCTCCAGAGGTCTTCGTCGCTCTCCGCGGAGGGTTCCGGCGGAGGTTCAGTCTCCTTATGAACCGCTGGAGGGACGACGAGATCACTGAAGCGATCACCCTCCGACTCGCCGAAGTCGAAGCCGAAGTCGTCGATGGGAGGCCGCGCGGCCGGCGGTGGCGGTGCTGGCGTCAGAGGCGCCGCCTGCGCCTGTGGCAGCGGCAGCGGCAGATGCGACGGAGCTGGTGGAGCGGCAACGGGACGGGTCGGCCAGGGTGGTGCCGGTGGTGCCATAGGGGCGGTCGTCGCCGGGGCCTGCGGCACCGGCGCGGGACGGGTTTGCACC
>Ga0315271_10001574_pt1 | contig 13852 bp, 10 predicted proteins | sample C3_top_MG_FD_204664 | JGI IMG/M metagenome (GOLD analysis project Ga0315271, IMG submission 204664) | Sediment microbial communities from Yellowstone Lake, YNP, Wyoming, USA - C3_top | ecosystem: Environmental > Aquatic > Freshwater > Lake > Sediment | place: USA: Wyoming | collected 2017-08-01 | reverse complement strand
CACCGAAACGCCCATGGCGGAGCTGGTCGCCTCCGAGCAGCAGGTCGCGTTCGGTCTCGCCAAGCGGACCGACCTGCCGCGCTTCTGTCACGAATGCGACGTCCGCTTCGCCTGCCATGGCGGCTGTCCCAAGGACCGCTTCATCCATACCCCGGACGGTGAGCCGGGCCTCAATTACCTGTGCGCCGGGTACAAGGCGTTCTTCCACCACATCGATCAGCCGATGCGCACGATGTCCCGACTGCTGACCGCCGGGCGGGCGCCGTCCGAGCTCGTCGGCTGGACCCTGGCCGAAGATGCGAGGGTGCAGGCCGCCGTGACCAGGGCGGGCCGCAACGACCCGTGTCCGTGCGGCAGCGGCCGCAAGGTGAAGCACTGCCACGGGGCCGCAAGGTGACACGGTCGCCCGCGCACCGGCCCGCGCAACCTGGCGGCACGAGACCGCGCGGGTAGGTAGCATCTGACCTAGCCGCGCATTGGCGTGGGTTGCGGATAGACCGGAGGCGGTGGCAGTGGCGCTAGGGTCGGACCCAACGGTCCAGGGCGGGTCCGGTCGGGCTCACGAGGGTCTACCAGATCGCGCCCAGGTGGTCATCGTGGGGGGCGGCGCCATCGGCACGAGCATCGCGTACCACCTGACCAAGCTTGGCTGGCGCGACGTCGTCCTCCTGGAACGCCGCCAGCTCACCTCCGGCACGACGTGGCACGCCGCGGGCCTCATCACCTCCGCCGGGATGGCCACCGAGACGCTTCTCTGGATGTCGCGTTACACCCGCGATCTGTGCGCCTCCATCGAAGCCGAGACCGGGCAGGCGACGGGCTTCCGGACGATCGGCCACCTGCACCTGGCTTGCACCACGAAGCGCCTGGAAACGCTTCGTCGGGAGGCGGCGTTCGTCCGGGGCTACGGGGTGGACAACCAGGAACTCTCGGCGGCCGAATTCGGACGGTACTGGCCTGCGGCCAAGACGGACGACGTGCTGGCAGCGTTCTATGTGCCGGATGAAGGCCGGGTCAACCCGGCGGACCTGGTGATGGCCTACGCGAAGGGCGCCCGGACGGGCGGGGCCCGGATCATCGAGGGTGTCACGGCCACCGGCGTCACCTCGGAGCGCGGCCGGGTCACCGGAGTGGTCACCGACCGCGGCACCATCGCGGCGGAGTTCGTCGTCAATGCCACGGGCATGTGGGCCCGCGAGTTTGGTGCGAAGGCCGGTGTTTCGGTGCCGCTCCAAGCGGCCGAGCATTACTACCTCATCACGGACACCGTGGAGTGGGCCCACCCGGACCTGCCCATCGTGGAAGACCCGGACCGCTACGGCTACTACCGGGAGGAGGGCGGCGGGATCCTGGTCGGCTTGTTCGAACCGGTTGCCGGCCCGTGGTCCCTGGACGGGATCCCGGCCGACGTCGCGTTCGCCAGCCTCCCAGCGGACTGGGACCGGATCGGTCCGTTCCTGACGCGGGCGATGGATCGATTCCCATCGCTCCACGATGCCGGTGTCCGGACGATGTTCTGTGGTCCCGAGAGCTTCACCGCCGATTCGATGCCGCAACTCGGGGAGTCACCCGAGCTGGCGGGTTACTTCGTCGCAGCCGGCCTGAACTCCCTGGGCATCCTGCTCAGCGGCGGTGTCGGCAGTGCGCTGGCGCAGTGGATCGTCGATGGCGTCCCGCCCGTGGACGTCGTGGCCCTGAGCGTGGATCGCACGCAGACCTACGAGACGAGCCGGCGCTTCCGGGCGGACCGCACCGTGGAACTCCTCGGGGCACTGTTCGGTGACTCGGCCTGGCCGAATTGGCACCACAAGACCGGACGCAACGTACGCCGGTCCGTCATCCACGACCGCCTCGCCGCGGCGGGGGCCCACTTCGCGGCCTCTTCCGGCTGGGAGTATCCCGAATGGTTCGCCGATCCGGGCACGCACCCGGAGATCGAGATCGGCTGGGGTCGGGACGCGTCCTTCCCACTTCAGGTCGCCGAGCACCGGGCCGTCCGCGAAGCGGTCGGCATGCTCGACATGTCGCTGATGGCCAAGTTCATGGTCCAGGGCCGGGATGCCGCCCGGGTCCTGAATCTCGTCTCGGCCAACGACGTGGACGTACCGGTCGGTCGGATCGTGTACACGCAGTGGCTGAACCACCAGGGTGGGATCGAGGCTGACCTGACCGTCACCCGCCTCGGCGACGAGCGGTTCCTGGTGGTCGTCACGGACCTCATCCACCGGCGGATCGCACCATGGATCGAGCGTCACACACCAGACGGCGCACATGTGACCGTGACCGATGTCACCTCCGGGACCACGCTCATGACGGTCCAGGGTCCGCGCTCACGGGAACTCCTGGAGCGCCTCAGCAGTGCGGACCTGTCCAACGACGCCTTCCCATATCTGACCGCCCGCGAGATCGATCTGCATTACGCCCGCGTGCTTGCGATGCGGGTGACGTACGTGGGCGAACTTGGCTGGGAGCTGCACGTCCCGGCGGAGCTGGCGCTGACCGTCTATGACGCCCTGATGGAGGCGGGGCCGGACCTGGGCTACCGCAATGTGGGTATGGGTGCCCTGGGCAGCCTGCGACTCGAGAAGGCCTACCGCGACTATGGCCTCGACATCGACAACACCGACACGCCACTAGACGTCGGGTTAGGTTTCGCGGTCGCCTGGGACAAGCCAGGAGGGTTCATCGGACGCGATGCGCTCCTCGCCGCCCGCATCCCCGGCCCCCCGAAGCGGCGCATCGTCCAACTCCTGGTGGAGGACCCGGAGCCACTCCTGTACGGCAGTGAACCGGTCCTCCGGGACGGCCGCTGGCTGGGCTACGTGCGTGCTGCCGCGTACGGGCACACCCTCGGAGGGGCCGTGGGCCTGGCGATGCTGGAGGACGAGGCCGGTCTCCCAGCCGCGGCCGTCGATGGCGTCCGGTTCGAGGTGGACATCGCCGGGACGCGCTTCCCGGCTCGCGCCTCGATCCGTCCGATGTACGACCCAGACCGGATCCGCATCAAGGCCTGACGCAGACGGAACGCTCCTGGACACGCGACCAGTAGGACTCCGTCAGCGCTCGACTCAGCCCCCCGCTGGCACCGATACCCGCCCGGACTCGATCGCCGCCACGTAGGCGGAGTGATCGCGGGCGTTCAGATCCGCGTAGGCCTCCGAGAAATCCGCGATAGCCCCGTCGAATGTATCGCTTGTCCCGAGGTAGGCAGCGATGGCGGCCGCGTCGCCGGTCCGGGCATGCGCCCGCGCCAGCGCCCAACCGCACAGGGCGCCGTAGAAATTGAGGCCGATCGGCTGGAGGGTCGCGGTGTCCACCGAACCCTTCATGTCCCACAGCTGGCGGAGGTAGAAGTCCCGGCCCCCCGGGCCGCGAGTCCAGCCAAGGAAGATGTCGGAGGTCGCCTGCATGAGCTGCTGGCCGACCACCACGCGCTGGCCATGATGGTCGTGCTTGCTCGGCTGGAGATACGGTTCCATGACCGAGGCGGACGCCTCCTTCGCCTGGAGGATGAGCGGGTCGTTCTCATCGCGACCCTCCAGTACGATCACGAAGCAGCGCGTCCCGACACTGCCGACGCCGACCACCTTGAGGGCGACGTCCACGAAGCGGTAACGCTCCAGGAAGTCGCGCCGGTTTTCCGGCATGGTCGACCGATAGTCCACAAAGACCTGTTCGAGCGCCTCGGCCATGCCCGCGATCTCGACATGGGTCATGACAGGTGGGTCCTCGAGGATGACTCGCCGGCCATCGACGACGCCGGTCAGCTTCTCGAAAGCCCGCATGCCGTCGCGCTGGCGCGACTTCGCGAAGATCGCGTCCAGGTTCCGACTGCGAGCCGCGCCGGCTCGCCCCCCGAGGAAGCCGGTGGCCAGGGCCGCTTCACGGATGTCGGAGTCGGTGATCGTCGAGTACCACACCTCGATCAGACGCATGGCCGCGTAGCGCGCCATCCACTGGCGGTAGCCACGCACGGCGCTCATCGTCGCCTCGCGGGCGATGGATGCGCTGAAACCGTTGGCCCGAGCGGAGATGACGACACTCGCCGCAAGCCGCTTGACGTCCCACTCCCATGGTCCGGGCAGCGTCTCGTCGAAGTCGTTCGTATCGAAGACGAGCGTCCGCTCCGGCGACCCAAATAGCCCGAAGTTCGACAGGTGGGCGTCGCCGCACGCCTGGACGACGATGTTGGTCCGGGGCGAGTCGGCCAGGTCCTGTGCCATCACGGCAGGCGTTCCGCGGTAGTAGGCGAAGGCCGACTCGGCCATGCGCGCGTGGCGGAGCGGGACGAGGTCCGGGAGCCGGTCCGTCTCCTGGGCATCGAGGATCGCGATCGGATCGCGATCGGGTCGCAGGTTCAGCCCGGCGTGACTGACCCGGGGCACACGCTTCCGCTCCGCCTTGCCCTCTGCTGCGCGCTCTGTCGGGTTGACCCATGGGCGCGCCGTCCAGCTGAGGCCGCCGGGGGCCTCGACCTGCCACGCCGCGTCGTAGGCGGCGGCGGCGGCCGCCTCGCCCGGGACGGTCTTCTTGGTTCGGCGCACGGCTTTCGTGGGCTCCGTCATCGCTGTGATCCTCCGGGGCTACGTCAACGTCTACAGGGCAAGTCGAGAAAGCGCGCGTGCTGCGTCGCAGGCCACAGCCTACATCCCCCAAGCGGTAAGGTTCGTCCATGGCTGATCAAGGGGTGCTGAGCGTCGGGCCACTCGCGGCCACCGTCGGAAGCCGACTCGCCGAGCTCGTCCCGGTGGATCTTGGCGACGGCCGTACGGTGGAGCTGCCGATCGTGGTCATCCACGGCGCCATGCCTGGCCCGCGAGTGGCCGTGACGGCGGGGATCCACGGCGCCGAGTACGTGTCGATCGCGGCACTCCGCGAGGTGGCCATGGACCTCGACCCCGCCCGCGTTCGTGGGTCGCTCGTCGCGGTCCTGACCGCCAATCCGGCGGCCTTCGCTGCCCGTGCCATCTACGTCAACCCGATGGACGGCACGAACCTCAACCGCGTCTTCCCGGGGAAGGCGGACGGGTCGCCGACCGAGCGGCTTGCACGCTGGATCACGGACCACGTCATCGGGGGGTCAGACGCGTTCGTGGACATGCACTGCGGCGACATGAACGAAGCGCTCGTCTCGTTCACCGGCATCGAGGAGACAGGCGACGCCGACGTCGATGCACGGAGCCGTCGCCTCGCGGATGCCTATGGCCTGCGCTATCTCCTCATCGGGCCGTCACCAGGTACGACCACGACGGCGGCTGCCTCGATGGGTATCCCCGCGGTGCTCGCGGAGGTCGGTGGACTGGGACGCTGGCCGGCCGACGACGTCGCTCTCCACGCGGCGGGTATCCGGCGACTGTTCCGCGCCGCGGGCCTGATCGAGGAGGCTCCGGAAGAGCCGCGCAACGAGACCGAAGTGCTCCGCACCGAGGCGTGGATGCGCGCGACGACCACCGGCTACTGGCATCCTGGCGTGGTAGTCGGCGCGCGGATCGCGAAGGGTTCGGTCGTCGGGGAAGTCCGCGACGCTTTTGGGGGCGTCCTGGAGCAACCGGTCGCGCCTCTGGACGGCGTCGTGATCTTCCTGGTCACGTCGCTCGCCATGAACGAGGGCGACCCGCTGCTGGCCCTTGCCGGCTGATCGCAAGCACTCCACTCCCCCATCTTGGCGAGGCGGTCTGGCGGCCTTGTGTGGCCTTCTGAACGGGCGCACGTGACGCGGCGTCGTGCGCTAGGGTGAGTCGATGGTCACCAACGAGGACTCAGCGCCACGGCGCGTCGCGGTGCGGCATGTCTGGCTCCCCCGACAGCACGGCGCGTGGGCGATGCTGCTCGTGCCGCTGTTCCTGGGGGTGGCCGCCAGCCGTCCGAGCGCGTGGCAGCTGATCCTGGCCGGCGCGGCGCTCACCGGCTATCTCACGTCCGCGACGCTGCAGGCTTGGGCGCGAGCGCGCCGTCCACGCGAATACCGGTCGCCGATCGTCGTATACGGCACCGTCTTCGCCGTCCTTGGACTATTCCTCGTCGTCGTGTTCCCGCCACTCCTGCTTTCGCTCATCGTAGTGGTGCCGACTGCCATCGTGGTGTTCCAGGGCGCGCGGCCCGGGACGCGACGGGACCTTGCGAACAGCCTCGTCCAGGTCGCCCAGGTGCTCGTCCTGGTCCCCGCGGCCGCGTATGTGTCGGGTGACGTAGGCGCCCAGCGGATCGTCGCCTACACCGCCGTGGCCGCGGCGTATCTCGTCGGGACGGTCCTGGTCGTCCGCTCCGTCCTGCGGGAGCGTGGGAATACGAGGTTCGCCGCGTTATCGGTGGGCTTCCACACGGTCGTCACAGGGCTGGCGCTGGTCCTCCTGCCCGACGGCTACGCACTCCTCGCAGCCGGCCTCACGGCGCGGGCGATCGCCCTCCCTGTCGCACAGCGGCGCCGGGCTTCGGGTGCGCGCCCACTTCGGCCGATCCATGTCGGGATCGTGGAGATCGTGGCCTCGATCGCGGTGGTCGTCGTGTCCTTCGCCATCCCGATCTGAACGTCGCGGACCCGCCCGGGTCGAAGGTGACGAACGACTCTGGTGCACGAGGCAACCAGGCGGTATCGTCCTCGAACTAGGAGGTCGCCGATGGACACACATCCACGGTTGCATGTGCTGACCCCGATCGTCGTCGCGGTGCTTCTGGCGCTAGTCCTCGTCGTCGTGTGGGCCGCGGTTCCCGAGGACCAGCAGGGGGCCGTCCTGCTTGTCGGGATCGTAGCCGAGGTCGTCCTGTACGGGATCCTGTATATGGTCCAGCGACGGCGCCACTGGTAGCACCGTGCTGCGACAGCACGCTGGGCCCGCGGTTACTGCCCGATCTCGATGCGGCCGTTCCAGAGAACGTAGTGCGTCCGGTACGTCTCGGCGTGGATGATCTTGCCCTTGCCATTGCGCACGATGCGCGCTACCGCCACGTCCATCCCGTTGGCCGGATACTCCGTTTGCTCCCGAACCCCGTGGCGCAGGGACGAGACGTAGACCGTCGCCGTCGTCGCCTTGAGCACGTTGGTGACGACCGGTCTACCGATGCTTGTCTTTCGTCCGTCCGGGATGCCCCAGATCTCGTAGCGTACCCATCCGCGGCCGCCCGATCTGTAGCGGAAGGTGCGGATGACGATCGGCTCGTGCATGTCGTTGGTGAACGACACGGTCTGGCTGCCGCCCCGGGTCTTGGAGACCGTGGCATCGAGGCCGAGCGGGTAGCGACTGATGTAGTACTTGTGATTTGCGCGTGATCCGATCTGCAGGCCGGCGCGAAGGGCGGCATTGAACAGCGTCGTCGAGCTGGAGCACATCCCGCCGCCAAGCGCTCCTGTCGGTTCCGTGTGGTCGCCGGCGATGAAGCCGCCGGGCCCGAACCCTCGTGCAGACGTGACCGAACCCAGGGCGCGCCACCACTCGAACGACTGTCCAGGGAGTAGCACCGTGCCATCGATGATCTTGGCAGGCAGCCAGATGTTCGCGCCCCAGTAGTTGCGCTCGCTGATCGGGAACCACGTCTTCCAGGACCCAAGCTTCACCATCAGAGGCGCCTTCTTGAGGGCCTCCGCGGTCGTGAACTTCGGCGGCACCTTCGACATCACCATGGTGACGGGGGCCATGGCTGCCACAGGCACGACGATCCCTCGATCGACGAGGGCCGCGGCGATGGCGGTCGAGGTCGCTACCACATCCAGCTGCTTGCCGTCCTTGCCCGCCGTTACGCCGACGATGCGGCCGCCTCGGGTCTTGAGGAAGCTGGCCGACACGGGTGCGGTCCGAACGGCCTTGGCGGCCTTGGCCAGAGACCCAGGGATCGCCGTCTCGTCCACGACCGGCCATGCCGTTCCATCGGCATCGGTTTCGAAACTGAGCCAGCTGCGTACCGTCGCCGCCTTGATCGTCCAGTGCTTCTTGCCGAGGGTCACGACGATGTCGCCGATCATCCGCTCCGCAGCGGCCTTGGCGGCGAGCGATTCGACATCGCCATGCTTCGGCAGGATCCTGGTCGGAGCGGCCTCGACCACGACCTCGGCCGGCGCATCCGTACGACCAACCAGTTCCAGCGCAGCAGCGGCGGCCGCGGTGCCGTCGAAGGCCTGCCCAGTCTGTGCCGGCGTGATGGTGATCGCGGTCGTGCCCATGGTCACCTGGCTGTCGCTGGGCTCACTGTCGAGCGATGACACGGCAGCCTGGACCTTGACAGCGAGAGCCGTCGGATCGAGCTCGAGACGTGGTTCCAGCGACTGCTCGGACAGGCTCAGCCGCACCAACGCGACCGCGCGCTCGATGAGGTTGCCCGCCCGGCCGGTCCGCATCGCCGCGTCGATCATGGCCTCCACGTCGGCGCGTCGCGCGAACTCGCTGTACGGGACGACGACATCTCCGGCGGTCGTCTGGATCACGACGCGGCCCTCGCCGTAACCGCCGAACGCCGTAGCGAGCACGGCGGCCGCCTGGTCGCGGTCGAGCCCGGATAGGTCCACGCCGGCCACGCCGACTCCCGTGAGGACTCGCCCATCATGCTTTGCGTCGTAGGCAACGAGCGCGCCCGCGGCGATACCGAGGCAGAGGACGACCCCGATGACGAACCCGGCGAGGAGGCGCGGCCAAAGGCGTCTTCGGGGGACGGCGATGTTGCCTTCCGGCGCGAGCACGTCAGCAGTGGTTGCCATGGAGTACGCATGATGCGGCATCGGCACGCGGAGTCAACAGGGATGCGTTCCTACAGTCATTCCAGACTCGCCGATATCCGCCTCGTCAGGGCGCGCACGCCGACGGCGATGGGAATGCTCCCACCGGCGTCGTCACAAGTCGCAGGTCAGCGCGCAGGGCGCGCATGACCAGGCTGGCGATGTGCCGGTGCCCCGCATCGGTTGGGTGGATGCCGTCCGGCCCGATGAACCGATGCGCCTTGCCCGCGAACCATCCGTCGCGGAGCGGATCGATGAAGATCGCCCCGATGGCTGTCGCCTTTCGGCGGAGATGGTCGCGGAGTAGGCGGAGGCTCCTGGGCGTATTCCCATCCGCCCAGATCGGACCGATGACGACGAGGGTGGCGTCCGGAAGGGCCCTATGCAACCGGTCCAAGACCGCACCAGCGGCCTTCGTACTACGGGCGGTGGCGAATCGACGGTCGTTGTGACCGCCGACGAGGAAGACGACCCGCGGGTCTGCGGAGATCACGCTGGGCAGCCGCGAGCGGATCGGTTGACCGGTCCAGCCCGGGTTCACGAACCCTGTGCCCGCAACCGCACGGACTGTCGGCCGCAAACCAAGCGCAGCCGCTACGATGGCCGGCCACCCCGACCGGCCGACACCAGCTCCGTTGTAGCCGGTCGTGTACGAGTCCCCGAGGAACGCAGCCACGGGCCGTGTGGCGGCGACCGACCTATGCAACGACGCTGGGACCGACGGCTGGGTGTGGATGAGTGGCTCCGGCGGGGGTGATGGGCACGCGATAGCCGCCGGCGCGACCGCGGGCACGCTCGGTGGGACGAGGGACTCCGTCGCAGCCGGAACCGCGCCGTCCGACGCGGCGGAGACCGCGCCGACCATCGCGGAGGCGACCGCGCTGGTCACGTCGACGGACCGAAAGCTGGGCATCGATGTCATCGCGGGTGAACCGGCTCCGGCGGCGACGCCGATGGACATCGCCCCGAGCGCTGTCACGGACGCGAGCGCGGCGAGGGGCACTCCGCTCCAGAAGCGGTGCCTGTGCCGTGGATGGGCATGGTGGGGGGTCCGATGCCGGACCGTCTGATACGGCCTGCGTTCCACTCGACTTCCAAGCGTGGCCGTGCCGAGCCGCGAGGATCCCGCGGTCGGTTCGACGATCGTCGGATGCTACCACCGAGAAACAAGATAGGTCGGTAGGCGTCTCTATGGTCGGAGGCCGACGCACACTGAGCGGCCCATCATCCGTCGGACAGAACTTGGGATGAGCCCGATCGAGCGCCGAGGAGGGCACGGCCGGGCTCACGGGATGGATGCTCATGCAGCCTCCGACCGAAGTCAGGGCTTCGGAGGCGTTTCGCCCGGATATCGAAGGCCTTCGCGGGATCGCGGTCCTCCTGGTCGTCCTGTTCCACTCCGGGATGGTCGGAGTCCCCGGCGGCTTCATCGGGGTCGACGTCTTCTTCGTCATCTCCGGCTTCCTCATCACCGGACTGCTCATCCGAGAGCGTGAGCGGACCGGTGGGATCCGCCTGGAAGCCTTCTACGCACGCCGTGTGCGGCGCCTGCTGCCCGCGGGGATGGTCGCACTCGCGGTCACCCTCGTGGCGTCATTCGTCATGCTCAACCCACTTGATCGATCCAGCGCCGCCGCCGATGGGGCCGCGGCTGCGCTCTCGGTCGGAAACATCCGCTTCGCCCTGGCCGACGGAGACTACTTCACGTCCGTGGCCTCGCCTTCGCCATTCCTGCACTTCTGGTCGCTCGCGGTCGAAGAGCAGTTCTACCTGGTTTGGCCAGCCCTTATCCTCGTCGCCACTCGTTGGCGGCGTCCACGCCTTGGTGGCGGCATCGCACTCGGGCTTGTCCTGGCGGCATCGCTGGCAGCCAACGTGGTCATCACCGGGATCGCGGTGAACTGGGCGTTCTACTCGCTGCCGACCCGAGCGTGGCAGCTCGCCCTTGGTGGCCTTCTCGCGCTGGGCGCGCAGGCGAGCCTGCGGGTCCCGTCGGCGATATCGGCGATCACCGGATGGACAGGGTTGGGCATCCTTATCTGGGCCGCGCTCATCATCGATGGCAACCTTGCGTACCCGGGCCTTTGGGCGCTCGCGCCCACCCTAGCTGCGGCAGCGATGATCGTGTCCGGGATGACCAGCCACGGTCCGGGCCTCCTCCTGGCGACCAGGCCACTCCGATTCCTTGGCCGGATCAGCTACTCGCTGTATCTCTGGCACTGGCCCATCCTGGTGCTTCCGGTCGCAGCACTCGAAGGCGACCTGCCGATGCCCACCACCGGCGCCCTCGTCGGACTCGCCGTCGTCGTCGCCTGGATGAGCTGGCGGTTCATCGAGGAGCCATTCCGCGCCGGATTCCCGGTTCTGGCCCGACGCCCAGGCCGAACCATCCTGGCGGGCGCCACCGCGGTGGCACTCGTGGTCTCCGCCGCGGGTGGGCTCACGGCGGCCGGCGACTCGGAGGCGTGGGCAGCGGATGACTCTCCGCCAGGTGATGTGGTCTCATGGGCAGACGACGGCACGTGGGATCTTGACGCCACGCCGCTCGAAGACGAGCCGATCAGGCCGCTGGAGACCGACGTGCCGGGCTCGGGCGTCCCAGGCTCGGGTGTCCCAGGCTCGGGTGTACCTGGCGCCGAGGCGTCCGGGGCTCCACTCACGGCACCGTCGCCGTCGAGCTCGCCAACACCCAACGCCAAACCTGTCCCGACCCCGCGCACCTACATCCGGCTTCCCTCGAATGTGCGCCCGGCGCTGGCCAGGGCGCGAACGGACGAGGAGCGCCTGCGTCGCGATGGCTGTCTCGCATTCGAGGGAGTGACGCGACCGCCCGAGTGTGTCTATGGCAAGAAGGGCGCCGCGTTCACGGTGGCCCTGGTGGGCGACTCGCACGCCGCCCAGTGGTTCCCGGCAGTCGAGCGCGTGGCCAAGGCGCGAGGCTGGCAGGTCCTGACCTTTGTGAAGGTCGCCTGCCCATTCATCGACATGCGGGTCCGGAACGTCGCGCTGAAACGGGAGTACACCGAGTGCGCCGCGTTCAACGATGCGACGGTCAAGCACCTGCGCAACGTCGGACCGGACCTCACGTTGGTGAGCATCAGCCGATTTGCCATCCACCCCGTCCTGGATCGGGATACGACGGTCGCCGCCAAAGCCGCTGCATTCGGTCGGATGCTCCGGCGGATCCCGGGCCAAGTCGCTGTCATCGTCGATACCCCGGACGGAGGCCGTGACATCCCGGCCTGCCTGGCGCGTCACGTCAGCGACGTCCGAGTCTGCGCCATCACCCGGTCGGACGCTCGTGCACTGAACCTCGGTGCCATCGAGCGCGCGGCCACCAAGGCGACCGGGGCCCACCTCATCGACCTGACGAAGCGAGTCTGTCGCGCCGACCCATGCCCCGTGGTGGTGGACGGCATGATCGTGTTCCGTGACATGCGGCACCTGACAGCCACCTTCTCGAGGTCCCTTGCACCCGATCTGGATCGGAGGCTGGCGTCGTTCATCGACTCCGGGACGGCGCCCAGCGCGACCCCGGTGCCTTGATCGACAGACGGCACTCCAGGGCCGCGATGCTTCAGCGGGCCGGTGTAACGCGCGGTGGGGTCACACGCCTTGCCACCTTGCCGTAGCGTGTTCGGGAGCAGACCGAGGTACCGACGAACGGGATGGACGTCTCGGTCAAGCGCGTCGTCCGCGATCGCGACGAGCATGTCATCCACAGCGAAACGTACCGATCGCACTACAAGCAGTGGGACGGGCTGATCAAGATCGGCGTCTAGAGGCGTCCGCGCCACTCCTCTGCGGACCGTGTCTGACCACCTGGGACGCCGACGCCTGGTTGATCATGCTGCCCGTCGGAGCTGAGGCCGAGATCCCGGCGATCGAGGGATCCGCTGGATCTTCGACTCGCTCCGCGTGCAGCCCGGATATGGCAAGCCGCCCGAGAACGTCGAGCGGCCTTGGGGTTGATGGGATATCGACGGCTTCGCCGTTCCGGTCGCCGAAGCGTTGATCCAGGGAAGGGCCCCGGGGCGAACGTTCCGCCGCCGGGCCCTTCGAGGGTGGGTCTAGGTACCGAGAGGCGTGCCCTTAAGGTATGTGGCGATCGACGTCATCGAGCAATTGAACGAGAGGACCAGGGGGCCCTGCACGACGTCATGGGCGGCCAATGCAGCCTCGAGATCCGCGCTGGTCAGGATGCGATGGTTGATCGCGTGGTCGGCGAACCCGGCGGGGGTGAAGATGATCGGGTAGACGTCCCAGGCGACATTCCAGTCGCCGGTCGGCGGAACCCCGACGAGGTGGTCGTGCCCGAGGAAGGGGTACAGCCCCGGGATCGACTGCGCATGGTCACAGTTGGCCGGAGTGCAGTTCAGGGTCGATGGATCGAGCGTCGATGTGGTCGGGTACAAAACGAGATAGAGCGGCGCATGCGCCCGAGGGTTCGCGTTCGTCTTCGCACCCATCGGCGTCAAGAGGAAGATCTCGTGTCCAGTCGCCATGTCCACGGCAGGCTCGACCGCGACTTGGCCGAACGTTCGGATCCCGGAATACCAGGTGGTCGCGGCCGATACGGGCACCGCGGTGGCCAGCATGAGTGCCGCCGTCGCGATGAGAGGCGCGCGGGCCAATGGACGAGAACGCATGTCAACTCCTTGGGCATCGAGCCCACGACCGAGGTCGGTCTCGCCATTGGCCTGCGGCACGAGCCGGGCGACCGGACAGGGAGGCCGTGCCGTGGAGCCTCCACCGGGAAGCCTCCGCCACCTCATTCGTGCGCGCAGACTGCGCCGCCGAAGATGAGGGGAAGATGAAGGAGTCGCTGGCAGATGCAGGCCGGCGGGCTATGGGATCACGGTAAAGAACGCGTCGGTGGGATTCGAGGCAGACATGGTCTGGATGAAGAACGGCTGGAACGCGGTGCCGTTCGTGGTCATGCCTTCATAGTCGCCGACGAACTCACCCTCCGCGACGGGAGCAAGGTGCATGTCGAACGACCCGGCAACATGTGTCTCCGACCAACCTGACGGGCTGGTGCACCCAGACGAGCACCGGACGAGCCAGACGTCGGTGTCAGCACTGCCGCCGGGCTGGTTGTTGCGGAAGTCGTAGTAGGCCACGCCCACCGTGTGGGCCGAGTTGACC
>Ga0315271_10001573_pt1 | contig 13855 bp, 15 predicted proteins | sample C3_top_MG_FD_204664 | JGI IMG/M metagenome (GOLD analysis project Ga0315271, IMG submission 204664) | Sediment microbial communities from Yellowstone Lake, YNP, Wyoming, USA - C3_top | ecosystem: Environmental > Aquatic > Freshwater > Lake > Sediment | place: USA: Wyoming | collected 2017-08-01 | reverse complement strand
TTTTGTTGCCGGTGGGGCCCTGATCGTTACCCTGCCAATACGCAGCACGCCGGCGAGCGAAGACGATCTCGGCGCCACTGCCGGGGCTGCGCGAACGTCGGGCACGGTTGTGCTCGAGTTATCGAGAACGCGATTGCAGCAGGAACTTTTTCGCTTTCTTGCAGTTGGCATTGCGGTAGTTATGTTCTGCTTGATGCTTGCCGGTCTGGCCGCGGCCCGCATCGCCCGAGGGGTCGCTGCCCCGTTGCAGCAACTCGGCGAGGTCGTGCGTCGCATTGCCGGCGGTGACCTGGCGGCTCGCATTGAGCCTGCTCTGGGCGGCGCGGTCACCGAGCTCGAAAACGGTATCAACGAATTGGCACAGCGCATGGCCACGAATCGAGACCAGCAAAATGCCCGCATTGCAGCCGCCACCGCTGAGTTGCGGGGCCGCAAGGAAGAGGCCGAACGCGCGGCATCGGCCAAGTCCCGTTTTCTGGCCGCCGCCGGTCACGACCTGCGCCAGCCGATGCATGCGCTCGGACTCTTTGTCTCGCGCCTCGGCAGCCTAGATATCAGCCACGAGGCGCACGGCGTGGTGCGCCGGATAGAGGAGTCAGTAGCGGCGCTGGACAGCCTGTTTGACGCCATGCTGGACGTGTCGCGCATCGATGCCGGCCTGGTGGTGCCGAACCCGCGTTCAGTTGACGTGGAGGAACTATTCAATCGGGTTCACAAGGAACTGGCCGCATCAATCGCCAGCCAGGGTCTGGCCATTCGTCACCGCACGGCGCCAGGACTGCGGCTGCATACGGATCCCGCCCTGGTCGAGCGCATCCTGGTTAACCTGGCCAGCAATTCCATACGCTTTACCCGACAGGGCGGTCTGCTGCTCACTGCACGCCCACGAGGCGGCAAGGTCAGGCTTGCAGTCTGGGATACCGGGATCGGCATCCCTGCCGAGTCGCAGCAAATCATCTTCGACGAGTACGTGCAACTGGGTAATCCGGAACGTGATCGCAGCAAGGGACTTGGCCTTGGACTTTCCATCTGCCATCGCCTGGCTCGCCTCGTGGGTACCCGCCTCTACCTGCGTTCGGTACCGGGCAAGGGAAGCGTTTTTTGGTTCGACCTGCCGCTGGAGTCGGTGACGCAGGCGCGCCAGTCGGTGGCCATGGGTCCAACGCGCAGGGCCGTCGACGAGCCGGTGACTGGCATGCTGTCGGGTACCGTGGTAGTTGTCGATGACGATGAGCTGGTCCTCAACAGCACGGCGGATCTGCTGACTTCCTGGGGTTGCCGGGTGGTCGCGGCCCAGTCGGTGGCCGACGTACTGGGGGAATGCAGCCGGCTCGGAGCCAGTCCGGATGCGGCCGTGGTGGACTATCGACTGCGCGGCTTTGAGAACGGGCTGTACTCGGCGCGCGCCCTGCGCGACCGTTTTGGCGTCATACCCGTCATGATGCTGACCGGCGACATGAGCGAACAGTTTCGCCTCGATGCGGGCAGGAATGGATTTGAGGTCATGGCCAAGCCGCTCAAGCCGGCGCGGTTGCGCGCCATGTTGCAACACATGCTGGGACGGGTCAAAACGGCTTGAGCATGACCCGCTGTTCGTCGGGAGCGTAGCGGCGCGCGCTGATTTCCAGCACCGGCATCTGCTCCTGCAGTTGCTTGGCCCGGACATTACGGGCGACGCGCGCCCGCATCGCCGCCGTGCGCTGGTCGACCAGGTCGAGCGACATGCCGCGCGCCTGCAGGATGCGCCGGATGCGCAGCAGTTCCTCGACGCTATCCGGTTCCTGTGAGCGCTGTGCCACCGCATTCTTGGGCTGGCTGACCGCCGCCGCAATTTCCTGCGGGTTGGCAGCGACGAGTTGGACGATGTCGCTGCGCTTGTATTTCACGGCCCAATCAAGGGCGCTGTCGCCGCGATCATTCCGTACTGCGCGATTCGCGCCGCGTTTGACGAGAATGCGCGCGAGTTCGTCGCGCCCCTCGTAAATCGCCATCATCAGCACGCTCGAACCGTTGGGACTGCGCGCGTCGATGTCGGCGCCGCGCGCCATGAGCAGTTGGGCCACGTCCTCGTTGCCGGCGAAAACGGCGTAATGCAGCGCCGACCATTCGTTGCCTTCGCGGTTGAGCTTGGCGCCGCGGGCAAGCAGCCATTTGACGGCGTCGTTATTTCCCTTCCAGGCCGCATGCATCAAAGCCGTCTCGCCGAAATTGTTGCCGCGGTTGACGTTGGCGCCACGCGCGATCAGCAGATCCATCAGCGGAATATTGCCGGTCCACGCAGCGACCATCAGGCCGGTGCCGATGCGATCGGCAACGAAATTTGGATCCAGCCCCTCGTCCAGCCATTGCCGAACCTGACGCAGGTCTCCCAGTTCGAGCACCGCGCCATAGCGGGCGGCATCAGGCAATGCCGCCAGCGGTGCATCAAGGACGGCGAGCAGCACGAGTGCCAAGGCAAGGCCACGCAGGCTTTTCATGCCATCATTCCGGCCGCAACCGATAAGGGTCCATCCGCTTGCCGCTTCCCATTGCTCTCGTACTTTCGCTGGCTTTCCATCTCGCCTGTTACACCCTGGCCGATTGGGCAGGCCTGCACGCGCAGTCCGCCCCCAAAACGCGCCCGACAATCGAGGCGATGCTGATTGTGCCCCAGATGGCCCCGGTGCAGGAACTGGTGCCGGTCGAAGCACTGCCGGTACCACCCCCGCCGCCGACGCCCGCTCCCCCGATGGCGGCTCCCGCCCCAGCGCAACCGTTGCCACCAACCCCGACGAAGCGGCCACCCGAACTTGCAAAAGTGACACCACCGCCCGCCCCAAGCCCTGTGCCCGCGCCGGAAGACAGCAAGACGCTGTTTTACCCCCTTGAGGCCGTGCATCGTGGCATTGAGGGTGTGGTCATGGTCAGCGTCGTGATTGATCCCGCCGGTAATGTTACGGCAGCACATCTGGAGCGCGGCAGTGGCCATGCCATCCTCGACGAAGCGGCCGTGCGTGCCGCGCGGACGCTGAAGAACCTGCCGGTGGAACACCATGGCGAAGCGACGCTGCCGGTGCGTTTCAAATTGCGCTGAGCCGCGTGCTGCTAGAGCAGATTGAGGCGGCGGGCGATTTCCAACGTCAGCACCGACTGGTTCAGCGTATAGAAGTGCAGTCCTGGCGCGCCGCAAGCGACGAGCTTTTCGCATAACTCCGTCACCACGTCGATACCGAAGGCGCGAATCGAGTCGGCATCGTCGCCGTAGCCCTCGAACTTCTTGCGCATCCAGCGCGGTATCTCCGCGCCGCAACTGTCGGAAAAGCGCGCCAGCTTGGCAAAGCTGGCAATGGGCATGATGCCCGGCACGATGGGGATCGTGATGCCCAGCTTGCGCGATTCTTCGACGAAATGCTCAAAGGCGTCGGCGTTGTAAAAATATTGGGTGATCGCCGAGTCGGCGCCGGCATCAACCTTGCGCTTAAAGTTTTCCAGGTCGTCGCGCGGACTCTTTGCCTGCGGGTGCCACTCGGGATAGGCAGCAACCTCGATGCGGAACCAGTCACCGGTCTCCTTGCGAATGAACTCGACAAGCTCGTTGGCGTAACGAAACTCGCCAGGATCAGCCATGCCCGAGGGCAGGTCGCCGCGCAGCGCGACGATGCGACGGATGCCGGCGGCCTTGAACTGCACCAGCAGCCCGCGGATGGATTCGCGCGTCGAACCGACACAGGATAGGTGCGGCGCGGCCGGATAGCCCTCGCGCTGGATGTCGAGCACGACCTCGATGGTGCGCTCACGCGTCGAGCCGCCGGCACCATAGGTGACCGAGAAGAAGCCGGGTTTGAGCGCAGCAAGCTTCTGCCGCACGGCACGCAGCTTTTCCACGCCCTCGGTGGTTTGCGGCGGAAAAAATTCGCAGGAGAGTTCGGTCATGCTGCCTCCGCAGGGCCGCCCCAAGGCGGCAGCGAGTCAAAAATCCGGATGGCGCGTAGCGCCTGAACCTTAGTCACCCCTGCCCGAGGGGCGGGGGATGGGGGGTGGGGGACGTTATTCATGTCTCAGGTGCAGGAAAAATTCGTGGTTTCCGTCAGTGCCGGTGATGGGACTGGAAAACCAGTCGAGCACGCGCAGGTGGTTTTCCGCGCAACAGTGTCGCAGCTTCGCCTCGACTTCGCCATAGAGCACCGGATCCCGCACGATGCCGCCCCTGCCAACGTTTTGCGGGCCGACTTCGAACTGGGGTTTGACGAGCAACAGCATGTCGCCGCCCTCGGCCAGCAGGGATGGCAGCCGGGGAAGGATGAGTGTCAGCGAAATGAACGAAACATCGGCGACGATCAGGTCGAACAGGTATGTCGCCAGCGCCGACTTCTGCAATTCGCGCGCATTCACGCCCTCATGCGCCTCGACGCGCGTATCGGTGGCAAGCTTGGGATGCAGTTGCCCATGGCCGACATCCACACCGACGATCTGCCTTGCTCCGGCTTGCAGCAAGCAGTCGGTGAATCCGCCGGTGGATTGGCCGACATCAAGACAAATCCGTCCCCTCACACCATTGGCGTCCAGACCGGTGTGCGCTAGTGCGCCAGCGAGCTTGAGACCGCCACGCGAAACGAAGCGGTCGTCGTCATCAGGCATCAGCGCCAGGCCATCAGTTGCCGCGAACAGCGTCGACGGTTTGGTCACCGGACCCTCGGGGCCGATGACGCGACCGGACTCGATCAAACGCTGCGCGACTGTGCGCGAAGGTGCGAGACCCCGCGCGACCAGCAGCTGGTCGGCACGCAGGCTGCCCGGATGGGCGACCACGACTGTCTGCACAACGTGCGGTGGTTGCGTCGCTGGACGGGAGGTGCGGCGATGAAATGATTTCATTGCCGTATCACGGTCACTCTCGTTGTCTTGCCCGGCAGCAGGGTGCCGAGCGCCCACGAGATCACGCTATAGAGGAGGGCACCCAATACGCCCGGCCAGAAACCGCCGACGTTGAAGCCTTCCAGCCAGCTGCCCACGGCCCAGAACAGCAGGCCGTTGATGACCAGCAAGAATAGGCCAAGGCTGAGCAGGGTAATGGGCAGCGTCAACAGCACCAGCAGCGGGCGCACCAGCGTGTTGACCAGGCCCAGTACCAGCGCTGCCATCAATGCCGCGCCTAATGACGCGACCTGGATGGACGGCAACAGGTAGGCCACGGCCAGCAGTGCCACGGCATTGAGCAGCCAGCCGAGAAGAATGCGCGCCATGACGAGCGAGCCTACCCCTCGCGCTTAGTAGCGGTAACTGTCCGTCTTGTACGGACCGGTCTTCGGCACGCCGATGTAGGCGGCCTGCTGGTCGGTCAGTTCGGACAGTTGTGCGTTGAGCTTCTGCAGTTGCAGTCGCGCCACTTTTTCGTCGAGATGCTTGGGCAGCGTGTAAACGCCCACCGGATAGTTGGCATTGCGCGTAAACAACTCGATCTGCGCGATGGTCTGGTTGGCGAACGACGACGACATGACGTAGCTCGGATGACCGGTGCCGCAGCCGAGGTTCACCAGGCGGCCCTTTGCCAGCAGGATGATCCTTTTTCCGTCGGGGAAGATGATGTGGTCAACCTGGGGCTTGATCTCTTCCCACTGGTATTTCTCGATGGCAGCGACGTCGATCTCGTTGTCGAAGTGACCGATGTTGCAGACGATGGCCTGATCCTTCATCTTTGCCATGTGGTCGTGCGTAATGACGTGAAAGTTGCCGGTGCAGGTAACGAAAATGTCGGCCTTGTCGGCGGCGTATTCCATGGTGACAACGCGGTAACCTTCCATCGCCGCCTGCAGCGCGCAGATGGGGTCGATCTCGGTGACCCACACTTGGGCCGACAGTGCGCGCATGGCCTGGGCGCTGCCCTTGCCGACGTCGCCGTAGCCGGCGATGAGGGCGACCTTGCCGGCGATCATCACGTCGGTGGCGCGCTTGATGCCGTCAACCAGTGATTCGCGGCAGCCGTAGAGGTTGTCGAACTTGGACTTGGTGACCGAGTCGTTGACGTTGATCGCGGGGATCTTGAGGTCGCCGCGCTCATGCATCTGGTAGAGGCGATGCACGCCGGTGGTGGTCTCTTCGGTCACGCCCTTGATCTTGGCGAGGCGCGTCGAGTACCAGGTTTTGTCGGTCGCCAGCTTGGCCTTGATCGCGGCGAAGAGGATGGTCTCCTCTTCCGAACTGGGCTTGGCGATGACGGAGATGTCCTTCTCGGCCTTGGCGCCGATGTGCAGCAGCAGCGTGGCATCGCCGCCGTCGTCGAGGATCATGTTCGAGAAACCGTTGTCGGGCCATTCGAAGATGCGGTGGGTGTAGTCCCAATAATCAACCAGCGTTTCGCCCTTGACGGCGAAGACGGCGACGCCGTCGGCGGCGATGGCCGCGGCGGCATGGTCCTGCGTCGAGAAGATGTTGCACGAGGCCCAGCGCACTTCGGCGCCGAGCGCGGTCAGCGTCTCGATCAGCACGGCGGTCTGGATGGTCATATGCAGACTGCCGGTGATGCGTGCGCCCTTGAGCGGCTGGGCGGCGGCATATTCCTGGCGGATCGCCATGAGGCCGGGCATCTCGGTTTCGGCGATGCGGATTTCCTTGCGACCCCAGTCGGCCAGCGCAAGGTCGGCGATTACATAGTCTTTCGTCACAGCGTTCATGGCAACTCCTTGATGAACATGCGACCGGGCGGGGCGGGGAGTGTTTGGTGCTCACCGTCATCCCGAACCCGGTGCGGGTTGGTCAGGTGAGCGCCGTTCTAACGAATCCGAGCCTGGGGGCCATTGCTACAACACCTCGCAGCGCTCCTCGGATGCGAAGCATTATACGCCCGTTGGCAACTGAATCGGTTAGGGCGATGGTTCGAGCTGCCACTCGCCACCGCAATGGCGACATTGCACGCGCAGGTGCGGCAGGTCCTGGAGCAGCGGGTTGGACGCCATGGCTGCATCGGACTGCGGCGTGCTGCGCACGACGCGCAGTCGGCCATAGGTATCACAGTGAGGACAGACGGCCAGTTCCGCCGCAAGCTCGGTGGCTTCGAGTACGTGGTGATAGCGCAGCCAGGAGAGTATGGCACCGGCCAGCGTGGCGACGAATCCCGCCATCAGAACGAAGCGCTGTTGGCCGCCAGCCGTGTTGTTGCGCACCTCGACCAGGGCAAGCGCGACAATCAGGGCGAGAAAGCCGACAACCAGCCAGGCATGGGCTTCGATGAGCTTGTGCTCGTACCACTTGCGAAAACCCAGCTTGCGCACACCATCGACGATGTCCATGATTCCCCCAGCACCCTGGAGGAATCATACGCCCGGATGACCGGGCAGACTTACAGCCCGGCGTCGCTCTTCAGCGCCTGCGCCTTGTCGATCGCTTCCCAGGTGAACTCCGGTTCGTCGCGGCCGAAATGGCCGTAGGCAGCGGTCTTTTGGTAGATCGGGCGCAGCAGGTCGAGCATGTTGACGATGCCCTTGGGGCGCAGGTCGAAATATTTTTTGACCAGTTCGGCGATGGTCTCGTCGGAGACCTTGCCGGTGCCGTAGGTGGTGACCCATACCGACGTCGGCAGGGCCACGCCGATGGCATAGGAGACCTGGATCAGGCAGCGCGAGGCCAGCCCGGCAGCAACGATGTTCTTGGCAACATAGCGCCCGGCATAGGCGGCCGAGCGGTCCACCTTGGACGGGTCCTTGCCGGAGAATGCGCCGCCACCGTGGGGGGCTGCGCCACCATAGGTGTCGACGATGATCTTGCGACCGGTGAGGCCGCAGTCACCCTGCGGGCCGCCGACGACGAAACGGCCGGTGGGGTTGACCAGGTACTTGATCTCGCCCTTGACCAGTTCCTTGGGCAGGATGGGCTTGATGATTTCCTCGATCACGCCTTCGCGGATGTCTTCCAGCGACATTTCCGGCGCGTGCTGGGTCGAGATGACAACGGTGTCGATCGCGGTCGGCTTGCCGTTCTCGTAGCGGACCGTCACCTGGCTCTTGGCATCGGGGCGCAACCACGGCAGGCGGCCATCTTTGCGCAGCATGGCCTGGCGTTCCATCAGGCGGTGCGATAGCCAGATCGGCAGCGGCATCAGCGAAGGGGTTTCGTCACAGGCGTAGCCGAACATCAGGCCCTGGTCGCCGGCACCCTGACCAAGGTCGTCGTCGTAGGCCTTGTTCACGCCCTGGGCGATGTCCGGGCTCTGCTTGTCGTAGGCAACCAATACGGCGCAGCCCTTGTAGTCGATGCCGTATTCGGTGTTGTCGTAGCCGATGCGCTTGATGGTGTCGCGCGCCACGCCGATGTAATCGACATTGGCGGTAGTGGTGATCTCGCCGGCCAGCACCACGAGGCCGGTGTTGCACAAAGTCTCGGCGGCAACGCGCGAGTGTTTGTCCTGCGCCAGGATGGCGTCGAGAATGGCATCCGAGATCTGGTCGGCGACCTTGTCGGGATGGCCTTCGGAAACGGATTCCGAGGTGAAGAGGTATTCGTTGGACATCTGCCTGCTCCTTGTAAAGCCCCGTGATTTCCGGCGTGACCGGCTCTGGGGGCGAGCAGGCGACGCTTTAGCAGTATTTCGGCCATTCAACCGGCCTGTGCCGCCCTGCAAGTTGTCCCTGGTGCCAAGTTCCTTGGCGCCTTAACTCGGCGGAAGCGATAATTGTACCGTTTTCACGAATCCGGTCAAACCCACCGGCACCATGGTCTTCCTGTTCCGCATCCTCTCGTACCTGCCGCTGCCGTTTCTGCACAACCTCGGGGCACTGCTCGGCTGGCTGGTTTGGCTGCTGTCGCCCACCTATCGCCGGCATCTGCAAGACAACACGGCATCGGCCGGATTGGCCGGAGCAAGGCGCGCAGCCATTGCCGAAGCCGGCAAGGCCATGCTCGAATTGCCGGCCATCTGGCTGCGTCCGCATGAGGAAGTGGTCAGCCGTGTTGCCAAGATCAGCGGCTGGGAGCTGGTGGAAGAGGCACAGGCAGCGGGTCGCGGCATCCTCTTCCTTACTCCGCATCTGGGTTGCTTCGAGATCACCGCGCAGTACTACGCCAGTTTCAAACCCATCAGCGTGCTCTACCGCCGCCCCAAGCAGGAGTGGCTGGCGACGATGGTCGAGCAGGGCCGCGGCGCCAACCTGCGCCTGGCTTCCGCCGACGTCAGTGGCGTCAAGAAACTGCTCAAGGCGCTGAAGGCCGGCGAAGCCATCGGCATGCTGCCCGACCAGGCGCCGGGCGCCGGCGAAGGTGTGTGGGCACCCTTCTTCGGCAAGCCTGCCTACACCATGACGCTGGCACCGCGCCTGGCGCAAACCGGCGCCACCGTTCTGCTCGCCTACGCCGAGCGGCTGCACTACGGTGCCGGCTACCACCTCAAGTTGCGCCGACCGACCGAGCCGCTGACCGATGCCGCCGCCGTCAATCGTGCCATCGAGAGCCTGATCCGCGAATGCCCTGAGCAGTATTTGTGGGGCTACAACCGCTACAAGAAACCGGCGGGAGCGCCGGAGCCAGTTGCCGATGTCGAAGAACTTCGCGCTGCCCCAGGTACCCTGAGCGAATGAACCAGCGCTGCGGACGAGAAAACCTACCGTGACCTATAGGCCGTTTGGTGTCCGGCATGGATGCGAGAGGAGGACAAAGTGGCGGGCAAGGTGGTTTGACATTAGGACATTAGTGTCCTACCATCGCCACTCATGAAGTGCAGCGAATTTCTCAGGCTACTCAAGCGCGCCGGCGCCGAGATCGACAAGAAGCGCGGCAAGGGCGGTCACTACCTGGTCCGGCTGAACGGCAAGTCCACCACGGTGCCCGTGCATGGCGACACCGATTACGATCAGAGATTTTTCGACGACATTTGCAAGCAACTCGCGACCCGACTGGAGAATCTGCGATGAACCTGTGCTACCCCGCAAGCGTGAAAAACTATGGCCCGCGCACGGTCGGCCTGTTTTTTCCGGATGTTCCCGAAGCGGCGACTGTCGCGAAAACCGTGACGGCGGCGATCGACCAGGCCCCCGATGCCTTGGTGGTGGCCCTTTCGGCCTATGTCGACGACGGCCGTCCCATTCCCGCCCCCAGCCGGGCCAAGCGCGGTCAGGCTATGGTTTGCGTGCCGCCCATGGCCGCGCTGAAACTGGCCATTCACGACGCCATGGTCCAGCAGTGCATGACGCAGGCGGCCTTGGGCGAGCGGCTGGGCATTGACGGCCGGCAGGTGCGGCGCATCCTCGACCTCGATCACGAATCGAAGTTTTCCCAAATCGAAGCCGCGCTCGCCGCGCTGGGGCTGCGCGCGGCGGTGAGCATCGAGAAGAGCGGTTCGCCCGTCGCAGCGTAGTTCTCCTGACAATCTATCCGTCCCCAAGAGTATGTGGCTTCGCGTGACGCGCAATCGCAAGATAACCGTATTTGTCCTGTCCTTGCTATTCCCGCTATGGGTGTTTGGCGATCCGCCCGTCTATTTCGCCAAGGAAATTCGCGGACAAGTCGTAGATGCCGAAACCGGGCGCCCGTTGGAGGGGGTTGTCATTGTCGCTAGGTGGACGCTCCGATGGATAGGAATTGGCGACAGCAGTACCGGCGGCGAGATTAACACCCTGGAAGCCGTGACTGACAGAGAAGGTAACTACTTTATTCCGCGTTGGGGTCCGAGACCACGTCCGCCGCTTGCCTTTCTGGATAATCTAGATCCAGAGTTGACATTATTCAAATCGCATTTCTACCCGAGGCGTCTATCCAATCGGCTGCTTAGTTACGAAAATCACAATAGAAGTTTGACGCGTACGTCAGAGTGGGATGGGAAGACTATTCAGATGAAACCCTTCAAGGGAGATGATTGGGAAGAATATGCATGGGGATTGCTCGATTACTGGAGTATAGGTACATCCGATTGCGTCAGGGAGTGTCCGCGTTTCGTCCTTGCATTGATCGAGGAAGACAAGCGAATTCAATCGGTAGCGCCAAAGGGAAAACATTTTCCAATTGTCGTAAACATCGAAAGAATTTCAAAATCGGACCAAGAGTTTCTGCGTCAGATCAAGACCGGAAATTAGCGCCATGAGTTTGGTGTATCCGAATTGACCCGTCTCTCCCTCGCCTTTATGTGGCTGCTGCACTGGCTGCCGCTGCCAGTGCTTGCTGCACTCGGCCGCCTCTTTGGCCGCCTGCTCTACGTCTTCGGCCGCGAGCGGCGGCATGTCGCGCTGACCAATCTCGGCCTGTGCTTTCCGCAGATGACCGCGGCGGGAAAGTGCCGCCTGGCGGCGTCCAACCAGTCAGGCTGCGCAACATGTGATCCGTCGGCTCACGCCGACGCGTTGTCGGCGCTGGTGATACGCCACTTCGAGGCCTTTGGTCGCAGCTTTCTCGAACGCGGTCTGTTGTGGTGGGCGAGCGCTGCGCGCATACGCCATATCGTGCGCATCGAAGGCCGCGAGCACCTCGAAGCCGTGCGTGAGCGGCCGGTGATCCTGTTCGTTCCGCACTTCGTCGGCCTCGACATGGGGTGGACGCGGCTGATGCTCGAACTCGACATGGTGAGCATCTACGCCAATCAGAAAAACCTGCTGTTCAACTCTGCCCTGTACAAGGGGCGCACGCGTTTTGGCAAGTCGGTGCTGCTCTCAAGGCAGGAGGGCACGCGGCCGGCGATCCGCGCCATGAAGGCGGGCATGCCTTTCTACTATTTGCCGGACATGGACTATGGTGAGCGCGACACGATTTTCGTGCCCTTCTTCGGTGTGCCGGCGGCAACCATCACCGGACTTTCGCGGTTGGCGCGCATGACCGGCGCGGCGGTGCTGCCGGTGATTACGCGCATGGACGGCGACGGCTATGTCGTGTCGATCGGCGAGGCCTGGCAGAACTATCCGGGTAAGGGGGAGAATGACATCGAAACCGACACGCGGCGCATGAATGCCTTCATTGAGAAAGAAGCGCTGAAAACCCCTGAACAGTATTTCTGGCTGCACAAGCGCTTCAAGACGCGGCCGCCGGGGGAAAAGCGGGTCTATTGAGCCGCGAATTCCACGCTTGCGCCGTTGCATTCCCGCTACCATTGGCTGATGTTCCAGAATCCATCCCCTGAAGAAATTCGCGCCCTGCTGAAGAGCGTCAAGAGCATCGCCGTGGTCGGCCTCTCCGATAACCCGGCACGCCCCAGCTATGGCGTCGCCAAGGCGATGCAGGGTCTGGGCTATCGCATCATTCCGGTACGTCCGGCGCAGAGCGCGGTGCTGGGCGAAAAGGCCTATGCGCAACTCACCGACCTGCCTGAGCTACCTGACCTAATCGATGTTTTCCGCAATCCGGATGCCGTCGATGGCATTGTGGATCAATGCATCGCCATCGGTGCCAAGCGCTTGTGGCTGCAGGACGGCGTGGTCAACGAACCCGCTGCCGAACGCGCCCGCGCCGCCGGCATCACTGTCGTCATGGATAGATGCGTGTGGCGCGACGCACATTTATTGCTGTAAAGAGCCTGCCATGAAAATCAAATTCACCAAAATGCACGGCCTCGGCAATGACTTCGTTGTGCTCGACGCCGTGCACCAGCATTTCGTACCGACTGCTGCGCAGGCACGCTATCTCGCCGATCGCCATTTTGGCGTCGGCTGCGATCAAATTCTGATCGTCGAGGAGCCGACGCGCGCCGATACGGACTTTCGCTACCGCATCTTCAACGCCGACGGCGGCGAGGTGGAGCAGTGTGGCAACGGCGCACGCTGCTTCGTGCGCTATGTGCATGAGCGCGGCCTCAGCGACAAGCGCGCAATCCGCGTCGAGACGCTGGCCGGCATCATTGCTCCCTGGCTCGAGGACGATGGCAGCATTACGGTGAACATGGGCGTGCCACGCTTCGATCCGGCGGATATTCCCTTCGATAGCGATACGGATGACGTGCTGCAGCCTTTGCAGGTTGGCGATGCCAGCTTCGACATCACCGCCGTCTCCATGGGCAATCCGCACGCCGTGCAGGTGGTGGCAGATGTCGCCGCGGCGCCGGTGGAAAAATATGGTCCGCTGATCGAATCGCACCCGCGCTTCCCCAGGCGCGTCAATGCCGGCTTCATGCAGGTTGTGGATCGCCACAGTATCAAGCTGCGCGTCTTCGAGCGCGGCACCGGTGAGACGCTGGCCTGCGGTACTGGCGCCTGCGCCGCTGTCGTTGCCGGCATCCGCCGCAATCTTCTCGATTCGCCGGTGCGCGTCACCACCCGTGGCGGCGACCTCGCCATTGCCTGGGACGGGGCCGCTACACCCGTATTGATGACCGGTCCGGCGGTCACCGTCTTCGAGGGCGAGATCGACATGCCCGACAATTTGTAACTTTCGAGAGCACGCCATGGACGCCAACGAAATTGCCCAATACCTGAAGGACCACCCGGAATTCTTCGTGCAGTACGCCGACCTGCTGGCGCAGATTCACATCCCCAGCCCGCACGGCGACAAGGCCATCTCGATCACCGAGCGCCAGATGTTTACGCTGCGCGACAAGGCCAAGCAACTCGAAGCGAAACTGGCCGAGCTTATTCGCTTCGGCGAAGAGAACGACGCCATCAGCGACAAGGTGCACGCTTACTCGATCGCCCTGGCTGCAGCAGCAGACCTGCCGGCCGTATTGCGCGCGGTCTATGCGCATCTTGGCGGCGCTTTTGCCGTGCCGCATGTGCTGGTGCGCTTGTGGCCCGACGGTGTCGCGGAGGCGACGCCGGAATTGGAAGCAACAACGGAGGGCGTTCGTGCCGCCGTGGCAGCGCTGACACACCCCTACTGCGGCCCTACGGCGGGTCAGGAAACCGCGGAGTGGTTCGGCGAAAGCGGCGGCCATGTTCGATCCATGGCGCAAGTGGCGCTGCACCGCGGCGACGAT
>Ga0315271_10001572_pt1 | contig 13856 bp, 13 predicted proteins | sample C3_top_MG_FD_204664 | JGI IMG/M metagenome (GOLD analysis project Ga0315271, IMG submission 204664) | Sediment microbial communities from Yellowstone Lake, YNP, Wyoming, USA - C3_top | ecosystem: Environmental > Aquatic > Freshwater > Lake > Sediment | place: USA: Wyoming | collected 2017-08-01 | reverse complement strand
CAACTACAACGAACCGCAGGTCGCCGAGGATCTGGTGGCGGTGTTCCGCCACAACGGCATTCCTGTAACCATTGCAGAAAAGGAGCAGTGCTGCGGCATGCCCAAACTCGAGCTTGGCGATTTGGAAGCAGTGGTGCGCGCCAAAGAGGCGAACATTCCGGTGCTCGCAAAGCTCGTGAACGAGGGCTGGGACATCGTGGCGCCGGTGCCGTCCTGCGCGCTCATGTTCAAGCAGGAACTGCCGCTCATGTTTCCGGACGATCCGGACGTGCAGAAGGTGAAGAAGGCGATGTTCGATCCCTTCGAGTATCTGATGCTGCGCCATAAAGAGGGAAAACTGAGCACTGACTTCAAGAACTCACTTGGGAAGGTCGCTTACCACGTGCCCTGCCATCTGCGTGTGCAGAACATCGGCCTCAAGACGCGTGAGCTGTTGCAGCTTGTGCCGGATACCAAGATCGACACCATCGAGCGCTGCTCCGGCCATGACGGCACCTATGCGGTAAAGAGCGAGTTCCACGATGCTTCCATGAAAATCTGCCGGCCGGTGGTCGATCGCGTCAAGGCAAGTGAGTGCGACCACTACAGCAGCGACTGCCCGATGGCCGGGCACCAGATCGAGAATGGCCTGAAGACCGGCAAGCAGCCGGAACACCCGATGTCGCTGCTGCGCGCGGCATACGGAATTTGAATCTCAATAAATAAAAGGAGCGGCCATGTCCAACGAGGGCTATCACGAATCGAACCTGAGCGAGGAAACCCGCGACATGCACCGCGCCATCGTTTCACTGATGGAGGAACTGGAGGCGGTGGACTGGTACAACCAGCGCGTCGACGCCTGTCAGGACAAGGATCTGCGCGCCATCCTTGCGCACAACCGCGATGAGGAAAAGGAGCACGCCGCGATGGTGCTGGAGTGGATCCGCCGCCGCGACCCAAGGTTTGACAAGGAGCTGCGCGATTATCTGTTTACCGACAAACCCATTGTTGCCCTCGAAGGCAAGCACAAGTCCTGAGGATCATTTCATGAGAACCGAAACCATGCAAAAACTAACCCGCGACCAGCTCATGCCGCTGGAACAATACGCCAAACAGCGCAACGATTTCCGCGCCAAAGTCATGGCGCACAAAAAGAACCGCCAGGTACAGGTCGGCCCGCATGCGACCCTCTACTTCGAGGACCGGCTGACCATGCACTACCAGGTGCAGGAAATGCTGCGTGCCGAACGCATCTTCGAAGAAGCGGGCATCGAGGACGAGCTCAATGCCTATAATCCGATGATCCCGGACGGCGGCAACTGGAAGGCGACGTTTATGATCGAGTACGGTGACGAAGACGAGCGTCGTGTCGCCTTGGGAAAATTGATCGGCGTCGAGCACAAGGTCTGGGTGCAAGTCGCGGGCTTCGCCAAGGCCTGGCCCATTGCCGACGAGGATCTGGAGCGCACCACCGAGGAGAAGACCTCGTCCGTGCACTTCCTGCGCTTCGAGCTCGCGCCCGACATGATCAAGGCCGTGAAGAGTGGTGCGGCCATCAATATGGGTATCGAACACCCGGCTTACACCCACAGCGTCAGCCCGGTGCCGGAGGCGACGCGCGCCTCGCTCGACCAGGATCTCGCTTGAGCAGTCCCGAATAATTCAACCCGGCTACCGCCGGGCTGAATTATTTGATATTCAGCCCCAGCCGGTCGTCTCCGCTGGTTCAGTTTGCGCGCGGCAGGTTATAATCCCGCGCCAATGCAAGCAATTTCGCCATTCTTCTCGGGCTTCTGCCCGCGGTTTTTCAACCGCGGTGCTGCGCATTCTCTCCGACTCAGCCTTTCCGTTTCACCGGTTTCCTGTGCATGAGCCAAACCTACGACGCGTCTGCGATTGAAGTCCTGACCGGCCTCGAACCCGTGCGCAAGCGCCCGGGCATGTACACCGACACCACCCGGCCGAATCACCTCGCGCAGGAGGTCATCGACAACTCGGTGGATGAGGCGATTGCCGGCCACGCCAAGCGCATCGATGTCGTGCTTTATAAGGATGGTTCGCTGGCGGCCACGGACGACGGCCGCGGCATGCCGGTCGACAAGCACAAGGGCGAGGGGGTGTCGGGCGTCGAGGTGATCCTCACGCGCCTGCACGCTGGCGGCAAGTTCTCGAACAAGAGCTACTCATTTTCCGGCGGCCTGCATGGCGTGGGCGTGTCGGTGGTGAACGCGCTCTCGAAGAAGCTGGAAGTGTTCGTCAAGCGCGGTGGCAAGGAATACAAGATGGCCTTCGCCGGCGGTCAGAAGACCGCCGAACTTAAGGCCATCGGCACCACCGGCGCGCGCACCACCGGTACCACCGTGCGCTTCTGGCCAGACGAGAATTTTTTCGACAGCCCCAAGTTCAGCGTCCCGAAACTCAAGCATGTGTTGCGCGCCAAGGCGGTGCTGTGCCCGGGCCTCAAGATCTCTTTTGATGACGAGTCCGATAAAAAGAACAATGAGGAGTGGTGCTACGAGGATGGTCTCAAGGATTACCTGCTGAGCGAACTCGGCAAGCAGGAGTTGATTCCCGAAGATCCGTTCGTAGGCCGCTTCAAGGACAACGACGGGGAGCTCGACTGGGCCATCGTCTGGGCACCGGAGAACGATCAGCCACTCATGGAGAGCTACGTCAATCTCATTCCGACTGCGCAGGACGGTACCCATGTAAACGGCTTCCGCCAGGGCCTCACTGATGCGTTGCGCGAGTTCTGTGAGTTCCGCAGCCTGGTGCCGCGCGGTGTAAAACTGGCGCCAGAAGACGTGTGGGGTCAGACCAGCTACGTACTGTCTTATAAGATGCACGATCCACAGTTCTCTGGCCAGACCAAGGAGCGTCTCACCTCACGCGAGGCCGCCGCCTTTGTCGGCACCGTCACCAAGGATGCCTTCGCCCAGTGGCTGATGCAGCATGTGGCCGATGCCGAACGCATCGCCAACCTTGCCGTTGAATCGGCGCAGGCGCGCATGAAGACCGCCAAGAAGGTCGAGCGCAAGAAGATCGGTCAGGGCCCGGTACTGCCGGGCAAGCTCGCCGATTGCCTCTCGACCGACCTCGGCATGACGGAATTATTTTTGGTCGAAGGCGATTCGGCCGGTGGCTCGGCCAAGCAGGCGCGCGACAAGGATTACCAGGCGATTATGCCGTTGCGCGGCAAGATCCTGAACACCTGGGAAGTGGATTCATCCGAAGTGCTCGGCTCGCAGGAGGTGCACGATATTGCGGTGGCGCTCGGCGTGGACCCGGGTTCGAGCGACATCGGTGGTCTGCGCTACGGCAAGGTGTGCATTCTGGCGGATGCCGACTCGGACGGCGCACACATCGCCACGCTGCTGTGCGCGCTGTTCGTTAAACACTTCAAACCGCTGGTGGTTGCCGGGCATGTGTATGTTTCCATGCCGCCATTGTTCCGCATCGATGTCGGCCAGACGGTGTACTACGCGCTCGACGAAAATGAGCGCAAGCAGACGCTCGAGCGCATCCAGAAGGAAAACCCGCGTGCCCGCCCGGGCATTCAGCGTTTCAAGGGTCTGGGTGAGATGAATCCGCCGCAGCTGCGCGAGACGGTCATGGACCCGAACACCCGCCGCCTGGTGCAGCTTGAGATCAAGGCCGGTGACAGCACCAACCGCATCATGGATATGATGCTCGCCAAGAAGCGCGCCGGTGACCGCAAGGAATGGCTGGAAAAGAACGGCAACAAGGCTGAAGTCATATAAATGTAGGGTGCGCTTGCGCGCCCTACAAACTGTCTGTCGGTGCGCAAGCGCACCCTACGCATAAGAAGGTTTGTCATGGCCAAGAAGGCATCCGGTAAATCTGCCCCTTCCAGGAAGGCGCCTCCGAAGCGCGGCAAGGCTGCGTCCCTCCAGGCGCGGCCGCGCGTCGCGAACATTGAGCGCCTGCCACTCGCGACCTTCACCGAGAAGGCCTACCTCGATTACTCGATGTACGTAGTGCTGGACCGCGCGCTGCCGAACATCGCCGATGGTCTCAAACCGGTGCAGCGGCGCATCATCTACGCCATGTCGGAACTCGGGTTGTCGGCCGCCGCCAAGTACAAAAAATCGGCGCGCACCGTGGGCGATGTGCTCGGCAAGTTCCATCCGCACGGCGACAGCGCTTGCTATGAGGCCATGGTGCTCATGGCCCAACCATTCAGCTACCGCTATCCGCTGGTGGATGGTCAGGGCAACTGGGGTTCGCCGGACGACCCGAAGAGCTTTGCGGCGATGCGTTATACCGAGTCGCGCCTGACGCCATTCGCGCAAGTATTGTTGAGCGAACTTGAGCAGGGCACGGTCGCGTGGGTGCCGAACTTCGATGGCACGCTGGAGGAGCCGAAGATCATGCCGGCGCGCCTGCCGCATGTGTTGCTGAACGGCACCACCGGCATCGCCGTCGGTATGGCCACTGACATCCCGCCGCACAACGTGCGCGAAGTGGCCGCTGCCTGCGTGCGCCTGCTGGACAAGCCGGACTCCACCACTGGCGAGTTAATGAAACATATTCAAGGCCCGGACTATCCGACCGAGGCGGAGATCGTGACGTCCAAGGCCGATATCCGCGCGATGTACAACGCCGGCCTCGGGAGTATCCGCGCGCGCGCCAAGTGGCAGCACGAGAATGGCGAGATTGTGATCACCGCATTGCCGCACCAGGTGTCGCCGGCCAAGGTGCTGATGCAGATCGACCAGCAGCGTCAGCAGAAGAAGCTGCCCATGGTCGAGGACCTGCGCGACGAATCCGACCACGAGAATCCCATTCGTCTCGTGATCGTGCCGCGTTCCGGGCGCATCGACCCGGTGGAGATCATGGACCACCTGTTCGCCACCACCGATCTGGAGCGCTCCTACCGCGTGAACCTGAACATGATCGGCCTGGATGGCCGGCCGCGCGTGTACAACCTCAAGGACCTGCTCAGCGAGTGGCTCAAGTTCCGCATCGAGACCGTGCGCCGCCGGCTGCAGCACCGTTTCGACAAGGTGCAGGCGCGCCTGCATATCCTCGATGGCTTGCTGGTCGCCTACCTCAATCTGGACGAGGTGATCCGCATTATCCGTCGCGAGGACGAACCGAAGCCGGTATTGATGAAGCGCTTCAAGCTGACCGAAATACAAGCCGATGCCATTCTCGAAACCAAGTTGCGGCATCTAGCCAAGCTTGAAGAAATGAAAATCCGTGGCGAGCAATCGGCGCTGGCCAAGGAACGTGACGAGCTGGAGAAGCTGCTCAAATCGAACCAGAAGCTGCGCGCGCTGGTGCGTGACGAGATCATCAGCGACGCCGAAGAGTTCGGCGACAAACGCCGCTCGCCGCTCATCGAACGCGAGGCCGCCAAGGCGATTGACGTCACCGAGCTGCTGCCGACCGAGTCGATCACCGTGGTGCTCTCGGAGAAGGGCTGGGTGCGCGCCGCCAAGGGTCACGAGGTGGATGCGCGCGCGCTCGATTACAAAACCGGCGACAAAATCCTGCAAGCCGCGCGCGGCAAGACCAATCAGCAGGTCGTGTTCCTCGACTCGACCGGTCGCTCGTACACACTGCCGGCACACAAATTGCCATCTGCGCGTGGCCACGGCGAACCGCTGGCGTCCAGCCTCAACCCGCCGCCCGGCGCCACTTGGTCGGGCGTGATAATGGGCGCGCCGGAGGATCTCTATCTCATCGCCAGCGACGCCGGTTATGGCTTCGTCTGCAAGCTCGGTGACCTCATCACCGACCGGCGTGCCGGCAAGGCCGTGCTCAAGGTGCCAAAAGGTTCCAGAGCGCTGCCGCCGCAACGTGTGATCACCTATGACGATGACTGGCTCGCGGCCGTGACCAACAAGGGCAATATCCTGGTGTTCATGGTTGCCGAACTGCCGCCAATGGAAAAGGGCAAGGGTGAAAAGATTCTCGCTATACCCGGCGCGCGCGTCGTCAAACGCGAGGAATATCTTGCCGGTATTGCTGTGTTCCGGGAGGGTCAGCAGCTGCTCCTTCGTACCGGTAAAGGCGAGCTCCGGTTGCGATCCGGAAACGATATCGATCAGTACGTCAGCGAGCGTGCCTTGCGCGGTTCGAAGTTACCGAGGGGTCATCAGGAAGTGAAGGGTGTTGAGGCCATCGAGAAGTAGCAGTCATCAGCGCAAACTTGTTAAGGATTAAAGTCGTTACTGTCAATTATATAAAGGAGAGTTATGAGAAAGATATCGTCAGTTCTGTATGCCGCTGTGCTGCTCGCGTATACGGTACCGGGTGTAGCTGCCGACACGGCCGTGCTCAATACAGAACCGGAAAAAAATGGCTACAGCGTCGGTTATGACCTCGGCCGGTCGATTCACAGACAGCTCGCCGATGTGGATCCCGAATCCATGGCGCGCGGTCTCAAGGATGCGATGACGGGCGCCACGTCTGCATTGCCAGAAGAGGAAATGCAGCGGCGCTTCACGACCGTGCGACAGGAGTCTGTCCGCAAGGTCAACGAACAAAACAAGAAGGATGGCGAGGCATTTCTGGCCAAGAACAAGGGCGAGAAGGGCGTGAAGTCGACGGCCAGCGGTCTGCAGTACAAGGTGATCACGACCGGCAAGGGCAAGCAGCCCACGGCGGATGACACGGTGACGGTGCACTACCGCGGTACGCTTATCGATGGAACAGAGTTCGACAGTTCATTCAAACGGAATCAGCCTGTAACCTTTCCGGTCAAGGGCGTGATTCCTGGCTGGACTGAAGCGCTGCAGCTGATGAAGGAAGGATCGAAGTGGATGCTGTATCTCCCATCGACCATCGCCTACGGCGAGCGTGGCGCCGGTAACATAATCGGTCCAAACTCCGTGCTCATCTTTGAGGTGGAGCTGTTGTCGATTAAAAATCCGAATCCGTAATTGACCTGCGGTCGCAATAGCGGTGCTCAATATGGTTCACTCTGCGATCCCGCCAGACTGAGCGCAGGAGGTAACTTCAAGAGTTTTTCTGATTTTGTCGGCAATGCATTTCTGTGCGCGCTGCAAAGCCTGTCGTAAAGAACAAGGAATGTCCTGGATATGGCGTGGATTATGCTATAAATGAACTTGGAAGCGGCGAAGTCCCGGCGATGTGGAGGGGTGAATGTCAATCGAACTGAGAGAATCCGAGCGGCTGGACGCCAGCTATATCGTTGCGATCAGGCTGGTCAGCACCCGGCAATCCGACAACGCAGCCAGCATGACCAATCTCAGCCGTGGCGGGCTGTGTTTCGTGTCGACCCTGAATCTACGGCAGGGAGACAGAATTGATATCGACTTGCCCGCCTCCCAGCCGGTGGCGACACTCACGGCCAAGGTCATTTGGTGCCGTCCGCAACGCAACTTGTTTTCGGTCGGGGCCGAGTTTGTCGACATGAGCGACGCCCGTCGCACGCGGATTATCGAAATGCACCGCGCCATCAGTACCTACCAGAAAATGAATAACCCTTCCGGCGATACCCAGCAGGCGGCAGCCGAATGGCTCAGCCTGCATGCCGAGAAGTTTCTTGCCGGTACATCCTGACAGAGCGCTGCGATCTGGCCGCCTGATCAGGGTGGCTGTTTGTCGCAACCTTCAGAACTGGAACAGCGATGACTATTGATATTCCAGCAGCTGATCTGATCAGTCTCGTGTGGTTCGTCGCCCTCTGGGTTGGCTACACCTGGTATGCCGATAGGCACGCGCGACGTGTGTACTCGTTACGTTCAGTCATGCACGACTACCGTGAAAAGTGGATGCAGCAGATGCTCCTCCGCGACAATCGCGTGGTGGATGTGAATATCCTGCGCAACCTGTTGCAGGGCGTAGCGTTCTTTGCTTCCGCGACGCTGCTGATTCTCGCCGGCCTGTTGACCGTTCTCGGTTCCACAGACAAGGCCATCGAGATTGTGCGTGCACTGCCATTTGTACTCAAGACGACACTGGTGCAGTGGGAGCTGAAGCTTCTCGTGCTGTGCATGATCTTCGTCTACGCATTCTTCAAGTTCACCTGGGCGTTGCGTCAGTTCAATTATTGTTCTGTGCTGATTGGCGCTGCGCCCAGTGGTTCGGATGACGTTTTCGCCCGGCGTATTGCCGTCGTGGCAACCCACGCCTCCAAGGATTTCAACCAGGGCCTGCGCGCCTACTACTTCAGTCTTGCGGCGCTGGCCTGGTTCGTGAGTCCCTGGCTGTTCATGCTTGCCGCAGCCGCGGTGGTGGCTGTGTTGTATGTGCGTGAGTACAGATCGAGTGCCCTGCGGATATTGGGCGACGTCGATACAGGACACGACGCATAAACCGGCCGGTTTTCCTGTGCCCCCCGCGTTGCCTGGAATTTCCTACTTCTGTTCCCGTACCTGCAGCAGCGCCGCCGCTTCCTCGAAGGTCATTCCCCACACGTCCAGCGGCTGGGTCTTTCCGGCAACGCTGATGGTTTGCTCGCGGCCCTGCCAGAGTTCGCTCGGCAGATTGAGGTAGGCGTCGCGATGGAGCAGGATGGCTCGGCCAAACGTCTTGGTTTTTTCTTGCAGGCGAAAAGTGAGGTTTACCGCGTCGCCGATGGCGGTTCGTCCCTGCTCGGTCCCCAGAGCGGCATTGCCGATGTTGATGCCAACGCCGATTTTTAGTTGCTGTGGCAGGTTCGGGCGTGTTTCGTTGATGTGCCGGGTGATGCGATCGAGCTCGCACGCGGCGCCGAGCGCGTTCAGCAGCGAGCCGCCGGGGTCGGCGCTGGCGTCCCAGCGGGCATAGACACAATCGCCCATGAACTTGTCGATGGTGCCGCGCCGCTGCTTGATACACTGCGTGGCCTTGCGGAACCACTGGTTCATGATCTCGGTGAGGTCGCGCACCGGGATTGCCTCCGAAAGGCTGGTGAAACCGCGGATATCTGCGACCAGGATGGCGATGCGAATGAGTTCGATGTTATCGGGCACGATGATGGTTGTCACACGCGGGTCGCGCGGCTGGTTCGCCGCAGTCTTGGCGGAAGGTTGTGAAAACTGCATGTTCATCGAGCCAATCGATATCTGGTCGCCATCGTTGAGCCGTGTGGGCAGGCGGATGCGGACGGCATTCACATAACTGCCGTTCGAACTGTCTTCATCCACGATGTAGAAGCTGCCATCCTGCATGCGGTAGAGCATGGCGTGGCGACGCGAGACCCGCGCATCGTCCAGTACGATGTCGCTGCCTTCGTCCCGGCCAAGGATCATGACCTCCTTGCACTCCACCCGCCGGGCCTGACCACTTTCTCTGAACAACAGAAACGCCTGCATGCTGCCCTTTTGTGTGTTGTCCGCTATATATTCCCCAGCATAGACCTTGAAACCCGTTTTCGCAGGACGACGGTTCATTAAAATAGCTCGTGTACAATAACGACATGCGCATTGCTGCAATCGTCGAATATGACGGCTCCAATTTTTCCGGCTGGCAATGGCAGGATTGCGCGCCGTCGGTGCAGGAGGCGGTAGAAAAAGCCTTGTCCCAGGTGGCGGATGTACCTATTCGCGTCACCACCGCCGGGCGCACCGATGCCGGGGTGCACGCCTGCGCACAGGTGATTCATTTCGACACCGGCGTCCAGCGCAGCAATCACGCCTGGATGCGCGGTGCCAACAGCAACCTGCCGGACAGCGTCGCACTGCTCTGGGCGAGCGCGGTCGATCCCGAGTTCCACGCGCGCTTCGCGGCCACCGGTCGTGAATACCACTACGTAATTCTGAACCGCTCGGTGCGGCCGACCTATCTCACCAAGCGCGTCACCCACGAATACCGGCCGCTGGATGTGGCGCGCATGCAGGCCGCCGCGCAATATCTCCCCGGCACGCACGACTTCTCCTCGTTCCGCGCCATGCAGTGCCAGGCGAAAAGCCCAATCCGTACGCTGCGCGAACTTAGCGTGACGCGCCACGGCGAGTTTGTCGTGATCAAGGCCACTGCCAACGCGTTTCTGCACCACATGGTGCGCAACCTCGCCGGAGTGCTCATGGACATCGGCTCCGGCGAGAAAGAACCGGAGTGGGCGCGCGCCGTGCTCGATGCGCGTGACCGCACCGTGGGCGGCATCACCGCGTCACCCGATGGCCTGTATCTCACCGCGGTCGACTATCCTGTGCACTTCAATATTCCGCGAATCCCCGTGACCTTGGGGTTGTGGTAGTCCAGTCGGGCTGCCTTGCACATGATGTGCGTTTGTCCCTGTTTCTGGACGTTGCGGATAGAAGCTGGTGGAGTGTGGAACTGCTGCGTGAAGGCGCTTAACCCGATTTGCCACCGACTGCGTTTACAGGAATGGATGATCCCTGTGATTTCGGAGGCAGCATGGCCAAGTGGTTCAGGCGACTGGTATCGGCCGGATGGCATCGAGAGCCGAGATCTCGACCCTTTCGCCCCGGGGTGAGGGCGAAGCGTGGTTTTAGCGGGGATTACTGGTGGCGCGCTATCGTGGCGCTTGTCCTGACAATGACAGCGGAGACGGCCCACGTGGGGCAATTGCACATCAAGAAGATTGAGCTTGGCGAGCTGATTCAGCGCAGTGCGCATATTGTCATTGCCGTGCCGGACGATCAGCCGTCCCTGGAAGAGCAGGTAGTAATAAAGGCGCGAGGCAAGAAGCCGCCACCCTATGTCCGGTTGGTTCATCGTTACCGCGTACGCGAAAGTCTGCGCGGCGATCTTGCGACCGGTACCGCCATCGCGGTGGCACCGGCCGATGATGCGCTGCAGGAGCGGCTGCATCGTGAATACTACACCGAGGGCCTGAGCCGCCATGCCGTTGTCGATTTTTATGAACCCAAGAGCCAGTTTGGCGAACAAGAACCACGCATCCTGTTTCTTGCCGCGCGCGACGGACGTTTTGCATATGCGCGTAACGTTGGGGCCGAAGGCCTCGGGATGCGCAGCGAGATCGAGCGCCAGCTTGGCGCAAGTGGCGCCCCCCTGGATGACCCGCGCGAGGCGCATGTCGATCTGGCTTTGCTCACCCACGGTTATTTTGGCCCCTACGGCGACCTGCGCGCAGGACTGAAAGTGCTGAGAAAGACCTGCGAGGTACAGCTCACCAATGTGGCCGATGGAATTCGCGTGGATATCGTCCCGCGCGACCGCCACGGTAAGCGGGCGGAAGGACATGAATATCAATTTGTGGTGACAAGCGCAGGCACCATTGATGGCTTCATGGCGGGTGAGGAGAGCGTTGCCATCGAGGAACCGCAGATGCAGTCCACTCAGCCGCCAGGCGATGCCGCGCACTATAGGCAATTCGCCTTGCGCGACGTGCAGGGTCTGCACGGTGGACGGAATGTCACCGTATTTCCCGAAGGTCGCGTGGTGGCGCAGATTGTGTCCCCCACCGAGACGGGGCTTCACGAGCGACGCTTCGAGATGATGCTGACGAAGGATCAGCAGGAATCGCTTCGGCAGCTGTTATCGCAGCACCCGCCAGCGCGGATTCGCATCCCCATGAATCCCGGCATACCGGACCAGGCGCGACCGGAGATATCGCTGACCGCGCACGATGGCTCAGTAACAACCGTGGCCAAGTGGGACGATGATCGGCATAAGGATTTTGATGCGCTTTACGACCATCTGCTGCGTTTCGTGCGCCAAATGGAAAGAACGAAACCGCATTGGGAAGGACTCTATGACCGCGACTGGCAGCCGGAATGAGTTACTACGAACTGGTCGCGTCGACCGATCAGGATACCGGGGTGACCCGCAACCCGCCGCTGCCGGATACCGTGTTCTTCCAGGCCGGCGAGTGGATTGACGAATCACTGCTGGAGCCGCTGGTGTTCCAGTGCAACAACACCGCAAACGATCCGCCGCCGGATTTCAGCAAGAGGATTATTCCGGTGCTGTCGCAACGCTTTCTGTCACGGCTGCAGGCCGCCGGTGTGGACAACCTCCAGACGTTCCGTGCCGAACTGGTCAATCCCACTACCGGGGAGCGCTGGACGGATTTCCATACTGTCAATATTATCGGTGCTATCCCGTGCGCCTATCTCACGCGCTCGCGCTACACGGCCATCAGTGCCGGTATGATCGAGTTCGATGAGATCGTGCTCGATGCCGGTCTGACACGCGAAGCGCTGCTGTTCCGTCTGGCGGAAAGCACGCGCCGCATCATTGTGCATTCGCAGGTTATCGAGCACCTGGTCGATCGCGACGATCCGCCTTTGACGGGGTTTGATGTAAATGTGCTTGAGACTTAACGGCCAAGACGTTTTTCATGTATGGCATATAACACCTCAGCTGAATGCACCGTGATGCTGTACTCATGGACATTGGCGCCGGGGAGCAGGGTCCGGAATGGGTGCGGCGCCGTTCTCGATGCGCGCGACCGCACAGTGGGCGGCATCACTGCGGCAGCTGATGGCCTGTACCTCACCGCGGTCGACTAGCCAGCGCACTTCAATATTCCCCGGATTCCTGTGGCCCTGGAGCTGTGGTAGGAACTGGTGAGCTTTGCCCAAGAAGTACAACTGGGCCGATTTGCACTCCGCGTTTGAAATGACGGAAGATTAGTTAGTTAACGCAGTTTAGTATGCGTGCGTAACTCAATGACGAGCAGGGAGTCAACGATGAGCGAGAAGGCCTGGCATGATCTGGGTTCAGTCGAGACGTTCCGACGCGCACCGGTGAGCGAGGTGAAGGTCGGTCACCTGACGCTGGCGATTACCTGGCAGAACGGCGAGTTCGGTGCCATTTCCGGACTGTGCAACCATGTCGGCGGGCCACTCGGCCAGGGCGGGCTGGATGGCGAATACGTGGTCTGCCCGTGGCACCACTGGAAATTCCATTGCCGCACCGGGCTGGGCGAACCGGGTTACGAAGAGGATGCGGTGCCGAGTCATGCCGTGAAGGTGGAGGATGGGCACCTGTTCGTAGCGCTCGATCCGCAGTCGCCGCGCCGCAAGAAAAAGCACCCGCCGCATCCGTTGACGCGCCCGGTGCAACGTGCCGCCGGGCCGATCCGGGTGGCAGGCATCTCGACCACCCACATGGATCGCGAGCATCCGCGCTATTCGACCTCCGAGGCACTGCTCGAGGTGGCGCTGGAGCATGCGCAGTCAGCGCTGGCGTGCGAGACCCGGCTACTGCGGCTCGACGAGCTGCGCATTCGCAACTGCGAGGGTTATTATTCGAAGAGTGCGCGTGCCTGTACCTGGCCATGTTCAATTACCCAGATGGACAAGAATGACCAGATGGAACAGGTGTACGACGCGCTGGTGCACTGGGCGGATGTGGTGCTGTTGGCCACGCCGATCCGCTGGGGCGCTTCGAGCTCGCTCTATTACAAGATGGCAGAGCGGCTCAACTGTGTGCAGAACCAGATCACCATCAAGGACACGGTGTTGATCCGCAACAAGGTCGCCGGCTTCATCATCATGGGCGGCCAGGACAATGTGCAGGATGTGGCCGGGCACCTGCTCGGTTTCTTTTCCGAGCTCGGCTTCATGTTCCCACAATTCCCGTACATCGCGCATTCGCGCGGCTGGTCGGCCGAGGACATGGAGCGCAATGTTCAGCATGTGCAGCACAGCGAAGAATTGCGACGCGGTGCGCGCGCGCTGGTGCGCCGCCAAGTGGAGTTTGCCCAAGTGCTGCTTGGCCATCGCGCCGCGGACGAGAAGACCGAGCGCGGCGGGCGCAAGGCCCATCGGCTCGATATCGAATAGGCGTGACCCGCACTATCGGCGCCGTGCCGCGATCTGTCGTGTCGAACCTTCAGAGTGCCCGGGCATTGCAGGCCGGCATCCGGCAGTCGCCGCCAGCCGGGCGGGTCTGCTAAGCTCTCGCTTCCCGGACGAGCACAACATGCGCACCCGCATTAAAATCTGCGGTATCACCCGTGTCGAAGA
>Ga0315271_10001571_pt1 | contig 13860 bp, 18 predicted proteins | sample C3_top_MG_FD_204664 | JGI IMG/M metagenome (GOLD analysis project Ga0315271, IMG submission 204664) | Sediment microbial communities from Yellowstone Lake, YNP, Wyoming, USA - C3_top | ecosystem: Environmental > Aquatic > Freshwater > Lake > Sediment | place: USA: Wyoming | collected 2017-08-01 | reverse complement strand
CTCGGCCTTCGCGTAGGTGCGGTTCCACACCACCACGCGGTGGCCGCCGAGCAGCAGCCGCCGCGCCATGTTGCCGCCCATGCGGCCCAGGCCGACCATCGCTACGTCCATCGTTGCCTCCTCTTCGTGCCGGGCCAGGTCCGGCTTCGCACTGTCACTGTGAAAGGGCCCCGGCGAGAAGCGCGCCGAGGCGCCTGAGCGCCGCGGCGGGGTCGTTGCCGAGGCACACGCGGAGCGCGCGGCAGCCGTGCGCCCGCAGGGCGCCCAGGTCACCGCGCGCCTGCGCCCGTTTGAGGACGCTGAAGCTGTAGGGCTGGCCGGGGATCACCACGTCCACCGGGTCGTGCCCCACCAACTGCAGGAACAGGCCGGTGTTCGGCCCGCCCTTGTGGAACTGCCCCGTCGAGTGCAGGAACCTGGGGCCGTAGCCGAGGGTCGTGGCGAGCTTCAGCTGGTCGCGGACCTCGAGGCGAAGCGCCTGCAGATCGTCCCAGACGGCCTCGCCGGGCTGCACGTAGGCCTGGAGCGCGACGTAGTCACCGGGCCGCGCCTGGGCGAAGAACTCCTTGAGCGCGGTCGGCAGGTCGTCGTCGTGCACGGGGTACGCCAGGCGGCCTTCGCCCTCCGGCAGGTCCTCGAGCAGCTCGCCGCTGGCGATGTAGCCGGCGAGCAGCCGTTTGGTGTTGTCCTTGCTCTCCTGCACGTTGGGCTGGTCGAAGGGGTCGATGCCCAGTACGCGCCCGGCCGTGGCCACCGTGATCTCCCAGCGCAGGAACTCGCCGCCGAGTCCGTACTCGTCGGGCAGCTCGTGGCCGGCTACAGGGTGGCCGACCTCGGCGAGGTCCATGAGCTGTCGCGCCAGGCCGGTGGCCGCCACGCTGCCGAGGCCGACCTCCACGAAGATGCGGTCCTCGCCGTACACGGCCGCGTCTCCGAGCGTCTCGAGGTCCACCGGCAGGATGCCCTTGCCCTCCTTGCCGGTGCTCTCGGCGACGAGCTGCTCCACCCAGGCGCCGAGCGCCCGCAGCGGAGGCTCGGTGACGATCGTCAGCTTGTCGCGGCCGGCGAGCGCCGCCTCGCCCAGAAGCGCCCCCAGGCGCACGGCGGGGTTCTCGCTCGCCGGTACGTCCGGGCCGCAGGCGACGGCGACGTCGCGCACGCCGTCCAGCAGCCGCTCGAGGTCGACGCCCATCAGGGCGGCCGGGACGATGCCGAAGAAGCTGAGCGCCGAGTACCGGCCGCCGATGTCGCCGGGGTTCACGAAGATGGCGCGGAACCCCTGCGCGAGCGCCTCCTTCTGTAATGACGTGCCCTCGTCGGTGACCGCCACGAAGTGGTGCCCGGCGTGGTCGCCGTCCAGCTCCCTGAGGCGCTCGTAGAAGTAGGCGTGGAAGCTCGCCGTCTCCGTGGTGCCGCCGGACTTGCTCGAGACGATGAAGAGCGTCGTCTCGAGGTCCACGGCGGCCTCCACGGCGAGCACCGCCGCGGGGTCGGTAGAGTCCAGCATGTGCAGGTCCAGGAAGCCCTCGCGCACGCCGAGCACCTCGCGCATCACCTCGGGCGCGAGGCTGGAGCCACCCATGCCGAGCAGCACCGCGGAGCGGAAGCCCTCGGCGCGCAGCCCGTCGACGAACTCCGTGAGCCCCTCGACCTGCTCGCGCACGCCCTCGTACACGCTGAGCCAGCCGAGGGCGTTGCCGATCACCGTCTGGTGCGCCTCGTCCCCAGGCTTCCACAGGGTCGCGTCGGCCTCCCACAACCGCTCGCCGTACTGGTCGGCGTCCAGAGACTCCAGACGCCTGGCCACGGCTTCGTCCAGCCAGGCCGGCAGCAACCACTCGTCCATCACTCAGCTCCCTTCGGCGAGCAGCCGCTCGCGCTTCTCTTCGACGATCGCGGTGAGCCCGTCGAACGCCTCGACGAACAAGTCGATGCCCTGGTCCTGCAGCGCGGCGCCGACCCGTTCGAGGTCGATGCCCATCTGGCTCAGCTCGCGCAGCAGCCGGTGGGCGTCCTCCAGGTGGCGGTCGATGGTCTTCGCCGGCACGCCGTGGTCCTTGAACGCCTTCCAGGTCTCCTCGGGCATCGTGGACACGGTGTTCTCGCCGATGAGCTCGTCGACGTACATGGTGTCGGGATAGGCGGGGTCCTTGACCCCGGTGCTGGCCCACAGCACCCGCTGGATCTTAGCCCCGGAGGCGGCGATCAGCTGCCACTCGCGGCCGTTCAGGTAGCTGCGGAACCGCTCGTAGGCGACCTTGGCGTTGGCGACGCCGGCGCGCCCCTTGAGGGTGAGCAGATGCCGCCGCTCCGCCTCGTCGGCGGCGGCCTCCGCGCGCTCGTCCAGCATCCTGTCGACGAGCGTATCCACGCGCGAGACGAAGAAGCTGGCCACGGAGGACACGGCGCGTATGGTCTCGTTGCTCTGCAGCCGCTCCTCCAGCGCGTCGATGTAGGCGTCGGCCACGGCCTCGTACTGGGTCAGCGAGAACAGCAGGGTGATGTTGATGTTGAGGCCGTCCTTGAGGCACTGGAGGATGGCCGGGACCCCCTCTCGCGTGCCCGGGATCTTGACGAACACGTTGGGGCGGTCGACCTGCGTGAACAGGCGGTGGGCCTCCGCGGCCGACGCCTGGGTGTCGCGCGCCAGGTGGGGCGAGACCTCGATGCTGACGAAGCCGTCCTCGCCGCCGCTCGCCAGGTACACGGGCGCGAGCACGTCGCAGGCCGCGCGCACGTCCTCGATGATGAGCCTGTCGAGGATCTCCGGCGCCTTCAGGCCCTGCCGGGCCATGGTCAGGATGGCGTCGTCGTACTCCCGGCCGCCGCCGATGGCCTTCTGGAAGATCGCCGGATTGCTGGTCACGCCTCCGAGCCCGTCCCGGTCGACCATCTTCTTGAGCCCACCGCGCTGGATCAGCGCGCGGTTGATGTAGTCGAACCAGGGGCTCTGACCCAGTCGGTGGAGCTCTGCGAGCCGGCTCTCAGAGGGCACGGCGATCACTCTCCTTTCGTGGGCTGAGCCCGGGCGTATCGTTGTCGCGGACGTCACGAGGGCCGCGCGGGCCGCCGGCGCCGCGGCGCCGGCCCTCCGCGCGGCCTCGACCTATCCAATTCCCACTAGCGCCCGATTTCAAGGATTGGCACGAATTCAGTAGTCTCCGCCCTCCGGCACGATGCAGACGAACGAGAGCGGCGCGTCCGGCGCCGCCCGGAACTGGTGCTCGTGGTTGGTCGGCACGTAGGCGTACGAGCCGGCCTCGAGCGGGTGCTCCTCGCCGTCCAGGAAGAGGACGCCGCTGCCGCTCGCGACGAAGTTGATGTGCGGCCAGTCGTGGCTGTGCCTGGGGGTGTGCCCGCCCGGCTCCACGTCGAACAGGCGCATCACCCACCCGTCCCACCCGTCCTCAGGCGAGACGAGCACGCGCTTGACGACGCCCTCGATGCCGTCGCCGGCCATCGGCTTCGCCTCGAGGCCGGCCTTGTTCCCTACCACCCAGCGATCGGTCATGCGTGACTCCTGTCGGTCGCGGATCATCCTGCGCCGGACTCTACCCAACTGTGCGCGGTCAGTAGTCCGACTCCGCGGGCTGGATGGAGATGTAAGACATCCCGGCGTCCGGGGCGGCTCGGAGCTGGTGCTCACGACCTGCGTGTTCCGGCGCAAGGTCCTGGATGTTCCCTGCCACCCGGTGGTCGCTCACGAGTGCCTCCAGCGCTCGACAGTCGGTCCTTCGCTAGACGATACCCGGCCGTCGGCGACGGCATCCCGCGCCGTTGCTGCGGTGAGTCCGGGTACATGCAGAGGGTGCGGCAGGCTCCGGCCGCACGCGCGGCGAGCGAGAGGAGGAGCGATGAGCGACCAGGACGCGAACAAAGCCCTTGTGAGGCGCTACTTCGACGAGTTCTTCAACCGTCGCGACCTCAGCGGCGTGGAGGACGTCTGCGCGACGGACTACACGGAACACGCGGTTGCGCCGTTCGGCCAGGAGGAGCCGGGGCGGGCGGACGGCCCCCGGCACCTCGAGAGCACCGTGCGCTGGCTCACGGACCAGTTCCCGGACGTGTCCCACCCACGGGCAACTGCTTCGCGTCCCGGCAGACGCACTGGTTCCGCGTTGCCGGCGGCAAGCTCGCGGAGCACTGGGCTACGCGCGAGGACCTGCCGGCGATGCTGCAGCTCGGCGTGATCGCGCCGCCGGGCCGGCCGGCCGGTTGAGGCGCGGTGATGCTCGGGCCCACTCCGCTCAGGAGGGCGCGAGCGCGAGCGTCATGGAGAGCGCCCCAGGTGGGCGGTCCGGTCCGCCGGGCGCGGCCGTGACGGCGAAGCCGGCCGCCTCGTAGAGCCTCCTGGCGGCCGCATTCTCCGTGTAGACGTTGAGCGTCGCGAGACGGGCGCCGCGCGCGGCGGCGCGCTCGAGGAGCGCCCGCACGAGCACACGGCCCAGGCCGCGGCCCCGCGCGTCCGGGCGCACGATCACGCGCGCCAGGTGCGCGCGGCCCCCCGGGCGCCAGACGAGCTGGCCGAAGCCGGCCGTACCGGCCCCGTCGGCCAGCGCCAGGTTCTGGGCGTCCGCGAACCCGATCTCGACGGCCGGCACGCCGGGCTCGAGCGGGAACGACACGGCGGGCCCGGCCCAGAGCCTGCACTCGTCCGCCGTGCGGATCCACGACGCGACGACCTCCAGGTCGCCGAGCGTCGCGTCGCGCACGATGCACTCCTCAGGCACCGCCGGACCTACGCGGTCCGCCGGCGGGCGAGGACGACCGCGAGCACGACCAGCGCCCCGACGAACAGGACGGCGCCCCACCACGGCCGGGCGCCCCGGGTCTCCACGGCGACGGCCGGCTTCGCCGGGGACGCCACCAGCATCCCCCGCGCCACGGCCTTGAGGTCCGCCAGGCTGACTGCGCTCGACCGGGCGTACAGGTGATACGTCACGTCCCGGTCGCGCCAGAACACCTGCGCCGGCAGATGAACGGCGGAGTCGCCGGTCCAGTGCGCCGTGATCGTCCCGGCTCGCGCGTAGCCCACGACGTCGCCGCCGACAGTGCTGACCTCGAAGGCGAGCCGGCGACCGTCGGAGTACTCTCCCCGCCCCGTTTGTTCGTGTGCGAGCTCCGCCACGACGGAGGGCTGCCGCGGCGCTTTGGTGTTGACGAGGAGTTCGATCCCCCGCGGGTAGTGCACGTCGAAGGTCCACGTCGACAGCGAATCGACGGACGACGGCGCGCCGGCTGCGGACGTCGACGGCAGCCTCACGCGCGAGTTGCGCTTCGTGATCGCGCCGAGCGTGGACGGTCGCCGGTACGGCGCCTGCTTCGAGCGGAACTGCTTGTCCTGGTCGACGCCGATGAGCGTGCCGCCGGTGTTCCCGAGTGAGTCGTACTGCTCCTGGTATTCCTCGAAGCCCGGCCCAGCCTTCACGCCTCTGGTCAGCCGGCCGGCCCACGCCGTCAGCCGGCCCGTCGCCGCGTCGTCGCGCAGCAGATCGGCGAAGCGCGCGTAGCCCGGCGCCCGCGCGCCTCCGAACTCGACCGTGGCGAGCGCCACTGCCGGGTAGTCGGTCCCGGGATAGACGTCGTCGATGGTCAGCCGCACGCTCTGCGTAGTGACGTCCACCGGGAACCGCTGAAGCACGGAGGCGTCCTTCAGGTGCAATGTGGCAGTGCTTCCGTCCGAGAACGCCGCCGTGAGCGTCTTGGGACGCCCGTACTTCTGGAACGCGTTGACATAGTCGATGTTGCCGCCCACGATCCTCAACTCGCGGATGTGCACCGGTCGCCGGAACGTCGCCTGGACCCACGGGTCGCCGCCATCCCCCGGCCAGCTGGTGAGCCACGGCGACCCGAGCTCGTTGTAGACTCCCCCTTCGGCCGGGCGGCCTCCGGCCCCGGACTGCGTCCACTTGGGCCTGTGGACGGGCCGCAGGGACCGCGCGAAGCCGAGGAACACGTCTGAACCGTTCTGCGCGCGCCACCAGACCTCGCCGGTGGACGCCGCCGGCTCGAACTCGCGCAACCGCCACTCGTAGGTGCGAGGCAGCGGCGTTGTCCAGCCCGGCGTCGTGACCGGCACGCCTTTCCCCGCCTTGGCCTTGGACAGACCCATGCCGGTGCCGCTGAACGTGTCGGCGAGGCTGTACCTCACCACCGCGCTGCCGATCGCCCCCTTCCACGTCGCACCGGTGTGCAGCCAGTACTCGTACCAGCTGGCGAAGCCCGACTTGAAGTCGTTGCCGACCCGCGCCATGGCGGTCCCCGAGGACTGGCTGAGGTAGCTCACCGTGATCATCGTCGCCCCGTGCGGGAAGCGGGCGCTGTGCACGAAGTAGCCGGCCTGGGACCGGCCCGACGCATGACCGGCCGCGCCCACGATGCGCACTGGCAGCGGCCGCCCGCCCTGCCAGGCCTGGAAGCCAAACGGCCGGTCTGTCCCGTGCTCGCTGTCAACTACGGCCGAGAACGGGAATCCGAGGCGGACGCGCCGGGCCGGGCCGTCATTGACGAAGCGGAAGTCGACGCGGTATTCGGCGAACGAGCCGAAGCAGACCGCCTGCACGGTCTCCGCGTCCAGGCGGACGTCCCCGGCACTCACCGCGGTGATCGTGCCACCGGTGACTCCGAGCTCCGTGTCGTCGGCGAGCGCGATCGGAGCGACAAGGAAGACGGCAAGGGCGCACAGCGCGGCCGTGCAGATGACCACGAGCGCACGTCTGGTGGCTCCCACGACCCCTCCCGTGCGGCCGGACTGCCCGTCCCGCTCCGTAGTTCATCATACGCCGGAGCCACCCCGACGGACAGGGGCCGCGCTGCGCACAGCAGACGCGCGGCCTACTTCTCCCCTGCCTCGACCTGCCCGACCCGGTAGCGCACGATGCGCCGCACCAGGTCGGCCGGCAGCGGCTGCGAGTACGGGAACTGCACGGTGCCCCTACCGCCTTTGTACGCCTTCAGCTCGTCGGCGAAGGCATCCGCACCCTTCCCCGTCGGGAAGAAGCTCAGGTGGTTCTTGAACGCGGCGAAGTGGCAGAGATGCCTGCCCTTCAGGTCGAACGTGGGGATGGCGTAGCTGATGGTCTCGGTCGCGCCGGGCGCCTCCTCGCGGATGAGCGCGCGGACCTCCTCGAGCCGGGCCTGCGTCTCCGCCGGGAACCCGGCGATGTACTCGTCGATGGACGCGGCTGTGGTTCTCTCTGGCATGGTCACCTCCTGGTGCGAGAGGTGTCTTACCCGCTCCTCACCACTGCCAGTGCCCGCCGAGTGTGACCTCACTGGTCACGCTCGTGACACCGGGCACGGCGGCGGCCACGCCGTCGACGGCCTCCACGACCTTCGCGCCGTCGGCCGAGCCCGTCACGAAGACGGCGCCCCGCGTCCGCGGCGACGCGCACGTTCGCGGAGCGTGTGTGCGCGTCGTCGTTCAGGGTCTCCCACACCCTGGTGCTGAGCGCCGGGTCGTCGTAGGCCTTCCGCGCCTCGGGGGTGGGCCGGAACCGGGGCAGTCCGGTCATGTGCACGCGGGGTCTTCTGCCAGAAGCGCGGCGGCTCGTCGAGCGTCGCCCCGGGGCTCTCCTGCGCGCCGTCGGCGGCGTGCCCGGCTACCGCACGAACGTGTTGCGGACGCGCACGGAGCGCCAGAAGTACGGGATCCAGATGGCCGCCGTCAGCCCCGCACGGAACAGCCCCTGCCAGGCGCCGTCTCCCACGCTGGTCGCGCCGAGCGCCGGGACGTGGCGGCCGAGGTACTGCTGGCTCACGAGCTCGAAGAGGGTCTGAGCCATGTTCCACAGGAGCAGCACCGTCATCAGGACGGGCACCGGGCGGCGGTGCTGCAGGAAGAACATCAGCGTCACCACCATCAGGACCACCAGCGCAAGGGCGCTCATCGCAGTGACGGCGAGATACGGCGTCCAGTACCACGAGTACACCGCGGTGCCGGGGGTGGTGAGCGCCGTCCAGATGCGCGGCCGGATGAGCGGGAGCACATTGGCCCACAGCGTGTACAGGGAGAGCAGCGGCGAGACGCAGAGGCCGATGAGCGGCAGCACCAGCCAGCCGCCGATGCCGCTCAGCTCGGGTTCGAGCAGCGGGAAGTCCGCGGAGGCCGCGGCCGGCGCCGCCGGGGCGGCCGACGGGACGGAGGGGACCCCGGTCCCCGCGTCGGCGCCGCAGGTTGGGCAGCCGGCGGCCTCAGGCTGGAGCACGGCGCCGCACTTCGCACAGTCGATCAAGATGAAGACCCCTCCGTTGGACGTGGCGTGGTCGCCCGACCACGCGGCGCCAGTCTACTGTGTCGTCCGGAAGCACGCCGCCCTCGGACAGAGCCGGGGACGGGTCACAGCAGCAGGAACCCGGCCAGCGAGAAGCCCAGCACCGCCAGGCCCATGCCGTTGAAGAACGCCACGTTGAGCGCACGCACCCGCCCCGGGTACAGACGAGAGCGCCGCGAAGACGACCGCGGCCGCAAGGGCGATCCGCGTGATCGCTTCGTACTCGGACGCGGCCGAGGCGTCGAGCCCGGCGACGAAGGCGACGAAGAACAGCGGCGTGGCGAACGCGCACGCCTGGAAGAACGTGAGCAGCCGGAACCGCGGCTGCCCCCGGCCGGCGAGGAACGCGGAGGCGCCCGTCCAGGCCGGCAGCCGGTAGCGCACGAGCAGGACGATGTAGGCGACGGTGTACGCCGCGAACGCCAGGAACATGCAGAGCAGCGAGAGCCTCACGATGGTCCTCGCCGTCTCGGTGAATGCGAACACTGAGCCGTGCATCAGCTTCTCCCAGGGTCGGTCGGAACAGCGACAAGACGGGGTGACCGCGTACCGGCCGGGGGTCGCGGACCCTTAGGGCCCGCGTCCCGTCAGGGGACTCGGCAGTGTTCGGGAGCGTCCGGGGCGCGTGCCCGGCGGACGCGGCGGACCCGTGCGGCGACGGGAGCCAGGGTGAGCTCGGCGAGCGGCGAGGCCACGTAGCCGCCGAGCCCAAGGAGCAGCGCGAGAACGGCCGTGCGCGCCGAGCCCGCGGCGATCGCCAGCGCGGCGACCAGCGGCAGCCACGCGAGCAGCGAGATCAGAGGAGTGCGCCTGCGGTCCCTACTCCTCAGTCTATCTCCATCTGCCTGAGGTCGAGGACCAGGTGCGCCTCGTCGACGACGTCGTCCCCGACCGTCTACACCCAGTCGTCGTGGCGGCGCCGGCCCGAGCCGCCGGCCACCCGACCGACGATGAACACCGCCATGCCGACGAGAACGACCGCGCCTCCGCCCGCCGTGAGCCGCGAGTAGTCCAGCCACTGCCCGGCCATGACGAGCGCGACGCCGGCGAGCACGGCGACCGCCGCGACGAAGTCGCGAGCGCCCCACACGTCTGCGAACCTGTCACTGCGCATCGTCCAGCACCTCCCCGGCGATGAAGCCGTCGTCAACCTTGGCCACGGGTCCCAGCATCGTCAGGGCGTATCCCTCCCCGACGCCGATCCGTAACCGTCCGCCGGGCGTGAGCACGGCGATGTCACCGTCGCACAGGCCCAGCCGCACCGACGCGGCGGCCGCGGCGCAGCTGCGCTGGTGACAACCCGTCGCCCACGGCGGCACGCTCCAGCACGATGTAGTCGTTGCCCAGCGCCTGGTACTTGTGGAAGCGGAGGCTCACTGCGTGCGCACCTCGATGAGGACGGAGCACCAGCGGTAGGTGCCGATGGCGCTGAAGGTCAGCTTGTAGACGGTACGCTTGCCCGCCTCGATGGGCAGATCGGCGGTGCCGGATCCGCCGGCGCCGCGGAAGACGATGTCGGCGCGGTCCGCTGGGTCGGTGACGTCGACGACGTGGACCACCAGCTTGGAACGCGCGTCGTGCGGGCCGGCGACCGGGGCGCGCTCAGCGAGCCACTTGATGCGCGCCTCCGACCCGGTGGTCCCGACAAGTCGGGGACTGTGCTGCCGCCGGGACGCCGGGTGCTTGAACGGCAGCGGCGCGAAGCCGGCGCCGCCGGCGGAGACCCAGCCGTCATCCGGCTTGAGCAGCGTCGGGCCAGCCGTGGGTGTGCTCCCGGGAGTGTAGCCGGCGCTGCAGGACGAGAGGACGCCCATCACCCCGAGCGCCACGGCCGCCAGCGCGACCGCGAGCGGCCCGCGGCCCGGGCGCCCCCGTCCTCGCATCCCGGCGGCTCTCACCGCCTTCGTCCCGCGGTCTCTCGGTCCTGCTCCTCGCTCATGCCGCCCCTCTGCTCGTCGGGCTCTCGCGTAAGACGGTACCACGAGGTTCGCAGGAGCTGCAGGCCGGGGCTGCGCGGACCGGCTCGCCTTGCGGCGCGATTCACCTCGTGCGGGTGAGGCTGATGGAAGCCGCCTTGCCGTAGCGTGTCCCTGGAAGCACGGACCGACGGCACGACGAGAGGAGAGACCATGACCCGGCGTCTGACGATCGCGACGATGTTCCTCGTCCTCGTCCTGCTGTGCCTGCTGCTGGTCGGGATGACCGGCGCCATGCGCGCCTCAGGCGCGCCGGGACCCGCGATGAGCGGGGACTTCGCCGACACGCACCTGGCCTGCCTCGGCGGCGGGCGGGCGCCCTCGATCTACGTGCCCTCGGAGCGCTGGTTCCGCGGGCACCCCGCCGGGGGGCGCCACGCGAGCGGGCGGCTGCGACCGAGTACATCGCTTTGGGCCTAGCGCCGGCGCCTCGCAGTCGGGCAGGCGCGACCCGGCCCTTCCGCGGGCGCGCCCGCTCGAGCTGACCGGCGAGCAGGAACAGCGTGGCCTCGTCGCCGGAGCGCCCGACGAAGTGCATGCCCACGGGCAGCCCGTCGTCCGTCCAGTGCAGCGGCACCGACATCGCCGGCTGGCCGGTCACGTTGAACACCGCCGTGTACGGCATGAACGCGAACGTCTTCTCCGCCAGCGGCTTGATGACGTTGAGCGCCTTGAGCAGCCACGAGGCATTGAGGCGCCCCACGACCTCCACCTGGCGCCGCTCCGAGGCGGTGGGCTGCAGCGAGCCGGTCGGCACCGGCGGCTGGTCGCGATGCCCTGTACGTCGCCTGCTACATCACACCTTCTTGACGCCGGCGATGAGCTTGCCGGCCACGTCCTGCGCGTCGCCGTACACCATGCGCGTGTTGTCCGCGTAGAACAGCGCGTTCTCGATGCCGGCGAAGCCCGCGCCGCGGCCGCGTTTGATGACGAACGCCTGCTGCGCCTTGTCCACGTCCAGGATCGGCATGCCGTAGATCGGGCTGCCCTTCTCGCGGGCCGCAGGGTTCACCACGTCGTTGGCGCCGATCACGATGGCGGCGTCGGCAGTGGGGAACTCCCCGTTGATCTCGTCGAGGTCGTAGATCATGTCGTAGGGCACGCCGGCCTCGGCGAGCAGCACGTTCATGTGCCCGGGCATGCGGCCGGCCACCGGGTGGATGGCGAACTTGACCTGGATGCCGCGGTCGGTGAGCAGCTTGGCCAGCTCCCAGACCTTGTGCTGGGCCTGGGCGACGGCCATGCCGTAGCCGGGAACGATGATGACCTTCTGCGCGAAGGCGAGCGTGACGGCCGCGTCGTCGGGCGTCGACTCCTTCATCGTGCCCTCGACGCCGGCCAACTCCTGGCCCGCGGTCGCGCCGAACCCCGCGAAGAGGACGTTGGCGATGGAGCGGTTCATGGCCTTGGCCATCAACTGGGTCAGCAGAGTGCCGGCCGCGCCGACGACGATGCCGGCGATGATCAGGGCGCCGTTGCCGAGCACGTAGCCCTCGAAGCCGACCGCCAGGCCCGTGAGGGCGTTGTAGAGGCTGATGACGACGGGCATGTCGGCGCCGCCGATGGGCAGCGTCATGAGCACGCCGTAGAGCAACGCGACGACGTAGAAGGCGACCAGCGTGAGACCCTCGCTGCCGCCCATGTTGCCGGTGTGCTGCAGCGCGACGATGACGGCGAGCACGACCGCGGCCGCCAGGACCAGCAGGTTGATGACGTTCTGGCCGGGGAACAGGAACGACTTCTTGATGATCCCCTGGAGCTTGGCGAAGGCGATCATGCTGCCGCTGAAGCTCACGGAGCCGATGAGGGCGCCGATGATACCGAGGATCGCGAAGCTCGTCGGCATGGTCCCGGGCTTCATGAACTCCACGGCGGCGATGAGCGCCGCCGCGCCGCCGCCCATGCCGTTGTAGATGGCCACCATCTGCGGCATGTCCGTCATGGCGACGCGCCGCGCCGCCACGTAGGCGATGGCGCCCCCGATGACCAGCGCGACCGTCATCCAGACGAAGTTGCCTATCTCCGGCGTCGCGAAGGTGATGACGACGGCGACGGCCATGCCGACGCCGGCCCAGATGATGCCGCGCCGCGCCGTGCGCGGCGAGCTCATGCTCTTGAGGCCCAGGATGAAGAGGACGGCGGCGGCGACGTAGGCGATCTGGATGAGGTCGTTACGCATCCCCGCCTCCCTTCGCCGCCGCGCTCTTCTTCTGGTCGCCGGAGCTCTTGAACATGTCGAGCATCCGCTCGGTGACGGCGTAGCCGCCGACGGCGTTGGCCGCGCCGAGCAGCACCGCGAGGAAGCCGACGATGCGCTCGGGCGTCGTGGTCGCCGATCCGAGCGCGATCATGGCGCCCACGACGACGATGCCGTGCACGAAGTTGGAGCCGCTCATCAGCGGCGTGTGCAGGATCACCGGCACACGGCTGATGACCTCGTAGCCCACGAAGGCCGCGAGGATGAAGATGTAGATCGCGGCGAAGCCGGTGATCATGACGCGCCTCCTTCCCCGCCGGGCGCGTCATCGGGCTCAGAGGCCGCCTCGGCGGCCTCGCGCTCCGGCGCATCCACGGCCTCCGGCGCGTCCGCGCTGGCCGGGATGTTCTCGTCCGGCGTGCCCTCGGCGTCGGCCTCCTGCGAGGCCTGGTCCGGAGCGGGCAGGTCCGGCACGTCCGGCCCCTCGATCCGCTCGCGCACGCCCTGATTGACGATCCGGCCGTCGCGGGTGAGCACGCTGCCGGCCAGGACCTCGTCGTCCCAATCCAACTGCAACTCGCCCTCCTTGATGAACGGCGTCAGGAAGTGCATGAGGTTGCGCGCGTACTGGTCGCTCGCGTGCACCGGCAGCATGCCGGGGATGTTGAGCGGGCCGTAGATGAACACGCCGTTCTTGTGGTTGTACTGCTCGCCGGGCCGTGTGAGCTCGCAGTTGCCGCCGCCCTCGGCGGCCATGTCGATGATCACCGCACCCGATTTCATCCTGTCGACCACGTCGGCCGTGATGAGCTTCGGCGAGGGCCGACCCGGGATGGCGGCCGTCGTGATCACCGCGTCCGCCTCCACGATGTGGCCGTCGACGATCTCCTTGGCCTTGGCCTTCTCCTCGTCGGTGAGCTCCCGCGCGTAGCCGCCCTCGACCTCGGCGTCGATGCCCGTGTCGATGAAGCGGCCGCCCAGCGACTGCACCTGCTCGCGCGTGACGGAGCGGACGTCGTAGGCCTCGACCACGGCGCCGAGGCGCCGGGCGGTGGCGATGGCCTGCAAGCCGGCCACGCCGACGCCGAGCACGAGCACCTTCGCCGGCCGCAGGGTCCCGGCCGGCGTCGTCAGCATCGGGTAGTACCGGCCGGCCAGGCAGGCCGCCATCAGCACGGCCTTGTAGCCGGCGATCGAGGCCTGGCTGGTCAGCGCGTCCATGGACTGCGCGCGGCTGATGCGCGGCAGCAGTTCGAGGGCGAAGCTGGTGACCTTCCTGTCGCGGAGGGCCTTGATGGAGTCGTCCGCCTTGTACGGCTGGAGCAGGCCGAGGACCACGGTGCCCTCGTGCATCTGCTCGACCTCCGCCGGCGACGGCGGGTCGACCTTGAGGACGACGTCGGCGCCGAGCACC
>Ga0315271_10001570_pt1 | contig 13861 bp, 8 predicted proteins | sample C3_top_MG_FD_204664 | JGI IMG/M metagenome (GOLD analysis project Ga0315271, IMG submission 204664) | Sediment microbial communities from Yellowstone Lake, YNP, Wyoming, USA - C3_top | ecosystem: Environmental > Aquatic > Freshwater > Lake > Sediment | place: USA: Wyoming | collected 2017-08-01 | reverse complement strand
CCGCGCAGCACGAAACTCGCGGAGGCCCCCAGCTTCGGGCAGCCGATCATTCACTACGACAAATATAGCGCCGGCGCGGCGGCGTACGAGGTGTTGGCCCAGGAAGTTTTGGCGCGGTTGAATTCCGGGTAAACCGTCGTGTTGATCATCCATTATTGAATCATGAAAATTCCATCCTTCGCCTGCTGGTACGGGTTGTCGCTCGGCACCATCGCCTCCCTCGCCGCCGCCGACTGGCCGCAATACCGCGGGCCAAACAACGACGGGTCGACGCCGGAAAAAATTCTCGCCTCCTGGCCGGCGGCCGGGCCGCGCGTGGTTTGGAAGGCGCCCCTGGGGCCGAGCTTCGGTTCGTTTGCCGTCGGCGACAGCCGGGCATTTTGCTTCATTCAGCGGGCCGTGGACGGGCAGGATCGGGAAGTGGCCCTCGCCCTGGATGCGAATAACGGCAAGGAACTGTGGGCGGTAGCGCTGGGCAAGCCGACCTACGACAAGCAGGGGGGCGATGGCCCGCGCTCCACGCCGACCGTGGATGGCGGGCGGGTGTATCTGCTCGGCGCGTATCAGGTGTTGACGTGTCTGGACGCGGCCAGCGGCAAACAAATCTGGCAGCACGATCTCGTGAGCGAATTTGGGGGCAAAGTCATCAAGTGGAACAGCGCCGCGTCGCCGATCCGGGAAGGCGATTTGATCTTGGTGAACGGCGGTGGCGCGGGACAGGCGTTCCTGGCGTTCAACAAGGCGGATGGCAAGCTGGTCTGGAAAAGCGGGGAAGATGCTCCCACCCACGCCTCGCCGGTGCTGGCGACGATTCACGGCGTGCGTCAGGTGATTTTCTTCACGCAACCCGGTCTGGTGGCCGCGGAGGCGAAGACGGGCCGCGAGCTGTGGCGTTTCCCATTTCCTTATTCCGTTTCCACGGCCTCCTCGCCCATCGTTTCGGGCGACATCGTCTATTGCTCGGCCGGCTACGGCGTTGGGTCGGGGGCGGGTCGGATCACGAAGGCCGGCGACAAATTCACCGCCACCGAACTCTGGCGGCAAGCGGGCAAATTGATGAACCACTGGACGACACCGGTTTACCGCGACGGTTATCTCTACGGCATCTATGGCTTCAAGGAATTTGGCACCGCACCGCTCAAGTGCGTCGAGCTGGCCACCGGTAAGGAGGTGTGGTCCAAGCCCGGCTTCGGTTCCGGGGGCGGAACCATCCTCGTGGGCGATCAGATTCTGGTGCAGGGTGATCGCGGCCCGTTGGTGCTGGTGGACGCCAAGCCGGACGCGTATCACGAAGCGGCCCGCGCCGAACTCTACGGTGGGCAATGCTGGACGATGCCGGTGGTGAGCAACGGCCGCATTTACGCCCGCAACACCAAGGAAGGCGTCTGTCTGGACGTGGCGGTAAATCCATTGGGTAAGTGATGACTTATGGGGGCGACTTGAGTTATAGTTCGTTCTGTCCCCCGCGGGACATCGGCGCTGAAGTCGAATTATGAAAACGCGACACGCACTGGTGATTCTGGCTTTGCTGCTGGCGACGGGGCTGGCGACAAAAGCCACCCGAGCTGCTCCTTTCAGTCTCGGCCGGATTTTCCACAGTTCCTCGGAAAAGACCAAGTTCAAGGAGCTGTCCGGGTTCCCGCATGGGCGTCCGGGCTACGTGATTGACTACATCCGGCCGCTGAAATATGGCGGGGCGGCCAAAGCCTACAATATGCAATGGCTCCCGAAAGCGGAAGCCAAGTTGAAGCACAGGTCGGAGTGACCGCGTTTTGCTGGGTTCAATCCGTTTACTTCCGCATCGCCTGGGCTGGTTCGGCGTACAATCCGACCTCCGAAAGCGCCGGGCACACGGGCGCTTGGGTGATGCGCAGCCGGACCTTGCCGGTGGTGATGGGATCGAAGCGAAGCAGGCGACGGTTACCAATGCTGGTGCCGTGGGTGAACTCGCTCCATTTCCCGTCCCGCCAGGCATCCAACGCAAAAGCCTCCACGCGCTGGCCCAGCGGCAGATACTCGCGCAGGCTGACGACGTTAAAGGTCACTGGCGAACCCAGGTCGAGAATCAATTCTGGCGTGGTGAACGAATCGTCCGTGGTCCAGTAAGTGTCATTCCGGTGATCGAGCACATTGGCCGGCGCGAACTGGGCCGCGCCGCCGCGGACTTTGCTGGCGGTGACGCGGGCGGGCCGGGCGAGGTCGGTGGCGAAGGTGGTATCCAGGAGGCGCCGGAATTCCTCCAGCGACCGGAGGTCGGGCTCATGGATCCGGCCGCGGCGATCGGGCGGCAGATTCAAGTTCAGGCAGGCCCCCCGCCCGACGGACTGGTAGTAAATGTCGAGCAACTGCGCCGGGGTTTTCACGCGGGCGTCTTCCTTGGCGTGGTAAAACCAGCCGGGGCGGATGGAGACATCGCACTCGGCCGGAATCCAATCGGTGCCCGGACGTTCGCCGGCGTTGAGGCCATCGCTGGGGCCGCCGGGATAACGGGCAGCGGCGTTGAGGGTGGCCCAACACGGGTCGCCGGCGAGGCCGCGTTCGTTGCCCACCCAACGTATATCCGGCCCTGCGTCGCTGAACATCACCGCCATCGGCATCCGTTCGCGAACGAGCTTCCACGTGTTTTCCCAGTCGTAATAGGTTCGGTTGTCAATGTTGCGCTTCTCGTTCGCGCCGCCGTAGAAACCGTCGCCGCCGTTGGCGCCATCGAACCACACGGTGAAAACGTCGCCATAGTTCGTGAGCAACTCACGAAGCTGATTGCGGTAATAGGCGAGGTATTCAGGACGCGCATAGTTCGCGTGGTTGCGATCCCAAGGAGAAAGATAAACGCCGAACCGGAGGCCGTGCCGGTGGCAGGCTTGGGAAATCTCCTTCACCACGTCGCCGCGCCCGCTCCGCCACGGACTATTCTTGACCGAGTGCTCCGTGTATTGGCTGGGCCAGAGACAAAAACCATCGTGATGCTTGGCGGTCAGAATCAGTCCTTTCATTCCGGCGACCTTGGCGGTCTTGACGATTTGGTCGGCGTCGAAATCGGTCGGGTTGAAAACCGCTTCGCTCTCGTCACCATAACCCCATTCCTTGTCGGTAAAGGTGTTCACCGTGAAATGCAGGAAGCCGTAGAATTCCATTTCGTGCCAGCGCAATTGCCGCTCGGTGGGCGCCGGGCCAAACGCTTTGGGAGGGGAAATTGGGGAAGGCGCCGCTGCGTCCACCCGGAGGAGCAAGCTGGCGAGGGTGATGGCAAGGACGGGATAAAAGGAGCTCATATCAAAGTGCGGAAGTGCCGGCCGAAACCAACCGAACGGTGGGGGGGCGAGACCGAGGGGTTGGGAACGCTTCCCATTCGGGCATCACAAAGCCAGCCTGGCGCCGTCCACGGGGAATTCCAGTTCGGCTCGGGCAGAAAATCCTGGGAATCAGAGATGTAAAGATGCGTGGCGAGGAGGATCTGCTTGAGCTGGTTCTGGCACTGTGCGCGCACCGCCTCGTCCTTGGCTTTGGACAGGGCTGGCAACAGCATCGCCGCAAGAATCGCAATGATGGTGATGGCGACCAGTACTCAATCAGCGTGAAGGCGCACGCTGGTGGGGCAAGCTTGATCCACGGGGGTGGTCGCATTATGTTAAAGTTCTTAATCCGGTCGCTCGACCTTCTACCGTTCGCTTCCGCATCCGCTACGACCGTCCGGTGCTTAGCCGCACAGCGCTGACGAGAATGCTAAGGTTAATAGCGAAGCAATGTTAGATAATCAACCAAAACGTCCGGCACACGCTGACTGATGGGGAAAACCGGATCAAGGCCGTCCGGCCGAAGTTGGAGGAGGGGTTGCAGCTTGATCAAGGGTCTGCCAGCAACTAATGGAAAGGAACGGCCCACGGGCATCGGGAGCTTATGACGGCAACTCTGGATGGGAGGTGGTCACCTGCAGCAGTTCTTGAAGGAAGGTTGACGAGTCACCCTCCGTCCCCGCAAAGTCACGCGAGGGTAAACCACCGCCCACCGCGGGTCGGGGGACGCGACCATAATCATTTCGGCGGGAAATTAATGTCACAAGAGCTCGTTTATCTGGGTTGGGATGAGCCGTGGGCCGATCTGGTTGTCAGATGGCTGACGCGCGAACCGGACCGGTTGCGGCGACGTTTGGTGGTGGTACCAACCCGGGAATCGGGGCGCCGGTTGCGTGAAAGTCTGGTCAGCACGGCGGTTCAGAATGGATGCGGCGCTGTCCTCGGACCGCGGGTGATGACGCCCGATGGTTTTTTTCGTCCGGCCGAAGCCCTGCCGGACGCGATCCGTTGGGCCGGCTGGCTGCGAGTTTTGCGGGGAACGAAGGATGACGATGTGGCGGCGTTGTTTCCCTCCGGTGTGGCGGACAAGGATGACGCCTGGCGTCTGGCCGTTGCCCGGCAAATTGAGCAGGCGCGCGAGTTGTTGATTTCTGGGAACACTGATTTTGCCCTAGTTGCGCAAAAGTTGTCCGAGGAAAATGCCCGCTGGAGCGAGTTGGCGGAACTCGAACAGCGCGTGGTTTCCGCATGGAAGGAGTGGGGTTATGCAGATCCGGTGGCGGCGAAAAGGAGGCGGGCGCGGGCGCCCATTTGCCCGCAAGGCGTGGACGAAATCATTCTAGCGGGCGTTACGGACCCGACGGGGCTCGCGGTGGAAGCGTGGCGACAGTTGGTTGAGCAGAACATGGCCATTACGGTCCTGATCAGCGCGCCCGCTGAGTTAAAGGCGGCTTTCGATGACTGGGGTCGACCCAAGCCCGGGTTCTGGTCTGACCGTTGCCAACACACCGCGCCCGAACCGACCACGGCGTTCGTGGCCGCGGAGGCGGTAGCGCTGGCGGAGACCGTGGTGCAGGCGTGCGCCGGTCGGAGCAACCGCGATGTGGCCGTAGGCGTGTGCGATTCAACTTTTGCGCCCGCCATCGCGCGGCGCTTTCAAGCGGCGGGCTGGCTGACGTTCGATCCCGAGGGAGTTCCGTTGGCAAAAGACGGCTGGCCGGAATTGCTGGAAGCCTTGGCCGCCGCCCTCGATGCAACCGACGACTTGGCCGTCATCGCCCGCGCGGCGCGGCATCCAGTGGTGTGGACGCAATGGCTGCAGGGTAACGGCGCGAAAGCAGCCCTGGCCGCGCTTGAAAAATGGGAGGTGGAAAATGCCGCGTCAAACGTCGTTGCCGCCATCGAACAACTCGGCGGCAGCCAGCTGGAGGCCGAAAAGGCCGCGGGGGAATTGCTGGCCAAGGTGCATCGGTTTATCCAACCCGCCGCTGCCGAGCGAATCGATTGGTTCGAAAACCAATTGCGCGAGTGGTTTCAAGGCAGTCCGGTGGAAGCATCGAATCATGCCCGCGCCGAAATGGAATCTTGGTCCCGCCTCCGCAGCGCGGATTTCGGCCGGTCGCTCCGCCTGAGGTGGCTGGCGGCGTCGCTCGCCGCAGTTTCCCGGAATACTGATGCGGCGGAGGCCGTGCTGGCTTTACAAGGTTGGCTGGAACTGCCGTTTGATCCGGCCCCGCACCTGATTCTGGCCGGCGTTCACGAAGGCAGCGTGCCGGAAGCGGCCCCGGCGGACCCGCTCATCACGGAGGCGGTGCGCGAAGCGTTCGGCTTGCGCGATCGCCAGTCCCGCCTCGCGCGCGAAGTGTTTCTTTACACCGCGATGGTGAACAGCCGCCGCGCTCGCGGCAGCGTGACAGTCATCACCGCGCAGGTGGATGCACAGGGCGAACCATGCCAGCCATCGCGCGTGCTGCTCCAAACGCCGCCGGAAAATTTGCCGGATCGGGTGCTGAAATTCGTCAAGGAAACGCCCGACGTACCGTTGCAACCCACCCCGCCATGGGCCCGCGCCAACTGGCGCCTCCATCCGCCCGCCAACGCTTCCACGAACAAAACCTGGCGCCAGGTCAGCCCGTCCACGCTTCGGGCGTATCTCACGTGTCCGACCCGGTTTTATTTTGCGAAGGTGCTCGGATGGGAGCAGTTCGAACCGTTCAATGCCGAGTTAAACGCCGGCGGTTTTGGCAATTTGATTCACGCCGTGCTGCGCAAGTGGGGCAACGACACCGAAGCCCGCGAGCTTACCGATGCCGCCCGATTGCGTGATAGCTGGGTGGATTTGCTGAAGCAGGCGGCGCACGATCGATTTGGCACGAACGCCTCGCCGCTGATCCGGCTGCAGTTCATGTCGGCGGAGGAACGGCTCGTAGCGCTGGCGGCCAAGCAAGCCGAACAACGCCAGCAGGGCTGGCACGTCGCGGCCGTGGAGCAGGAATTGAACGGCGTGCTGACGCTGGCCGGGCTGCCGGTGCACATGCGCGTGGACCGTATTGACCGGCACGACGATGGCCGGGTGCGGGTGATTGATTACAAAACCGGCAAGACCAGCGAAGATCCACGCCCGGCGCATCTCCGTGTTTGGTCGGAGGGAAAATATCCCGCCGCGCTCGGGCCGTTGTGCGTTGTCCCGAGCAAGGGCAAGGGGAAGGACAAAACCTACATTTGGACCGATCTGCAACTGCCGCTCTACGTGGCCGCCGTCCAAAAGGTTTGGAAACTGGCCGCGGCGCCGGAGGCGTTTTACGGGCAGATGCCGGAAGCCGTCGGTGACACGAAGTTCGTGCCATTCGAAGGGTCGAGCGAAACCATCGACAATGCCATGCAATGGGGTGAGGAAGCCACGCGGCGCATCATTGCCGGCATGTTCTGGCCTCCGGCGCCGGAAGTGAAATACGATGATCTGGCCGCGCTCGCCCCGGAGGGCTTGAAGTCGGCGCTGGGCGAAGAATGGGCAAAGTTTCTCTCCGGAAACCCACAAGGCAAAAGAGGGGCCACCTTGTGAGCCCGAAACTTCAGCACACCAGCATCCGCGCCTCGGCCGGGACGGGCAAAACCCACCAACTGGCCAATCGCTACGTGGCGTTGCTGCTGTTGCAGGCGCTGGGCGGCGGCAAGATTGCGCCGGAGAAGATCGTGGCGATGACGTTCACCCGGAAGGGCGCCGGGGAATTTGCCGAGCGCATTCTGCATCGGCTCGCGGCGGCGGCAGGCGACGTGGCCGAGCGCAAGACGTTGCAGGCCGAACTCATTTGCCTGGTCCAGGGGGATGCGCCGCGCGGCATCGTGGGCCTCGCTCCCGGCGTGACGTTAGCCGTGGACGCAGCAACCCTGCAATCCGCGCTGGCGACGATGATTGATCAATTTGACCGGTTGGTGCTGGGGACGATTGACGGCTTCATGGCGCGGTCGGTGCAGACGCTGGCCTTTGAACTGGGCCTGGGGGGCTTTGAGATTTTGGAGTCCGCCGCCATCGAGCGCGAACGGGAGGAACTGCTGGGCGAAGTGTTTCGCGCGGTGCCGCCGGAAAAATTGGCCAGCTTCTATCAGACCCTGAAACGCGCCACGCTGAAATCGTCCAGCAGTCTGCGGAAGGAGTTGGACAACTTTGTGGCCGACTACCACAAATTGCTCCAGGCCCTGCCAGAAGCGGAGGCGTGGGGCGGACGCGACTTTTGGGGCGGGGCAATTCCGATTTCGCCGAACACGCCATGGCAGAAGGAAGCCGCCGCGCTCGCGGAGCAGATCGCCGCGCGAAGTTTCGGGCATGCGAACATTTCCAAGTCGCTGGCCGGGGCGTTGAACTGGTTGGCCGCGCGAAATCCCGGCAGCGCGGGCAGCGCCGCTGGGTGGTTGAAGGACGGCGAAAAGCTCGCAGCCGTCTGGTGTAACTGGCCCACCGGCGAATGGACCTTTGAGTATCACAATAAGCCGCGCACGGTTCCGGCTCCGGTCATGAAGGCGCTGCGGCCCATCCTTGAAGCCTGGCTCACGGCCGAGGGTGCGGCGCTGGCGCGGAAGACCGCCGCCATCCACGAAATTGTTTTCAGCTACGAACAACTCTACGACCGGCTCGCCCGTCGGAAAGGTCGCCTGACATTCGATGATCTGCCGCTCCTGCTCGCCGCACCGCGGGGCGCGGAAGCGGCCGGAACCGCGCTCCGGTTGCTCGCCTTCCGATGGTATCAGCAGTTCGATCACTGGTTACTCGACGAGTTCCAAGATACGAGCCGCGTGCAATGGGGGGTGTTGCAGCCGTGGCTGGACGAGGCCATTCAGGACGGCGGCGGCATGAAGTCGGTGTTCGTGGTGGGCGATCCCAAACAGTCCATCTACGGCTGGCGCGGTGGCGAACCGCGCCTGTTCGACGAGCTGGCCGCCGGCTACCCCGGTGCGTTCCAGGAACAAATCATGGCCGAATCCTGGCGGTCACGCCCCGCCGTGCTGGAACTGGTCAACCGGGTCTGCGCGCCGGACACGAATCCCGCGTTGTCGGATCCAGGCCAGTTTTCCCCCGCGGCGTTGGAGCGGTGGCGATATGACCGGCACGTTTCCGAAGCGAAGCGGCAATCCGCCCCTGGCTACGCCGCAGTGCTGCTAGCGGGGAAGGCGGAGACGGAGGAGGCCGAAGCCGTAGATGCGGAAGCCGATGCCGGTGGCGAGATGGCCGATAAACTGGCCGCGCAGGGGCAAGTAATCAAAACCGTGCTGGAGCGGGTGCGACCGCTGGAAAAGGGTTGGTCGTGCGCTATTCTGGTCCGCAAAAACGACAACGCGCAAGCCGTGGCCCAGTGGCTGCGCGCTCACGGTGTGCCGCAAGTGATGGTTGAAGGCGCGGCGACGCTGGCCAACCAGTCCCCGATCGTGGCCGCCGTGTTGGATGCCTTGCGTTGGTTGGCCACGCCCGCCAACACCCTGGCTGCCGGCCATATCAGCATGACGCCGCTCTGGGAGGTGTTGCAGCAACCACTGAAAGCCGCGAGTGCGGCTGACGTTTCCGCCGGCACGGTTTGGCGGCATTGGCGCGGTCGCATCGCGGACATCGGCGCCTCGCAAGTCACCCAGGAATGGTGCGCGGCCCTGGCGATAAATCATCGGGAACCATACGCCCAATATTGTCTCCACCACGTCAGCCAGTCGGCGCAGCAGACGGGCGCGGCACTGACCTTGCCGGACTGGATCGCCGGACTGGAACAACTGGCGGTGCCCGAAACGGCAGGCCCCGGCTCAATCCATGTCATGACCATTCATAAGGCCAAGGGGCTCGGGTTCGATGTCGTGTTCCTGCCGGATCTTGATTCGGGTGGCGGCGGTTACGACAACCTCTTGATCCGCCGAGACAAGCAGGGCGGCGCCGAGGGCTGCCTGGCTTATCCGCCCAAATGGTTACAGGCTTGGGTGCCAAGCCTCGGCAATCTTTGCGCCGCTCAGAAAGCCGAGCAAGAACTGGAGGCGCTCTGCGTGCTTTATGTGGCTCTGACCCGTGCCAAGGAGGCGACCTTCGTGATCATGAACCAGGAGAAGCCGCGCAAGGCCGCGCCGGTGCGGGGTTGGATTCTGTCTGCCGTTACCAAACCCGAGAACACCGCGAACGCCCAACCGGCAGAGGTTCCGTGGGGTGTGGGTGAACTGCTATGGGAGCATGGTGCACGCGATTTTTTTGCGGGCAAGGAGGACGTCGGCGCAGCGATTGCCGTCACCCAATCGGCGACGCAATTGCCCACTCCCGTCGCGCGCCAGAAGCGCCGCAAGCCGTCAGATGCCAGCCATGATGCGTTCGCCCAGCCCATCAAGGCGATCGATTCGAGCGGCGGACAGGAGTTCGGAATCGCGGTGCACGAAGTCTTCGAGCGAATCGAATGGTGGACGCCGGGCCAATCGCTGGAAGGAGACAAGGATGCCGTCGCTCTCGTCAGGAAATGCCTGACCGTGCCGGACATTCAACCGCTGTTCACTCGGGGTAGCGATCAAGACGAGGTCCTATGCGAGCTGCCCGTAGAGTTTATGGAGCAGCACACTTGGTGGAGCGGCATCATTGACCGTCTCGTCCTGCGCCGGGATGCTGACGGCGGTCTGCGCCAAGCGGTACTGATCGACTTCAAGACGGATCGCGTGGAAACCGCGGCCGCCCTGTGTGACCGCTACGCGGAGCAGTTGACGATCTACCGCCGAGCCATTTCCGCCGCCCTGAAACTCGGCGAGAATCAGATCAAGGTGGTCCTGCTCAGCACGCACCTTGAAGCGGTCCTGCCATTGTGACTTGGCTTTCGATGGCCACCAGGGGAACGGGACGCCGCGGACAGCGACCGGGAGCGCCTGATCGCCGGTCGTGGCCAGATAAACCTGACGGCGCTTTCGAGGCGCTGGGCACGGGGTTCCCGGGATTATCGCCTTTACTCCAGGGCCGGCACTTTGGACAATGCGGTCGTGATAGTTCCATCCGGCACCAGCCGGGTCGGGCGTGAAACTCCGACGCCTGATTCCGACTTTCAACCCTGGCCTGAATTTGAGGCCGCCCTCCGGCGGTCGCAGGATTATTTGTTGAGCATCCAAAAACCGGAAGGTTACTGGGTCGGGGAATTGATGGTGGATTCCACGTTGGTGTCCGACACGGTCGCGTATCATCACTGGAACGGGAAGGTGGATCCGGAATGGCAGCGCAAGGCGGTGAATCACCTGTTCGGCATGCAGTTGGCGGACGGAGGGTGGAACATCTACCACGGCGGGCCGGCGGAGGTAAACGCCACCATCAAGGCTTACCTGGCCCTGAAACTCGCCGGCGTGCCCGCCACCGACCCGCGCATGTTGAAGGCGCGGGAGATGGCGGTGAGCCTGGGGGGCGTGCCGCGGATGAACACGTTTTCCAAGCTATATCTGGCCCTGATCGGGCTGTTCCCGTGGCAATACGTGCCGACGATTCCCTGCGAGGTGGTGCTCATCGGCAAATGGTTTCACGTCAATTTCTGGGAGATGAGCAACTGGTCGCGCGCCATGCTCGTGCCGCTGGCGATCATCAACCATTTCAAGCCCACGCGCCCGCTCAAAAACAATGTCAATCTGGATGAATTATATCCCGAGGGCATGCATGAGCGCGATCTCGCGTTGCCGCCGGATCCAGACCGGATTTCCCTGCGGAACTTTTTCCTGTGGCTGGACCGGTTGCACAAGTTCGCCGAAGTGTTCGCGCAAAGCGGCATTCATCCCTTCCGGAAACGGGCTTTGAGGAAGTGCGAGCATTGGATGTTGGAACGCTTCGAAGGCAGCGACGGGCTGGCGGCCATTTTCCCGGCCATGCTCAACGCGCTGATTGCGCTCAAGGCGCTGGGGTATCCGGACGGCCACCCGCAAGTTGTGCGCGCGACGTATGAGTTGAAAAAACTCGAGCACGAAACCGAGGATTTGGTGCGCATCGAGCCGTGCTTCTCACCGGTTTGGGACACAGCCATCGTGGCCATGTGCCTGCGCGAATCGGGGGTGCCCGCCGAGCATCCGATGCTGAAGCGCTGCGCGGATTGGTTGATGGAAAAGGAAATCCGTTTTCGCGGCGACTGGCAGTACAAAAATCCTGTCAACGTGGAGCCGAGCGGCTGGGTGTTTGAATACAACAACAAGTGGAATCCGGACGTGGATGACACCGCCATGGTGCTGCTGGCATTGCGGCAAATCCCAACGGACAACCCGACGCGCCGCAACGAGTGCGTTCAGCGCGGGCTAAACTGGCTGATGACCTTCCAGTGCCGGGACGGCGGCTGGGCCGCCTTTGACAAGGACTGCACGAAGAACATTTTGGAGAAAGTGCCGTTCGCGGATCACAACGCGATGCTGGATCCCGAATGCGCGGATATCACCGCCCGGATTTTGGAATTGCTCGGCTACGAAGGCTGGAGTGCCACCCATCCGCAGATTGCGCGGGCCCTCGAATACATCCGGGGGGAACAGGAGGACGACGGCTCGTGGTATGGCCGGTGGGGGGTGAATTATATTTACGGCACCTGGCAGGTCCTGCGCGGATTGCGGGCGCTCCAACTCGATATGAACGAGGCGTGGCTGCAAAAGGCAAAGCGCTGGCTCGAAAGCGTGCAGCGGCCCGACGGCGGCTGGGGTGAGCGATGCAATACCTACGATGATCCGGTCTTTAAGGGGCAGGGGCCGAGCACGCCCTCGCAAACCGCGTGGGCCGTGATGGGGTTGTGCGCGTTCGGCGATCCCGACCTGCCGAGCTTGCGCTGCGGCATTCAACATCTGATCCGCACCCAGAATCCGGACGGCTCCTGGACGGAAGACGAAATCACCGGCACCGGTTTCCCGAAGGTGTTCTACCTGAAATACGACATGTATCGCAACGCCTGGCCGTTGCTGGCGTTGGCAACGTACCGGCAATTGCTCGCGGGCGAAACCGCGGGCTGCAATGGCGAAGTGAACGGGAATATTGCCCTGACCGGTCAACCGGTCGACGTCATTGCGGGCGCCGGTCGGTAACAATCCTCCCGCGGTGACCGGTCGTTTCATGATCTCCTTTGTGGCCGCGTACGATTCCTGACTCGACACCCGCGACACATCACTCAACAATCCGGACATGAGTTGGTTCTACCGAAGACTGCTTCGTCCGGCTTTGTTCACCGAAGATGCGGAAACCATCCATGGCCGCACCCTGCACGGTTTGAGTTGGGTCAGCCGCCATCCGCTGGCGTGCGAAGCGTTGGGTTCCCTTTTCACGACCCCGGCTTTGCCGATTGAACTTTTCGGTCGGCGCTTTCCCAATCCCATCGGGCTCGCGGCGGGCATGGACAAGTTGGGCGAAGCGGTGCCGGCGTGGGCCGCGCTCGGCTTCGGCTTCAGCGAATTAGGCGGGGTGACGTGGCACGCGCAGCCCGGTAATCCGCCGCCCCGCGTGTTCCGCGCCATCGCGGAAGAGGCCATTGTGAATCGCATGGGCTTCAACAACGACGGGGCCGCTGCGGTAGCGCAACGCTTGACAGACTGGCGGGTGCGCGGAGTCTGGCCCGACCATCCCGTCGGCATCAACCTCGGCAAATCCAAAGTCACCCCCCTCGACCAGGCGGCGGCGGACTATGCGAATTCCTTTCGCGTCCTGCGCGACCTCGCGGATTTTTTCGTCGTCAACGTCAGTTCGCCCAATACGCCGAACCTCCGCCAGTTGCAGGACAAGGCGGCGCTCAACGAAATCCTCACGGCCTTGCAAGCCCTCAACGGCCGCAACGCCAAGCCCATTCTGGTCAAAGTCGCTCCCGACCTCACCTTCGAGGCGCTGGATGAAATCCTGGAACTCGTCGGCCCGCGCCAGATTGCCGGGATCGTCGCCACGAACACGACGATCAGCCGACCCGAATCCAGTGACCCCACCGCCCGCCGGACCTATGCCGAAACCGGCGGTCTCAGTGGTCGCCCCTTGCGCGCCCGCAGCACCGAAGTCATCCGCCACCTGTACCGGCAGACGCACGGCGCTTTGCCGGTCATTGGGGTGGGCGGCATTTTCTATACGAACGATGCTTGGGAGAAAATCACAGCGGGCGCCAGCCTGGTGCAGGTTTACACCGGGCTGGTTTATCAAGGGCCGGGCCTGGCCGGGGAACTGGTGCGCGGGTTGCAGGAGCGCCTCCGGGCCGGTGGCTTTGCCAACCTTCAGGCCGCCGTAGGCAGCGCAGCCAATCACCACCCGAAGGATTGACCGATGGCGGTGACCGGAAAATTCAAAGTTGTGCTGATCACCGCGCCGGACCTGAAAATAGCGCGGCGGCTGGCGCGAACGGCGCTGGCCGCGCGGCTGATTGCATGCGCGAACCTTATCCCAAAAATTGAATCACACTACCGGTGGCAGGGAAAGATTGAAAGCGGCCGGGAGGTGATGCTGTTAATGAAGACCACCCGCGCCCGGCTCGGCGCATTGGAGAAGTTCATTGTCGCCCACCATCCCTACACCACGCCGGAGTTTATCGTATTGCCCGTGACCGGCGGCGCGAAGGGTTATCTCGACTGGCTGGCGCAGAGTT
>Ga0315271_10001568_pt1 | contig 13866 bp, 6 predicted proteins | sample C3_top_MG_FD_204664 | JGI IMG/M metagenome (GOLD analysis project Ga0315271, IMG submission 204664) | Sediment microbial communities from Yellowstone Lake, YNP, Wyoming, USA - C3_top | ecosystem: Environmental > Aquatic > Freshwater > Lake > Sediment | place: USA: Wyoming | collected 2017-08-01 | reverse complement strand
GCTCGAGAACTGGGACATTTTCCAACTATGCCGATCTGAGCACCTTTACGAATGGGGTGTATGGGTTTCAGATCAACTATGGCGCGAGCGTCATCTATCTGACGGTTACGGCGGCTCCGGCGGTCCTGCCGCCGACGCTTAACTTCCAGCGCGATGTCAGTGGCCTGACCTTCTCGTGGAGCGAAGCTGACTTCAAGCTGCAGTCGCAGACCAACACGTTAAGCGCGGGGAATTGGTATGATTACCCCGGCGGCGACAGCAGCCCGATCACAGTGCCGATCGATCTGGGTAATGCCGCCGTCTTTTTCCGGCTGAAATACTGGCTGACTGCAGCCGACATGTTTAAAGACTATGCTCCATCAGTATATGTTTACGGATCGGGCATGCGCAGTAATGTGACAAAGACCGTCTCGGGCAACAGCCTCGTTATTACAGCCACGATAACCAATCAACCTGGTGCCGGTTACGGGCACTTCGGAGGCTTCCTATTGCCCGAATTGACTCTGGGCACCAACGCGTTTGGTTATGATTTCACCGGGTCGGGCGTGTTGGTCCCACTCAGCACGGCGCACGCAAACAAACAACTGATCACCCGGTATCCCTGGAACTACTCGCCCTTGCTGGTGGTGAAGAGCGGGGATACGCTCATCTCCTTCTCGTTTCACTATCCTGTATTGGACTACAAGCACGACATGGAATTCGCCATAAAGTATGCGGGGGGCGGCTGGTGGCAGCCGACCCACCTGGCCACCTTCTTTGATTATCCGACCACCCCGCCAGGCGATTACCACTCCATTAGTGCGTACCTGGCGCCCGGCGCCTCGCGCCTGTACAAACTGGTAATTACCACCGGTTCAACGTTGGCGGAAGTCGTCGCTCCGTATAAGGCCTATTTTGACAGCCTCTACCCGGGCGGGAAGCAATACACGCCCGACCTAAGGCCCTTCCTGGGATGGGCCTTGGCCGCCCAGGGTACGCCTGGTTATCCGGCCACCAATCCCCACGGTTGGTATCCCAACTTCACGAACGCCGACACGCTGGGATTTGAGGCAGTCGTCAAGCCGGAGGCGCTGAAATACATCCGCGGCGCCCCGGGTGACTACAATCTAGGGAATGACAACTTTTTGATCTGGACCCCAACCGGCGTGGTGGACGGCGACATGGAATATCCGTTCATGTTCACCACGCGCTGGTCCACGTTTACGGGAGGCACCACGGGCACGGTGGCGGCGTTGAAGAGCCTGGTGACGCCCGGGAAACGCATGGGATTCTGGTGGGGTCATTCCCAGGAGTATCAGCCCAACTGGAATTCCACTAACGGCCGGGCGGTCTTTGACTACACCAATCCGGTTCACCGGGCGGCCGGTCATGCGGAGATGGCGAATGCGATTGCCGCCGGCGCCACCTTTATTGGGTTGGATGCCTCGGCGCATGGAATGGGCAGGAACCCGGCCACCGGGGCGACCGATGGCCGCAATCAAGTCTGGTACTTCTTGCCCTGGATCCAGGAACTAAAAGCGACGTACCCGGGAGTCAAGTTCATATCAGAGGGAATGGCGAGTGATGTCTATCACCGGGAAACGCCCAGCTATCTGGAATACTGGGGCTGGGGAGGCAACAAGCAAATCCATGGCCGCCATCTCCTGGCCGACATTCTCCTGCCGGGCAGTGAAACGATTGCGGCCATAGGGTATAATCAGGGGCAAATAGCGGAGCCTGATCTATGGCATGGCCAACCGTATTGGGCGCCCATCAACGAAGAGGTGCGACTGGACACGGTTAGAACTGCCATTGGCTATGGCTTTGTTCCGTGCGTGTTCTACAGCGGTATGAGCCTCGATCACGATCTTTGAAGAAATGACCCTTCAGGATCTTTCCGGTGAGATGATATGGGTGAAAAGTGGCTTGCGGTGATGGAAATAGAGAACAGATTTTTAGCAAGTATGCGAAAGTGTATTATACTGGCCGTGCTGGGCCTGATCTCGATGGCAGGCCCCTCGTTCGGGGCGACTTGGTTCCTGCAAGGGACCGGCAGTTTCGACAACACGAATACCTGGCGGATGGGAAGCAATGCCGGGACCAAGGGAGTTCCCGCATCCACCGACAGCCTCAAGTTCTATGACGGGGGCGCTCCTGATCCCATGCCAGGCGCCGACTCGACGATTACCTTGAATGCGAATCAGGCCGTTACCCTTTGGGATCAGAAATATGGAAATGCCACTGTGCGCTTGAATCTCAACGGGCGTAATTTGATTGTCACGAATGCAATCACCTCCCCCAACTTTCACCTGCTGGAGGGGGACACCGGGAACAAGAATTATGTGTCTGGCGGCGGGACCTTGACCACCCACGGCTTGCGTGCGGTGGGCTACAAAGCCGGTGGCTTCTTTCTGTCAGGGGCCTCAACTAGACTCAAGTTCATCGGTGGCGATGCCGGTATTGCCCTCGGGGGAGGGTATAATTCCGCGGAGGAAGTGCGGTTCGAGGTGACGGGGGGTGCGCTGGCCAGGAATGATCTGGCCTGGTCCTCGAGCCTGGTGGGGATGAGTCCGGGAATTGCCGGGCGGGGTTATGCCACCGTGTACCTGTCGGATACCAACACCCAGATGTTGTTGACGGGATCGGGGACTTTTACAGTTGGGGTGCAGGGCCGGGGACAACTTATCGTGACCAATGGGGCTTCGTTCTACAGTGTGGGTGCCGTCAATTTGGGGGGCTACATGTATGATCCCATCGCGTATGACGGCACGCTTGGGCACGGCACCATTCGCGTGGACGGATCGGGATCGTCCTTTGAAGCCGCCGGCATGTATGTGGGGATGTTCTCAACCGGTGTGGTCCAAGTGGTCCGTGGCGGGCAACTCCTGGGGACCGACATGGTTTTGGGTGCCGGCTACTTCTCTGCCGTTCCGGCAAACGGTACCAATACGGCGGCCTACGGGACGCTGACGATCGCGAACACCAACTCGCGCGTGGATGTTGAGAGTCTGAAAGTCGGGGATCTGGGCAGGGGCGAAGTGACGGTTTCAAACAACGCCGTTCTGGCGGTGCTCGGCCCCATCGCGCTCAAGAACAGCAAGTTGACGGTCAGCGATGCTGTAGTGGCCGCCTCGGGGCCGGCCGGAAGCCTGACGACGTCCGGCACCACCAACACCATCCGGTTTGAACTGGGGGGGCGGGATCGGGTTGTCCAGGCCGCCTATATTCAAGCTGGAGGAGACGTGAACCTGGCCGCAGGCACGACGCTGGAACTCGTGTTGCTGGGAAACTTCAGTGCCCTAATCAACGATCAGATCAAGCTGATTGGTTGTGCCTCGCGCACCGGGGACTTTTCCAATTATCCCGATCAGACCGTTTTTACGATGGGAGAGTACACGTTCAAAATCACCTATGCCAGGAGCGGCATCTATCTGATGGTTACGGCGGCTCCGGCGGTCCCGCTGCCGACGCTTGACTTCCAGCGTGGCGTTAATGGCCTGACCTTCTCGTGGAGTGAGACGGGATTCAAGCTGCAGGCGCAGACCAATTCGGCAGGACTCACTACCAATTGGTTTGACTATCCCAACGGCGGCACCAGCCCGGTGACGGTGCCGATCAATCCGGCCAATCCCAGTGTCTTCTTCCGACTGAAAGACGGCCTCACGATAGGAGACCTGCTTAAAAACTATGTGCCGGCAGTGTATGTCTATGGACCTGCGACAATGCGGAGCAATGTCACCCAGACTGTTTCCGGCAACAGCCTCATCATCTCCGCTGTTGTCTCCAATGCCAGCACCTCATTGTACGGGCAGTTCGGGGGATTCCTATTGCCTGAATTGACTCTGGGCACCGCCGTGTCGGGTTATGATTTCAGCGGGTCGGGAGTGTTGGTCCCGCTCAGCACGGCGAACGCCAATGAGCAAATAGTCTCCCAGTATCCTAGGTCCTACTCGCCCTTGCTGGTGGTGAAGAGCGGGGATACGCTCATCTCCTTCTCGTTTCACTATCCCATCTTGAGCTACAAGCACGAATCGAAATTTGCCATAAAATATGCGGGCGGTGGCAAGTGGCAGCCGACCCACCTGACCACTTTCTTTGATTATCCGACCACCCCGCCATCGTCATACCACCGGGTGGGTGCCCTCTTTGACCCCCAGCTTTCACGGACCTACACGATGGTTATCACTACCGGTTCAACGTTGGCGGAAGTCGTCGCTCCGTATAAGGCATACTTTGACAGTTTGTACCCGGGCGGGAAACAATACACGCCCGACCTCAGTCCGCTTATGCCCATTGCCCTGGCCGCCAATAACGCGCCGGGCTATCCCACGACCAATCCCTACGGCTGGTATCCCAACTTCGTGAGCGCCGATACGCTGGGATTTGAGGCAGTCGTCAAGCCCGAGGTGTTGAAATACATCCGCGGCGGCCCCGGGGACTACAATCTCGGGAATAGCAACTTCATGATCTGGGCCCCAACCGGCGTGGTGGATGGCGATTTGAGTTATCCGTTCCAGTTCACCACGCGCTGGTCCGCTTTTACTGGAGGCACCACGGGAACGGTGGCGGCGTTGAAGAGTCTGGTGACGCCCGGGAGACGCATGGGACTATGGTGGGGCCATTCCGTGGATTACCAGCCCAATTGGAATTCTGCCGTGGGCCGGGCTGAATTTGACAGCACCAATCCCACGCATCGGGCGTTTGGACATGCGCAAATGACCAATGCCATTGCCGCGGGCGCCTCTTTCATCGGGCTGGATGCCTTTGCGCATGGGTTGGGCCGGAACCCCGGTACTGGGGCAACCGATGGCCTCAATCAACTCTGGTACATATTGCCATGGATCCAGGAACTGAAGGCGACCTACCCCGGAGTGAAGTTTATCACTGAGGGAATGGCGAGTGATATCCTTCACCGGGAAACAGCCACTTATCTAGATTATTGGGGCTGGGATTACACCAAACGACTCAATGGCCGGCACCTGTTGGCGGATATTCTCCTGCCGGGCAGCGAGATTGTGACGGGCATCTATTACAGCGCCGGGCAGGTGGTTGAACCTGAACTGTGGGGCGGGAAGCCCTACTGGGATGCCAGTAATGAAGAGGCCCGGCTGAACGTGATCCGGACCGCCATCGGTTACGGCTATGTTCCGATTCCGTTCTACGGCGGACTGAGCCTTGATCACGACCTTTGAACCGAATGAGTGCCACTCACCCAATGCCCATCGAGCTTTCCCGGAGGACTTTTCTCCGGGCGAGCGCGGTGGCTGTTGGCGGATTGGCGCTGGGCGGGGGCGTTTGGCCGGTGTTTGCGGAGGCGGGCGGGAAGGCGGTCGCCATGACCATTGATGATCTGCCCAAAGGCAGCGCCCCCAACCCGGTTTCGTTTCCGCATTTCCCGAGCCGCCTGCATGCTTTCGTATGGCGCAACTGGCCGCTGGTGACGCCACAGCGCATGGCGCGGGTTGTCGGCGCCAAGCCGGCGAACATCGTACGTATGGGGCGCGCCATGGGCTTGGGCGATCCGCCGCGCATTACCCGCGATCAGTTGGCGCGCTCCTACCTCACCGTCATCAAGCGCAACTGGCATCTGCTGCCCTACGAACAACTGCTCGAACTGCTCGAGTGGCCAGCGGAGCGGCTCGCCTTCACGTTGCGCGAAGACGACTTTCTGTTCATTAAGCTCGGCAGCCTCAAGCCGCAGTGCGAACCGCTGCGCTATCAACCGCCAGACGAGAAATCGCTGCAGCGCGAGCGCGAGATTGCCCACATTGTGCGCGAGGAATTTCCTGCGGGTGCGATTAAAGACGAGGAGCCGCTGTTTGGTTTCGTGGCGAAGCTTTCATCCCGGCCGTCTTCTGCGCCTGTCAAATCCAGCGATTTGGCGGACTTGAAGTTTTGCTATTCCTACTTCGCGCTTTATGGCGATCCGTTGCTGGAGAAAAACGCCGACCCGTACCCGGACGGTTTCCTGGCGCGGCTCGCGCAAACCGGCGTCAACGGCGTCTGGCTACAGGCGGTGCTGCACAAGCTCGCGCCGTGTCCGTGGGCACCGGAGCGCAGCGTGCGGTACGCCGAGCGGCTGAAGAATCTGCGCGCGCTGGTCGCCCGCGCGCGCCAGCACGGCATTCGCGTATTTCTCTACCTCAACGAACCGCGTGCCCTGCCACTACAATTTTTCGCGAGTCGTCCGCAGCTCAAGGGTGCCGCCGAGGGTGAGCACGCCGCGCTCTGCACCAGCGCGCCGGAAGTCCAGACATTCATCGTCGAGTCCATCGCGACGATTTGCCGGGCGGTGCCGGAACTGGGTGGGTTTTTCAGTATCACCGCCTCGGAAAACTTGACGAACTGCTGGTCGCATGGCGGCGGCGCGGGTTGTCCGCGCTGCGGCAAACGTCCGCCCGCCGACGTCATCGCGGAGACGAACCGGCGGTTCGCCGAAGGCATTCGCCAGGCTGGCACGGCGGCGCAGCTTATCGCGTGGGACTGGGGTTGGAACGATGCCTGGGCGGGGGACGTGATTCGTCAGTTGCCGGCGGAAGCCGCTCTGATGAGCGTGAGCGAATGGAGTCTGCCCATCGAACGCGGCGGCGTGAAGTCCGAGGTGGGCGAGTATTCGATTTCCGCCATCGGCCCGGGGCCGCGCGCGCAGCGGCACTGGAAACTCGCGCGCGAACGCGGGCTGAAGACCATCGCGAAAATTCAGGCCGGCAACACCTGGGAACTCTCGGCCGTGCCCTACATTCCCGCCGTCGAGAACGTCGCGCGCCACGCGGAAAACCTGCGCGCGGCCAACGTCAACGGTTTGATGTTGGGCTGGACGTTGGGCGGGTATCCGTCGCCAAATCTGGAAGTCGTGTCCGAAACCCTGGCCGGCGCTTCCGCAGACGAAGCCATGCAGCGCGTGGCGGAGCGGCGCTTCGGCCCATCACTCGCGCCGGCGGTCGTGACCGCGTGGCGCGGTTTCAGCGCGGCGTTTCGCGAGTTTCCGTATCACATCGGGGTCGTTTATTCCGGTCCGCAACAACTTGGCCCAGCGAATTTGCTGTGGGCCGAACCGACGGGCTACAGCGCCGCCATGGTGGGCTTTCCTTACGACGATTTGGACGGGTGGCGCGCGGTCTATCCGCCGGAGATTCTTGTTCAGCAGCTCGAGCGAGTCGCCGATGGATTCGATCGTGCGCTCGCTGAACTCCAGACCGTCACGGCGCAAGAACCGGGGGCAACGCCGGGTCAGCGCCAGGCTTTGGCCGGGGAATGTGGCGTGGCCGAAGCGGCGGCCATTCATTTCCGCAGTTCAGCCAACCAGGCGCGTTTTGTGTTGGCGCGGCGGACCGTAGCCGCGGCGGAGACCGCAAAAGCGGCTGTAGCGCCGCGCACCATGATGGATAAGGTGTTGCAGGAAGAAATTGCGCTGGCGCGCCGGTTGCATCGGATTCAATCCGGCGATTCGCGCATCGGCTTTGAAGCTTCAAACCAATACTACTACGTCCCGGTGGATCTCATGGAGAAGGTTTTGAACTGTCGCAACCTGCTTGAAAACTGGCTGCCCCGGAACTCCGCCTGAGAATCCAGGAATCAAACCAGAAACGATCAAGAATTGAGCAACCACGAAAGATTAACCTTTATGCCAACCCCCACCGAAAGAGTCGCCATGAAACCAGCCACACCACAAGCCGAACCGCCACTGTCCACCCGACCCCGAAAAGCGCTTTTCAGAGGCACCCTTGAGGCAACCGGAGCTATGCGCAATTCAATTGCGGCGGAAGGTGGCAGGCGGCGGATCAACCCAGAGCGCACCGGCTTTACGTTGATCGAACTGCTGGTGGTCATCGCCATCATTGCCATCCTGGCGGCGATGCTGCTGCCGGCGTTGAGCAAAGCTAAAGCTAAGGCCCAAGCGATCAAATGCGCTTCCAATATGAAACAGTGGGGACTCGCCACCGTCATGTATATGGGCGACAATCAGGACTACCTCCCGCTTTTTGGCGACACATTCCCTAGAACTTCAGTCACGACGTGGTGGTATCAGAGTCTCGCGCCCTACGTTGCGCAGCAGGTAAACACGAATAACACGGCGTTTGCTGCGGAAATCCGAAAGTGCCCGGGTGGCACCGTCGGGCGGCCTCCGTTCGCATCGCCTTTATCCGCTCCCCTTTCCCCTGACTGGAATTGCTGGGTTGGCGTCAGTTATGGCATGTTCGGAGACCCGCTCACCGGCCCGTTCTACTACGGCAACACTCAAAAACCTTTGAAAGCCACGCGCATCAAGAAACCCTCCGATGCCATGCTATACATGGACGCCGTAACGCCCCACGTTTACAACCCAATGGCTTTTCCCTTCGGCTATGATGCCGATGGCGACGGGCTGAAGGACAGCCACCTTGGTGTTATAAACAGTGAATATCCGTTCAATAACGGCCGGCCTACGGTTCACAACAACGGCGCCAACGTCACCCTGCTGGATGGGCATGTCGAGCGTGTGCCCTTCAAGAAGCTATGGGAGTGGGGGAGTGACAACAAGCCCGTCCACTCGTTTTGGTATCTGGAGGACTGAGGGGTTGGCTAGCCGCCCTTGTCCGCAAAGCAAGCTTTGCCCCGGCGTTGGGCGGCCCCGGCGGTGGTCGATCAGACTACGGCCATCTGCCAAGGCGTCTTTCTAAGTGAACTGTAGCAGAAGCCCATGACGGGGTTCGACGCCGCCAGTCAGTCGTTTTCCAAGAAGAGCGTAAGCGGCTGTTTGGCGTCGTCCTGTTGCACGGCTGGTGGGTGAGGGACTGAATTTCGCTGGCTTTGCGGGGCTGCTGGCAGAATAGCAGAACTCACACCACGACTTGGCCGGTGATGGCGTAGTTGCGGAGCAATGTTCCGCTCGCCCGGTTTATGTCCCCTTTGTCCCCTTTATGTCCCCTTTGGATGCGAGCACATAGTACGTGCCGCGCCCGGTTTTTCCGATCTTCTTGAAAACGCACTTGCGCTTGAGGTCTTCGAGATCGCGCGATGCTGTTTTCTTAATGGCTCGCGTGAGCTTCTGGTAGTCGGCGTTGTTAATTCTGCCGGCGGCCTTGACCAGGGCAACGGCCTGCCGCTGGCGGTCATTCAGCTTCAGCTCGTTGAGTATCTTCTCGGTCAGCCAGTCGCGCCAGAGGGTGGTGACGAACTCGCCGCCGCGCTGCTCGAAATCCGGCTCGGGGAGGCCGTGGGCGAGGGATTCGCGAATCATCATGAGGGTGCCGGTGCCAAACTTCTCGATGTAGCGAGCGAGGAAGAGGGCTTCGCAGATCCGGTGGTTGCGGGCAATGGAGCTGTGGGGGTGGCGGAGGCGCTCCGGAGTAAGGGGCTGGGGGAGTTCGCCGGGGTTCCAGACTTCGACACGGTCGGCAAAGACGGAGACCTGCACTGCCGCCGCAGAGGCGTAGTTGCGGTGCACCACGGCGTTGACGATGGCTTCGGCGATGACTTCCTTGGGCAGTTCGAAGCGAACCGGAGCCTGGGGCCCTTCGGCGCGGGTGCCAACTGAGCGATCCAGTTTGGAACGGACAAAATCGACGGCCTCATCGACCTGGTCGAAAAGTTTGCCCTTGAAGATGCGGTAGAAAGGAACGGGGCGGACGATTTCGGTGCCGTGGAAGTGCATGCAGCGAACCTCGGCGTTGGGGAAGAAGCGCTGGGGGTCCCGGCCAAACAGCAGGACCGCGGCGTTGGTGGGCTGCCCCGCCAGGAGCAGGTTGAGATGGGTCATGACGTCGGCGAGCGCAGCGCTGGTGGCGAGGGGAAACTGGCGTTCCTCCCGGGCGCGGGCGACGAAGGCGCGCGCGGACCGATGATCAAGGAAGTCCAGGTTGGCGCCGAGACATGGCTGGTCCTCGAAGTGCTGGTTCTGAACCATTCCTTGCGCGGCGAGGTGATCGACTAGGCTGGCGTAGATGGCGGCGGTGAGATCCGGGATACCGGAGAACCGCCGCCGAATTAACTGTGCCCCGGCTTTACGGACGAGGGCCTGCATTTTGGGGTGACAAGCGAAGTCGTCGGAACCCTTGACGAAGATGAGGCGTTCCTTGCCGGCGGCAGTGGCGCGGTCGAATTCGCGTTCGGTTGGGGAAATGCCGGTCTTGTCCTCGAAGCCGTAGTCGTTCCCGAACAGGCCGAGATAAACGTCGCAACGATCAACCTCGGCAAGATAGACCTGGTCGGCCCGGCGACCGGATGCCGGGAGGTCCTCGAAGAGGAAGACCTCAAAGAAGCGGCGCAGCAGGGCGTCACTTTCGATGTAGGTACGAATGGCTCGGCGTTCGGCGGCGAATTCCTTTTGGGCGGAGCTGATGAAGATGCGGAGCATTCGGTTCATAGAAGGTGGCGAGAGGGGGAGTCTGCTGCCTCCTCACGGATCTCGCTCAGCAGATCCCACCGGGCAGACACCTGCGCCGAGCTAATGAAGCTCAAACATCTGTCGCGCTCTCTGAAAGCTTTCATCTGACGCGTCGGCATAGTTATGAGGGTCGGTCGAAACAGATTCCGCGTTCAGGCACCGCCTGCGAAACGGGAACAGCGTAACTGAAGAAGCAAAGTGCGGGAAGCGGGAAGTTGCTGACGGCCGGCAATTGCGTAGAGGCGGGGTGGTGCCGTGGCACTCATACCAGGTCCACCGCAACGATCTGGGCGGGGCCCGGAAGCACACAGCCGAGACGCACAGGACATTGGTCCTGGAGCGTGCTGTTGGTTTCTCGCCCATTTGTGAGGGTTTTCGAAAAGGTGCTTGTGCTACTATTTGTGCTACTTCTGCGGTCCGCCCCCCCCCTACGCTGGGCGAGGAAAAGAGTGCATTTCGAGCAGTAAACTCGGGCGTGGAACAGGTTTCAATGTAACTTGGCGAAAGCCGGGAAGACTAGAAGTCGAATCTTTCAGCTTAGCGCGTCTGACCAACAAGGCTGGTTCCGACAGAGGCAGCGGTTGCCATAGGTTGCCATAATTCAACTATTTCACCCCATTCGAGCCTGTTTCGTGTGATTGACTGGTGGTCTGGAAAACAAGCGCAGAACCCTTGTTTTATTGGGTTTTGCTTAGGTTTTTGACCTAATTTGCGAGACGGATCGGAAAAGCTTACACAGTCCGGCTCGGCTTCTCTGTTCAGGCGCCGGCACGCAGGGCACTTTCGAGCGGCGCTAATGAAGCATGTTGGAGGCTCTGGGGCGCTCTGGCGCGTCTTTGTTTCTGGGTGGGGGAACTGGGGGCGTACGCGCAATGTCATTCGGCTGCTCCGATCCAGCGCGAGGCGCGAGATCGTGTGCGTATGGAAATTCGTCAAGGGGGTTGGTGAAGAAAATGTTGCAGCGCGGCGCAGCGCCACGGGTACTGGGCGCAGTCCGGCGCAACACCTGCACTGAGGGAGGGACTGGCGCCTGAAAATGCCGTGCTAGGGTGCGGCGGTGCCAGTCAACTCGACACATCCTGAATACGACGCGAGCGCAATAGATTGGTTGCGCGCGCGTGATGTGTTGTCGGGCGAGGACGCGGTCAAGGCCGGGGGCGAACGGTACCTGGCGCGGCTGGATGCGCAGACGGATGCGGAGTTTGGGGCGTACCGGGGGCGTGCTTCGTTCTTTAACGCGACGGCGCGCACGGCGGATGGCTACATCGGGTTGATTTTTCGGCGTCCGCCGTTTGTGAAGATCCCCGAGGCGAGTATTGGCGTCGGCAAGGCGCTGGCGCAGTTCGTCAACGATGCGGACATGCTGGGCACTTCGCTCTATGGCTACACGAAGAACGTCGTGAGCGAAATCATCGCGGTGGGGCGCGCCGGGACACTGATGGATTGGGAGGGGGATTTCGAGAATCGTGTTTACGCGTCGCTGTACGCAGCGGAGCAGATCATCAACTGGCGGGTGGAGCGGGTGAACGGCCGCAACGTGCCGACGATGATTGTCCTCAGGGAAAATGTAGAAGGCAGAAGGCAGAATGCAGAAGGTTGGAGCCGGACGGGGAACACCTCACCCCGACCCTCTCCCCAGAGCGGAGAGGGAGACCCGTTCGTCGCCGACCTGGTGGAGCAAATCAGGGTGCTCAAGTTGGTTGCCGGTGACTTGCCGGCGGGCGCTGGCGGGAAACAGCAGTACAAGTTCCACGTGGAGATTTGGCAGACCGTGGTGGACGCGTCCCCTCGGACGGGGGCAAGGGGCCGCAAGAAGCCCGAATGGCAGTTGGTGGAGACGCGGGTGCCGCTGCGCCTGGGCAAGCCGCTGCCGCTGATTCCGTTTGTGTTTCATGGGCCGCGGCATTCGCTGCCGGCGGTCAGCAAGTTGCCGTTGGGGGACATCATCACTGTCAATCTGGACCACTACCGCCTGGATGCGGACTACAAGCATGGGCTGCATTTCACCGCGCTGCCGACGGCGTGGGTGAGCGGTTTCGACAAGGGCGCTTCGTTACGCATCGGTTCGAGCACGGCGTGGGTTTCGGAAACGCCGGGTGCCGCGGCTGGATTTCTCGAATTCACCGGGCAGGGCCTGACCACTTTCGAGCGGGCGATGGATCGGGATGAGCGGTTGATGGCGGTGCTTGGGTCGCGGCTGCTTGAGGATCAGAAGAAGGTGGGCGAGACCGCGGAGGCGATCCAGCTCCGGCAAGGCGGGGAGAACAGCATCCTGGGCAACATTTCGACGAACGTCAGCGAGTCGCTGACGCAGGTGTTGCGCTGGGCTTATTGGTGGAACTCGACGGAGGAGATCCCCGAGGCGGTGACGGATAGCCAGGCTTTGTTGGAGTTGAACACGGACTTCAGCATGAAGGGAATGACGAGCCTGGAGCTGACGGCAGTGGTGGCGGCTTGGCAAGCGGGCGCCATCAGCCAGGACACGATGCTGGAGTTGTTCCGCAAGGGCGAGGTGCTGCCGGATGGACGAACCAACCAGGATGAGCGGGAGCTCATCCGGGTTGGCAATCCGAAGCCCGAAGCCCGAAATCCGAATGGGACGGGTGGGAAGAATGAGACCAATGGCGAATAGCCGATGGCAAATGGCAGAGAGCAAAAGGCAAAAATTATGGCACTGAAAAACAAATTCAAATCGAAGGAAGAAATTCCGGCTGACCTGGTGGCCCACTGCGTGGAGCGCGAGGGCGCTTGGGTGCTGGAGGTGGAGGGCCAGGTTGAGAAGTCGGTGAATGACGAGTTTCGGAAGAACAATCTGGTCCTGAAAAAGGAGCTGGAGGATTTCAAGAAGCGGTTTGAGGGCATTGACCCGGACGAGGTCCGCAAGCTGGCCGAGGAAAAGCAGAAGCTGGTAGAGGCAGAACAGCTCAAGCTGGGCGAAGTCGAGAAGGTGCTGGAGACCCGGCTCGAGACGGCCCGGGCGGACTGGGATAAGCAGATGGCAGCGGCGAACGCTGAGCTTGAGACGGCGAATGCGCAGCTTACCCGGATTCAGATTGACCAGGGGGTGATCACCGTGGCGAGCAAGAAGGGGCTGCGCCCGACGGCGATTCCCGACATCACGGCGCGAGCGCGGAATGTGTTCCGCCTCGTGAATGGGGCGCCGACGGCGTTTGAGGCCGACGGCAAGACCGTGCGCGTGGGCAAGGATGGCCTCACGGCGATGAATTTGGAGGAGTGGGTCGATCTGCAGGTCGCCGACGCTCCTCATTTGTTCGAGTCCAATGCCGGTGGCGGGGCTGCCGGCGACGCCTCCGGGGGAGGTGGAGCGACGCGAGCAACGAGGTCCGTGAAGAACCCGTTCCGCAAGGACACATGGAACATCACGGAGCAAATGAAACTCATAAAATCGGACCCGCAGCTCGCGGCGCGGCTCAAAGCGGCGGAGTGAGCCTGGCGGGTCACAACGGAAAGGTTTGAACTATGGCTAAGACAGCAGTGGCGGACATTATCATCCCCACGGA
>Ga0315271_10001567_pt1 | contig 13868 bp, 15 predicted proteins | sample C3_top_MG_FD_204664 | JGI IMG/M metagenome (GOLD analysis project Ga0315271, IMG submission 204664) | Sediment microbial communities from Yellowstone Lake, YNP, Wyoming, USA - C3_top | ecosystem: Environmental > Aquatic > Freshwater > Lake > Sediment | place: USA: Wyoming | collected 2017-08-01 | reverse complement strand
TTTCCATGAGGGCGTATGTGTCCCAGAAGGGCGTGGACTTTCGCAAGGCTCCGGGCGACGAGCGGTCGGAAGGCGTGGCCCGGCTCGGCACAGAGCTCATGGACGCCGTGGGTCAGGTCGTGCCCGTCCTGCCCGTCTCCCTCATGGCCACAGTGCTCCTGGAGAATCTCGACGCCCCCATGGGCGAACTGGATCTCAAGGGGCGCGTTCAAGCGCTCGTGGCCGATTTGGAGTCCCGGGGACACCACGTCTACATTCCCCGCGGCGACCGCGACTACGCCATCACCGTGGGCCTCCGCATGCTCACCCTCAGGAACATGGTCAGGGAGGAGGCCGGACTCTTCCGGCCCGTGCCCGACCAAGTGCCCCTCCTGCGCTATTACGCCAACGCCATCGCCCACCTCCTCCCGCCCCGGTAGCAAGACAGACGAGAGAGGAAGAAAGTGCTCCCCACAGAGGCACAGAGGTCACAGAGGAAACAAGGGCAAGGGGAAGAGGACCATTCACCACGGAGACACGGAGGAAGCAAGGGAGAGAAAGGCGTCGGCAGAGAGACCAATGACCAGCGCCGAACCCGGATCTTCGCCCATTCACACCGCCGTTCCAGGTGGTGCCACCTAAAAGAACGAAAGATTGTCGTGGGAGCCACCTTCAGGTGGCGATTACGCAAAGGGAAGAGCATAACTCCCCACTGAGGGCACTCAGGACGGTGAGGACACGGAGAAGCAGGCCCAGGGCAGGGAATGAGTCTCCGTGGAATTCGGGGCGCCGGAAGCCTGTTCACCTTTTCCTCTCCAGGCGGTAGCATGGGGCCAGGATGGAGTGAGATGGCTGGCGTGCTCTTGGCGGTGGACGCGGGTGGAACGGCTCTTCGCATGGGCCATGCTCGCGTGGCCCTCGTGGTGGCCCACCCCGACGATGAAACCCTGTGGGCGGGAGGGACGCTGCTCATGCATCCCGGATGGGACGTCTTCGTGGCTGCCCTCTGCAGGAAGAGCGACCCCGACCGGGCCCCGAAGTTTTCCCGTGCGCTCCAAAGGCTTCGCGCCGCCGGCGCCATGGGAGACCTGGACGATGGGCCGGACCAGGACCCCCTTCCCGCGGATGAAGTGAGGGCATCGGTTCTGTCTCTTCTGGCCCGCCGCGACTTCGACCTCCTCGTGACTCACGCCCCCTGGGGAGAATACACGCGACACCTCCGCCACGAAGAAACATCGAAAGCCGTCATCGCCCTCTGGGCTGAAGGGAGGCTCCGCGCGACCTCCCTGTGGCTGTTCGCCTACGAGGATGGCGGAGGCACCCATCCGCCCAGGGCCGAGACGGGCGCTCCCGTGCGCTTCCCGCTGCCGAACAAGGCGTGGGACGCAAAAGTCGCGATCATCCAGGGCATATACGGCTTTGGAGAAACGAGTTGGGAATCTGCGGCCACGCCGAGGGAGGAGGCGTTCTGGGCCCCCTCCTCCCCGAGGCAGGCCATGATGTGGGCCGATAGAGGATCTGCACAGCCGTGAAAATTCTCGTGCTCTACGACTATCCGCCGCCCCCAGGCGGTCTCGCCACACAGGGCGACCTGCTGGTCAAAGGCCTCCAGAAGATCGGCGTGGAGGTTTACCCCGCGCACCTCGAATCGGCCTTGGAGAAGGAGTGGTACTACCGCTGGTTCAAACCGGACGCCGTCGTCGGCATAGGCTATTGGGGACAGTCGCCCTACATCGTCCTCCATCCCCTCGAGCACGGCGCCCTGCCGGTTCCGTGGCTCGTGGCCGACGGGTACGTGGCCAACTTCAAGCCGGTCCTCAACGAGCTCCCCCTCATCCTCGTCACCTCCAACTGGGTGAAGGAGCGGTACGTGCGGGACGGCGTGAGGGGCGACAACATCGAGGTTCTCCCCGTGGGGGTGGACACGGACTCCTTCTGCCCCATGGACGAGGCCGATCCCAAGGTCCAGCTCGTGCGGGACCTGCTGGGCATCAAGCCGGACCAGCTCACGATCCTCACCGTGGGCGGCGACGCGGCGTCCAAGGGCGGGCGCGAGGTCATGGAAGCCCTGGCGAGGATCAGCGATGAAGTGCCCGACTGGCGGTATGTCTGCAAGGTGTGGGCCCAACCCAGAACCTCGATCCAGAGCCGTCTCGACGCGGAACTCTGCGAGAGCCTCGGGTTGCAACACCGCGTCATCTTCTCCACCAGCCGTATTTCCAGGAGCTTCATGCCCTATCTCCTGGCGGCGTGCGACATCTACGCCGCCCCCTCCAGGCTGGAAGGGTTCGGCATGGCCCAGGTGGAAGCGGGGGCCTGCGGCAGGCCGGTCGTGGGCATCAGGGCCATGGCCATGCTCGATACCCTCGTGGAGGGCGAGACGGCGCTCCTGGCCGGTGTGTCGGAGGAGATCAGCGTGTCGGAGGTGACCCTCGGGGAGGAGTCGGGCTTCGAGCCCGGGCACCGGGTCGTTTTCGATCCGCCACGCGTGGTGGACTACCGCGCCAGCGTGCCGGACCTCGCACGGCACCTCAAGACGCTCATGAACGATCCCGGTCTGAGGACGCGCCTCGGCGAAGCGGGGAGGAAGCGCGTGGTGGAACGGTACGACTACCGCCTCGTGGCCCGGCGCTTCGTGGAAATCCTCCAGACTAAACTTGGGATAAAATGAAAGGGCAAAGACATCTCACCGCCAAGGACGCGAAGGGCGCAAAGGGGTAAGAATTAAAAGAGAAGAAGCATTTCTTAGCGTCCTTAGCGGTCTTCGCGGTTCAATGTTTTCTTCTTTCTGGGGGTTGTCCGTTTGAGGAAGCGAACTCTGGATCCATCCATCGAGGAGGCGAGGGAGGCTGCCCTGGAGGTCCTCCTCCACAACGATCGGGGGCCCTGCAACGGTCTGCCCAGGACGGCGGGATGGGGCTACCCCGAACCTTACACGCGCGACCTTCTCATCGCTTCCCTGGGTATCCTCGCCCACGGCGACGAGCGGCTCGTGAAGAGCCTGCGCCGCGTCCTTCGAACGCTCGCGAAAAACCAGACACCCCTGGGCCACATCCCCTCGCTCGTCCACGACCCCGGGGACCTGGGCGCCAGCGATACCACACCCCTGTTCCTCCTGGCCCTCGCCTGCTACCGAAAGGCCGTCGGAGAGCCGCGCTTTCTGGCGGGTGCGGCGCGCAAAGCCCTCGCGTGGATGGCCTACCAGAGCCCGGACCAGGGAGGACTCGTGGCCCAGCAGCCCACCAGCGACTGGCGCGACGAGCATTGGGTCTTGGGGTACGGGCTATACGTCAACGCCGTCTATTGCGCCGGCCTCGCGCTCCACGGAAAAGGGGAGCGCGCCCGGCAGATCGCCCGATTGCTCAACCGGCACGAGATTCTCGGCGAGGTGAAGCCCAGGCACGTGCGCGAGGGCCTCGTCGTGCCCCACCAGCCTTACTACGCGCTTTGGTCCTATAAGATCATGCACGACGACCGGTTCGACCTGCTGGGGAACAGCCTCGCGATCCTCACCGGCATCGCCTCCCGCGAGAGGGCGCGGCACCTCGTGGCGTGGATCGAGAGCCGGTGCGCCGCGCTCAGGAAAAACGGCGAGCTGGCAGGGGACTTGCCCCCCTGCCTCTTCCCCTACATGCAGCCTCGCGACAACGACTGGCGGGAGCGGTACGACCGGTTCAACCGGCCCGGTGAGTACCACAACGGAGGCGTGTGGCCCTTCATCTGCGGTTTCTACGTGGCCGCCCTCGTGGCGGCGGGCCGCCCTGCGCTCGCGGAGAAGAAACTCCTCGCCCTCTCCGGTCTCGTGACGCCCGCGCGCCAGGCTTCGGTCGCTTTTGGCTTCAACGAGTGGTTCAAGGCCCAGGACGGAGTCCCCATGGGCCAGGACTGGCAGACCTGGTCCGCCGCCATGTTCCTGTACGCCTGCGCGTGCGTCGAGCAGGCGCGGACGCCCTTCTTTGCGGAGATCCGGGCCCACTCGTGCTATTCTTGAGGCGTCAGGAGGACACCATGGGCAAAGCCAAGGAAACGAAGAAGGAAACCAAGAAAAAACCCAGTAAGACCATGAAAGAGAAAAAGGCCGACAAGAAGGCCAAGAAGAACTCCAAAGGCGCCGTCACTCCCGCATAAAGCGTCCGAATAGCGCGGAAGACGGCAAGAGGCTGGCAGGTAGGCGACGGCCCCCTCAAGGGGTCGTCGGGGCAACCACGGTGACGGCGTCTCCGGGCCGGACCTCGCCGCCCTTGAGCACGCGGGCGAAGACGCCCTCCTTGGGCATGACGCACTCGCCGGCCTGCTCGTAAATGGCGCAGCGGGTGTGGCACTCCTTGCCGATCTGGGTGATTTCCAGCTCCGTCTCGCCCACGGCGACCCGGTCGCCGATGTGGAGGCGGGGCACGTCGATGCCTTGCGTGGTGAGGTTCTCGGCGAAGTCGCCGGAAGTCACCTCCAGCCCCAAGGCCTGCATTTTCCGAATGCTCTCCAGGGCCAGCAGGCTGATCTGCCGGTGCCATTCGCCCGCGTGAGCGTCCCCCTCGATGCCCCAGTCCGCCCTGAGCCGGGCTCGCTCCACGTTTTGCTTCCTCACGCCTTTGGTCTCGCTCACCGAGACGGCCACGAGAATTCCTTGCTGGGTCATCGCTGCCTTGCCTCCGCGCGGGCCATCGCGCTCACCATTCCAGGAGATGAACCTCGACCGCGGTTCCCGCCTCCAGGCGCTCCGCCTCAGCCGGGAAGGCGATGAGGCAGTCGGCCTGGGCCAGTCCCGAAAGCATGTGGGATTCGCGCCTCTCGATGGGTACCACCTCGGGACTGCCGTCCCGCATGCCCAGGATGCCCCGGACCCACTCCAGCCGCCCCGCGGGTTTCTCGATGCCCGCCTTGAGCCGGGCGCTGAACGACCTGGACGGCGCTTGGCGGCACCCCATGAGCCCGAGCAGGGCGGGGCGCACCAGCCTTTCGAAGGACAGGAGCGCGCCCACCGGGTTCCCGGGGAGGCCGAAGAACAGCGCCCGGCCCCCGCCCGGCCGGTCCCAGCACCCGAAGTAGTTGGGTTTGCCGGGCTTCATGGCCACCCTCCAGAAGCGTCTGACGCCTCCGAGGGATTCAAATGCGCTCGGGACAAAATCGAAATCTCCCACGGAAACTCCGCCCGCAGTCACCACCACGTCCGCGCCGCGTAGGGCGGTCTCAAGAGCGGCTCGCGTCTTCGCCGCGTCGTCTTCGCAGTGGGCCACGGCCACATCGGAAATGCCCAGGGCTTTCACCGCGGCCTTCAGGCCCACGCCGTTGGAATCGTAAATTTGCCCCGGCGCGAGGGGCGCGCCGGGCGGGGCCAGTTCGCTCCCCGTGATAACGATCCGCACCCCGGGCACAGCGTGGACCTGGACGTGGGTGCGGCCCGCGCCTCCCAGGAGCGCGGCTACGGGCGGCGTGACGCGCGTGCCCTGGAACAGGAGGCGCGTTCCCGCGAGGACCTCGCCGCCCCGGGGACGGATGTTCTCACCGGGCTGGGCGCCCCGCGTCAGGCGGACGACGCTCGGGTCCCCGCCGTCTTCGACCGCGAATTCGCGCATGACCACGGCCTCCACGCCGGCCGGCACGGGCGCGCCCGTCATGATGCGAAGGGCCGCGCGCGGGGGCAGCTCGCCAGGCCATGGAGTGCCCGCGGCCACGACTCCCGCGACCTGAAGGCATACGGGGTTGCCGGCGGAAGCCGAAGTGACTTCCTCGACGCGGACGCCGTAGCCGTCCACGGATGAATTATCGAAGCGCGGCATGTCCACTTCGGCCACCAGATCTTCGGCGAGGCAGCGCCCCAGTGCGGCGTCGAGCAGCACGCGCTCCGGCCCCATTGGCGCGATCTCCTCCAGCAGGATGCGGACGGCTTCGGTGAAGGGGATCATGGCCGGGTTCGCGCGCGCCTCGCGTCTGCTTCGGGATGTCCCCCGCCGCGCGCCATGACCAGGGCGTGGAGAAGGGCGGGAAGCGCCGCGTCTAAGGCTTCCGCGGCGGCATCCGGAGAGCCGGGGATGTTGACGATGAGCGTGTGCCCCCTCAGCCCCGCTCTTCCGCGGCTGAGCATGGCGTGGGGCGTCCGCTCCTGGCCGTGAGCGCGGAGCGCCTCGGCGATACCGGGGATCTCGATTTCCAGCACGGCGCCCATGGCTTCGGGCGTACGGTCCCGGGGGCCGATCCCGGTGCCGCCCGTGGTGAGGACCAGATCGACTCCCCGTTCGTCGGCGCAGGTTCTCAGCGCCGAGGCGATGGCATCGGGTTCGTCGGGCAAGATCGCGGGAGGCTCCACGGCAAATCCCGCCTTGCTCAGCCGCTCCGAAAGAATCCGCCCGGAGAGGTCCGCCTTCTCGCCTCTGGCGGCGCTGTCCGAGAGGACGAGCACGGCGGCCGACGGGGGCTGGGCGAAGGCCTGGCGGAAGTCCGACTTGCCGCCGCGCTTTTCCAAAAGGCGAACGCTCTCGATGACCATGTTTTCATCGAACATCTTGAGCATGTCGTAAAGGGTGAGTGCCGCGACGCTGGCGGCCGTGAGGGCTTCCATCTCGACGCCGGTCTTGTACGTGGCCGTGACGGTGGCGGTGATCCGGATCGTCTCCTCCCCCAGTTCGTACTCTACGCCCACGAAGTCGATGGGCAGCGGATGGCAGTAGGGGATGATGCGCGGGGTCTCTTTGGCGGCCTGAACGGCGGCCACTTTGGCCACCTCCAGGGCGTCGCCCTTGGGCACTTCGAGCCTGCGGACACGCTCGATGGTCTGGGGCGTGGCCCGCAGGACCGCCTCGGCCCGGGCCGTGCGGCGGGTTCGGGTTTTGTGCGAAACATCGAGCACGGCTAGCCTCCGATCTCGTTCATGGCCAGGTCCTGACACCCGGGCAGGTCCTCGGCGTTGGGGTGCCTTTCGGGCTTGCGCGTAAGGGCGTCTTGGATCATTCGCCCGAGTGCTTCGTCGCTGGCGCCGCGTCCCAGGGCCGCCGCGAGATCGACATCGGCGGGAGCGAAGAGGCACGTCTTTAGGCGGCCCTCCGCAGTCACCCGCAAGCGATTGCACCGGTCGCAGAAACTTTCCGAGAGGGGCGTGATGAAGCTCACGTGCCCCCGGAATCCCTCGATGGAGAAGTCTTTCGCCACCCCGCCCGTCCGTTCTCCGCGGCCGATGGGTTCGAGGCGGTGGACGCGCCCGAGGGTATCCATCATCTGGAGGTGGGAGACGAAGTTCGACCGGTTCCAGCCGTTCTCCCGGAAGGGCATGTACTCGATGAAGCGGATGTTCACGGCTCCCTCGCGGGCCAGGTTCGCGAAATCCAGGAGCTCGTCGTCGTTGATCCCTCCCATGACCACCATGTTGAGCTTGAGGGGCTCAAAACCCGCGCTCAGTGCCGCCTCGAGGCCTTTGAGCACGGCGGGGAGGAGATCCCGGCCCGTGATGGCCGCGAAGCGGTGGCGCTTCAGGCTGTCCAGGCTCACGTTGAGCTTCTCGACGCCCGCGTCGCGCAGCGGGAGGGCGAGGCCCTGCAGGTTGACCCCGTTGGTGGTGAGGGCGAGGGTCTCGATGCCGGGCACGCTCTTGATGCGCGCGGCGATCTCCACGATGTCGGGCCGCACTGTGGGCTCTCCCCCCGTGAGGCGCACCTTTCGGACGCCCAGGGAGGCAAAGACGCGGGCCAGGTGCACGAGATGATCCGCGGGCAATGCGGCGGCTTTCCGCCCCGCGATGTTGCACCCGACGGGCCTGCAGTACGCGCAGCTCAGGTTGCAGCGGTCGGTGACGGCGAGCCGGAGGTAGACGTGGCGTCGCCCGAAGCGGTCAAGCAAGCCGGTCCCTCCCTTCCGCAGAGGCGCACAGGGTCTCCATGTCCTCGGGCGTGTTCACGCTGGCCAGGCGGGCCTCCTCCATAGCGGGGACCGAAAGCCAGTCCACTTCTTCATACGACAGGAGTTGCCTGAACGCAAGCCGGCCTCCGCCGATGGCCTCCCGGACGCGCTCGCCCAGCCAGCCGGGATAGTAGCCGGGAAGGGGTCCCAGGGACTGCCCGCCCTGCTGGGACCTGAAGAGCCTGGGCCGGTCCGCGGGGCCTTTGCCCAAGAGCCGCAGCAGGGAGGCCGTCAGGAGGGGCTGGTCGCACGCGGCCACCACGTAACCCTCCGCGGCGTCCGAAGAGAGCAAGGCATCCAGGCCGGAAAGGGGTCCCTGGCCGGGGCGCCGGTCCGCGATCTGGATCAAGTACCGATCCTCGGTCCAGTCGTAGCCCGAGCAGGCGCCCACGATGAAGACCTCCTGGAAAGTCCCTCGGAAGGCGTCGAGGACCCACTCGATCATGGGTCGCCCGTCGGGCAGGAGGATGCCTTCTTTGGGCCGGCCCATGCGGCTGCTCATGCCGCCCGCGAGGATGGCGCCGGCGATGGAGTGAGGGAGGGCCGGAGTGTCGGGCAAGAGGTCTCCAGAACCTTGGATTAGCAGGGATCGACGGGGTGTCCAGGCGAGACCGTGATGGTTTCCCCAGGGCTCACCTCGCCGGGGGTCACGACGCGGGCCATCCAGCCCAGGCGCCCCACCGTGACCTCCTTCAGCCTCGGGTCCACCGCGTCCAGGACGAAGCAGGGCTTGCGCGCCTCGCTCAGCTCGATCACCACGCCCCCCGAAAACGCGAGGCGGTCGCCCGCGGCCACCCGGCCGTGAAGGCCCTGCACCGTGAGGTTCTCGCCCAGTGCTCCGGGCGAGACGCGGTATCCCTCGCCCCTGAGCTGCTCGATGATCTCGACCTCGAGCACGGAAAGCGCGCGGTGGGGTTTCGTATGCTTGGCATGGGCCTGGCCGTCTCCCACCAGCCCGGCTTCGGTCACCTGCCCCCGGGAGAGGGGAAGCTTGGGGATCCCTCCCTCGGAGATATTCACGGCGATCAGCAAGGGTTCGTCCATCTGGAAGCTCCTTCCGAGTTTCCGCGCGCCCGAAGCGTAAGGCGCAGCGAGAATTTTGCATCTCTCCGGGGCGACATCACCGGACCCCGTTCCCGCAAAGGGGATAGCATGCACCAGGAACGGCGCAATTGCCATCCGGTGTAAGATTTCACCCGGTCCAGGTCATAAGAGGCTGTGGAAGGCATGGAAAGCGATGACCGCGAACTTCTCGATCGAATTCAAAAGGGCGACGGCGAGAGCTTCGGCGTGCTCTTCGACCGGACCCACCGCTGGCTCCTCCAGTTCATCATCGTGCCGAGGGTGGGGAGGGCCGAGGCCGAGGAGGTTCTGTCAGATACCTTCCGGGCCGCCCTGGGTTCCATCGCGGAGTTCCGCTGGCAAGGTATCGGTATCCTTCACTGGCTCGCGGCCATCGCCAAGCGCAAGTCCCTCGAGCACCTCAGGCGCAGATCGCGGATGCCGCAGTCCCTGGAAGATCATCCGGCCCTCCTCGAGGTTCCCGACGACGTCCCCACCGCGGAGGCCGAGATGATCCGCCAGGAGGCCCTCGGAATACTCCGCAGACGAGTGGATGCCACGCTGGCGCAGCTGACCCCCAGATACGCCGAGGCCCTCCGGCTGCGTCTCCTCCTGGGGGTGGGACGGCTCGAGTGTGCACAAAGGCTGGCCGTATCCGCCGCCACCTTCGATGTGGTTCTCTACCGCGCCACGCGCGCCTTTGCCAGGGAGTGGAGCAGAGATGAGCGAGCGTGAACCCTGGCCCGAAAGCGAACCGGCATCCCAGGAAATTGAGGCATCGCGGCGTTTGGCGCAGGCTCTGGAGACGGGGGACTCCTCCCTCGCGGACGGGGAAGCAGTCGCCGCCGCCTTTCTGCTGCAGAGCGGCGCCCATCTGCCGCCGGATGACGTTGGGAGACAGCGCCTGCGGAAGGAACTGGTGGCCGCCGTCGTGTCGCCCACGCTAGGGCTCATGAGATGGGTGGGACTGGCGGCAGCGTCCTTGGTCGCAGGGGCCCTCCTGGTGACGGCCCTGTGGAGGATGACCTCGGCCCCGAGCCTGTACACGCTCGAGGCCAGGGAAATGGCCGCGCGCCAGGCCCTCGAGTCGGTGCCCCGGAGCACCCGCGCGGGCCTCTCAACCGGCACGCGCATGGAATCCACCTATGACACCGCCTGGCGGGAACGGCTCGATTCCGAATTGCAGAGCTCCCGGTTCACCCGCATGTGGGACCAGAGCAACCCGGGCAACACTGCCTCGGGAGGCCGCAGCCGCCATGCCATTCAGAATTCCGGAGGTGCTTCGTGAGCAGACCTATAACATTGGCCGTGATCGCCCTCCTGACCCTCCTGCCCCTTGGGGCGGTGGCTCAGGACGAGTTTGCACAGATGCCTCCCGAGGGAAGGCAGCCCGGGCGCGGTCCCGGCGATGGACCTCCACCACCCCAGGACGCCTCCTTTTTCCAAGGGCAGGCCATGCGGGCCATGGACGAGAAGGCCTCCCTCCTGCTCGAGCAGGGCAAGACGGAGCAGGCCATACAGACGCTCGCAGAAGCCGGGAGCCTCGATGTTTCAAAGGGCTCGCCCTTTTACGAGTTCAAAGTCCGCCTCCTGGGGCGCCTGGCCAGGACCTACCTCGACACGGGGAAGAAAAGCGAGGCCCTTCAGACCATCAAAACGCTCCTCGCCGAGGTGCCTGCGGGAACTCCCGCGGAGGCGGCGGCCTGGCTCGAGGCCGGGGGCGTTTACAAGAAGGCGGGCATGCCAGAGGAGGCCTTGAAGGCGTTCGACCGTTCCATCGAACTCTCCAAGAAACTCGCCCAGACAGGCTGGACCCCGCCGTCCCCACAGGGTTCGCCACGAGGTCCTCGCTCCGGGCCCGGCGGCTCACCTCCGGGCTCGGCACAGCACCCCTGAGGTTCTGACCCTAGCTCCCTAATCCGTTCCCCACGCCCCCCCATCGGCCGGTGGTGCGGAAAGCGCGGGAATGCCGCGATGGCCTGAAGGATCCCCCGCAGGCGACCGCCAGGTATGTCCAACCGAAGGGGGAAGGTGACGGATGGGACGCCTGCTTCGGACCACCCGGGAGGTCCAGCGGCATGCTCCCGATTCCGCCCACGAAAGGAGCAAGATGATGAAGAAGAATGTCCTGCCGACTCTGATCCTGTTGCTCGGGCTCCTGCTCGCCTCGCCCGCAGCCGCGAAAAGTCACCCTCCGGCTGGTGGAAACGGCGGCCCCGGCGGCCCCGGCGGCCCGCCCCCCGCGGGAGGTCACGAGATGGGCCCGCCTCCGGAGATGGTGCTCAAGGAGGCCCTATCGCTCACGGAGACACAGGTTTTGGCTTTTAAGACGCTCATGGACACCCGCACGCAGACGGTTCAATCTGTCATGCCCCAACTGGACGCCGCGCAAAGGGCACTGGATGACGCCATGCAAGGCGCCTCGCCGGACCCCGCGCAACTCGGCGCGCTTCTCCTCACGGTGCACGGGTTGCGCGTGCAGGTCCACCAGGCAGACCTGGCCGTCTCAACTGGATTCAGAGCATTGCTGACAGCGGACCAGCAGAGCGCTCTGGACGGGTTCATGGCCGCGGAACCGTCGCTGCCCGTGCTCATGGCGCTGCAGAGACTTCACATCTAACCTGCTCCTCCGGGCGCGAAAAAAGGGAGGGCCGCGCGAAGCGGCCCTCCCCGAGTGACTTAATCAGGAAAAGGTCAGAACTTGTAGGTGAAGGTGATGCCGCACAGCAGGGAAGCGCCCTCGTAGTATCCGTCGGGGGTGATGGGGTAGGTGGTGGGATAGACCTGGCCGAAGCCCGGCACGATGACCATCGGGAGCCCCGTGCTACCGTACCGGTAGATGTTCTGGGCGGTCACGTCGGCCTGGCGGAACTTCAGGTACATGGCATACCAATCGATGCCGATGTGCCCCTTGTGCCAGCCCGTTCCGAAGGTCAGGGACCAGCGGTCCTCGTCGGGAAGGACGGGGCTGCGCGTGGCGTCGGGCACGGGGGCCTGGTCGTACAGGGCGCCCCAGTAAAGGTCCACGCGATCGTTCAGCTTGTACTTGAAACCCAGACGGAAGCAGTAGGTGTCCTTCCAGTCGAAGATGAAGGCCTCGTCCTTCACCACGGGGGTTCCGTAGAAGTCGGTGTGTTGCGAGAATTGCGCCTTGGAACGCCCCCAGGAACTCCACTGGTCCCAGGTCACGTCGAATTCCACCTCCAGCGGATCGCCGGCGTAGGCGACTCCCATGCGAGCGCTTGCGGGGACGGCGTTCAAGTCCACCGCGACGCTCTGCCCCGGGAAGAGGTTGGCCAGGGAGGCAAGCTTGGGGGGCACCTTGAAGGAGGTGTGGCCCTCGTAGTTGATGGTGGGCCGGTTGTGGTAGAAGAGGCCGAAGGACCACGGCTTGTTCCTGTACTGATACCCGAGGTTGAAGCCCAGGGCCTGGTCGCGCAGGTGCGTGTCCACCGAGACCTGGGATTCGGAGTAGTAGGGGATAGCGTTGGGGTAGGGAGGAGAGGGTAGCCGGTGGGGGTTGATGGCCGTGGAAAGCGCCGAGGAGTTCACGCACCGGATGAGGTTGAGCTCGCTGTCGTACCAGTCCAGGCCCACGGAAATGGCGTTGTGGTCGTTGATCTTGAAGGCCACGACGGGCCGGTAGTCCAGGGTCACGATCTTGGAGTGCCGGCTGGCGAAGCGGCCGGGGAAGTCGTCGGACCAGTCCGTCGCCAAGTTGTAGGGCGCGGTGACGGCGAACCCGAAGGTGACCCGATCCGACAGGGGATAGGTGACGAACACCGCGGGGATGAAAAAGTTTTTTGCGTTGTCCGTGTAGGTCCCCAGCGTGGGGCTCTTGTACTTGACGTCGGCGTAGATGTAGGTTTCGTTGAAGCTGAACTGGATGCCCTTTTGGAAGACGATGCCCGCCGGGTTGTAGAAAATCGCCGACGGGTCGTCCACCCGGGCGATGACCGCCCCGGCCTGGGCCGAAGCGCTGGCGCTCTGCTCGTAGACGAGAATGCCCGAAGCCAAAACCGAGGGCGCCACGGCCAAGAGTAAAGCAAGACTCACCCAACCCTTCATCCTCATGCCCGCCTCCTCGTGATTTCTGGTCCGTTCCGTTTCGCGCGCATGGTCTCACTCACTGGAAAAGCGGGAACGGGCGCGGGGTGAAGGGGTCGAAGACCGGCGTCATGCTGAAAAAATTCGGGTCGAAGACGGGGGCGCCCTGCGCGCTCGTGCCGATGAACCCCGATTCGCCCAAGGGGAACATGGACTCGATGCGCACGGGGCCGGTGGGTCCGAATTCCACGCACTGGGCGTAGGTGGAGCGGTCGGAGAAGGGCGTCGAAACGGGAAGGAGCCCGAGCAGGTCGTGGCGGTAGGTGATGACGCCGCGCGGCTGGTTGTAGGGCGGGGCCCCGAGCTGCTGCATGGTCATGTCCAGGGCCAGGACGATGAGCTGCTGGGGATCCGTGGGCAGGCCGCTGTGGGAAGGATCCTGCCACCAGTTGTACAAGACGGGTACGCCGGCCGAGGTGCCTTCCAGAGCGTGGATGAGAACATTGAGGAACTGCACGTCCGGGACGGCGTTGTCCGGCCCCAGCTTGGGCGCGAAGGTGAGCGTGATCATGTTCTTGATCCAGGTGTCTTCGATGACATAACCGTCGGCCCTGGTGGGTCCCAGCGCCCATTGGGTGGGGCCGCCGGCGACGAAATGTCCGTCCCAGGCCTGGACCATCCCCAGGAAGGCGAGGCGGTTCGCATTCGGATAGGCCTGCACCGCGGCTGTGAAGTAGGGCCCCACCTTGCTCCACGGCACTCCCCCTGCGGGCCCGAAGGAACTGAAGGTGGTGGCGATGTTCAGGGCCAGGTCGCGGACATCATCAAAGGTCAGGTCGTTGTGACTTTTAAGGTAGTCATCGACGACATGCGCGCGCGCGAAGGGGCCGAAC
>Ga0315271_10001566_pt1 | contig 13874 bp, 13 predicted proteins | sample C3_top_MG_FD_204664 | JGI IMG/M metagenome (GOLD analysis project Ga0315271, IMG submission 204664) | Sediment microbial communities from Yellowstone Lake, YNP, Wyoming, USA - C3_top | ecosystem: Environmental > Aquatic > Freshwater > Lake > Sediment | place: USA: Wyoming | collected 2017-08-01 | reverse complement strand
CCGGACTGGAGCGGGGCCGGGCGCTGAGATGGGTCGCAGGCGACGGGGCGTCCCCCAAGGGGAGGCTGCGCGCTTGATCGCGAGTCGCCGCAGTCCGTCTGCAAAAGTTCGCGATCATCGAGCCGACTAAGGAGGCACACGATTCCATCGCTCCGGTATTCCAGTGCCGACGCAGGAGGCGTGGCCCGCGGCCAGGCTGCGCGCTCCCCGACGCCGCGAGCCCATCCTCAGCGCTTGGCCCCGCGGGCCACCGCTACCAAGCCCGCGAGATTGCTTCGGCCCACTGCACCACGGATCGGGGCCTCGCAATGACGGTGGTGGGTAGACCTGAGCCGCCTCTGCAACTGGCGCGGCCCCGCGGGCCACCGCTACCAAGCCCGCGAGATTGCTTGCCCCAAGGGCAGGCTGCGCGCTCGGCCTCCTGCCCAACGGACTGGGGCCTCGCAATGACGAAGGAGCACACAGAGCCGGGCTAGTGCAGGATCCCCTCGTTCTTCGCTTCGTCTTTGGCTTCCCTCTGGGCGGTTCGCGCCGCCACCGCTTCGTGCACCGTGCGCCCCACCGCCTCGGCGAAGCGCTGCGCGTAGCTCACGACCGAACCGACCGAGCGATCCTCTTCGAGGCGCTCGATCCGCGGCAGCGGGTAGAACGAGGTGACGAGGCCCAGAAGCTCTTCCTCGTTCCGCGCCTCCTGGCGCATCCAGTCCTCGAACGAATCAAGGCGAAGGCCCCGCATCACCACGCCGGCCGCGGAGACCGACACCACGAGGCCCCAGATCTTTTCCTTCGGGTCGTTCAGGTACAGGACCGCGGGCGAACCGTCCTGGAAACCGATCATGAGCGCGCCCTGCCCCTCTTCCGGATCAGGGGCAGGCTCTGCTCGCCTTCGCGCGGGTCGTACTGCAGCGATCCCACGAATCTCCGGATGGCGCCGAGGCCGCGGCGGAGTTCGTCCTGCGATCTCGCGAACGCGATGCGGATGAAACCGGGACAGCCAAAGCCCTCGCCCGCCACCACCGCGACGCCCTGCTCGTCGAGAAGGCGCGCGGCGAAGGTGAGGGCATCGGGCACGGCCTTCGAGAGAAGCCTGCGGATGTCGGGAAACGCGTAGAAGGCGCCCGCGGGGGTCCGGCAGGAGATACCCGGGATTTCATTGAGTTCCGCCACCACGAGGTCGCGCCGCTCCCGATACTCGGCCACGAGTTCGCCCACGAAGTCCTGCGGCCCGGTCAGGGCTTCCACCGCCCCGAACTGCGCGAAGGACGCAGCGCACTGAGTCTGGTGTGAAATGAGAGCGGACACGCCGTGGATCACCGCCTTGGGTGCCAGGAGCCAGCCGATCCTCCATCCGGTCATGCAGTACGTCTTCGAAGCGGTGCCCGCGATCATGAACTGGTCGCCGAGGATCTCGCGCACGCGGGCCAGCATCCTCGGATGGCTCTCCACGTAGCGCATGCGCGCGTAGGTGTCGTCATAGAGGAGGAAGGCGTCGGGCGCCTTGGCCTTCAGCTGGCGGGCGATATCCACGAGCGCCTTCTCGCTCACCACCGCTCCGGTCGGATTGCACGGTGAATTGATCACGAGGAGGCGGGTCTTGCGCCGCACCTTCTTCATGATGAGATCGGGGTCGAAGGCGAAACCCGTAGCGCCGTCGAGGGGCGCGAAGACCGGAACGCCTCCGACGAGCCGAGGCGCTTCCGAGAACGTCGGCCAGAAGGGCGTCGGAATCACGACTTCGTCGCCCTCGTCGAGAACCGCCTCGCACGCGAGCGCGTAGGCCTGCTTGCCCCCGAGGGTGATCGCGACCTCCATCGGATCGAATTTCACGCCATCATCGGCCAGGTAACGGTCGGCCACCGCCTTGCGCAGCGCGGGGACCCCCAGGGACGGCACATAGCGCGTCTCGCCCCGTTCCATCGCCTCGACCGCGGCCCGCTTGATCCGCTCCGGCGTGCCCTGGTCCGGCTCGCCCACCGAGAAGTCGAGGATGTCGCGTCCCATGGTCCGAAGAAGCGTGGCGCGCGCCGCCGTCGCCACCGTGGGCGACATCTGGACCGAGTCGACCCGCATCGACAGGTGAAACGCGTGCGCTTTCGTCTTCATTCCGCGCTGCGCCTCGTGGTGAAGGCGTTCTCGGCGCGCTTCTCCTCGGCCCGGGTTTCCACCGCGAGGGCCACCTTCTCGGAAACGAGTCCCTTCACCGAGCCTCCGAGATACGCGATTTCGCGGACCAGGCGGGAGGCGATGTGAGTCAGATGCGGCGACGAGGGCAGGAAGACGGTGTCGAGGCCGGGTCGAAGGTGCGCGTTCATGCGGGCCATCACCGTCTCGTATTCGAGATCGGATCCGCCCCTCACCCCGCGCACGACCACCTCGGCGCCCTCCTTCTCCGCGAGTTCGACCAGGAGGCCGGCAAACCGGACCACGCGGACGTTCTTGAGCGAGGACATCTCGCGCTGGACCATCAGCACCCGACCCTCCGCCGAGAACCACGGCTGCTTGGAGGAATTCTCCAGCACCGCGACCACCACCTCGTCGAACAGCGTCGCCGCCCGGATCACCAGGTCGAGATGACCCAGGGTCACCGGGTCGAAGGAGCCCGGCAACAGTGCGACGCGCTTCCATTCCTTAGAACTCAAGACGACACCTCATTCCTGTAGATGGTCAGCCGATGATCCGAGACCTTGACCTCCCGGATCCGCCTGAGGGAGAGAATGTTCTCAGGAAGCTCGCGCTTCTTGAAATGCTCGGCGGTGACGTAGCCCCGCGGGGTGACCAGGCCCTCGGCCAGAAGTTCGAGCGCCTCTTCGTAAGGGCCTTCTTCGTAGGGCGGATCGAGATAGACGACGTCGAAGGTCCGGCCCTCGGAGCGCAGTTTCCGGAGCGTTCGCAGCAAATCACCCTGGAGGACCTCGATCCGCCGGCTCTTGTCGCCGAGCACCTTGATGTTCGCGAGCGCGCTCGCCACCGCGGCATGCGACCGATCGATCAAGGTCGAGTGCTCGGCCCCGCGCGAGATCGCCTCGATGCCCAGGGCCCCGGAACCGGCGCAGGCGTCGAGGAAGGTCGCCCCTTCGATGGCCGGGCGCATGATGTCGAAGTAGGTCTGCTTCACCCGGGAGGCCGTGGATCTCGTCTCGCCACCCTTCGGGACCTTGAGTTTCCGCCCGTGGCCCTCGCCCGCGATGATCCTCATGAAGGGTGGATATCACAAACCGTTGGTGAAGGCGAGAAGGCCAAAAGGGACTATCCTTTGCCCCGTTTTCGTCCCGTCCGACCAGGGACACCGTTTCGACCTCGACTTCCAAGGCGCCTCCTTCATGCTCATCAACGATCTCCTCAAACTCGCGATTGAAAAGCGGGCTTCCGACCTTCACCTCAAGGTCGGTTCGCATCCCGTCCTTCGTGTGAACGGCGAACTCGCCGCCGTGGTGGACCATCGACGCCTGCAGACCGAAGACACCCTGAACATGGCCTTCTCGGTCATGAACAACCGTCAGAAGCAGAAGTTCAAGGACAGCTTCGATGTCGACGTCGCCTACTCGGTCCCCGGCCTCGGACGCTTCCGCTGCAACGTGTTCCAGCAGCGCGGCACCGTGGGCCTCGTGGTCCGCCTGATCCCTCTCAAGATCCAGACCATCCGCGAACTGCTGCTGCCTCCGACTCTCACGAAGATCGCCGATGAACAGCGCGGCCTGATCCTGTGCACCGGCGCCACCGGCTCCGGCAAGTCCACCACCCTCGCCGCGCTCATCGACTACATCAACTCCGAGAAGACCTCGCACATCGTCACCGTCGAGGACCCGATCGAGTTCCTGCACCGCGACAAGCGGTCGATCGTGAACCAGCGCGAGATCGAAGTCGACGCGCTGAACTTCGCGGGCGCCATCCGCGCCGCCCTCCGCCAGGACCCCGACGTCATCCTGGTCGGCGAGATGCGCGACTACGAGACCATCGAGACCGCGGTCACCGCGGCCGAGACCGGCCACCTCGTGCTCTCCTCGCTCCACACTCTCGACGCGACCGAGACCATCAACCGCATCGTGTCGGTCTGTCCCCCTCACCAGCAGAAGCAGATCCGCCGCCAGCTCGCCTCCGTTCTGCGCGCGGTGGTTTCCCTGCGCCTCGTCCCCCGCGCCGACGGCCAGAGCCGCGTGCCCGCGGTCGAGGTCATGGTCTCGACCCCGTTCATCCGCGATTGCATCGTGAACGAGGAAAAGACGCGGTTGATCCAGGGCGCCATCGCCCAGGGCACCACCGAGGGCATGCAGACCTTCGACCAGGCGCTGTTCGACCTGTGCCAGAAGGGCCTCATCACCCGCGAAGAGGCGGCGCGTCGCTGCACCAACCCCGACGAGTTCCGCATGATGCTCTCCGGCGTCGACACCGGCAGCCGGAGCGGCGGCATGGGCTCGATGACGGATCTTGAATAGCGACGACGAGCCTTCCCCGCAGGACCTTGCTGCGCAGACTCGCAACGCCTTCGCGCTGATCCTGGCCAGGCTCGGCCGACGCGATCACACCGAGAAGGAACTGCTGGCGGCTCTCGGGCGCAAGGGCTATTCCGAGGAGGCCGCGATCGCCGCGCTTCGAAAGGCGAAGCGCGAGGGCCTCGTGAACGACGAGCGCCTCGCTGGCACCATCGCCCGGATCAACGCGCGCTCGGGCAAACGCGGGCCGCGCCGGGTGGTAGCGACGCTGCGCCAGAAGGGCATCGCCGCGGCGACCGCCCAGGCCGTGACCAAAGAGGCGTTCGCGGGTTCGGAAGAGAGCGAGACCAACCTGGTGAGGTTCGCCACGCGCCTCCTGCGCCGCGCCAAAGGCGAGACGCTTCGGGAGAAGCGGATCCGGGTCGTGCGGTCGCTGATGGGGCGCGGTTTCGAACTTTCGGAGGCAAAGCGGGCCCTGCGCCTCGCGGAAAACGCCCTGATGGTCGAAAATAGGGCCGATGACGCAGAAGAGTAGCCCCTTCACCGCGGACGACGTCCGCGCTTCCTTCCTCAAGTTCTTCGAGGACGCTCAGCACGAGGTCGTGCGCAGTTCGCCCCTGATCCCCCAGAACGACCCCACCCTTCTCTTCGCCAACGCGGGGATGAACCAGTTCAAGGACGTGTTCCTCGGCCGCGAGACGCGCACCTACAAGCGGGCGGCCTCGTCGCAGAAGTGCGTCCGCGCGGGCGGCAAGCACAACGACCTCGAGAACGTGGGCCTCACCGCCCGTCATCACACGTTCTTCGAGATGCTCGGCAACTTCTCCTTCGGCGACTACTTCAAGAAGGAAGCAATCGCCTACGCGTGGGAATTCCTCACCGGAACCATGGGCCTCGACAAGGACCGCTTTACCGCCACCATCTTCAAGGGCGAGGATGGCGTGCCCCGCGACGCCGAGGCGTTCGATCACTGGCGCGCGCACCTGCCCGCGGAACGCATCCTCGAACTCGGCAAGAAGGACAACTTCTGGGCCATGGGCGACACCGGTCCCTGCGGTCCCTGCTCGGAGCTTCACTACTACCAGGGCGACTCGCTCCCCTGCGGCGAAATCGCGGTGGGGCGCCCCTGTCTCGGCGTCGCGTGCGAATGCGACCGCTACCTGGAGATCTGGAATCTCGTGTTCATGCAGTTCAACCGCGACGCGGCGGGCGTCCTCACTCCCCTGCCCGCGGCCTGCGTCGACACCGGCATGGGACTCGAGCGGGTCACCGCGGTGGTCCAGGGCAAGCTCAACAACTACGACACCGACCTGTTCGCGCCGCTCATCGAAGCCACCGCGAAACTCGCGGGTGTGAGGTACGGCGCGAGTGTCGCGACCGACATTTCGCTGCGCGTCATCGCCGATCACCTGCGCGCCACCACGTTCCTCGTATCGGACGGCGTTCTCCCCGGCAACGAGGGCCGCGGCTACGTCCTGCGCAAGATCATGCGGCGGGCGCTCCGTCACGGCCGGAAGCTCGGCCTCGACAAGCCGTTCCTCGCCGGCCTGGTGGGCGAGCTCGTCTCGCGCATGCAGGCGGCCTATCCCGACCTCAAGACCACCGAAGCCACGGTGAAGAAGATCGTGCGGGTGGAGGAGGATCGCTTTTCCACCACTCTCAAGCAGGCCTTCGCGGTGTTCGACACCGTCGCGGCCTCCACGAAGACCGGCATGCTGAGCGGCGCCGACGCCTTCAAGCTCTACGACACCTACGGCCTCTCCCTCGACTTCACCGAGGAACTCGCAGCGGATCGCGGTCTCAAGGTCGACAACGCGGGGTTCGATGCGGAGTTCGCGAAACAGCAGGAGCGCGCGCGTCACGCCAGCAAGATGGGTGCGGTCTCCGGAGCTCCCGAGTACCTGACCCTGCTCGAGAAGGCCAAGACCATCTTCCTCGGCTACGACCGGCTCGAAGAGGACGGCGCGACCGTCATCGCCGTGTTCAAGGACGGGAAGCCGGCGACGCGCCTCGACAAGGGCGACTCCGGCGAAATCATCGTCGACCGCACGCCTTTCTACGCGGAGGCGGGCGGCCAGATCGGCGACCACGGCATCATCTCCGCACCCGGTTCCATCGCCACGGTTTCCTCCTGCCGGAACGCGGTTCCGGGGCTCTCCACGCATCTCGTCACCATCGACGAGGGCACCTTCGAAGCGGGCATGAAGGTCCGCCTGGTGGTCGACGAAGAACGCCGAGGGGGCGCGATGCGTCATCACACCGCGACGCATCTCCTCAACGCCGCGCTTCGCGAGACCCTCGGCACTCACGTGAAGCAGGCGGGAAGCCTGGTCGCGAACGACCGGCTGCGCTTCGACTTCTCGCACTTCCAGGGCGTCGATGAGCGTGAACTGCGGGTGATGGAGAACCGGGTCAACGGCGAGATCCTCGCGAACAGGCAGGTGAACACCATCGAGATGTCGCGCGACGAGGCGCTTTCTTCCGGCGCTCTCGCGTTCTTCGGAGACAAGTACGGCGAGCGCGTGCGCGTGGTCGAGATTCCCGGCTTCTCGAAGGAATTCTGCGGCGGCACCCACGTCTCGCAGACCGGCGACATCGGCTTCTTCCTGTTCACCGCGACCAGCGGCGTTTCCGCGGGGACGCGGCGCGTCGAGGCGGTCGCGGGAGGCGCCGCGCTCGACAAGATCCAGCGCGACGTGGCCATCCTCGACGAGCTGTCGCATTTCGCGCGCGCGGAACGCGGAGCGCTGGTAGACGAATACGCGAAGCTCAAGGACGAACTGAAGGCCCGCGACCGCGAAATCGAGCGACTGAAGATGAAGCTGGCCTCGGGGGGCGGCGGACGAAGCGAAGGCGCCGATTCCGCCGAGGTGCATGGCGTCACGATCTGGACGCCTCTTTTCGCCGATGTGGACCGCAAGGGCCACGCCACCCTCGTAGACGAGTATCGTCAGAAGCGTGGCGACAAGGACTTCATCGCGGTCTCCTCGGCCTCCTCGGAGGATGGCTCGTATTCCGTCATCGTGGCGGTGTCGCGCGACCTCATGAGCAGGTTCAAGGCGCCCGAGATCATGAAGGAACTGGGCCTGCGCGGCGGCGGACGGCCGGAGTTCGCCCAGGGTGCTTTGGGTGCTGGAGAAGATGTCGAAGGCCTGCGGCGCAAGGCGCGGGAAACCGCGACTCGTCTGGTGAGCGAGGTCCCCGCTTGAGAGCGGCAGCACTCGGCCTCCTCGGGGTCGCAGTCCTCGAGGTTTTCGCGGCCCTCCCGGCCGCGGCCCAGGTGTACCTGCGCCGGAACGCCGACGGTGTTCTCGAGGCCACCGACTCCCCCGAGTCGAGCGAGTTCCGGCTTCGTTTCTCCGCCAAGGGCGTCCTCATCCACTCGCGCGGCTTCCGCAGCCGCGCGCGGCCCGAGTTCGATCCGTACATCGAGGACGCGGCCGCGAAGTTCGGCGTGAGTTCGGATCTCGTCCGCGCCATCATCAGCGTGGAGTCCGCGTTCGACGAGTACGCGGTCTCGTCCAAGGGGGCGCAGGGCCTGATGCAACTCATGCCCGCCACGGCCCGCCGGTTCGGCGTGGCGAATCCGTTCGATCCGGCCCAGGCCATCATGGGCGGCACCGAGTATCTCTCCTATCTTCTTGGCCTGTTCCACAACAACGTCGACCTCGCCGCCGCCGGCTACAACGCGGGCGAAAACGCGGTTCTCCGCTACGGCGGCGTGCCCCCCTACAAGGAAACGCGCAACTACGTGCTGCGGGTGAACTCGGTGCTTGGCTCGGGCCCGGTGATGATGTCCGCCTCCTCCGAGACGCGAACGCCCAGCGCTCCGAGCACCACCCTGGGCTTTTCCGGCTCGCTTCCCCCTTCCCTGCAGCCCACCAACGCCCGAGTCAGGGCCGCGGCGCCGGCCCGGCCGGCCCGGCCGCTCGTACGCGTCCCGCCGCGGTTGTACTATCGGTGGGTGGACGGGGCCGGCTCAACTCATTTCGCGGACTCACCGCCTTCGGACGGGTCCTCGTTCCGAACCATTCGCGGTCTCCCCTAGATAAAAGATGCCCGCTGTTTCTCCACTGTCCACCGGTCTCTTCGAGACGCATGTCCAGCGCGCGCGCTCGTTCCTTTCCGAAGGGAAAGCCGACCTCGCGGAGAAGGACCTCGCCGAGGCGTACCTGCTCAAACCGCGCGACGTCACCGTGTTGAGCCTGCTCGGCGTCTTGTACTTCAAGCAGGGGCGGCTCGAACGGGCGGAGGAAGTGTTCGGCAAGCTCGCCGCCAGTTCGCCCAACGACGCGGCCATTCTCTTCAACCTCGGCCTGATCAATTTCAAGCTGAATCGCTTCCGCGAGGCCGAGCTCGCCTTCACCCAGGCCCTCGCGTTTTCCACCGACAAGCCGCGCGTGCATTTCTATCTCGCCGCCACCTACGAGCGGCACGGCCGGATCCGCGAAGCCATCCACCAGTACCGCCTGGCTCGTTCGGCGTCCGACCACACCGGCGCGTTCCGGCAGCACGGGGCCCAGACCACGGAAATCCCGCGTCACCTGACTCCGGACACCGAGCCCCAGACCGCGAATTCCACCAAGCCTATTCCTGCGCCCCTCGACAACGACTTCCGCGGCGGCGATGAGGACGATGAGGCGCTGTTCGGGGCCTCGAAGCTGATCCAGGTCCCCGGCGCCGACCTCCAGGCCAAGGACCAGGGCCCGATGCCGGATGCGCCCGTGGCGCTGCGGCCCGAAGTTCTTCGCCTCGGCGCGGAGGAAGAGGATCTCTTCCTCGGACCGAGAACCCCGGCGGCCACCCCGAAGATGACGCTCAAGCGCCGCGACCTTCTTCAGATTCCCTTCGAGGGCCGCATCTTCTTCAAGCGCGGCGCCCTCGTGTCCTCGGAGGGTCATGTGACCTTCTGGGTGAAGGAATCGAAGAGCGCTTCGGGTGAACGGCTGGTGATCGCCACCGGCTCCGGCTCGTTGCTGCTCGCGGCCACCGGGTCGGGAATCGGCCTTCTCCTCTCCGATCCCGGGCGCAAGCTGTGGGTCTCTCCCGACCGCATCCTCGCCTGCGAGGATGCGCTGCAGCCGCGCTACGTCCAAATCGCGGCCATGGAGGCGGGCGTGCTCGAGATGGAGGGCCACGGCTATGCCGCCCTCACCTGGAAGGGTCTCCCCACCTGCATGCGCATCCACTCCGATCAGCCTTTCGAAGGACCGATCTCCAAGGTCATCGCCTGGTCCGGCAGCCTCGAAGCGGAGATGGGCCTGTCTCCCACGGGCGACGAGCCGACGCTGTTCATCGCCGGCGACGGCGAAGTCCTCTTCGAAGCGGAGTAGAACCAGCCGGACCGGTACCGTCAGGGCGGGGGTTGCTTCGTCGCGGTGCCAAACGGACTGGCTCCTCGCAATGACGTGGGTGGGGTACCAACGGACGGCACGAGCTTGGTAGTGGAGCTCGTGATTACGCGTATGTCGGAGGTTTGCTACCAAGCTCGTGCTGTCGGTTGGTACCCCCCTCACGTCATTGCGAGGAGCCAGTCCGTTTTGGCACCGCGACGAAGCAACCCCGTCCAGCCACTGCCAGCCCGCGCCCTACAACTAGCGCGGGAGCGGCGTTGTCTTCAGCATCACCAGGCCGGGCGCTTCTTCCTCTTCGATGTACGCTCCGATGTCGCGCAGCAGCGCGAGCGACCCGGACAGCCGTTCGGAAGGCGGGAGCGCGAGTTCGAATTCGCCTCGCGCCGCGACGGCCGCGGAGAGGGCGGCGATGCCGGTGACCTCGTCGCAGGTGGCCGACGAATCGAAGAAGCCGAAGGCGCGCTTCACCGCGCGCCTCGCCATGGGCAGGGGCGCGGCCGAGCGGCCCACGATGTCCATGAACGTGGCGCCGCCTCTTTCGCACTCGACGTCGATTTGCAGGAACGCGCCGAGATCGACGCCGGGGGTGATCACGCGCGAAACGATGGGCTCGATGCGGCGGGCCTCCCACAGCGCTTCACGGAGTTCCGCCTCGAGGCGGTCCATCTGCTCCTGCTTCGGGCGAACGCCGCCCAGGATGGCGTGGATCGCGCGCAGTTCGCCGCGGTCCTTCCAGTCCACGGACGCGCCGGCGCGGGATCGGCGCGACGCCGCGATCAGGACGCTTCCGAGGCCCTGCGGCTCGAAGCCGAGTTCCTCGATGGTGACCTTGAGGTCGAGGCCGAACGTGCGGGCGAGCGCCTCGAGCGTGCGGGCGCCGTAGCCGTGAGCATTGGCGGCGCGAAGATGAGTGAAGCCGCGAAGCTGGTGAGTGAGACTCTTCCCCACCGGGAGGCCGAAGCTGGCGACGGTCAGGTCCGAGACCGAGGGAGCCAGCGGATGGCCGCCCAGGTCGGCTTCAACGCCGAAGGAGGGCGGGCCGGTGGCGACACCCATCTCGTGCGGAAAGCCAAGGCGGAAATCGTTCGCGCCCTCGAACACGCCGGTCGCCTTCGAGGCGGTGGCGAGGCCGAGGGTGCGCAGTCGCGCCACTTCACGGGGCGACAGCCCCGACACGCCCATCGACGGACGGAACCCCACGACGCGCACGCTGGTGGCCCAGGCGCCGAGCACGGGCAGGGCCACGTCGAGCACGAGGCCTTCGCGGCCCTGGGCGTCGATCTCAAGCGTCTCGGTTGGGAATGGGCTCACGTGTCTTTCTTCGGCCTGACGCTTCTTCCTGGCGAACGGCGGGAATGGAGCTTACTGCGAGGCTTCCTTCGAAAAGCAGCGGCGGCAGCGCGCTTCGTAAGCATGCGCTCCGCCCACCACCACGCGGTCGGTCGAGTGGACGAGGCGCTGGGTGCGGTTCGCGGGCGCGCCGCACTGCATGCAGATCGCGAGCATCTTGTCGACGTACTCCGCGGTGGCCATGAGTTGCGGCATGGGCTCGAAGGGCCGGCCGAGGTAGTCCTGATCCAGTCCGGCCACAATGACGCGCACGCCGCGGTCGGCAAGGGCCTGCACCACCTCGGTGATGGAGCCGTCGAAGAACTGCCCCTCGTCGATCCCCACCACCTCGGTGTCGGCCTTCAGGCCCCCGAGGATCTCCGCCGCGTGCGACACGATCTCCGACTTGATCCGCATGTCGGAATGGGAGACCACGTGATCGACCGCGTAGCGGTCGTCGATCTTCGGCTTGAAGACCTGGACCTTCTGCTTCGCGATCTCCGCGCGGCGCAGCCTGCGGATGAGCTCTTCGCTCTTTCCGCTGAACATGCTGCCGACGATCACTTCGATCGAGCCGGATTCGGGTCGGTGTCGGGGCGGCGCCATGGATGATTGAATTCCGTCTGCGGCCTGCAATCGGGCGCTACTTCGCGCGCTCGATGTACTTCCCTTCGGTGGTGTCGATCCGGATCACGTCGCCCTCGGAAATGAACGGGGGCACGTTGACCATGAAGCCGGTCTCCATCTTGGCGGGCTTGCTCTGGTTCGAAACCGAGGCGCCCTTGATCGACGGCTCGGTCTCGATCACCTTGAGCTCCACGATCATGGGCAGTTCGATGCCCACGGGCGTCCCCTCGTACATCTCGACCTTCAGTTTGAGATTCGCCTTGAGGTAGTTCACCGCGTCGCCGAGCACCTCATCGGAGAGACCGATCTGCTCGAAGGTCTCGTTGTTCATGAAGTGGTGCATCTCGCCCTCGGAGTAGAGGTATTCCATCTCCGTGTCCTCGAGGTACGCGCGCTCGGCCATGTCGACCGACCGGAAGCGATGCTCGAAGATGGCGCCGGTCTTCAGATCCCGAAGCTTCGCCTGCACGAAACCGCGCAGGTTGCCGGGGGTCTTGTGGATGGTCTCCACCACGCGGGAAAGGTTCTTCTCGAACATGATGACCATGCCCCGCTTCAGTTGGGTCGCCGCAATCGTGGAAATTGTCTTCTCCTCCAGGGATCTTTGAGGCCTGCTTCAGAGGCAGGCGAGCCGGGGATTATACCGTCTCGGCCTTCACGCGCAGCCCCACCCGGTCGACTTTGGCGTCCAGTACCTTGAAACCCTTCCGGTTCAGGTCCTGCACGAGGGACGCCTGGGCCTGCCGGGGCGCCACCGCGAGGACGATGCCCCCGCCGCCGGCCCCGCACACTTTGGCGGCGCCGCCGTGCGCCGCCGCCGTCTCCACGATGGTGTCGACCTCGGGGGTCGCGATGCCGTGAGCCAGACGCCGGCGGGCCGCCCATTCGCGCGCGACCGCGCGCACCAGGGCACCTTCATCTTCGGTGGTGATGGCGACGGAAGCGTCCCGAGCCGCGCCGACGATCTCGGCGAAGAGGCTCCTGACCTCGCCGACGTTGTCCACCTGGGCCTTGAACATCTCCCAGTTGTTGAGTCCGGAGAAACGCGTCGCTCCCGCGTCGACCAGGAGGATCCGATCCTCGACGAAGGTCGCGTCCTCGACCAGGCGCCGCGTCTCGATCTCGCCGGGGTTGAGGGCCACTTCGAGGACACCGCCATGGATGGCCGCTTCGTAGTCCTGGATTCCCGTGGGCACGCGGATGACCTGAGCCTCGGCATCGCGCACGAGATGGCGGAGGTCGCGCTTCGACAGGTCGCGCGAGATCGCGCCCAAAACCGCCGCGGCAATGGTGACCGCGAGGGTCGACGATCCTCCGAGACCGGAGCCCGCGGGAACCCGCGACGTGGTCTCGATCCGCAGGCCCGTGCCGACGCCAAGCGCCTTGAGGATCTGGACCACGAGGCGCGTGTGATCGTGCGCTTCGATGGCGTCGACGCTCTCGGCCGAGGCTCGCGCGCCAGTGTCGATGGAGACGATCTCGATCCCGCGCGCGATCGGCGTCACCGTGGTGGTGGCGCGCAGGGTCACCGCGGCGTTGACCGTCCGGGCCCCCTGGTGCCAGAGGTAGAGCGGCCAGATATCGAGCGTGCCGCCGGCGATGTCGACGCGCGCCGGAGCGCTCGCGGTGCAGGGTTTCATGGGCGGCGAATGCTAGCAGTCCGTGGGGAAGGCCTTCGAACGCGGCCGCACCCTATACTTTTCGAGCGATGACTTCGTGTCCGAAGTGCGGCAAGGCCACCGAGCCCTCGGCCCGGATCTGTCCGGGCTGCGGCGTCATCATGTCGAAGGTGCGCGCGAAGACCGACGGCTCTTCGATGGCGCCCGGGCCCGCATCTCCCCAGCCCGGCCGGCCCCTTCCGCCCTCCCTGCTGCTGCCTCCTCCCGCTCGAACCGCGGGACGGCCCTCCGCAGCCCCGCTTTCGTCCCCGGCGCCGGCGGAGGAGGAAGCACACGCGTCTCCCCTCCGGGCGCTGATGAAGATCGGTCTCGCCGCCGCCGTAGGAATCGCCGCGCTGGTGGCGCTCAACCGAATGCAGTCCGCGCCCGACCCGGCACCGGCGCTGGCGTCGATTCCTCCCCGCGGCCCCCCCCCCCCCCCCCCCCCCCACCCGCCCCCCCACCGGAATGGCGCC